>Ga0233425_10000690_pt1 | contig 84657 bp, 113 predicted proteins | sample Watercolumn_Towu_2_FD_181712 | JGI IMG/M metagenome (GOLD analysis project Ga0233425, IMG submission 181712) | Freshwater microbial communities from Lake Towuti, South Sulawesi, Indonesia - Watercolumn_Towuti2014_140_MG | ecosystem: Environmental > Aquatic > Freshwater > Lake | place...
GGAAAGGATTTACAGGATCTTGCCAAAGGCAGCAGCCCAACAAATGGATGTGGATGATACAACAAGCGTCGAGTCAAAAGGTGGATGCCTTGTTGCCACTGCAGCTTATGGTACTGAGCTTGCGCCCCAAGTGCAATTGCTCCGAGAGATAAGAGATGATGCTCTGCTGCGGACATCCTCAGGTACCTTATTTTTGTCAGGCTTTAACTCGATATACTATTTGTTTAGCCCCACAGTTGCCGATTTAGAGAGGTCCAATCCAGCATTCAAAGAAGTTGTAATAACGGTAATCACTCCCATGCTGTCCACATTATCAATACTGAATTATGTTAATGTCGATTCCGAACAGGAGATGCTAGGATATGGCCTTGGAATAATTTTGCTCAACATAGGCATGTATCTTGCCGCGCCTGCAATAATCATACTAAAAATTAAGAAGCATCTGTACAGATAGATATTGGTTTTATGAAAAAATGAAGTTAGAACTTGGTGTTTTTGATTTCATTAATTACCAAGTTTCTTAACAATTCTGCGTGTTTTTGTCTGTCCGCTTTTATCGTATTCCAGACTTTTTCCGAGTCCTTGTCTCCTACTTTTTGTGCGTCACTCAGATACTGATCCACGCGGGACAGGAATCCAAGAGTTTTGCTTAGCTGGTGTATTACGTTGTAGCAGTTATTGTTTAGACATAATGTTGATTGCGCCATTGTCTTGCATTTATCTTTCCAATATTATAGCAGTAATGCAAATTATCAGTGTTGAGAACCTGCCAGCCAGTGCGTCACGGAATCAGCTTCAAGGAAGTCAGATTTCTCATCGAGGCGGTTCTGTTTCGTATTGTGACTTCGGTGATATTTGCAGCACGAGCAATGTCGCGTTGTGTGTAACTCTCATTGTTTTGAAGCGATGCCAAGTACACTGCGGTAGCGGCAACTGCCATTGGGCTTTTTCCCCAAGCGTTTCCTGTTTTTTCATACTCTGCCATGATTGACACTGCGAGTCGTTTTGTCTTTTCAGACATCTCTTTAGAGCATCGCTGACTCTTGGAAAAGAAGATGTTGTGGAAGATGAGGCCTCTGGGATTCCAGTATTGTTTGCACGGAAGGGATTTCTTTCAAAGGGTGGTTTTGGAGCCACGATTTTAGTCAAGCAGCTGATGACGCCAAACATAATCACAGTGGAACACGACGATGATCTAGTAATTGTTGCCACGGCATTGCTTGAAAACAACATCAATGGCATTGGCGTCATGGTAAATAACAAACTCATAGGGGTTGTGAGTAAGACTGACATAGTAAGAGCAATCACCGCAATCGCCGAACAGCCAAAGGACATGATATGAATCTAATTGGCTCGTTTCTGCAAAGATTAATTCCCATCATGATCAAATTATGATTCAAACACAATATTTTTGATACACGAAAACAAAACCTTATCAACGGAATTTCTGATTACATAGTATGCGCGACATAAACGAGATCATGCCAAAGATCCCAAACATCAAGTGGGGAGCGCTCACAAACAAGTATCCTACAAACGGGAACGTCAAGGATCTTGACAAGATGCTTCCGCACGACAAAAGATGGCACACCGTCTTTGACTTTGATGACCACGTTTATGTCGACGATGTACGCGTGGCAAAAAAAGACAAAAAGGCCTGGACTTAGGAGCCCATCATACCTGGCATTTTTGGCGGAATTCTGTAAGGTTTTGTGACCATGATTCCGTTGTCTGCGCTGACCGTAACAAACTGTAATGGGTTATCTGATGGTGGGGACAGGATGACTTTTTGGCCTGGGTCTAGCGTTCCAAGTTTTAGCGGGTTGCCATCACCGTAATTGACTTCGACGTTTGTGAGAGGCCTCGTTCCCGTATTTTGCACCATGACCCTGGCCGTGACAAAGAGGTTTTGGGGATCCTTGAATGGATCTACGTCTATTGCATAGTCTTGCGTGGCTATCGTTCCCTTTGACAGCGATACTGCAGTGATTCCCCCGATTGCGGCAATGGCGGCAATTCCGGCAATTATGAAATACTTGTATGCAACCACTAGGAAACTAGGTGCGTTCGAGCTATTAAGATTTGATTATTTTCCGCCCTGCTCTGGGATGGTGGAAAGAGTCGTTGTCGAAATCACGTTTGGTATTTTGCGGATTTGTTTTGTGATTATATCTGAGACTGCTTTGTGTGACGTGCCCACCACTTTGACAAAGACATCGTACATGCCATATGTTCCGTGGACCTCTCGTACGCCGTCGATCTTCAGAAGGTCGCGCATAACCTCCATCTCATGTGCAGTTTCACACTTTACTAACACAAATGCAATCTCCATCTTATTCACCCTTCATTTCTTCACGTGTTTTGAATGTTGGTTTTATCCCCAATGTGGCATAGTCGCCAGTCACACATGTAAAGCATAAAGAATAGTGCGGAATACCTACTGCGTCGGCAAGATTTTTTGCATCGTTGTATCCCAAAAAGTCAGCGCCAATATCGCTTCGTATTCTCTCAATTATCTCCTCGTCTGTTCCGTTTTGAATCGCGCCGGTTGCAAGCTCTTCTTGAGATGGAAAGTCAATTCCTGCATAGCATGGGTATTTGATTGGAGGATACGTGATAAGCATGCTTATCTTTTTTGCACCAGCACGGCGCAACGCCTTGATTATGGCTTTTGAGCTTGTCCCCCTCACCAGGCTGTCGTCTATTACAACTACGTGTCTTCCACTGATTATGTCTGTGATCGGAATTATCCAGCGGTTTATCTCCAGCCTGTCGCTCTGGTGTGGCTCGATGAAGCTTCGCAGTGGTCCTTTTTTGCTGTACCTGTCTTTGAGCAGCCCTTCATCAAATGGCACTCTGAGCTCCTGGGCGTACCCAAGTGCAGCAGGCCTTGCAGAGTCAGGAACAGGAATCACCAGGTCTGCGTCCTTTATTGGGAATTTCCTCGCCAGGAACTGTCCGATCCTCTTTCTTGCCACATAGATGTTGGTTCCTTCCATCCTGCTTGTAGGGTGCGCAAAGTATGTGAATTCAAATGAGCAGTGCGCGTGCTTTTTTTCTTCTGAGAACATTTCTGACTCCAATCCAGTGTTGCTGAACTTCAATAGCTCGCCAGGCAAGACGTCACGAACCAGTTTTGCGCCAACCGCAGTCAGAGCTGACGACTCTGATGCCACTATTGTCACCTCGCCGTCCTCTTTTGAGCCAAGTACCATCGGCCTAAATCCGCGTGGATCGCGTGCTGCATAAACCGCATTGTCATCAGAGACAAAAGTAAAACAGTAAGATCCGACCATCTCGTTTTTCAGAATGGATAGTGCACTACCAAGCTTGCCGTTTGTCGACATCAGCGAGACCAGTCTTTGAGCTGCAATCATGGTGTCGCTTGAGTTTTGTGGTGTAAATGTGCAGCCACCCACCATGTTTGCAAGCTCTGCCACGTTTGCAATTGTCCCATTGTGTGCAATGCAAAGATCCTTGACTTTGAGTGGTTGTGCGTTGTCGAGGTTGCTTTTTCCAACCGTTGAATATCTGACATGCCCTATTGCCGCAGGTGACGCGTAGTCTTCTGTGATTTTGTGCAGCTCCGACGATGCAGAGGACACAAGACCCATTCGCTTGATTGGTGCCTTTTTTGGAACCGCGATTCCCCACGCTTCCTGCCCTCTGTGTTGCAGCGCCCTTAGTGCGTCAATCACCATGGGAATGACGTTTGTGCCGTCGCGACTGAATATGCCAACTACGCCGCAGTTTTCCTTAACCATGCAAAACCAATTCCCTTAGTGAATTAAACCACTTGTCATGTGCTTTATCAACTCTTAGTTTTGCAACCGGTTCGTTTTTGTTTGAAAGCAGTATTTGGCTTCCCACAAACTTGCCGATCAGTCCAAAGTCCACCTGTGTTTTTTTTAGTGAATCCATGACGCTGTCAAGATTTGACTTGTTTACGACTAGCAGGTATCTTGAGTGGCTCTCTGAGAACAAGATTTTGTCGGCACTCAGGTTTTCCTGTGGCGCACCATCCAGAGACACGGCGCAGCCGATTTGGCTCGTCATTGCAAGCTCGCATATTGCGACTGCAAGTCCTCCTTTTGAGCAGTCATGTGCAGCTTTGATCTTTTCGCCTTGTATAAGCGGCAGAACTGCGTCCATGTTTTTCTTTGATTCAGACAGGTGAACCTGTGGCGGCTTGCCCCCAATAAAGTCGTGTATGTACTCGTAATACTCAGAGCCGCCAAGTTCGTCCTTTGTCTTTCCCACAACCAGTAGGACGTCGCCTTGCTCAATTTTTTGTGGCTTGAGCGGTTTTTTGTCAATCAGCCCAAGCACCCCAATGAGTGGCGTCGGCTTGATTGGCCCTTGCGGTGTCTCGTTGTACAGGCTGACTTTGCCTCCAACACACGGAATGTTAAAGAACTTGGAAAACTCGGTGATGCCTCTTAGCGATTCCAGGAACGTCCAAAAAATTTCTGGATCCTCTGGATTTCCAAATTGAAGGTGATCAACCATTCCAATTGGTGCCGCTCCTGTACACACGACGTTTCTGCATGCTTCTTCAAAGCACCCCATAGCACCATGTTTTGGATCCAGATAGCAGTGCTTGGGGTTTCCGTCAATTTTTGCGGCAAGGCATTTGCCGTTATCAAGCCTCAGCACCGCCGCGTCTGAGCCAGGCTTGACGATGGTTCTGATTCCAACTTCGTGATCGTATTGCCCATAGACCCAGATCTTGCTTGCTATGTTTGGGCTGGCAATTAGTTTCATGATGGTTTTTGAGAGGTCTTGTGGCGGTTTTGGCTCTGCCTTTTTTTGCAGTGCAGCCAGGTATTGGGGCTCTTTTGCAGGCCTATCAAGCAACGGGGCGTTTGCCACTATTTCGGCAGGCATCGACGCAAGAACTGAGCTGTTGCTTGTCACCTTCATCAGTTTGTCATCGGTGACTCTGCCGATGACTGAGCAGTTGACGCGGAATTTTTTGCATATTGTCTCTATCCTTGGCAGTTTTTCTTTGTCGGTAATCACCAGCATGCGCTCCTGCGACTCTGATGTCATGATCTCAGTTGGGTTCATGTTTGGCTCCCTTGTATGAACGCGGTTTACGTCAAGCTCGATTCCGACTCCGAGTGTGTCTGCCGTTTCAGATATCGCGCACGACAGGCCGCCACCCCCTAGATCTTTTATCGCCTTGAGGCATCCTTCATTTCTTGCCTCAAGTGTTGCTTCGATTATCAGTTTTTCAATGAATGGGTCTGGAATCTGGACTGCGGAACGATCTTCTGTTTCTAATGAATCGGATGCAAACTGTGAGCCACCTATCCCGTCGCGACCAGTTGAGCCCCCAAGTAAAACCACAATATCTCCTGTCTTTGCGTTGTTTTTGATCAGTCTTTCTTTTTTTCCAAATCCAATTGATGCTACGTCGACTAGCGCATAGTTTGTGTAGCACTTGTCAAACTCAACTTCGCCGCCCACTGTCGGAATGCCAAGGCAGTTCCCATAGTCTGCGATTCCAGTTACCGCATTTTTGAAAAGCCAACGAGCGTGTGGATCTTTTTCTATGTCGCCAAATCGCAGGCCGTCAAGAATTGCAATCGGTCTTGTACCGGCAGAAAGAATGTCGCGGATCACTCCGCCCACCCCGGTTGCCGCGCCGCCGTAAGGCTCGACTGCAGATGGGTGGTTGTGGCTCTCAATGTGGACAGTCACTACATATCCGTCGCCAACATCCAAGACTCCAGAGTCAAATCCCTTTTCATGAATCACTCGTGGTCCTGATGTCGGGAGCATCTTGAGGTGTTTTTTTGACGATTTGTATGAGCAGTGCTCCGACCACTCTGCTGCAACAATGTGTGTTTCGGTCTCGTTTGGCTTTCTTCCTATTTTTTTTGACAGGTATTCTAGCTCTTCTTGCTGCAGGCTCATTTTTTGGCACCAACGGTGGCAATAAGTGAATTAAAAATCAAATTGGATGGCTTGCAGTCCTGAGGGTTTATGTCTGCCTCCACTGCGCGCTCCGGATGCGGCATCATTCCGACCACGTTGCCTTCTTTGTTGCATATTCCGGCAATGTCATACACAGAGTCGTTGATGTTTTCACCGTATCGGAACACTATCTGGTTATGTTTTTTTAGCTGATTCAGCGTTGCCTTGTCAACATAGTACCTGCCCTCACCGTTTGCAATTGGAATCGGGATTCTTTGTTTTAGCTTGAACTGGTTTGTAAATGGAGTCTTGTTGTTTTCCACTATCAGCTCAGTCCATTTGCACATAAAGCTGAGCGATGTGTTTCTTAGCAAAACTCCCGGCAGCAGTTGGGCCTCTACAAGAATTTGGAATCCGTTGCATACACCAAGAACCGGCATCCCCCTGTCTGCCATCCGCTTTACGTCCGAAATTACAGGACTATGCGCTGCAATGACTCCTGCCCTTAGACGGTCGCCATATGAAAACCCACCCGGCAAGACAACTGCATCAAGATCTTTTGGTAGCTTGTCCTCGTGCCAATAATACGTGGTGTCGAGATTGAAGACGTCCTTTAGTACGTGAAACATGTCCCGATCGCAGTTGCTCCCCGGAAACACAATGACTCCGACCTTCACAGCTGAATTTGTGCGACGACGTTATTAAATCAAATCGGATGTTTTTGTCAGAATATTCGTGGCAAATCTTTTTTATCCAAAGAAAAGCCAACACAAAACATGGGTCAAGTAAGAGACATCATGAACAAGCATGTGATAACCATATCAAAGGACAAGACCTGCCTTGAGGCATCCAAACTGCTCCAGGAAAAAGACATCAGCTTTCTGGTCGTGACCGAAGGCCAAAACCCGATTGGAATCGTGACTGAGGCTGACTTTGTGAAGAAAATCGTTGCTGCCAACAAGATCGCATCCGATCTCAGGATATCGGACATCATGTCTCCAAAATTCAGGTGGGTTGAGCCAACCACGTTGATTGAGGACGCAGTCCAAAAGATGCTAAACAACAACATACGCAGGCTGATTGTTCTGGAGAACCAGAAACTGGCAGGCGTAATTACCCAGACTGACCTTACAGCATACCTCAGAAGCAAGCTGCTAATAGATGAGACCGTCAGGTCCATCGGAAAGGAAGACTAGTTTACTGAAAACGTTACCTTGCTGACCATCGGGTTGTAGATTCGAAGATCGTCGCAGAGTTTCTTTACTGTGTCTTGTGCCTTTTGTTTTGTTGTCGAGTCTATCTGGAACCTGAGCATTTTTGCTGAGCGAATTTTTTTGACAGACGAGTAGCTTCCTTTGAGGACCAGATCATTTAGGATCGTTTGGCCTTCGGGATCGTTCATGCCAGGCTTGTTTTCAATAATTACCTGCACCTCAAAGACCGGCATGATTGCACGTTATTTTGCTGTAATATAATCTTGAATTTGAAATTGATACAGCAGTGAATTTATACAGCATCATCAGTCAAAAGCTAAAGTGGTCCGACATAGATACTGGAAGATAACAGCTGACGAGATGCTCAAGTCAGACTATGATCCAAACAAGGTTCTGAATTGGGAGATAAAGGGCATAAGGGAGCCAGAAGACCAGGCAATTTTCATTGGTGTGTTTTTGTACAGAAACGGGGCCCCGCTTGATTACGAATCGATAAAAGGAATTGTGTTTTATTCCAACAACATCGCAAGAAGCGAGGTGGGTGAGATAGCCAAATTCCTCAAAGACAAGTATGGCGGCACAGAAAGGGAAAAAGGAGAGCGCGTCTTTTTGCAAAACTCAAAGGAGATCTATTCTGGAAAGGACGTCGGACAGCTAGCAAAAGACATGGAGTCCAGATTCAAGCTAAAGGCAATAATTTCAATAGAATTCAAAGACATCACAGAAGAGGAGCGCAAAAAGTCGGGCCTTGCAGATGCAAAACTGCTTCCAATCCCTGGCAACAAATAAACGGGATTTCGCAACCTAAATAGGGTTTCAGTGCGTAGGTATAACCAGAATGTCAGAACTTCAGGGGATTTTTGCGCATCTATCGGAGCTTCGCTCACGCATCACGCGCATCGTAATTTTAGCAGGAATAATCATCACTTTTCTTTTGACATTCCGGGCAGAGCAGACAGTCTACAACGGGTTGACGCTGTACTATCCGACTCCCGATCCACTCCACAACATTGCTGCCCAGGTAACTAACTACATGAGGGAAACCTTGGTTCCGCAAAATGTCCAGCTGATACAGACTGCGCCAGGGCAGGCATTCTACGCCCAAGTATACGTCGCAGCACTCATTGGGTTGGTTCTATCCATGCCGATAATAGTAAGAGAATTCACTGCGTTCATCAGGCCGGCTCTAAAGGAGTCCGAGGTGCATGCCGTCCATTCAATCGCGGCCCCCATTTTGGTTCTTTTTGTAGCTGGAGTAGCGTTTTCATATCTTGTGGTTGTCCCATTTACACTGGACTTTTTGTACCAATATGGTGAATCTGCCGGCCTAGTCACGTTCCTAAGTGTGATGGATTTTGTTTCGTTTGTCTTGCAGTTTTTGCTTGCATTTGGGATCGCATTTCAGCTTCCGTTGATCATGTACGCTGCAACAGTTTCTGGACTAACCGATGTCCAATTCTGGCGAAGAAACATCAGGTATGCAATAGTCGCACTGGTGATAATTGGTGCAGCAGTAACGCCTGATGGAAGCGGAGTCACCATGTGGTTCATCTCAGGTCCAATGATTGCACTCTACTTGGTAGGCATGATAGTTATAGAGAGACGCGAGCGCAGCTCTAAAACACTTAAATCTCAATCAGGCAAATAAGTAGCGATGTTACAAAACATTGCAAACATCATCCCATCCGGCTTCGAGTGGATCATCATCGCAGTGGTAGTAGGCGGTGTACTTCTATTTGGCGCCAAAAAGATCCCAGAGCTTGCCAAGACGATTGGTAAGGCAAGAATGGAGTACGAGAAAGGCAAGTTTGAAGCAGAAAAAGAACTTAAAGACCTCAAAGAGAAAAAAGACTAGGACTTTTCTGCAATTTTTGCAAACTCGTCAATTATTTTACCAAAATCCGAAGCTATCTTTTTCTTTGCAAACGCGCCCACAATCACCAAAATTCCTTTTAGCCTAATGTCTGCATCGACTATCAGCTTTGTCCCATCTTGGGCTTTGTCATACCTTTCAACAATGTGGCTTCCCTTTGCGTCGCCTCCAAGAACAAAGACCTCGTGAGTTTCAGGGTATCTGGTAACATGCTTTGTTGTCATCACCATCTCTCTGTCACCAAGCTTGATGTGTTCTTCAACTATTGCTACGTTTTCCCGAACAGAACGCACCCGAATTGAAGGAAAGTACTGTGGCAGAATGTTTTGGAAATTCTCATAGTTTGCCATAATGTCAAAGACTCTTTGCCTTTCAGCCTTGATCAGTTTCTCCAGGTGGATTTTTGGCAATGAGTCCTATGTTCCCCATCTTTTGTATAAATCATGTTCGATGTTGAACTGATCAAGGCATTTGCCTACAGTGTGGTCGATTATTTGCTCGATTGATTTTGGTTTTGTGTAAAATCCTGGAACCGGGGGGAGGATCACTACCCCAAGTCTTGCAAGCTTGAGCATGTTTTCCAGATTTATTGCAGTAAGGGGTGTTTCTCGCGGAACCAAGACTAGCTTTCTTGATTCTTTTAGCGTGACGCCAGCAGCTCTTGCCACAAGTGTCTCATCGTATCCGTTTGCGATGCTAGACAGCGTCTTCATGGAGCATGGAATAACAACCATGCCGTCTGTCTTGTGGGTGCCGCTAGATATTCCAGCTGCCAGATTTGAGTCATCAGAATAGGTTGACGCGAGGTTTTTTACGTCGTCCAAGTTGTAACTTGTCTCCATTGCAAGGCATTTTTTTGCCCACTCTGTAATCACCAGATGTGTTTCAACTTTGCACCCCTTGAGAACTTCGAGTATTCGAACCCCATACACCACTCCCGTGCTTCCCGTAATTCCGACAACCAATCGCATCGATAGTATTGCATAGCAACATTATTTTAAGCTGTGAAACGCGGTTCACTTCTAGCACAATCATCTGGCGCAAAGCGCGTGTGATTATATTACCATAATTTGCAGTCAAATTGAAGATGATAAAGCGCGCCGAAATTCAGAGAATATTTCAGAATTATTCGGATTTTAGAATCGGCGTCATGGGGAGTCATTCGGCGCTAGAGATAATGGATGGCGCAAAGGATGAGGGCATTCAGACAGTAGTGATTTGCCAAAAGGGTAGGGACATACCATACAGAAGATTCAAGAGAATTGCAGACGAGATAATTGTAGTAAACAATTTCAAAGATATGGCGTCTGCAAAAATGCAGAAAATGTTTGTAGAAACAAACACCATAATCGTGCCACACCGAGCTCTGACAGCTTACTTGGGTTACGACATGATTGAAAACAAATTCAAGGTTCCAATATTTGGCAACAGGTCAATGTTCCAGGCAGAGGAGCGAAGCTTTGCGAAAAACCAGTATTACCTTTTGGAAAAATCCCGAGTGCGACATCCAAAACTTTACAAGAATCCGAGCAGAATAGACAGGCCCGTCATAGTCAAGGTGCAGGAAAAGACAAGAAGGCTTGAGCGCGCATTCTTTACCGCGTCATCGTACGACGATTATGTAAAAAAATCCCAAGACAGAATCAAGAAGGGAATAATCAGAAAAGAGGATCTAAAAAAGGCAAGCATTGAGGAGTTGGTCCTCGGCACATACATGAATTTCAATTATTTTTACACTCCGATCTCAGATCAAGTTGATTTTGTAGGGATTGAGCGGAGATTGCAGACAAACCTGCACGATTATAACGCGATTCCGGCAAAACAGCAGCTTGACATTGATATCGACGTACAAAACATCGAGGTCGGGCACATGCCTGCCAGCATCCGCGAATCGTTGCTTGAAAAGGTAATCGATATTGGAGACAAGTTCGTTGCAGGAGTCAAAAAGATCTACCCGCCCGGGATAATCGGCCCATTCTCGCTCCAGAGCGTGATAACAAAAGACCTTGAGCTTATAGTGTATGACGTTTCACTGCGTGTTCCTGGAAACCCAATTGTTGCAACCACATCACCGTACACAAAGTACCAGTATGGGGAGACATTTGGCATTGGAAGAAGAATTGCAATGGAGCTCAAGCGGGCGCACCGCGAAGGCAGACTAGCCGAGATTCTTACCTAGGCTTCTACTCTCTCTTTTAGCAGAGTCTTTCTTACCAGAATAGGAATGTTGTAGAATGCGGCAAGCGCGACTGCGTCGGATGCACGATAGTTTCGAAGCATGATGTCTTTTTTTCCGGTAAAGTAGAGATTTGCACGCAGGACGCTGCCGCTTTCATACACTTTTACTTTAACCAAGAACAATTCGTTTTCTTCGCACAGCTGCTCGATCATGTTGTATATGGTCGGCAACGAGTCGCGTTTCCCCTCAACGAAGCTTTTGATGTGGCGCGCAACCTCGCCAGAAAAAGCCCTCATGTGAAATTCTTTTTTGTCATCGGATTGAAGTACGATTATCCCCTCCAGTGCATACGGATCTATAAAGCCGACGTAGTTGATTTTTGAAGTGGAATAATCCGGCTCTTCTTTTTGGTCAATATTCAATGGACATAATTTCTATGAACATTATTTCTTATAAACAGATTCATGATCGACTTGCAGAAAAATGAACAACTTATCAGTCCTACGCGGCTCTTAAATTCACAAATCACAAAATCACATTATGAAAATTGACATACCACTTCCATGTCCAGCCTGTGGCGGAAAAATGTACTCGGTAGGATACGACGCACCCCTCAAAGTACTCAAAACTAGAATCTGGCACGTGTGTAAAGAATGCAAATTCTCAAGAAATGTAGAAGATTTCAAAAAAACACTCTGCTGTGCATAACGGCAAGTGCCATCTTTTTTGAATTCGACAGCCTTGGTTTGCTCTATGCCACTGCTTTGACCTTTATGTTTGCAATTATTTCGGCAATGAATTCCGGTTCGAACGGTTTTGAGACAATATGATTGGGGTTTAGCTTTTCTATCCTTTCCTTGTTAGCACTATCTACCACAGCAGTCACCATGGCGACGTATGCGTTGGGATCTATCTTTCGCATGTTCTCAAGCGCATAGATACCATCATAATCCGGCATGAGCAAGTCCAGAAATACGATGTCTGGTTTGTACTGCTCGTACAGTTCGACTGCCTCACGTCCATTGTGACCACGCCCCAAGACCTTCACATTTATCATCTCAAGGTACTCGCAAAAAAGATCCACATTGTAGATATCGTCGTCAATCACTAGTGCTGTTGTGGGTTTGGCCAATCAGTTCATCCTCGGTATTGTACCTGTGAATTTGGTCGGATTGTTTGATACCGTTATGGTGCCGCCGTGTTGTTGTATGATGCTCCTGCAGGTAGCAAGGCCAAGACCTGTGCCTTGTTGCTTTGTGGTAAACAACGGATCAAATATTTTATTGATAATGTTCTGCGGTATTCCAGGTCCAGAGTCCTCAAAATCAATGATTGTGTCTTTTGGTGTTTGGTAGAAGCGGATTGTGATTTTCCCAGTACTTTCCATAGCTTGAATCGAGTTTAGTATTATGTTTGAAAAAACTACTGCCATTTTCTGCTTGTCGCAGTTCAGGCTTATGTCGTTTTGCTGCACATCCAAAGCCACATTAGATTTTTCTGGAATTTTGTTTGACGCAAGTTTTAAAATTTCATAAATACTGGTAGGGGTCACATCCAGATCTCCTTCCTTTACAAAATCCAATACGTTATCTATTTGATGAGTCATCCTGAATATTGCAGCATTTGCTGCATCCAGCCTGCTCAGAAATGCAGGATTTGTCTGGTCTTTTGTCGCCATCTTTAGGAGCTCAGTTATTACTTTGAGTGCAGATAGTGGATTTTTTAGATCGTGTGCCAGTCGTGAAGAAAGATTTCCTATTGCAGCCAGTCGCTCAGACTCGATGAGTGCTCTTGATTTTATTCGGACTTCATCTTCTAGCTGTCCCTGTTTTTCTTTTAGTAGTCTTGCCTCAAGGCTGATGAATTTAGAAATGTTCTGCTCTACCTTTTGATTGAGATCCTGTACCAGTGCTCTTTCTTCTTGTATCTGTCTTTGAACCATGACCATTTTTTGCTTTTCATACTGGAACAAAAGTCCGGTGACTTCTTGGCCTATCCTGTCTGCCTCAAACTCATTTCCAAGTATGTTGGCTTCTTTTTGCGGGTTGGCAAAGTCAGATTCGCCTTGAATGAATTTGAGTTTATTTTTTAGTTGTATCCTTTTGAGCTCTGCGACTTTGCTTTCATCAACCTCGCACCTATCCTCAAAAACGGTTGAACTTGCTTGTGCAGCAGACTGTTGGACGGGCTTTTGCGTCTCCAAGACTTCGGATGACATGTCTGAAGGTTGTTTTTGAAATTTGATCTTTCTTTGCATATAGCCTAGCGGATCAGCACTTTCATCAATTTGTTCATTCTTGTGAATGTACTTACGATCCATAGATTATAGTTCAGATCATGAAAATTTGTATTTGGTGTTGTTTAATTTATTCAAACAACATTTGTGAAATTACTCATAATAAGAGTCATAAACGTGTTCTAAAAACGGATGAATTAATCAAAGATCATTGATTGTTTGCATTTTTTGATAGAATCTCATCAAGTGCTTTTGAGAGTTTCTCAAATCCGTATTTATTTATCAAGACTGAAGATCACTAAGTACTGCCTGAGAATCGTTTTGTGGCTCAGCTGATGGAGTTGGTTGTTGTGGCGGATTTGCAGGCAATTCTGACACGGTGGAAGCAGGTTCTTGTTGAATTGGGTTTGTGAACATGTTGAGTTCATCATCAAATCGCTTAGATGCGGCCTTGAGCTCATTTAGGCGCTTTACCTTCTCGCTCAAATGTACGTTGACCAGTTTTACTACCTGGTTGACGCTTCGAGTCTCGTGTCCTGCCTCGGCAACGGTCTCCTCTATGTCCTTTGTTTCATGCTCTGTTTTTCCGGATCTGAGGATCACGCTCCTATATGCGTCCATCGGCTCACCATCTATGGGACTACCGATCTTTTCCAGATGCCTTTTCTTCAATATGGTGTTTGTATGTACATAGTAGATATGACCTAGTTTGTCAAAATCGAATAAACACGTTTGACTATCTTGTATCTAGACATATCAAAAAATAGCGCAAATATACGAATGCGAGAGGATTTGCCCTCAAGACATGATGAGGGAACGATTTAATTCCAGGTATTTTTAGCTAGTACGAAATGGAGTCCAGAGATGGCAGAACTCTAATGACAATAGGCTTTGTCAGCATCGCCATTTTGTTTTTGATTTATGCTAGATTTGGTGATTCTGAGATTACGCCTGCCGCAGTATCATCAATTGAAAGGCTCGGAATTACGTTTTATGCTATGATGACGCTGGCTTTTGGCGCAATATCGTTTGGGCTGTACCAGTACCACAAGCAAAAGGTGCAAAAAGCCGAATCCGATGTCATGTCAATCATCGCAGAAGTTACGTGGAATCCCAAGTCTAGAAGAGTATTTGTCGCAGTGGTAGTTGGATATGGGGTGTTTTTTGCCCTCACTTCTGGAATTTTGGTTTATCAGCCAGATGTCATATTCTCAAAGCATTATGGTGTGGTAGTTCCTTCATGGTTCATTGCACCGTGCTGTGGAGATATTGGCTACGTCCCAAAGATCATCTTATATTTAACAGAGCACATAGGATTGCAGATAATTCCAATAAACCTCGTCCTACAAGTTGTGGTGTCTTATCTGGTCGGCCTAAATGCATCCATTGCCGCAAGTGCCTTTTCCATTCTAAAAAAGGGAACCGGTATGAACGGCATTGCCGCCACCACCGGGTTGTTCATTGCGTGCCCCACCTGTGCAGGGACGTTTCTTTCTCTTTTTGTCAGCTCGTCTGGCGCAGTGGCGTTTACCTTGGCAATAACTCAGCTTCAGACGATATTTATCGCAATCACAATTCCTCTTTTGATATTCACGCCAATCATCATGGCAAAGAAGATTCGAAAAAGCGGCTGGAAATGCAAGGTAGAGTCTTAGAGTTTCTTTACTTCAGGAATCTGCCAGTTGCCAATGTCGTATCCGTCGCGTCTTAGGTACTTGAGTGTCAGTTTGTATACAAGTTCGTCGTGGTCCACCTTGGCCAAAATCTCAGACCACGGAACTCGCCCTTGTTTTTCTATGACGTCCTTGAGATCCGCGTTCATCTTTTCTGCGATCTGCCTGCACTCATCAAAGGTCTTGCCGTTTTTGTACGCCCTGGTTCTTGTGTCGCAGCTTTCCATAGAATGGCGCCGGCATGGTGACATAAAAGCTCTATCTACTTGAAGTTCCTTAGCTTGTCAACTATTATCTTGAATATCTCGTTGTTGTCCAAAAGTATGCAGGGCAGATTGTTCTCCTCACATGCCTGGCCGCTTTCCGTGTCACGCGTAATTAGAATCATCTCGTTTTCTTTTGCATAGTTGATGACAGAATAGTCAGTGTGCAGTTTTTTGCCTTCAGTTATGAGCTTTTTAACAGAATACGCATCATAGCCAAGCCCTCGTAGCTTTTCATCCCAGCCATCATCCATTTCGTCAACAAGTATCTTCATCGGACATGGCGTCATTTTTTCCGTATTTAATACTACGCAGTCATAAAGCCAATCAGCAATGGGACAAAGATTGCCATGGCCACGATGCCAGCCAGTATAAAGACCACATGCTGCGTGTTCATGTGTATTATGACGAGTCCGGTTTTGTAATTTAGAGTATGTTTGAAATAAACAGAATAATTCTATAGGTGCAGCGTGATTTTTTTGACGCGGTTGGTTATGGATAGTTTCTTACCCACACTCATTTCTGGCTCTAGAGTAAAATAGACAGTCTTTCTTTTTGGGTACACCACGATCTGGGTGACCTTTTCACGCTCAACATGGACATACCTTACTTTGCCTAGACTCTTGTCGAACTCTTTTCTCATTTTGCGTCTTTGGGCAATTTGTTTGCAAAAATGCTCCTCCTCCTTTTGGGTTTTGAGTGAGGTCTTGCCTTTTTTCATGATGGATTCCAGTATGTTGCCGTTAAGATCAATTATTGCTGCAAACCGCATGCCTGGATCGATGCCGATGATGTCCTCGACCACCTCCATCAACGAGGCGTGTTTGTAGGCGTTCAATATTCTAAAATTTCCAGCCACCAAATATAATTCATTTAGCAATGTATCTTGTAGTTTGGATCAGTTTTGTGCAAATTTTTTAGAGTTTTATTACACCCTCATAAAACATAATTGAATTAAGATCTGAAAAATACCATGAGGTCTAAAATAAAAGCCGTCCTGACAAAGCTCGAAAAGCGATCGAATCTTGAAAAATCAAGAAAGGTGTTTACCACCTCCGACCAAAGAATGCTGGCAATCACCAAAGAGACTGGAGAGTTCTTTCACACATTGCTTGTTGGAATCAGGGCAAAGCGAGTCTTGGAGCTTGGCACCTCTGTTGGATATTCGACACTTTGGTTTGCAGACGCACTTTTGGAGAATCACGAAAATCCAAGAATCACAACTATAGAAAAAAACCCATTCAAAATATCAATGTCTTTGCAGAATTTTGACCGCGCCGGCGTATCAAGATTCATCCAGATAAGGCACGGCATGATCCTAGATATCCTAAGGGAGATGCCAAAAAAACCTGTGTTTGATTTTGTACTAATAGATGCTGACAAAGAGAATGCCGATGAATATTTCGATCATGTCTTACCCATGCTCAAAGTGGGCGGAATCGTTGCGACCGACAACATGTTATTTCCGGAGAAATACAGGAAAATCATGCGCAAGTATTCCAAACACATCGCAAAAAAGCCAAACGTGCGGAGCGCAACCATCCCGCTTGGGAACGGCGAGGAGATCACGGTCAAGATAAGATAGTCTCATTCAAGATCCTTGGTCATCTTTTTGATCATGGATGTTTCAGATTTTATTTCCTTTACCAGTGATCTCTTTTTTTGTTTGAGTTGTCTCGTTTTTGCCATCTCCTTCTTTTTTGTGCTGGCAATGGACGACTTTTGCGCCCTGATCTGTTTCCCTATCTCTGTCTTTTCCTTTTTGATCTTTTTTATTTCAGACTCAGCAAGCTTGATTTGTTTTTCGAGCAGTTCACGTTCCTCAATTATTTTGCTTATCAAATCCTGCTCTTTTGTGATTTGAGAGATAGACGGTGACGTATTACGCAGTACCTTTTTTTGTTCATCGATCTTTGCTGAAAGCAACGATTGTTTTTGTCGTGACGATGCAAAATATTTTTCGTACTTTGCAATTGTCTTTAGCAGTTTTTCTTGTTGTGCGATTCTTGTTTTTTCCTCATCTACCTGCTTCTCAAGATCAATCTCCTGTGACTTGGCTGCCTGCATTATCCTTTCATGTTCTGCCCTTATGTTTTCTAGTTGTTCTTTTTCTGCCCTGATTTTTTGAGCTGCTCTAGCTTGCTCCGCAAGTCGCTCCTTTTCTTTTTGCACCTGCAAAGCCATCTCAAGTTCCTGCTGTTTTATTTCCGATGTTATCTTTTCATATTTGCTTTTTACCTCTGAAAGCGTGGCCTTTTCTGCCGAAATCGTGCTTGTGAGGTGCGCTTGCTTTTGTTCAAGCTCCCTGACCACATAGTCCCTGTCTTTTTTTGCCTCTTCTAGCTCGGCTTCTTGTGTCTTTATCTGTTCGATCAGCTTTGATTGCTGCACCACTGTTTCCCGCTCCATAGCTATTTGTTTTTCGAGTCGCTCTTGTTCGATTTTGACTTGCCTCTCAAACTCCTTTCTGTCAATGATTATCTGCATAAGCTTTGATTGTTCGATTTTGAGTCGTTCTGCTTCCACTTTTTCTTTGTCGAGCTTTACCTGTTCGATGCCGATCTGTTGCTGTATTTTTTCCAAGTCATCTGTTGCTTTTTGCTCCCAGCCTTTTGGCATTGCACCCGGTAGTCGTGTAACTATTTTTGGCTGCTCGCTTGTCTGCATGGTTCCAAGCTGCTCTACTTTTCGGTTGAGGGTCGATTCAAGATGTGTGATCTTTTGATTTGCCTGCTGTATTTGCGATTTTAGTGATTCGATGGTTTTTTCCGGATCCTGCTTGTCTTTGATGAGGCTTTGATAGTCCACCTTCTCTCCAAGCTTTACATCGAGGTATTTTTGGTCTGACTTGTAGAGTGTTTTTCCCTGCTTGAGTGACTCTAAAATGAATTGCAGTCGCCCAGCATCACCAGTTCTGGATTCAATCAGCCTTTGGATTTTGGTAGTGACGTTTTCATCCACTTGGATTTTTTGCGCCAGTCCGATTTCTTGCGCAAGTTTTGAATCAAGATATTTTTGATCAGAATTATACAGTTTACGGCCTTGTTTGAGTATGCCAAGAATGTGATTCAGCCTTCCACGGTCACCGTTGCCGGAGGCAATTAGTTTTTCAACAAAAGATTTCGTTTCGTCGGTGGTTAGAGTCGCCATACTCTGCCTTTTTTGTACATGCACCACTATTTTAAGAGCGTATAGTTGTAGGCTTTTTCAGATAGATTGTTTTTTTCTTTTTCCAGGCTTTGACATTCTTCGATGAGACAATTATTGTGATCTTGTCAAACACGACGTGTCTTTTGACGTTCATGGTTCTGACAAGTTTGCGCTTTGTATTTGCATCTAGTTTTTTGTAGATGAGACTCAGGTGTGGCTTGAATTCGTATTTGACTTGGCGCTCAAGTGAGTTTTTGAGGCATTTGTTTAGCTGTTTGACGTAGTCATCCTTTTTGATTTCTGCAAACAGAGTCTTCCACAGGTAATCCGAGTATCTGATTCCTTTTGTCTCAAGATGTAGTTTTGAGAAAGCCGTGCAATTTCGCACCGCATTTTCTGCGTCGCGGTATCTTTTGATTCCACTGTGCAGCGTAACATGTGGGGCAAAAGTCGGTGCATCGTGTTTTTTGGCAAGGTGCTTGATTATCTTTCTTAGATGTTTTGCATCTTGTTGAGAGGGCTCAAGCCAGATTGAAAAAGTCATTGGATCTTTTCTGTGACAATTTTGCGGTATTCCGGATATTCCGTGGCAGAATAGTTTTCCCCAAATTCCTCGACAAACACTGTGTCATCCAGAGCGGTAAGCAGATGGGCCGTCATTGGTGGTACCTCGATAACCGTAGGGGCAGATATCTGGCTTATCTTTTCCATGTTTGTGCTGAGATCTTTTTCCCTGTACTCTATTGTCCCAGACAGCAGAAAGTGTCTTGTCTTAAATGTGTGATAGTGTCCTCCGCGCGAAAAGCCTCTTTTGATTTCCACGATGTTTATTTTTTTGTCGCCGTAATTGAGAAAGAGGATTTTTCCTCGTGCGTCGCCTGCCGTTTTTTCAAAATTTAGTTCCATTCCAAATTCAGGGTTCAAAAACGCACCTAAATACTATGCAGCCTGACCAACATGGATTTTGAGCGACAGTGTTGGAGACAGCGCAGACGGGTTGCTGACACTCTCCCAGACAAATATGGTGGCCTCATAATCTCCCGCATTGTCTGGAATCCACGAGATTGCCGGTGAAAACGACTGTGCCGGATTCAGGCTTCCCGTAATCCATGCCAGAGACACAGTCACACCTTGTTCGTCTTGAATCTGAACGATATACGCAAAATCTTGCTCCATGTCTTGGTTATTTTTTAGGTCTGCTGCAATCTGGATTTGCTTTCCCACCTCGACTGTTTTCGTGGGTTCAGTGCCGATTTGAACCTGAGATTCGGCAAACGCAAAATTGACAGTCAGTGCAGCCAAGACTGCAAAGAGAATTGCCCGCATCATGGGGTTTTGTTGATTGGTGACTGATAAATCATTGCTCCTGCGAAGGATGTCTTGACATGTGTTCTAGGGCACACTCAGTTGAACAGTAGTGTGATGCCCTGTTTGCGAATGTTTTTCCGCAGTTTTTGCATTTCACCTATTGCCGCATCTGTTTTTTTGAATAATAAATTTACTATCAGATTCCAAAATTGGAAACGCCGTATTTTTGTTTAGACGGTTGGCGAGTTTTGCTCACCAGATTCCGGCATTGATCCCGTCTACTGGTATGTGTGTTCAGCGTTTTCTATAAAAGAACCGCGTAGAAATCATACTTGGTATCTTGCAATGCCGCATTTTGCATAGTACTGCTGATGGTATTCTTCTGCCTTGAAGAATTCTGTTGCAGGCCTGATGAGAGTCGCGATTGGTTTTTTGTATTTCCCAGATTTTTCCAGGTTTTCCTTTGATTCCTTGGCAATTTTTTCTTGCTCTGGATCATGAGCAAATATCACAGATCGGTACTGCTCTCCAACATCTGGGCCCTGCCTGTTGAGCTGAGTTGGATCATGCGAGTTCCAAAACACATCGAGCAGTTTTTCATAAGATATCACCTGTGGGTCATATTCCACTTGGACCACCTCGGCGTGTCCGGTGGTATCTGTGCAGACGTCTTTGTATGTCGGATTTTCCATCCAACCTCCACTATATCCCACTGCCGTATTTGTGATGCCACTTGTCTTCCTAAAGACATCCTCTACGCACCAAAAACAGCCTGCCCCAAACGTTGCCTTCATGATACAGATATGACATCCCCGAATTAAAATGATTGTCCAATTATTTTTCGTACAGCCAAACATCAAACTTTGTCAAAGGAATGCTCAAGCTGTCTGGAACCACGATTATGAGTCCTGCGTCTTTTGAGACGTTATTGCAAGTACCCGAGAAGCTAGCGTAGTTTTTCCCAAAGCATCCTTCATAGTGCTGAAATTCGTCTGCGCCCTCGTCGTAGTTTTTCTGCTCCTGGGCAGATGGCACAAAATAAACGTCAAAGCCCACGGTGTTGTCGTTTATTCTTATCGCATAATCAAATGATGCCACGTCTTTGTCTGTACATATTGGAATGAACTGCGAGTATCCAGATTTTATCTGTGGGTCGTGCTCTTTGCCGTCTTGTTTGCTTTTTATCGGCGTATACAGCGTGATGTTTGGATCAGGGCTGGACTGCAGTCCGCTGACATACTCTATCTGGTGTCGGATCACGTCTGCACCAAACCTAGCATAGTGCGGCTCCCAATTATCATGGCAGTTTGTGTTGTCGTGCTGCACCAACATGTATGATTTTCCATGTACGTATCTGAGCTCATCCACATTGGTGTCCTTACTTATCTGCAACCGTGCTTCTTGGTTTAGCTTCCTTTCTTGTGTCTGAGACCAGACGTTTGTGATGTCGTACACGATGTTTCCAGGATAGCTGTCCCATTCTTGTTGAAGGTGCACGTAAACTGACTGTTTGTTTATCGCTTGTTGCTGTAAGACAAAGGCCCCAAGTACGTAATAGATGACCACAGTAGCAATTATGGCAAGACCCACCATGTAAAGCGCCCGCATGAATTGGCTTGGATTTGATGAGGTTTTTGAAGGTTGCCCTGTTTTTCAGGTGTTTTGATCCAGTGCGGACCCAAGTTGCTGCCCAGTCTCGTGAAAGTACCTGTGTTCGATTTCCTTTAGCCTCTGCTGAGTCTTGTGATTGTACGGCAGGTTCGACTTGGATGAGCTTACCAAGTAAATTACGAACGAGGGTTTCGTGAACGAGGAAAGCTTTGGTGAGCTTTTCAAGTAAGGTTACTAACGAAAATTGTTTATTGACTTCAATGATGTTCTAAACTGTGAAAAATCTTCTGCCAAATTCTCAGTTTCACAGTGATGGTAAACCAGCTAAAATAAACGGCAAAAATTCCACAGTATTGGATCTCTGGCAGACTATGTTTTCTAGGCTTGAAAGTAACACGCTCAGAGGCAAGGTGGGCGAGTACATTGTATCTTGGGCTTTGGGTGTAGCTGAACCGCAAGATCCTTGGCAGGCATTTGACATACTTGCTCCAAATGGGAAACGAATAGAGGTAAAAACAACCGCATTCGTTCAGGACTGGGAGCATGGCGAAAAGAATAGAGCGCCAAAATTTATCATAAAACCCACAAGAAATTACACTAGCGAGAATGGGCTTGCAAAGAATACAAGCTATAATGCAGACATTTACGTGCTTTGCTATTACTCATGGCTTGACAAGAAGACTACGGATGTGACTAACCTGAATCATTGGAAGTTTTGGGTGTTTTCCTTAAATGAATTGTTGCATGTATTTGATGGACACCACTCCATTACTGTGAAAAAACTAGAATCAAAAGGGCACAGGGCAATATCCGCATTTGATCTTGGAAAAACTATTCTATCAAAATAATTTCCAACAAAACAACTCTTCTAAATTCTCTAAACAGCGTCTATTTTCATGCCTAAAGAAGGGGCATTCTATTTTTACTCTTTATCAATAAACTCGTCAGCTGTTGGCGGCTCTGGTGCAAGTCCTTTTCTCTTTCTGATATCTGCAGTCAGGGTTGCCTGGATTGACTTTGGCATTGGAGTCCACGCCTTAAAGTGAGTGTTCCACATTGCTTTTCCTGCAGTCTGACCCCTCATCTCTTCTGAGAGATCAAATGTCTCAGAAGCTGGAATCTCGCCAGTGACTATGCTAGTTACACCTTTTTGTTGCATATCAAGTACTTTGCCACGTTTTCCGGAAAGAACCGTAGCTACATTTCCGATCATGTCCTGGGGGACTCGAACCTCGATTCCAAGCATCGGCTCAAGCAGAATAGGCTGCGCTTTCAACATCGCACCCATGCATGCTCTTCTCGATGCAGGGCTAAGCTGTGATAGTCCTCTGTGTGCAGGATCCTCGTGAGGGACAAAGTGCGTAAATGTGAACTTGCAGTTTCGAACCTGCTCTTTTGCCAGGGGGCCTTCCTTCATGACCTCTTCAAATCCTGACAAGATGGAATCTGTAGATTCCTGGATGAACTGGACACCTTTTGTGCCGTTGATCAGAACGTTTCCTCTAGGATCAAACTTCATGACGCTTTTTGCAATGTCTGAATCCCATCCTTTGGAACGCAGAATTGTTGCCATTTCTTTTTTATCTTTCATTTCCGATAGCTGTCCATTTCTAATCATCTCTGCAATTTCTGGCTCTAGTGGTTCAACTTTCATGAATATCTTGTTGTGGCGGTTTGGCGATTTTGACATCACGACCTCAGAGCCACCCTGTATGGTTTCCCTGTAGTTGATCAGTGGTGGGGATGTGACAATCTGAACTCCGGCATCCCCAATTAGTGATGTCGCAATTTCCAAGTGCAGCACGCCCATTCCAGCAATTACCGTCTCACCGCTTTCCTCGTTGATCTTCACCACAAGGTTTGGATCCTCAATAGTTAGTCTGCGCAGAGCCTCGACCAGTTTTGGCAGGTCTTTTGGATGCTTTGCCTCAACTGCAATCTGCACCACGGGCTCTGAGACGTATCTAATTCCCTCAAATATTGCAACATCCTTTACCGACGACAGAGTCTGTCCAGCCCTTGCCTCGGTCAATCCAAGCAGAGCCGGAATGTTTCCTGCTCCAAGCTCGCCGACCATCTCTCTTTGGTTTCCCATGAAAAAGTTCACAGACTGGATTTTTCCTTCGCGTTTTGTATCAATCAGATGTACCGGCTGTCCGTCCTTCAGAGTACCAGAAAACAACCTTCCAATTGCGACTGGGCCTGCCGCAGGATCCATTGCCATGTTTACAATCATCATTACTGCAGGGCCGTTGTCATCGCAATTCAAAATCGCCTTTCCGATGTCTGACTCCAAGTCGCCCTTCCAGATTTTTGGAATTCTGTACTTTTGGGCAACGTGTGGCGGCGGGTGATGCTTTACTACCATTCCGAGCACCGCCTCTGCGAGCGGCGCCTTTTTTGCCAAGTCGTCTACGTTGGCCCCTTCCTGATATGCTGCGTAAATGTCCTTAAACGAAATTCCCTTTTCCTTCATGACATCAATGTTAAAGCCCCACCTGTCCTTTGCAGAGCCAAACGACACAGAACCATCCTGTATTGAGACCTTCCACTTGTCCCTGTATTCAGGTTCCGCGTACGTGTCGATTAATCCGTTAAATGTCGTAATGATGTTTGCAAGCCATTCCTGCATCTTGTCCGGCGTAAGCCTTAGCTCCTTGATCAGACGATCTATTTTGTTGATGTACAATACCGGCCTGACCCGCTCCTCTAGTGCCTGCCTTGTTACAGTTTCAGTCTGAGTCATAATTCCCTCAACAGAGTCAGATACCACCACTGCACCGTCGATTGCCCTAAGGCTTCTAGTTACACGTCCAGTAAAGTCAATGTGCCCTGGCGTGTCGATCATGTTGATGACGTATTCTTGGCCTGCTTTTTCAAAAAGCAAAGTCACGTTTGCCTGAACTATTGTCATCTGCCTGTCTTGCTCAAGCTTCATGGAATCCAATGCAAGCGCCCTTCCTGCTGCCTGTGGCGAGATGATTCCAGCATATCCCAGGAGGTTGTCACTCATCGTTGTCTTGCCGTGATCAACGTGTGCGATTACTCCAAAGTTTCTGATGTTGTCCTTGTTTTTGATAATCTTTAGGATCTGCTCTGTTGCCTTGAACTTCATATTTGATTGAAATCCTTGGAAAACAGCTATTAAACCTTGTGAAGAAATTGTAGAGTTTTTGAAAAAATTAGTAGATCATATCAGAGCTTGCTTTTCTGATTTTCTTGCTTGTGACAAAGTGACAGTCAGAGAGGTGTTTTCTTTTTGCATTGTTCAGTGCCGCAAGCTGCGAGACAAACATGTAAAAGATGACGTGGTTGATCTTGCTTTTCTGATTTGTTTGCGGCTGATAAACTCGCAATCCGAGATTTTTCAGATTTGAGACAAGCAGTTTGTTGTGTGCGTTTTTTTCTTCAAAGATGATGACGGTGTCACCTTTCTTTGCAGAAAACACTCCCATGTGTGAAAACTGCTCCAGTCTTTCATAGTGCGCATCCGTGCCTAAAACCTCGAACATTTTGGCTGCGGCATACATGGCAAGCGGGTACGTGAACTGGTTGCCAAGCACATACACCTTGTTTTTCAAAAGTATGTTGGATTGGCGCTTTGCGGACTCGAAGAGGTTTTTTGTGTTTTGTATTCTGAATTTGCACACTAAAGAAATGCATGCAAGCATGCTTGATGCAAAACCAATGCTCCCAGAGGTCAGAATCTGCGAGTCGTCATAATCCAGGCGGATGACATTTTTGCACGTCATTGCCAGCCGGCTAGAGTCGTTTCTTGTAATTGCAGTAGAATCTTTGACAAGTTTTGCGGCCCTGATGTTTGATATTGTGTTCCCAGATATCGACACAAAGTAAACGCGCTTTCCTTTGAGTAGATTTTTGTTTTTTATTGCGTCCAGTGGATCTAGTGCCCTTGCCCTGCAGTCTGAGAATGACTCGGCAAGCATTGCAGATGCCATCGAGTCACCCGTCCCACAAAATATGGTTCTTTTTTGAACTGATTCTGCGAGTGGTTTTTGCGGTATGAAATTTTCCAGCAATCTCAGCTGCAAGTAAATGTCTTTTTCAAACGCATCAATTGTGTTCAACGATTTTAGTTGCGGTCTGGGATTTTTAAGTAATTAATTATGGAGTTTGGAAAAATTGTTTGGTTGAAACGAACAGCCGATAGTATATCGTGTTGCGCCAAATCTTTGTATTATTGCTACAACAGCGACACCACAGCCATTTACTGATAACTGCGGAGGATCTCCTCCAGATTCCAATATTCATCAACCAAAATGCCACCATCTACAACGCAGTCGAGGGGATAATGAGCCACAACATTTCTGCAATCATAGTGGAAAACGGAGCCCAGTACGGAGTACTCTCGCAAAAAGATATCGCAAGGGCCATGCTTGAGGAAGACAAGAACATCAAAGAGATTCCTGCCGCTCAAAAAATTCAAGATCTTGTATCAGTAGACCAGTACGCACCGATTTCAAACTGCTCGTACCTGATGCTTGCAAAAAAGACCAATATGCTTGGAATCAAGTACGGGGGCGAGGTAAAGGGTGTCATGACAAAGCACGACTTGGTAAAATACTTCTATCAGAACATTGTCGATGAGCGGAAGCTCTCAGAGATAATGTCGATTGGAAGCTTTTTTGTGCCGCACACAACCACGCTGCACGATGCGCTAAAAAAAATGCTTGACAACCAGATATCCAGGCTCCTCATCAAGGACTCAAACGACAAGCCGGTCGGAATAGTCACGTACAAGAGCTTTCTTAACAATGCCATATACTACTCCAACAGGTACGGGGACAACGTCTTTTCCTCAGGTTTTGGAAAAAAATCCGAGGTAAGCGACGTCATGACAAAAAACATTATTACGGTTTCAATTAGGACTAGCCTCAGAAAGGTCGCAAAGATCCTAATCGAGTATCGGATCCACGGCGTGGCCGTGACGCAAAACGACAAGATTGTCGGATTCGTAACAGAAAAAGACATTGTCCGGCAGCTGGCAAAACTGGATGTGTAGCTCCACATTATTATTACCTAGATTTTGAATCTCAAGACATGAAAATTTCAGTCGGGCACACACCTGACTCTGACGATGCGTTCATGTTCTACGGGATGCTCACAGGCAAGGTGCCATCAAACGACTTTACCGTACAGCATGTAATTGCGGACATTGAGGAGCTAAACAAAAGAGCCCTCAACGATGAGCTTGATGTGACTGCAGTATCAGTCCATGCGTGCGCCTACCTTCCAAACTACACCATACTGCGAAGCGGAGGAAGTTTTGGAATTGGATACGGCCCCATAGTGATTGCAAAAAAAACCATGACCATACCAGACCTGCAACACTCAAAGATTGCAATCCCAGGAAAGATGACGTCCGCATTTTTGCTCTTACAGTTGATCATAGGCAAGTTTGACTATGTCGAAATGAAGTTCAGCGACATCCCAAAGGCAGTAATTGATGGCAAAGTAGACGCAGGACTCGTGATACATGAGACCCAGCTGTCATATCCGCAGGAAAATCTGCAGATGGTTCTAGATGTTGGGAAATGGTGGAATGATGCAACGGGAGGCCTTCCGGTTCCTCTTGGCACAAACGTCATGAGCAACAGGTTTGGCAAAGAGACCATCAGAAAATTTGACGACTACCTGCAAGCATCCATACGATACGGCCTTGAGCACCAGAAGGATGCACTTGAATACGCAATGGAATACAGCAGAGGCAAGCCATCAAGCCTCATTGAAAAATTTGTCAGAATGTATGTAAATGAAGTCACAATTGAGATGGGAAAATCCGGCGAACTCGCCATAAAGAGGCTCTTTGAGATGGCAAGAGCAAAAAACCTGGTTGCCCCCTTTGAGCTAAAAATCAGCATGAGATAGGACGGCTAACACAATCTGCTTTTAACAGGTCACAGCATTGTCTTGTAATACCTACCACCTTTGGCATCACAAGTACGTGTGTTAGCCTCAACTTTTAATCTCGTTTTTACAAAATAAATCTGATCAGCCACAATCCACAAATTTGTTTAATGGCAAATCAAAAACTAAACAAACGTCTCAGTTTCGTTCAACTCTGCTTGTGATTCTTAACATGTGTTTGATTACAAGAGAAATTGTAAATAATCAAGACGACAATCAACACACATGGTCTTAGTGGACAAAAAGATACTGAGTGGCGGCCTCGCAATGGTCGCAGCCGGACTCGTCCTTCTTATCTATCTTAATGCGATTGCCCCACTTGGAGCGGCAGACATGACAGAAGAGCAGGCAATCGATCTGGTGCAAAGACAGCAGCAAAACAAGGACTATTCCAATCTTGCCGCAATGATGACCGGAATCGGGTTCCTGCTTGTGCTCATCAGTTTTGGCGCCAGAAGAAAAAAAGGCGACGCAAAGCTCATCGAAAAAAAACCTCCCGCCTAAAGATTTTAACCAAATCAGGCCTTTCAGATTCATGATTCATGCAGAGATAAGCATCTATCCGATAGGAACCGATTCAACCAGCCTCAGCTTTTACATCTCCAAGGCAATCGAATCGCTCCAAGACAAAAACATCAAGTACCAAACCACCCCGATGGGAACCATCCTAGAGTCAGACAATCTGGAAAAGATTTTTTTGGCCTCAAAGGAGGCAGTAGAAACAGTTCACAGACTCGGAGTGAAAAGAGTCGAAGTCGTACTCAAAATAGATTCAAGGAGGGACAAAGATCAAACCATGCAACAAAAGCTCGACTCGATCGAGAGTCACTCAAAAAGATCTTAGCGTCCTAAAGAAGGTGTCACGCTGGACCGGCTGCCTGCCGATTTCCTTTACCATTGTTGCAAGCTCCATTATCGACGAGTTTGTTGGCTTGCCTGCTGCACGGTATATCTCCTCTGAGAACGCAGTTCCCACTAGGTCGCTCCCTCCGTTTGAGAGCGCCACCTGCGCCAGCTTTTTGCCAAACGCCACCCAGTACACAGAGATGTTGTCAAGTGCGCCTACAAGCATCAACCTTGACGTCGCGATTATTTTTAGATCGTAGATGGATGACGACTCGTGCTTGACAAGACCTTGCTGCTCAAGCTCCGTGTTGTCAAGGCTGAACTTGAGTGGAATAAACGTGATGAATCCTCCGGTCTTTTTTTGCAGCTCGCGTATTTTGATGAGGTGATCAATTACGTGCTCCGGCTTTTCAATGTGGCCGTACAGCATGGTTGCGTTGCTTCTGATTCCAAGTTTGTGGGCCTGCTCTATGGTATCGAGCCACTCCTGCCCCGTGCACTTTCCTCTGACTATCTTGTTTCTTATCTCTGGGTGGAACAGTTCTGCGCCTCCCCCAGGCATCGAATCGAGTCCTGCTTCCTTGAGTCGCGATAGGATCTCCTTTACTGATGTCTTGGTAAGCTTGGACAGATAGAATATCTCTGCTGCAGTAAACGCCTTGACTGTCATCTCAGGATGGTTCTTTTTTATTATCTTCATCATGTTTTCGTAATAGTCAAGCTGCAGCTTTGGATGAAACCCACCCACTATGTGCACCTCGGTTGCCCCCATTTGTTTGGCAGCTGCGACTCTCTGCTCTATTTGCTCTGGCGTAAGCGTGTATGCGTCTTCTTCGTCTCCTTTGCGGTAAAACGCGCACATCTGACAGCTTGCTGCGCAGAGGTTTGTGTAGTTCATGTAGTACGATGCCGCAAAGGTCACAGTGTCACCCACTCGTTTTTTTCTCACAAGGTCCGCAGTTGCGCCAACCACAAACAGATTGTCGTCGTTTAGCAGCTCAAGACCATCGTTGTGGGACAGAGTCTCGCCTGCCAACGCCTTCTCTATTGCTTTTGACTCGCTAATCAGATCACGTAACAATGTCTAAATTCTTAGAATTTGTAAATATAAAAGAAACTGAACCGAATGGCCAAAATCGATTTCGGATTGGCTATTTATGGATATAGTGCATTTGTGCCGCTCTTTCGTCTATTATTTTCTCGGCTTTCTTTTCTTCTTTGTTCAGTGTGTCCTCTTTTGAGAGCTGGCTTTCTTGACTCAATTGCCGCCTTGGCCATTGCCTTATTTTTTCAATGACTTTGTCGGCAGTTGGTAGGTCTTCTTTCATGGCGGATTTACGCACTTCAATGGCTGCAGCGAACTCTTGCTGCGGCTTCTTTTTTGACGTTCATCATTGCCTTGATTTCAGCAGCCATTTGTTTTTGTGCCTCAAGCCTGTCTCTTTTTTCTTGTTCCATCTGTTCTTTTAGATCATCGCTATTGATTTTCGCAGTGTTGGCAGTGTCCACTGTCTGTGCATACGATAACCCGACTGGAGTTACCACAAGAGCCTAAAAGAAGTACTGAAGCCAGGATTCCTAGTTTTTGCATACTGGTAAACAATTATACTCGATATGAAAATAATGCGACTCTGAGACTAACGCTTAAACGTAAAACGAGTTTCCAGTTTAGTTTCCAGTCTGGTTTTCTGACTTGGTAGATTTTTTTACTTTTTGTTCTGCTTGCGCCTGCTTTATTTTCTGTTGCTGTAGATCATAAGTTTTTTTTGTCTCTTCATCCGCACTCGTTTTAAACTGCTCTCTTTTTTCCTTGAGTAGTTTTATCGCCTCTCTGCGCTTGTCTTCAAGCTCTTTTTGTATCTGTTTTTGTTCTGCGAGAACTTTTTCTTTGCTCAACTTTGTTGCAGATTGGATCTCCTTTGTCTTTTTGTCTAGATCTGCTTTTGTGTCAATATTCTTTTTTTCTTCTATTTCCTGCTGCCTTTTTTGTTTTAGTTCCTCTAGCTGTTGCCTTGCCTTTTCTTTGATGTCGCCAAATTCAGCTATTTTGTCCAGCTTTTTTTGAATCGTTTCCAGCCGCTTTGCTTCCTTTTCTTCGGCAAGCTGCTTTCTTTTTGCCTCAAGTTCCTCTTGCTGCTTTTTCTTCTTATCTAGTACTTCCTTTGCCTTTGCCTCAAGTTCGGCCTGTTTTTGTGCCCTTTGCGCCTCAAGTTTTTTGAGTTTTACCTCCTGTTGAGCCTCAAACTCACGTATCTTCCCTGATGCCGATTGTGTTGAGGTAGATTCTTGCGCAAATGACGGTGCAAATTGTACCACGGTCACTGATGCCAAGAGAATCACGGATAGCAAAATGGCGTTCTTGTTCAATGCTCGCAATGGAATTATTCGATATAAAATAATAACGACCCTGGGTGTGCCTGAATGGCAGATTATTGCGCACTAGTCGAGTTTGAGCCCGCAGATGGTTCCACGGCTGGACTTTCCGTGTTGTCTTCCGATGTTGGTTCTGTTTGAGGCATCACCGTCTTTGACTTGAGATTTACTTTGGCGTTGAACTTTGCCAGCTTGTCTTGCATTTTTTTGTCGAACTTGGCCTTTGCATCGTTTATTCTCTCATCAGAGCTTGAGATTTTCTTTTTGAGTTGCTGTTCGATCATTTGCTTTTTCTTTGCGGCCTGCTCTTCAAGCATTGCCTTTTGCTTTTTGATCATTGCCTCGTGTTGCTCTTTTTTCTCTTCCAGTTTTTTGATGCGCTCTGCAGCGAGCTTGTCTATTGAATCTGTTTTCTTTAAGGCCTTTTCTTTCATTGCTTTGACTCTATCATCCATCTTGGCTTCGCGTTTAGCTTTGATTTCTGCAAGTTGCGCCTTTATTTTCTCCTCCATTGTCATTTCTTTTTGCGGAGCAGGTTCTGTTGTGTCGTCGCCTGAGTTTGTTTGCGTCGATGCCGCGTTTACTGATTCTTGCGCAAATGAAAAGCCTATTGAGCCAACCATTGTTGCGGTCAACAAAAGTATCGATGCTATGATTGCCAACATTTGCATACCAGTTATGCGGATTTGGCGTATATATAAGATTGGAGAAAAATCGCCTCGAATCAGCCGACACAAAATTATGAAATACTACATTTGTCTAAAGCAATCATGGTGCTCCCACTGGTAGACGAGTACAAGCCAAAATGCTATCTTTGTAACAAGCCGTTTGACACAATAGAAAAGCTAAGAGAGCATCAAGAACACGACCACGATGACTTTGTCAATTATCACAAAAACCAGAAACGCGAGCCTGCTCCTGGTGACGTGACGGTCTTTTAGCTTCTAGTTTTTTCTGTTTCTTCTTTGATTTGCTTTAGGAGTTTTTTTGCAATCTCTTTGCTCATCAGCGCAAGATCGTAGTCTTTGTCTATCTGCAGTGCTTTTTTGAAAAAAATCAGTGCCTCTTTGATCATGCCCTTCTCCCCAAGTGACAGCCCCTTGTATGCAAGTGCCATTGCTGATTTTTTTTCAATCGACAAAACTTGTTCATAACAAGATATCGCGTCATCAAACCTTCCAAGGCCGTGCAACACCGACCCTTTGTTCAAAAGTGCCGTGACGTTTTTTGGATCAACCTCAACAGCTTTGTGAAAGCAGCTCAGGGCTTGCTTGAGGCTGCCCATGTTCTGTAGTGCCACGCCCTTGTCGATTAATGCGTCCAGGTGCTCCGGTTTTGCCTTGAGTATCTGGTTGTAAAGCGACAACGCCTTTCTGTATTTTCCGTCTTCACACAGATCTGCTGCCTTGCTCAAAATCTTCTCGGTGTTGTTCAATTTTTAATTTAAAAAATGTTCTATTGCGAAGATAATTAGCCTTTGCTCAGAATCGTACTCACGATGCGTTCTTGTCAGACGGATCCAGCTCTAGTGCCTTGTTGAAGCACTCTAGGGCCTCATCGTATCTTCCCACACTTCGTAAAGCCGCACCCTTTAGATTCCATATCTCAGGACTGCTCTGGCTCATCAAAAGCGCCTGCTCAAAATACGACAGCGCCTGCTCAAAACTTCCCTCCAGGAGGAGGCTCTTGCCCCTTTTGACTAGATCCGCCACATCTGCCACACACCACATACGAACGATCCTCTTATTGTGATTTCCTTGGTATTCTATGTCTGTTTAAAAAGAACAAACTAGTGTTAAAGCCAAATCAGGGCAAAGCAAAGACAAGATTGAACATCTTAATTGCCGAAGATAACCAGTTTACAGCTACACAGTATGACAGAATCCTGCGTAAGTACGGACACACCATAGTCCTGACCAAGGACGGCTCAGAGTGCCTAGAAAAATACAAAGAATCACTCAAAAAGACCGAGTTTGAGTCCCTCGATGACAACCCGTTTGACGTCGTAGTTCTAGATCAGTCAATGCCAAAAAAGAGCGGCTCCGAGATAGCAAAGGAAATCCTAAGCGTCAAGCCCAAACAAAAAATAATTTTTGCATCTGCCTATGCTATTTCCGGCAGTGAGGACACAAAAAAGCTCAAAAACCGAGTCGATTACCTGCAAAAACCTTTCTCATTGAGCACCTTTGTGCAAAAAATCCATAGCGACTAGCTTTTGACAAAGCCATCGCACTCACACTTGTCTATGAGGCACGATTCATAATTCCTAAGATGGTCGTACAGCAGGTGATGGCATTTTGAGTTCTTGCACGTCTTTTGCATCATCTCTTTTTGAACCACCTTTTGGGCGATCAGATTTGCTTTTTCCTTTGTGTAGTGTTTTTTTTGCAAATAGTACCTTAGCACCCTTCCGTAAAGCCGATTAAAGTCAAAGCTCTTTTCAATCATGACACAATCATCATGCGCAATGGATGAATTTATCATGCATGAGGTAGAATCTGAAAATCCTTTCAATAAATCATGGCAACCTTTAATATTTGTAAAGTGCTATTTTTATGCAATGATTTTAGACAAGACCGATGTAAAAATTCTCAAAAACCTACTGGTCGACGCAAGGCTGTCTTCTCGACAGATGGCACTCAAGCTTGGCATGTCCACTGTCACCATACTCACAAGAATAAAAAAAATGGAGCAAGAAAAGATCGTCAAAGGATACACTGCCATCATAGATCACGAAAAGCTTGGATACGACCTGACTGCGATAATCGAGATATACACAAAAAAAGGCAAGATGGTCGAAGTTGAAAACGAGATAGCCAGCCTAGAAAACGTCTGCGCAGTCTACGACGTCACAGGGGAATCCGACACAGTCCTTGTTGCAAAATTCAAAAACCGCGATGAGCTCAGCAAGTTCATCAAGAATCTCTCGTCAAAGCCAAACGTGGACAAAACCATTACAAACATAGTCCTAAACACGGTAAAAGAAGACTTTAGGCTGGTCTAGCATAGTAAAAATATTAATGAAATTTCAAGCAGTGTGATGCAGCACATGTCAAAGCTGGCCATTCTCCTTGCATTCGTCATTCTTCCAGGCATCATCGAGACTGCGTGCGGCCAGCAGCCGGCAATCATTACTGAGCCACAGCGCGGCTCCGAGGAGATATCAGAATACTACAACGTAAACGATGTAAGACTTGCGATGGTGATAATCGCCCTAGCTGTAATCAGCTTGTTTCTGTATCTGGCAAGAGACATCATACTGCGCAAAAAAACTGAGTACGAAAAAAAAGACCTCGAGTCAAAGAAGAACCGCGATTATGAGAAATACCATTCCGAGTGGAATGCGGATGATGAAGACGCTTTTGGAGAGAAAAAGGAAACAAAGGAGGCAAAGGAATTCCGACAGATGCTGCAGGAATCAAAGATCCCAAACTACTACGCCACGCTAGGCGTAGCAACAAGTGCGCCAAAGGAGGAAATCAAGGCAAGGTTCCGACAGCTTGTCAAGGAGTACCACCCAGACAAGACAAAGAACGAAAAAACTGCCGAGATGTTTGCAGAGATCACAAAAGCATACGAGATCCTATCGGACGACGAAAAAAGAAAAATCTACGACAAGTACTTCAAGGCATCAGTCGGATAGCTCGGTTCCCACCACCATCAGGTTGAGCTCAAGTCCGGAGCTTCGCTGGACATAGTTTGTCAGATTTGCATATATTGTGAGAGGTTTTTTGGCGCCGCCTTCCTCGATGGTTGTCAGAAATTGGATTTTTGCAAAATCAGTATTCGGCCCAAGCATTGTTTTTGAGAGTATTTTTGAAATCGAGAGATCAGATATTGTTGCCTTGATCTTAAATCCCATCTTGTCTGAGAAATACACACCTCCCCTCATGGACGGCTTGCTCATGGGCGTTTTGGAATAAACCAAACTTGCTGCATCGACTTCGCATGCGTGGCCGTCTATCTTCATCTGAGAGCTCTCAAATGGTCGCCCAGTCAGTCTTTGCAGCAGATCTTGATCAATCCCCATGCACATCTTTGATGTGATTTATCATATTTACCATGCTACAGTTCTAGCATGCCTGACTGAAGTGCCTTTAGCTTTGTCATCAGTTCGATCTTTACCTCTTTGCACGCCGACCTTGCTTCGGACTGGGTGAGCCCAAACTCGCTTTGGATTTTTTTGTAGATCCTAGTCTTGTCTGCAGGACCATCATCAAGGAGTTTGAGGATTGTGAATTTTATTTTTGAATTGTTGTGTTTTTGGGTACTCATGATACCATTTGGTGCCATTACAATAGAATGCTTTGTGTGTGCGCACCAACGTACAGATTGTTTGCTCTTCAAAAACACACAAACTCAATATCAAAAACCCAGATGCGCCGAATCTGCAAAATTAGTAAGAAAATCTCATCCATGTTGTAATTTTTACATTAATCTTCTAGTTACAGTTTTAAAAGTGTGTAACCAAGATACTCGAATGCAGTTATTTGCAAACTCACAGACACTCCGCAACGAGATAATCAACCTGTCCACATCCTGTGGGTTGAACGAGCCGTGTTTTACCAAGATGCTAGATTACACCATAAAGCTGTTTGAGACGCAGGGCCTTGGCAAAGACTATTACGGATATCACAACATCACACACGAGCTCGAAGTAACGTATGTTTCACTAATTGTCCTAAAATGGAAAAGCATTCTCAACGACATAAAGTCAGAAGACTTCAAGTATCTTTTTGCGTCCGCCCTGTTCCACGACTTTGATCCGCAAAAAAGCGTAGACAAGCCGCACGAGGACAACGTCATCAAATTCCTAACTCATGACAACAGCGTCAAAGAACTCCTCACAGACGCCGGCCTGGACATAGAAGTCATCAAGGCCTTGATACTCAGAACTACCTATCCGTGGAAGGGAAAGTTCAAAGAGCATGCGGAACGCCAGATTGCCGAGTGTTTTGAAAAGTCACAGCTCACAAAAAACAACGCTGAAATGCAGCAATATTACATGCGCCTTGGCTGGCTGCTATCGGTGATTGATAGAATCAGCGGCTACGCGCTAGGCGATTTCACAAAGGCGATGGACATGGCAAAGAAAAATGCACATGCGCTTGCGTGGCCTCCATCCTTTATAGTCAAGCGATCGGTTGCATATTTTGAGGATCTACTCAACGACGAATCTGAGATGTGCGACTCTGTGCTCAGGGCCCTCCCAAAGGACATGCGAAAAAACTTTATGGAGACGGTGACCGGATTTTTGAATTTACGTCAACACGAAATAAAAATTCAGTCAGAATGCCTCTATGAGAATCTCAGACTCGTTCCAAAAATCGAATCTATGAAGATCAGAGACGACGGAGAATTCCAAAGAACACTCATCGAGATTTACAATGAGTTGCCAACCCCCCTCCAGGTGGACAGAGAGCACTTTGAAAAAACAATCATCGGCCAGAAGACAATACTCAATACTCTTAGGATCGGAAGCTCCGAGGGCCCAATCATCGGATTTGCCAAGGGAGGGCCACTTGAGAACTACATGCTTCGCCCCGAGATAATTGATGAAAACTATGGCAAACACAACACAGTGTTCCTTGAGCCAATTGCACTCAAGATGGGATACTGGGGCCTGCAGGGCGGAAGCGAGATGAGGCACCTATTCACCATGCAGGCACACTCGATGAACTACAAGTACCTGACGAGCTTTGCGCTAAGGGACGTAATTCAGCGCAGAATAGAAAACAACGAGATGGCCGAGTTTGTCACAAAGTTTGACCCAGAGCGATGGGACTACTACAGAATAGAGCTTTAGGATTTGCGCATTTGCTCAACGGTTGTATCATGGAAACTCTTTAGTATCACACAATTTTTTATTCATGCGTGCTAAAGCAAGCGGCATTTTTTGCCACCATTCTTTTAGTTTTGATGCCTGCGCAAAGCATCTTTGCCCTTGACGGCACACAGAAAGCCGAGCTCAAAAATCCCCGCCTAGTAAACTCGTTTGGCGAGCCTATTTCGCAGAACGTAAACACAAACCAGCAAATCCAGGTCTCAGCAGACGTAGTAAACAAGCAGGGAACGCCCCAGACTTTTGTGTACATCGTGCAGATCCTAGACCAGAACAAGGTCACCCTAAGGCTGACATGGATTTCTGCATCCCTGAATCCGCAGCAGACCCTCTCTCCGGCAATTTCGTGGTCCACCCAGAATCCAGGTGCATACACCGCTGAGATCTATGTTTGGGACAGCATCAAGGATGCATACGCATTGACGCCATCGGCGCAGATCAAGATAACCGTAAGCTAGTACTTTAGAGCTAAAATAGAACCAGTGTGCAAAAAACCTGTTGAGCTTAACAACTGCGCAAAAGAAAATTGTTGTCGGCTCGTTTCTTGGTTGGTCTCTTGACGGATACGACATAGTGCTGATGCTGCTAGTCATACCATCTATAAGCCAGCTGTTCTTCCCATCCGAGGATCCAATCTTTTCAATCATTGCCACATTTGCGTCATATACTGTGACTCTGATCATGAGACCGCTCGGTTCCGTCGTCTTTGGGATTTATGGAGACAAATTCGGCAGAAAAAGGGCCATGGTGATTACGATCGTGGGTTTTTCCGTTGCGACTTTTTCTGTCGGTCTGTTGCCAACATATGCCGCAATCGGAGTCATGGCCCCAATTCTCCTCATCCTTATCAGACTAGTCCAGGGAATATTTGCGGGTGGGGAGTGGGGCAGTGGTGCAGTCATAACGATGGAGAGTGTGGAAAAACAAAAGCGAGGCATCTTGTCTGGATTTTTGCAGAGCGGGTTTTCTTTTGGATTTTTGTTGGCAGCGATCGCGTTCCAGATCATCACCATTGCGTTTCCTGGCGCGGCCTTTGAGGAGATGGGGTGGAGGATACTGTTTTTCACCGGAATAGTACCTGGCTTTGTAGCGTTGTTTGTCAGACTCAGCATGGACGAGTCACCACTCTGGATGGAAAGAAGCCGCAAAAACATGCTGGAAAAATCACCCCTCAGGAAGATAGTCTTTGGCAGAGAGTACAGAAAGGAGTTTTTGCTTTGCGCGTGCATAATGACGGGGCTTGTGTACATGTACCACGGCTCAATAAGCATCCTTCCGACCTACCTTCAGCAGTTTGGCGAGTTTGGAAAGGACGAAGTGGCAAAGACTATGATCATTGCCACCACATCATCCTGGCTTGGCATGATATTCACCGGCTGGATTTCACAAAAAGTCGGCAGAAAAAGGGCCATGCTGTATTTTGTTTTTGCGTCAGTCGCAGTCTCCATCCCACTTGCCGCGACGATTTTGAACAATGTCTTTGCAAGTCTGTTTGTAATCGCATACGCAGTCATAATCTCCACAGCGTCAGGTCCTGTGCCAGCATTTTTTTCTGAGCGATTTCCAACACAAGCAAGAAACAGCGCGGCAGGGTTTTCGTACAATGCAGGCCTGATTTTTGGTTCGTGGTCCCCGCTGATTGCACTGTATCTCATGTCAAGCTCCACAAAGGACATGGTCCCGGTGGCACTTGGAGTAAACATCATAATTGGCGCAGTGATTGTCATAATACCTACACTGCTCAGCAGTGAGACAAAAGACGTTGAGCTGCAATGACCTTTTTGTAGCACAAATTAGACATTGCGCCTAGATACCAAATTCTAGCACCCAGTCCACCCACGTGTTAAATTATTTTTACAGCCTTCCGCTAATAGCAGATCTTGCTAGTATTGGACATCATGATAGGCTATTGCGTAAAATGCAGAGCAAAACGAGAGATGTCGGGCATAAAACCAGTCACTCTTAAGAACGGAAAACCGGCCACAAAAGGAACATGCCCAACGTGTTCAACGGCCATATTTAGAATCGGAAAGGCATAAGCCTTTTCTACACTTTTTTAGATATAGCTCCACTCTGAAGTATTGCCGTTCCACAGAGATCTAAATGGTTTTGGGTCCTTGCCAATCTCCTCTTTGATCCTGTTCTCTAGTGCAAAAAACATGTTTTCAAGTGCATCCACACCGCCGTCAGCATAAAGCTCTTTTCCTATTTCAACCACCCTTGCCTTTTTCTGCGCTATTTCGGGCGAGTCTGGATTTTGCAGACAAAACGTGAGAAGGTCTATCATTTCTTCTTCGAGCAAAAAGTCCATGCCAAGGATTGATAAAATTTGTAATAAATAGTATCTTGATCAGTTCTTGATTATTGACTTTATCTTGTCCTGGATTTGCGCCAAGATGAGCTGCGCCTTTTCCTTGTTTTCAAATGACTCTGTCTTGTTGTCCATGATTGCGTCGATTTCGTAGCTCTTGTCCACGAGCACCTGCGCTACGTGTTCATCGAGGGTTCCGTTTCCAATCAAATAGTACGCAAACACCGTACCCTTTTGGCCTATCCTATGAAGCCTATCTTCGGCCTGCAGGTGTATTGCTGGGCTCCAGTCGAGCTCTGCAAATATGACATACCTTGCGCGTGTCAGGTTTATTCCCACGTTTCCAGCCCTCAGGCCTGCAATCATCAGCTTGGTCTCACCGTCTTGGAACGAATCTATTTGCTGTTGTCTTTCCTTGTCCGACTGGCCCCCGATTATAGATGCTGGCTTGAACTCGGCAAGACTCTGGTGCAAAAGCGAGTGGATTGATTTGTGGTGACAAAAGACAACCACGCTTTCCTCAATTTCCATGATGTTCTTTACAAAATTAATCACGTGTGGGAGCTTTGCCGCACCTGCTGCCTGCCTTTCGCTTTGTATTGCTCGCTGGTATGCAGTCGATGCGTCAAACGCAGTCTGTGCCACCTTTCTGTCCTCTTCAAGTTTTTTCCATATTTTCTCAAGCTCCGTGTTGTAATAGTTAATGTCTGAGTCAATCACCTCTTTGTATCTGACTTTTTCTTTTAGCTCAGTCAGAACGTCTGCTTTTTTGCGCCTCAGCATCACGTGTTTTTGGAGCATGTTGCGCAAGGATTCACGTTTGTTCTCCAATACGATTGCCTTACCCTTTTCGTTGATGTAACAGAAATACTCGCAAAACTCCTTAAAGTTACCAAGCAGCCCAGGCCTCAAAATGTCAACTATTGGCCATATTTCTGAGCCGCGATTGTAAATTGGTGTTCCGGAAAGTCCGATTCTGTACTTTACTGATTCCAGCGCAGAAAGTTTCTTTATTGCGTGATATTTCTGAGTGGTCTTTGATCTTAGGTGCTGCACCTCGTCGCAGATTATGGTTTTGAGATTTAACTTTGCAAGGTCGTTGTACCTTTTGTACAGCAATTCATAGTTGATTATGTAAAAGTCGTACCTTCCAAGGTCTTCGGATTTTCCGACGCGGATTATGTTTGTATTTGGGAAGTCATTCTCAAGCATCCTTCCGTTTCTACTTTTTTTCTTGAGAAACTTGGCAATTTCTCTTTGCCAGTTTTGCAGTGTGACAAGCGGGGCAACTATCAGTACTGGAAACGCATTGTTTTCCGATGACAAGTATGCCAATGATTGTATAGTTTTTCCAAGGCCCATGTCGTCTGCAAGTAGTGCGTTGCCAGACGATTTGATCAGAAAGTCGAGTCCCTCTCTTTGGAAATTAAACAACGTGCCCTTGAACTGCTTGCCCGGATTTGCCAGACGTAGACGTTCCGTCTTTTTTGGCTTTTTTACGACCGGCTTAGATGGCGGAAGTTTTTTTTGCCAGACATTTTTTGAGAGAATCTCAAGTGGGTATCTGTCCATTATCCACTTTATCTGCCGGATGTTTCTTGGCTCGTCTGGGACTATTGCCTCAAACTCACCTTCGCCGTACCAAGCCTGCGGCATTATGCGAGACACCATTGTGACTGCGCGCTCGCCAGTAATTTTCCAGCTCCAAATGCCAGAGAACTTGTCCAACACATATTCTAGGGTACCGAAATTAGCCATGGCCTTCGATGATCTCCGTTGGATTGTTTTTTCGGTTTATGAATCTTGCAGTGTTTGCCGTTTGTGTATCATGTCGCAAAAAATCACAGAAAACCCACCGGACATCGACAGATTTTCATAAAACCGCAGAGTGGCAACTAATTTTATAAATTATTTAGCAAGAATTATGAATTTTATACCTAACGTAGGAATATTGCCCAAAGTTTTAATCATTTAGGAGCCAACCACAGGCATGAAGTTTGCTCAGCTTGCAGAGCCGTCAGTCGAAAAACCGCTGATAATTGCGGCATTGCAGGACATGGGAAACGTGGGTAACATTGTAATTGACTTCATAAACAAATCAAAAAACTCAACCCCCTTTAGGACGGTCGAGTCGTCACACTTGTCATACGTGCTTGACAAAGGCGGCCACATAGAGATACCAAAGGAAATTTGGGAGTATAGGTATGCAAAAAACATCATTATATTTGGAGGCGGGTACGGACAGCCAAAGACAGACGAGGATCTGCACGAGTTGTGCCAGGATGTAATCGGTGTAGCAAAAAAATATTCCACCAAGTTCATCTATACGCTTGGCGGATTCCACACGGAAAACATCATCTTGGGCGAACCGAGAACTTTTGTCACCACCACATCCCAAGAGCTTTCTGCCAAGCTTGAGGACATGGTAAGTCTGACGCCATCAAGATCCTTCATAACTGGATTTAATGGCCTCGTTCTTGGATATGCCAAGACAGGTGGCATCCACGGCATAGGCCTGTATGGCGAGCTAAACGATCCAGCCATTCCGCAGTACCGCACAGCAAAAAGCGTGATCAAAACACTTGAAAAGCTGACCTACCAGAGCTTTGGCGACACGCATGAGCTTGACGTCATGGCAGACAACATCGAAAAAAAGCTAAAAACCGGATGGAGAGCGGACTACTAACTAATTGTGCTTGTGCATCTCAGCGTTGACATGGCAGTCACAGGTGCAAAGCTCGGTTTTGTGATCATTTTGGCAGTCGATGCACTCATAGTGTCGATGCTTCTCACAGTTTCCGCAAATCATATCATTACTACACGTCGGCCATATTTTAGTATGTCACAAATCAATTTCGCTTTTTTCCAGAATGGAAACAGTCAGCTTGTAGTATGACACCGGATCGATTTCTTTTGCAAATCCCTTGTCTATGTTTATCAGGTATATCGAGTTCAGCTTTGCATTGATCATGTCCTCAAGATTGATTGGTGGGTTTTTGTAAAACTGGTCGCACAACGCCTTAATTTTTTCTATTTCCTCCATATTTCTAAGCGATGGCGGGTTGAGAAACACCCTGTGTATTGGAAGCATGCCTATTACCGGTGTGGCCAGTGAAAATTCATCGCAGTACTTGCTGTATCGTGCAATCTTTCCCACCACCCTTGTGACATAGTAGTTTATCGTATCGAGGGCGTGCTCTGGAGGCGTAAACCCTGTCTCTATCTCTATTATGGAAACATGGTTGTCTTTTTTTGCATAAACATCACACACAAGAGAGTTTGTCAGTTGCTTCTCAACATCCACGGTGTATCCTTTTGCCACCAAGTTTGCCGCGCAAATTAGCTCTAAAACGGAATGATTGATTTTTACCAGGTTTTGTTGGTACAGATCAATTAGTCGCTGTCTCACATAGTTTAGTTTTGGCACGTCGTCTTTTTGCAGTTGTGGTGAGAGGCGGTTTGTTATCGCATAAACGTCATCTCTGAATTTTTCTAAATCCAAAATTCAATATTATACGAAATGAATCTGTTTATGAACATACTCATTGTGGGAAAATTTGTTAAAAATTAAAATTTAGACTGCTTCTCTGACGCTCTTTACTTTAGCAATTGCAGTCGGATCGCCGTTTATTGGGCCGACAGTTACAACTACTGTGTCAGTTGCAGTTCTGCCTTGACCGTCACTTACAGTGAGCTCAAAGGTCAGTTTCTTTGTTTGGCCATTGTCTACATCGGGTGCTTCAAATGATGGTTCTGGCACATCGTTAGCAGAAAGGACTACGTCTGTGCCCGAGACTTGGCTCCAACTATAGAAGAGTTTCTGCTTTATTGGATCCTTGCCTGAACCAAATAGTGTCACCGTAGAGTGTTCTGGCACGGTTTTATCCTTGCCGGCGTATGCAGTAATCTGCTTTGTGACCTTTCCAATCACAGTAACAGTCACGGTAGCAGGTTCGCTGTCTACCTGTCCGTCATTGGCAATGAGTTGGAATGTGATTTCGGTGTCATCAAAGACATCAGGTGCAACGAATCCAGTGTCTAGCTCAGTGGATGTCGACAGGACTACTGATGGACCGCCGATTTGGCTCCACAGATACGTTAATGGGTCGTCATCCTCGTCGGATGCCGAGACGCTAAGCGACACGGTTGCACCTATTTCAGCAGTTTGATCATCTCCTGCATCAGCAACTGGTGGCGCGTTAACTGGAAGAACTGTAACTTTGGTTGTGTCTTTTGATGGGTATCCATTTTCATCCGACACGCGAAGCTCAAAGACTAGAATTTTGACTTTGCCGTTATCTACTTGTGGTGCAGTAAATGTTGGTTCAGGCTCATCAGTTGTAGATAGCTCGACTTTTTCTCCAGCTACTTGTCTCCACTCGAATGTGAGCTCTTCGCTGTCAGGATCTTCACCGCTGCCAGACAACGTTACCAGAGTTTGTTCATCCACTATTTGATCCAATCCTGCGTTTGAGGATGCTCTTACATTATCAGAATAAACTGTTACTGTCACTGTGTCAGTTGCTTCACCGCCGTATGGGTCACTTACAGTCAATTCAAACTCCAAAGTTGTAGAGTCACCGCCTGTAACTTCGGGAGCTAGGAATCTTGTTTCATACTTTGTTGGATAAATCAGCGTTACATCGTCACCGCTAACTTGGGTCCAAGAATACTTTATCACATCACCGTCTGGGTCTGTGCCAGAGCCTGTGAGGTATACATACCTAAATGAGAGTGTGTTCTTGTCTGGGCCAGCGTCAGCTGTTGGATTGTCATTTACTGGTCTGACTCTAACGATTACAATATCTGTTGCACTGCCGCCACCTTCTGTGCTGCAAGTGAATCTAAAGGCAACTGGAACAATTGCTCCGTTTGGAATTTCTGGTGCTGTGAATGTTGGATCAGGGTCCGCGTTTGAAGAAAGCTCAGCAAATGGCCCAAGTGTTTGTGTCCACGAGTAGGACAATTCCCTATCTAGTTTATCTGTACATATACCTTCAAGCTGAACCATGTCGCCTTCATCAACAATTTGGTCATCTCCTGCATCAGCAGATATCAAGGAAGGTTTGCCAGCAGTTACTGTGATAATTACGCTGTCTCTTGCGATTCCGCCATAGCCATCCCCTACAGTCAGTTGGAATCTCATAGTCGCAGTGCTTCGAGACATTTCCGATGTGTCAAATGTTGGGCTTTGGGAGTTTGGATCACCCAATGTAACTACTGGTCCGTCGATTTGTGACCAGCGATATGTCAATGGGTCTCCGTCAGGATCAGAGCCATCACCTTGAAGTGTTACTGCGTCGCCTTTTTGTACGGTTTGATCTGGGCCAGCGTCAGCTGTTGGTGGCTGGTTTCTTGGCATGACCGTGATTTTAATTGTATCTGTGTCGACTCCGCCATACGGATCGGATACGGTAAGCTCAAAGACTAGAATTTTGACTTTGCCGTTATCTACTTGTGGGGCCTTAAACGTTGGCTCGGCCACATCAGTTGATGGGAACAGCTCGACTTCTTCGCCGCTTACTTGCCTCCAAGAGATATCAAGTGAATCATCGTCTGGATCTACGCCTTCACCTGAAAGTGTGACAAAGTCACCGGATTTTACGATGTTAGCAGTATGAGGTGTCGGACTAACTTGAGCCAATGCCTGGGAAGGCACGGTACTTACAACTAGCAAAATCAGTAGGGTTGTGTAGAATTTTAATTGCAACGTTTTTATCGTAAAAATTACGGCGATTAAAAGCTTTCGCTCGATTGGGGACAGTTTTTAGATCAATTTTTGATCAAAGCGTTTTTTCGTCATCGAATTTTTAGTTATCTTTGAATGGATCTAGATCAGGTCGATCTTTTCCACCATACCTGTATAGATCCAAATTTGAAAATCGATCGTAATATATGCTCAAAAATAACTGATTTAGAGCTATTCTCAATTTGAGCTGCAGGGTTAACACAAGAATCAAAAAACGTGATTATTGAGCCGCATAACAATACTCGGGATTTTGATAGTGGCCATCCTGATGAGTGGTGCTGCACATGCTTCTGGATTCACTTTGTGGGATCTTATGATCAAGGCCAATTTTGAGCAGGACAGAATAAGAGTGGGCGAGAGCCCCGTTATTTTTGGAATCGTCCTAAACCAAGCATCAAAACCAGTTCCCGGAGCCGAGGTCAAGATTCGTTTTGCGGGAGTTTCTGCTGTGACCACAACCGATGAGCAAGGCAAGTTCAGATACGAGTTTGAGCCACAAACACATCAAGGAACGTTTTCTGTTAGCATCGCGGCAAAGGTGAACGACTTGAAAGGCTTCACCACAAGCAGCTTAAGGGTAGGAGAGGAACCGACCACGTTTAATGAGGTTTACTACAAGTCTCAAATGTCCAACGCGAACACAGACAAAGACAGTCTTTCTGGTGATCCGTACAAGGCATTAAAGCTAAAGCACTATCAAAGATTCATCGAAGAGCAGAACAAGATAAAGGAAAAACAGGGCATTATTGAATCCAAAAAGAACGATCTGGGAGAAAAACGCGACTTTGCAAGGGAGAGGCTAGATGCGACATTAAGAGAACGTCCAGTTGGTGCCGGCGTCTATGTAGGAAAGGATCATGACAGATACATAGAGAAACTGGATCCACGAATCAAAGATACGATAGCATACCAGCTAAACTATACAAAGAGGATATTTGAGGAGGCACAATACGCAATGAAATCGGTGTTGGACAATGGCGGGACTGTCCAAGAGGCAAGAAAGGCATACTTGGAAAAACTTGCAACCCCCCGAGAGCAACTAATCGAGATCGGGGATTACAGCAACACGGCAAGTCATTCAAAAATAAAAGAGTCGCAAGACGCTAAAATCAACAGCAAGAAAGTGAAAGGTCTAACACTAAACAAAAATCTCAAGTAGCTCAAATCATACGAAAAACGAACCAAGTTCTAGATTCCAATGTAATCATAAAAGAGATCCAAGAAGGTCGAGTCCTAAGACCCATCGCGAAAAGAATGAAAAAACACAAAATGAAATTGGTCATACCCGAGATAGTTTTAGGTGAGGTCAGAAGATAACCGGCTCTGATCCAATATCCACTATGGAGCGAGTGTACCAGTACTGCAAGCACCCAATAACAATTGACAAGTCAAATGAGATCGACTCCGAATCCCGAAGGCTGACTGAGAAATACTACGAGTGCCACAATCCAGACAACCTCATACTTGCTACTGCAAAGCTCACTGGCTCGACATTGGTAAGCTTTGATCGTGATTTACTGCAAACTGCAAAAATGGAAGGGGTGCAGGCATTTCTTCCAAGAAACTACATCAGGTGGGGGTAAATTTGGTCAGGGCATTGGTTCTAGAAGAAAACAGCAGAGTGATCGAACTATACAGAAAGATTTTCCAGCAAAAAAGATGTGAAGCCGATTTTGTGGAAGACATGTTTGCGTGCCTTGGCAAGATAGACTCAAAAGATCCAAAATATGATTTTGTCGTTTTAGAAAAGCCGATCGAGACAAAAAATGGCAATCTTGAAGACAACATAAGGTTTGCAAATCCGGAGCAAAAGGTGTTTTTCCTTTCTCCCTACATGACGCAGTGCGACAAAGAGTTCGAGTCCGTCAAAGATACACTCGACTTGATTGACAAACCGTTTGCAATGATCAGTCTCCTTACCTCGTTGGAGATTAGCACTCGGCGCAAATAAGATTTTAAGCTGACTTTACCATTTTCTAACAATGGGCCTAAAGCGGTATTTTGTCAGCCGTGGCATCATATTATTTGGTGTTTTGATGGCGACTCTGCTCATCACAATCATTCTTGTTGGCTCCAACATGGACACGATAATGAAAAAAGGAATCGCAATCCAGGTCAGAACAGAGATAGTCGCAAACAAGGATCTTGTTGCAGGCTTCAAGAGCACGGACGATCTTGACAGATACATCACGGAGCAAGTTGAACGTAGAACAAAAAATCTTGGGCTAGACATGCCGTGGTATTCGCCAAACAGGATAGGCCTTTCCATGTACAAGATACTGATTTTGGATTTTGGCCATGCGACGTTTTTGACAAGCGATTCTGGTTCCACCTCAGTAGGAGACATCATTTTGGAAAAACTCCCGCGCACGATCCTGCTTTTCACCACAGCAACCATCATCATATCAATAATCGGAATATTTGTTGGCGCGTCTGCAGGCAGCAAAACCGGCTCCAAGCTGGACAAGGTAACTTCGTCGTTTGCTGTAATCAGTAGCAGTTTTCCAGTGTGGTGGATCGGCCTGCTGATGATCTTTGCATTTGCGTTTTCATACAACATCTTTCCTGCAAGAGCAACTCCTTTGCTGGCGCCTTCCGACCCAGGATACCTGCCGGCTCTTCTCTACCACATGACACTGCCGCTCATCACGATCGTTTTGATTGGGTTTGGTACGTGGGCATATCTGGTTAGAAACTTTATGGTTGGAGTGCTGCAAGAGGATTTTATTTTTGTGAAAAAAGCAATCGGGATAAAGCACAGCAAGATAGTTTTTGGCAGCGCGCTAAAGAACTCCGCGCCCCCAATAATCACTGTTCTTGCGTTGAGTTTGTCTGGCTCACTTGGTGGAGCCATAATTACAGAGGCAGTCTTTGACTGGCCCGGCATGGGTCGTCTCTACTTTGAGGCAATAAACGTCATGGATCTTCCAGTGATAATCGGCGCCACATACGTCCTGACTGCGTTTTTCTTGGCAAGCATCTTTGTTTCCGACTTGCTGTATGGCTACTTGGATCCTAGAATCAGGACAGTCTGAGATGGCAAGCTATTCTGAGCTCAAAGAGGGATTCATCAAGAACAAGCTGGGCTTAGTAGGAATAGGCATACTCGCATGTCTAATTTTGGTTTCAATCATGACGGTAGTGCTTATCCCGCTGGAAACGTACAAGCAGTGGAACAACCCTGCCAGCTGGACTTCGCTTCCCAAGTCTGCACTCCCAAGCTGGGTGAACTTTTTCTCAGAAAAAAAGATTCCAGAGCACCAAGTTATCAGTCCCACGAACACGGTCATACAAAAATATGATGCGATGTCAACTACGTCACAAAGATTTGAAATCGACTACAACTATGACTACTTTCCAAACGAATTCCTGTTCCAGTACGCTGCAAAATACGATGGGTCTCCATTGTTGCAGCTGAGCGTGCAGAGGCCTGACGGAGTTACATTGCGCCTTGCGTCGGCTTCGCTTCCGCAGGCACCACACCAAGTCATGTATTCTGACAAGGTTTTTTCGACGAGCGACATAATTAGGAAGAATTTGTTTCTCCAGTCACCCCAGTTTGGGTATCCGATTGATGGCATGTCGGCAAAAGAGATCATTTTTTCAAAATTAAATGACGCCACAGTGCTGAAAGGAAGATATGTCTTTGTAGTCAGTTTGTCTAGCGCTGACTCGCAAAGTATGTTTTCAGAGTCAGAGTTCATTTTGGGCGGAAAGGTATTTGGGCTAATAGGAACCGACGAATTGAGGCGGGACCTCTCAATCGGATTATTGTGGGGCACACCCATTGCGCTCTTTATTGGAATTGTTGTAGCAATAGGCTCCGTTGTGTCTGGGCTTGTTTTCGGAGTGTACGCAGGGTACAAGGGAGGCAGGACAGACGAATCCATGATGAGATTCAACGACATCATCTACGCGCTGCCGGCGCTGCCGTTTCTGATAATTCTGTCTGTAACCACATCGAATAGCATATTTTTGATGATCGTGTTTTTGATGATATTTGGATGGGTCGGCGTTGCCAAGGTATCAAGAAGTTTGTCGCTACAGATCAAAACCAGACAGTTTGTCGACGCCGCAAAAACCATGGGCCAGAGAGACTCCAAGATCATATTCAGGCACATAATGCCGCAAATAATGCCTTACGCGCTTGCCAGTATTGCAATCTCCGTTCCTGCCGCAATCACAACCGAGGCTGGTCTGAGTTTCCTAGGCCTTGGCGATCCGACGTTCCCCACGTGGGGCCAGATACTGCACGATGCCAAATCCTACGGGGCGGCGGCGCGTGGTCTTTGGTGGTGGATAATCCCCCCAGGAATCATGATTGCCATAACAGGTCTTGCGTTTGTCTTTATTGGCAGTTCCCTTGAGGCAATAGCCAATCCGAAGCTAAAGCGCTAGTTTGCCAGATGAAAATCACGTATTATTTTGAGGGTCTGATCATTTAGTTTTATGGTGTACGCTGCGGCATTTGGATCAGTGAGTTGTGCAAGATCCTCGGCAAATTTTGTTTTGTCTTTTCCTCGTTCGTACATCCCGCCAGTCTCCTTGATGCACAGAGGGAATTTTTTTAGAGACACTCCGCTCTTGAAGAGGTGTGCGATGAATTTTTTGTAGTTCTCAATTTTGTACCAGTCAATTTGTTTTTCTTCACATGTGGCAATCCACGTGTCTACCGAGTTTTGATATATTGCCTGCTGGCGAAGTTTTTCAAGCGACATGATTTAGAAATCAGCGCGTTTCATCTTTGAGCCGCATCTAGGACAAGTTGCGCCCTTGAATCTGTGGTTGCAAGTCAGGCATACATACTTGACTCCACCGCCGCCCTCAGAGTTGAATCCGAAGAATCCCCCTCCTCCGCTACCAGAGTCGCCATATCCGCGCATTCTGCTCATGTACTTTCGGCGTATGAAGATCGGCAGTATGATGAATATTGCAAGTGCTGCTGCAAGACCATATGGAAATGGAAGCACCATTTGTAAGCCAATGCTCACCGCTAGCGACGCAAATAGAACTATCAGATAGTTTTTGTAGCTATACAACATAGTCTATCGCTTTAAAAAGGTTATAAAGTTTTGTCAGTTTTTTTCCACCTCGTCGCCCTCAAAAATTATCTCCAATTGATTCCCGTCACCATCCCATGCAAAAATGTCATCATTGTGATCATATGGTGCCTTGACAATTATTGAGACAAGGCCAAAAAAGTTGTGCAGATCTGTAATTGATGGTTCTGCAGGCCCGCTTGGGTGTGAGTGAGCACTTCCCACATACGACAAATCCAATGGTAGAAAGGATTGAGGAAATCCCGCAAATGTTTGGTCGCTGTATGAAAAAGGTGGGATGACTAGGCCATCGATCGTTATCACGCCTTTTCTTGATTTTCCGCGCAGAATCAGAATTCCTTCTGCTGGGTGCTTCATCTTGCAGTATGAGAGGATCCCGTCACGTGGTTCTTTTTTTAAGACAACTTTGCGTTTCAGATCAGATTTCAGACGCCTCACTCCAGTTTAATTGTGTATTTTGCACCCAAGGTGCGCTCAAGCAACCCCTCAAGTTCTTCAACCAGTCTGTTTCTTTGGTCCGTTTGCTGTTTTAGATCGGATTCGAGTGTCTTGATTTTGATTCGTGCGTCCTCATTGTCTGACTTTGCCTTGGCTAGTCGTTTCTCTAGATCCTCTAGTTGTCTCAAGTCAAATATCACGAGCTGTTGTTGTAGCTCTTGGAGCTGTGCCCAGAGTTTGTTTTTTTGAGATATGAAGCCATCAAGAAGAGACAGAACGTGTGTGATGTACCCAACTGACTTGTCTGTTTCTTTCACAGATACGGTTCCTGACAGTATTCCCTTCATGCATGACTCTAGTATTGTGACTATGGAGTCTTTGTTTTCCAGTATTGCGGTTGCCGGATTCTCTACGAGTCGCTCCAGCAATAATTTGAGGGGCTTCTCAAGCGATGTCACATAGACATATTTTCCAAGCGGCCTTGAGATCTTGGAGAACTCGTCGTTGATCTCCTTGTTCAGGCTGTTTTCTTCAGTTGAAACTTTGTTTATCTGTTCTCGATACTGCAAAAACTTTGCATACTCCTTGGTGCCGAATAGGTTTGCTATCTTTTCTTGCGTGGAGCTGATCAACCGCTCGTAATCTATGAACGAGTCCTGTAACTTGGTTGCATGCGATATCGCATCCGTTATTTCTTTGTTTGTTTTCAATATTTTTGTGATTTTTTCTTTTATTGCGGCAGACGAAGACTCTAATGAGTCATATTCCGCAATCATTTTTGAAATTCTTACGTGGTTGTTTGTTACCACTTCAAGATGGTTTTTTAGATCCTGTGCATATTTTTTTGCAAACACGTGAATCACTCGACTATGTTTGCCAAGCACGTCACCAATTTTTTTCAGAGTGTGAGAGGAAAGCTCCGCGGTCTTGACCACGTCGTCATAATTTGCAATTGCCGGTAATGGTTTTTTTTGCGATTCTTTCGATATGGTATCTATTACTTCGGCCTTGCTTCGGACTACCAGAACTTTGAGTGTTTTAGCAATGTCATCCACTTTGAGGTCGTCGTTTTGCAGGTGGGAGATTATTTCGTAGATAGAATTTAGCTCTTTTTTGATCACTTCAAAGAGCGGCTTTGAGTCTTGTGTTATTTTTTGGCGCAATGACTCTTTTTGCTTTGTGAGCATCAAGTCGATTTCTGCCGAACTTATCTCTTGATTGGAATCTTGTTGTGGGCTTTGTACTTGGGTGTCGTCCTTTTTTTTGCCCCATCCAAATACCATGATGGTTTGTATTTTCTAGCAAAATTATATCTGTCGAATGACCTTAAAATTTAAAAAATAACTGCGACCCCATTACTGCATGGCGAATTCTGTTTTTAGTCATGGCGATGTAAGCAGGCATTGTGCCACGGTTGCGCAGTCCCTCATGCTTGACGTGCCTCCGAACATAGTATGGAAAGAGATCAGCGATTTTGTTGGGTTGCCAGGATGGGTCGAGGGTGCAAAAAAGACAGAGTTTCTCTCCAAAGTGAAACGCGGTATTGGAGCTGCAAGGAAGATATCGTTTGAGGATGGGAGCAAGGTGATCGAATATGCGGTAGGCTGGTCAGATGGAGAATACATCTCATACATAGCGACAAGTGGCCTACCACTTGATGGATACCACGCCACGCTGTCAGTTTTTCCAAAGGATGGCTCGTCCCAAGTTAGTTGGACATCGTTTCTAATAAGCAACAGCCCAAACATGAAGCAGTTTGAGGAGTTTTTGACATTCATTGATTCGTTCTACAAAAATTCCTTAAAAAATCTAAAGGCAAAGTTGGAAAAACCAACATAAGACACCTCATTTATTTTAGAAACATGAGCGACGTAAGATTTACGATGCTTGGGATCGCACTTGTTTTTTCAGGGTTTTTAATTTTTGGAATATTTGGGCAGCAGCATTACAATTTGAGTATACAAGCACGGGAGTTTGGCGACTGTTACAAGTTCAGAGATGGAGAGCAGATTGGAATTGACTGTGGTGTTGCATCACAAGACATGGTGGTCTTTTTTGCAATCATACTTGCTTTGATTGGGGTTGGCATATTTTCTCTGATCAAAGGTGTCAGGGGCAAGTGGGATCAGGATGTCAAGCCAGGTGATGCCGTAGGCCCGGGGTCATCATTCCCAAGCTAGAATCGGATTATCCTTTTTTGAATTAGGTATTGAAGTCCTTTTACAAAATCGGAGCTTCCGATTTTGCCTTCGGCCCACCAGCCTGCGTTGCTTTTGATCCAATCAGGAATTTTTTGTTCAGAGGCCGTATCTGTTTGGGTCGGAGGCAACATGATTATTTGCTGCTCAATTAGGTACTCTAGCCCTTTAGTAAAATCAGAATTAGATATTTTGTCTTCGGCCCACCAGCCTGCGTTGCTTTTGATCCAATCAGGTATGACAATGGAGCTTTCCTCAAGTAATTCAGGAACGCCTTCTAACAACACTATGCTTATCCCGTTTGAGCGGGAGTCATCAATTAGCGACTGGAGTAGAGCCAGTTTTTTTGTGTCAATCTGATTTACAAAGGCGTCTGTTTTTACTGCAAAGTCCGATGGCTGCATATTCACTACAGCAAACCCATATTTTTCTATGCTCGATTTTACTTTCTGTATTGCCTTTTGCGGTTGACTTCCAATCCTTTTTGAGAAAGCGTGAAAGGTTTAACATGACTTCCAAATGCTTGAGTTGTGTTGCTTTTGCAGTTTCTAGGATCATAGCATTGTGATATTTTTTGATTAGTGCGACATTTTGTTTTTATAGATCGCGTTCAATTCTTTTTAGAACTGATTCGATTCTCTGATCATAGTTGTGAATGTCTGGTTTTAGTTTTCCTTTTAGGGTTTGTCGCATCTTTGGATAAGATGTGGCGTGTAGGGTTTTAACCCTTATTGAAAGCGCCAGGTAAGGGATTCGAACCCCTGAGTGCGAATGCACAACCGCTCCCCTGTAGAAGATCTCGAGGCGGTCGCCGTACCGCTTGGCTAACCTGGCATGTTTTTGACTCATCCACCCGTTATATAGCAGATTAGTCAGTAGATACAAAAACAGGCAAAGTCCAACCATACCAATGGGATTAGACCTAAAAGGCCTGATAACAAAAGAAAAGACAAAGCTCGAATCATTTTCCTCCAAAGTAATTGCAATCGATGCATACAATACGATTTACCAGTTTTTGTCAATAATTAGGGGGCCTGACGGAGCTCCGCTCTCAGACGCAGGAGGGAGGGTCACAAGCCACCTGAGCGGCCTCTTCTACAGAAACATCAACTTCCTTTCGCTCGGAATAAAACCGGTCTACGTCTTTGACGGCAAGCCTCCGTCTATGAAGTCAGCAGAGATTGAACGCAGAAAGCAGATAAAAAAAGAGGCCACCATCAAGTACGAAAAGGCGCTGGCAGAGGGAAACATCGAAGACATGCGGAAATATGCGCAGCAGACAACTGCAATGCAGGACGGCATGGTGGAAGACGCAAAGCGTCTTTTGGACATGTTTGGTATTCCGCACATCCAAGCACCCTCAGAGGGCGAGGCAACTGCCGCACACATGACGCAAACCGGCCTTGCATACGCATCCGCAAGTCAAGATTATGACTCGCTTCTTTTTGGCGCAAAAAAGCTTGTCAGAAACTTTACAAACGCTGGCAGACGCAAACTGCCAAACCGCAATACGTACATCGAGATAGAGCCAGAGATAATCGACTCGCAAAAGCTTCTGGGCGAGCTTGGAATCACACGAGAGCAACTAGTTGATCTTGGAATATTGATTGGCACCGACTTTAATCCTGACGGCTTTGAGAGGATAGGACCAAAAACTGCGCTCAAAATGATAAAAGAGCACGGCAGGCTAGAGGAGATCATTCAGATCCAAGAAAAGTTAGCTGAAATTGATTATGGGCAGATAAGAAAGATCTTTTTGGAGCCCAAGGTTGCCCAGATCACCGAGCTAAAATTTGGCGCCGTCAGCCATCCAGAGATAATACGATATCTGTCGGAGGAGAGAAGCTTTTCGCGCGATCGGCTCGAGTCATCACTTAACAGACTGCAAAAATCCACGGAGCGACGCGGTCAGACACTTGAGCAGTGGTTCTAAGTTATGAATTATACGTAATATTTTTTAAAGAGGTTGGAAAAACGCAATCAACGTGAAGACTCAACTCATCGCAATAACGGTATTTGCCGTACTTCTTGCCTCAGTAACCTTTGCAGACGATGCATTTGCACAAAAACAGACAAAAAACGAGATCAAGTCCGTCATGGAAACATACAGAAAGGCCGTGCTAAAGGCACAGTCAGACTTTACTGCCGCAGTCAAAAAGGCTAATGCAGACGCACGAGATGCCGTATCAAAGGGGTTTCCGATGGACAAGATAAATGCTGATTCAAAGGCCACCATTCAAAAGGCCAGAGTCGATCTGAAAGCGGCGATGGACAAAGCCAAAGCGGACACAAAATCAAGTCTTGAAAAGATAAAGACTGCAGTCGATTCACGATCAAAGTAATTATTTAGATTACCTGCCAGATTTGCACGACAGACATTCCAAGCTATGCTTGATTCTCCCACATCTTTTGCATCTTGCAGATTTGGTGTTGACTCGGTAAGACGTAACCAAGACGGTCAAGAGAATTCCCGCCATCATCAGAATCGGGACTACATTTGCATTGTCGCCTGCCTCGCCGACATTATAAATCGCATGCACTTTGTTGGTAATGGCAAATACGTTTAGCGGGCTGAAGACAAATCCTGCTGTCAGCATTACCACGTTTGCCTTGGCAAAATTCCAAAAAGAAAATGCCTGAAAATTCACAAACGTGGTGATTGAAAACCAACTTTAATTACTTGTTTGTCTAAATTGGACAGCACACCTATTTTGTGATTTGGTGTTTTAGATCATCAAATGCGGCCTGGATTTCGCTCACTGCAGCGCCGTCTTCCAGCGTGCTAATGTCACCTATCCGCTCATTGCTTGCGATTGCTTTTAGCAACCTACGCATTATCTTGCCGCTACGAGTCTTTGGCAGCTTGGATACAAAATAGAGTTGATGTGGTGTAGCAATAGCACCTATGTCTTTTCGTACAATGTCGACCACCTCTTTTCTCAGTTCAACAGAGACCGTAACGCCTTCTTTTGGAACCAAAAATGCGATTATCACTTCGCCTTTGATCTCATCTGCGACCCCGCACACTGCCGCCTCTGAAATTGATTTGTGTGATACCATACTACTTTCAAGCTCAGCTGTGCCAATTCTGTGGCCTGCTACTTTGAGTACGTCGTCGGCTCGGCCAAGAAGCCAAAAGTAACCATCCTTGTCCTTGATTGCATAATCTCCGGTGTAGTACGAGCCGGCATACTTCGACCAGTAGACCGACTTGTATTTCTCATCATCGCCCCAAAGCGTCAAAAGCATCCCAGGCCAAGGCTTTCGTATGATCAAAAACCCCTTCGTCCCAGGCGGCACTTCGGTTCCATCCTCACCAACCACAGCAATATCGACACCTGGAATTGGAAATGTTCCAGAGCCTGGCTTCAGCGGTATCGTCTCAAGTCCAGGCAGGGGGGATATCATCATGCCGCCAGTCTCTGTCTGCCACCAAGTGTCTATGATTGGGCACCGGTTTTTCCCAATGGTAGAATAGTACCACCTCCAGACTTCGGGATTGATTGGTTCGCCCACCGTGCCCAGTAGTTTCAGACTTGACAGGTCGTATGAGTTTGGAATTGCGTCTCCAAATTTCATAAACATTCGAAGCGCCGTTGGGGTCGTATACAAAATAGTGACGCGGTACCTCTGGATGATATCCCACATTCTTGCAGGTGTTGGATAGTCAGGTGCCCCCTCATACATTACCTGTGTTGCGCCGCATATCAATGGCGCGTATGCAATGTAGCTGTGGCCTGTCACCCATCCAATATCTGCGGTACAAAAATACACGTCAGAGTCTTTGATGTCAAATGCCCATCTGTACGTGGCCATGATGTGTGTTAGATATCCACCTGTATCGTGTAGAACGCCTTTTGGTCTTCCCGTTGTTCCCGATGTGTAAAGGATGTAAAGCGGATGGTCGCTGCTCAATTGTTCTGCCTCACACACAGACGGCGAGTTTTTGATTAGTTCGTCCCAATGAAGGTCCTTTTTGCCAAAACTGATTTTGTTTCCTGTCCTTTTTGCCACTATGACGTGCTCTACAAAATCCAGTCCGTCAATGCTAGAATCAATTGTTTCTTTGAGATTTACGACATTGCCCCTCCTGTATCCACCATCTGAGGTTATGATGATTTTTGATCCAGAGTCAATAATCCTATCTCGAATCGATGTGGCAGAAAATCCAGAGAATATGACTGTGTGGATCGCCCCGATCCTTGCGCATGCAAGAATTGCAACTATGATCTCAGGAATCATCGGCAAGTATATGGTTATGCGGTCTCCCTTCTTTACGCCAAGCGATTTGAGTGCATTTGAGAGCCTCTGCACCTGATCGTAAAGTTCGCCATAGGTCACAATGCGCCTATCATCGTTTTCTCCCTCCCAGAGAATTGCAGGCTTGTTTTTTTGGTTTTGGTGGATATCGAGCGCCTCATATGATGCGTTTATCTTACCACCAACGAACCAGCGCGCAAAGGGAAGATTCCAGTCCAGTGGTTTTTCCCATGTCTTGAACCAGTGCAGGTCTTTGGCGCATTTTTCCCAGAACTTTACGTAATCGACAGATGCTTCCATTCTGGTTGCAGTACTGTTATTGCCAAGCCCTATAGAATATTTGGTATCCACGAATTTTGTTTGGCGAGGTTATTTGTAAATTTAATTTATTAGACATTGTTAACTTGTCTAGCAACTCCACAATATGGTAGCACTCGATAAGTTAACAGAACCGTCGGCCCTTAGCTTGTGCTTAGCTGGCCATACAGCAGATCGGTTTTATCGATTATGAAAATTCGTACTACATGGGCAATACGGAGGGCCTCGACAAATGGATTGATAAAAACAAAGAAGATGATTCTGAGTTTTCCAGTTCGCTGTTTCCACACGAACGAATTACACTTTGTTCTCTCAAGGAGAGGATTGCAGAGCTAGAACGAATGAGAGACCAGATTTTGTACGAGCTTAACAGACTCAGGTCGTTTTCAGAGGGAAAGAAGATGCACTGAGGGCTAAATTTTAAAATACGTATCTCGGATACAAAGATCACATGAAGCAAAAGCTAGCATCAAGGCGAGTCAAGATACTAGTTGCCAAGCTTGGGCTCGACGGACACGACAGAGGTGCACTTGTCTTGTGCAGAGCCTTTCGAGATGCCGGCATGGAGGTAATTTACTCTGGGCTTTTTGCCACACCAGAACGTGTAGCCCAGATTGCCGAAGACGAAGACGTCGATGCAGTTGCGCTTAGCTTGCTAAATGGAGCTCACAACACTCTGTTTCCTCGAGTAGTCAAAGAACTGCAAAAGAAAGGCCTCAACGACGTGCTTGTTGTTGGAGGCGGGGTGATTCCAGAAGAGGACAGAAAAGGGCTTGAAAAAGCAGGAGTCTCCAAGGTTTTCGGCCCAGGATCCCCGCTATCTGCGATTATTGATCACATAAACTCGGGCGTTGCAAAGCTAAGAAAAATCTAATTACTCTTTAGAGTCTGGCCACATCATCTTTCTCATCTGACGACCGACTTGTTCTATTTGGTGTGATTCCAGCTGCTTCATGTACCTGTCAAATGCGTTCTTGCCATTCTTTTTGTACTCAGAGATCCATTCCTCATTGAATGTTCCGTCCTGAATCATGTCGAGAACTTTTTTCATCTTTGCCTTTACATCCTTGTCCATCACCATCGGGCCACGGGTCAAGCCTCCATACCTTGCTGTTTCAGAGACGCGCCTCCACATTCCGTTAATTCCGTATCTTTGAATCATGTCCACAATCAGTTTGAGCTCGTGCAGAACCTCAAAGTATGCGATTTCTGGTTGGTATCCTGCTTCGACCAGAGTTTCAAACGAATTTACCACCATTGATGCACATCCACCACACAGGTCAGCTTGCTCGCCAAACCAATCCGTTTCAACTTCTTCTTTGAATGTTGTTTGGATTAGGCCTGCCCTTGCAGAACCGATTCCCTTGCCAATTCCTAAAACTCTGTCCCATGCTTTGCCTGTCTTGTCTTGGTATACTGCGACAATCGATGGTGTGCCAAATCCTTCCTTGTATGTTTCTCGCACCTTGGAGCCTGGACCTTTTGGTGCAACCATGATTACATCGACGTTGTCTGGTGCCTTTATCCAGTTCCAGTGAATTGCTGCCGCATGTGAAAATGATAATGCCTTTCCTGCAGAAAGGTTTGGCCCAATCTCGTCATTGTATACCTTGGCCTGAATCATGTCGGGAATCAAAATGTGAATAATGTCGCCCTTTTTTGTGGCCTCTGATACTGACATTACCGTGTGGCCGTCATTTTTTGCCTTGTTCCAAGTCGGGCTGCCCTCCTTGAGACCCACGATTACTTTGAGTCCAGAGTCCTTGAGGTTGTTTGCCTGCGCGTCTCCCTGTATGCCATATCCAATCACCGCGATAGTTTGGTTTTTGATTGGGTCTAGGCCGATATCAGAGTCCTTCCACGTCTTTGCCATGTTTTTTCTAAATTAAATGGGAATAAAAACCATCAAAAATCAAATCGTGATGATTTTTCCACACGATTGGCACTTGACTCTTACCTCGTTTCCTGGTAGCTTCTCAAATTTTTTGGAGCCGCACTTGGGACAAATTGGACAGGCCCTCAGCGGCTTCATGGTTATCTGATTGTGCCGCTCCCAAGAAGACGAATTGATTGGGACTCTGGTTTTAGAATAACGCAAATGTCGCCTTTGTTGCATACCAACGGTTTTTCGAGCACCAGTTTTAGCGGCGATATTGAGGAAAACTTGGCCGGTTTGATTTGCAGCCCCACACTTAGAAGACACATTTGGTTTTGTGCCATGTCGCCTCTGTAAAACGGGCTTTTTGTAAAATCCAGCTCTATTTCGGACAAGATCTGCTCTGAGCCAGGCATGCACAGGACGTCTCCACGATTCACTTGGTCATGAGTTACGCCCTTTACTGCAAGACCAACTCTTGCAGGAGACGCCGCCTCTTCTGCAGGATCGTCGTGCATCTGAATTGATTTTACCATCACATCAATGCCTGCAGGTAAAAGCTTCAGATTGTCATATTGCTTTATTCTCCCTTGTTCCACTTTTCCCAAAATCACAGTTCCTACCCCCTTTACATCAAAACAGTGGTCTATCACAACGCGGGCGTTTCCTTCCTTTGATATCTGATCAAGCTTGTCTGTTTCTTCTTTTATTTTGTCTAGATTCACTTTGGTGTAATTTGACAAGACGGTATTTTTTATCATGGTGTTCAGCGTGTTTTCATCCACCTCATAGCCATGCGAGATTATTCCATGTGTTTTTTTGAGCATGTCAAGTGCAATGATTTGCTCGCCCACAAACTTGTCAAGCTTGTTTACATGAAAAATCACATACTCTGCCAAGTTGATTGTCTGCAAGAGTGGCTGAATTTTTTCTGGAAAGCCGTTTGGCACCGTATAGGTCCGGATTGCCCCAGATTCCTTTTTGTCATAAATTGTCATGTCAGTCGCAGTGCCCTTTTTCCCAAATTGAGCCGCGATTTCCTGATCCCCGAGCACCACAAAATTTACTGATTTGACCATGATTTTACCAAAAATTAACCCATAATCAAGCTAGCTTTCATGGAAAGGATCTCAGAACTGCGGCATAGCTGGCAAACCTGTGATTTTTTGGGTGTACGTGTTTTTGGACGTATTTAGGTATCGTTTTTCCTTGCGTACCAGAATAACCAAGGGGCTTTTGGATAATGCCGCTCTCAAATCCGTATTTTAGAACTTCGTCGTGCGTGCTATAGTAGTTGCAAATCTTTTCTCGGACAACGTTTTGTGCAACCCTGCCAAATTTTCTCACGCTGAACGAATCTGCAGGAATAGAGCTTCCAAAAAGATACACAGATTCCACCAAATTCTTTTTCTTTAGACGATGAATTGTGCTCAGAATCACCTCTGTGCCAAGAGAGTGTCCAATGAGTCGAATTTTTGTGTCTGGGTGTTGCTTTTTTAAATCCAAGACGAACTGCGCTAGATTGTATCCATTTTTTCTTGCGATGGTCCTACCCACATTCGTGGCCTTGGCTTCAGTTGACTTGTACTGCACGCCTTTTGTGTTGGAGTCATAGCTAAATCCAATGACCGGATATTTGTAACCAAGCTGCTTGAGCCTTTTTTGTGCCATGGTAAATTTTGCAAGAGCCCCTTGCTTGTTGTTTCTTAGGCCATGAATCATTATTGTAAGCTCATGGAATTTCCCTAGATCATTAAAGAATCTTTTTGGATAAACTGCGTACGGTTTTTTCTTGAGCGTCCTGCCCGATGTAAGATCGTAAAATCCGCGCGTCGATATTCTTGGAATCCTATTTTGAGTCAAACTTTTCTTTACGTTTTTTGATGTCTGCATCTTCTACCTTGGCAAACAATGGTAGCACGTCTCCAAGTTTGTGAGATGGTTTTATCAGAAGCTCGGAGATTTCCTTCCATGTTCGGTCAGTTACCTTGCCCACCAGTCCTAACTGTCCCCAAATCTTTTCTGCAGACTGGGGCAAAAACGGATACAGTGCAATTGCAATTGACGCAACTGCGTTTACAGACAGATACACACACGTACTTGTACCAGGTCCCTTCTTCCAGGGCTCCTTGTGCTGAAAGTATTGGTTAAAGTGAGTAGAGAACTCCATTATCTTCTTTAGTGCCCTATCCAAGTGGTTCTGCTCAAGCAGCCCATACAGCTCAGAAGAGAGTTTTTTGATTTTTTCTTCAGATTCCTTGTCTTTTTCATCAAATACTTCCGGCGTAGGGATGACACCATCGAAGGACTTTTTTGTGAAGCCCAGCGCACGGTTCACCAAGTTCCCAAGGTTTCCAATCAACTCAGAGTTTATCCTGACTGCAAAGTCGTCCCAGTCAAAGTTAAGATCGTCTTGCGAGTACGGGTTTATCGACACCAGATAATACCTTAGATAGTCTGCCGGATAGTATTCGAGAAATTCCTTGAGGCCTATGTACCAGTTCCTGCTCTTTGAGATCTTTTTTGACTGTAATGTGAGATGGCCGCGTGTCGGGATGTAGTCAGGAAGCTTGTACTCTTCATTGATGCCAAGGCGCATTGCAGGCAAAAACAGATAGTGGTGGTACACAATGTCCTTGCCAATAAAGTGGTAAATATCAGCCGAGTTCCAGAACTCTTTTCCGTTGATGCCCTTGTCGTTTAGCATCTTTATGGCAGTCGAGATGTATGCCAGGTGGTTGTCAAACCAGCCGTAGAAGACCTTTGATTCATCTCCTGGGATCGGCACGCCCCACGGAATGTCCCTGGTTATGTCCCAGTCCACAAGTCCAGATGAGATCCAATTTTGCACGTATTTTTTTACGTCTTTTTGCAGATTCTGATTTTCCTCAAGCCATTTGGTCAGCTTGTCTCCAAAGTTCTTGAGTCTGAAAAAATAGTGATTTGTCTTTTCTTTTACCGGAACTGCGCCACAAATTGCGCATTTTGGATTGTCTATTTCCTCAGGGACTCGGCCGCATTTTTCACACAGATCAGAGTACTGGTCTTCCGCCTTGCAGTACGGGCATGTTCCTACGACGTACCTGTCAGGAAGAAACTTTTTGTCGTTTTTGCAGTAAAACTGGATTATCTCAGATTCGTAGATGTGGCCGTTTTCCTTTAGCTTCTTGAATACATGCTGGACAAACTCGATGTTCTCAGGCGAGCTTGTGCGGTAAAAGAGATCAAATCCAATGTCGAATGCTGAAAAATCTTCATAGTCGCGCTTGTTCCAGTGAGATACATATTCCTGTGGCGATTTTTTCTCCTTTTCTGCCTGAATCAGAATCGGCGTGCCAAAATCATCCGATGCGCATATGTAGTACGCCTCAACTCCGTTCAGCTTGAGAAATCGCGTAGTGACATCTCCTGGGAGGTATGTCGATGCAACGTGTCCAAGATGTATCTCCCCATTTGCGTACGGCAGTGCGCTAGTGATGATTGCTTTAGATCTCAATGAATGAATCTCGCTTGCACAGCTTAAAAGCCTACCAGTTCTCTCTGTACGCTATTTGTTTTTTGGACAGCTTGTCTATTTTCACATCAAATGCACCGAGTGCATCGATTGCCACCTGGGTGTCAATTTCGGACGGCACGGTGATCACTTTTTTGCCAATCTTTTTGTGATTTTTGAGAATGTGCAATATTGACAGGATCTGGTTTGAGAATGACTGCGCCATCACCTCTGGAGGGTGCCCTTCTGCGGCGACAAGGTTTGCAAGCCTGCCCTTGCCGACTAGATACACCTTTTTGCCATTTTGCAGTGTGCACTCGTCAAGGTTTGGACGCACCTCTTTGACTGACTTTGATTTGTTTAGCAAAAAGTCCGAATCTATCTCAACATCAAAATGACCCACGTTTCCCATCACTGCGCCGTCCTTCATTCTAAGTATGTGCTCTTTTGTTATGACGTCGCGCATGCCAGTGCAGGTGATGAAGATGTCTCCTATCTTTGCTGCCTCGGCCATGGTCATTACCTCAAAGCCGTCCATGTGTGCCTCAAGTGCCTTTACAGGATCAACTTCGGTCACTATGACCTTTGAGCCCATCCCGTGGCTTCGAGCTGCCACTCCTCTTCCAACCCAGCCATATCCTGCGACAACTACGCGCTTTGACGCAAAGAGCAAATTCATCGCCCTCAGGAACCCGTCTATTGTGGACTGGCCCGTGCCATATCGATTATCAAACATGTGTTTTGTGTACGCCTCATTTACCAAAATGACAGGGTAGCGGAGCTTTCCTTTTTTGTGCATTGCCATTATCCTGTTTACGCCCGCGGTCGTTTCCTCCGTGGAGCCGAGGATCTTCATGTTTTTGAATTTCTTATCAAAATGCAGTTTGACATTCATGTCCGCTCCATCGTCTGTGACAATGAGTGGTTTGTGGTTCAAGACCTGCTCGATGCACCAGTCATACTCTTCGTTGGTTTCATCGTTCCATGCATAGACATGTATGCCCTCAGATGCCAAAAACGCGGCAATGTCGTCTTGTGTGGTGAGGGGGTTTCCGGCGCACACCGCAACGTCAGCCCCAAGCTCTTTTGCCCCCATCAGCAGAACGGATGTCTCCTTTGTGATGTGGAGGCAAAATCCAAGTGTGATCCCCTTGAATGGTTGCGATTTTTTTAGTCGGTTAATCGTGTTATCCAGAATCGGCATGTGGCCTCGCGCCCATTCGTAAGAGAGTCGCCCTTGCTCTGCCAGACTTTCGTCTTTTACTTTACTCAACATCGTACCCCAATGTCAAACACTAAAAAATCTTTGTCACCCTCAGATAAAATCTAAATACCCTGCACCTTTTCAGTCAGGATGTTGGTCTGGAAAAAAGTCGCCGACAGAGCAGACATTGAAAAAGGCAAGGGAAAGGAGTTTGATGTCGATGGGAAAAAAATCGCCATTTTCAATCATGATGGCTACCGTGGAATCGATGCCATGTGTGTGCATCAGGATGGATCCATTGCCCCAGGCAAGCTTGAAGGAGACATCGTAGAATGCCCCCTGCACTTTTGGCACTACAACATCAAGACTGGCAAACTACTTGATTACCTAAATGATGTAAAGCTACAGACGTACAAAGTCGAGGCGCGCTCCGACGGACTCTACATAGACGTCTAAATCCAATACGATTTTTAAGGTTCTGTCAAGTCTTCGTCGGCGGACAAAACTTGACTCAGCACGATCTGCTCTGCATCTTTTGACTGTTTCAGTACTTCACCTTGTGTCGCGTCTGGCACGTCCCGTGTGCCTCTAGCAAGAATGTTTTTTGCGGCATTGACATCCCTGTCAACTGGGTTATTGTATAATTACCAGACGAATGCTTGACAGAACCATTTTTAATCAATATCGTAAACAAACTGTGTGAACAGACTTCTCAGTGAGTTAATCGACCAGGATTATTCCAAGATTCAGAACAGTATAGAATTTTTTCTTAGACAGCACACATCAGAGTCACAAGGTTTTGTCTTTGGCCTAAGCGGCGGAATTGATTCAGCCGTGATTGCTCACATTTGCGCAAAATCGTTCAAAGACAGATCACTTGCGCTCATAATGCCAGACAGCAAGATTTCGCCAAAAGAAGAAACCGAGGATGCACTGCACCTTGTTGACAACCTTGGCCTGGATTACAAGTTGATTGACATTAGCATGATCCACTCACAGTTTGCAAACATAGTAGAGCCACAAGAGATGGCACTTGGGAACCTGCGTGCAAGAATACGCGCCGCCTTGTTGTATTATTATGCAAATCTGAAAAACTATCTCGTCGTTGGCTCAAGCGACAAATCAGAATACCTTATTGGATACTTTACCAAGTTTGGAGACGGTAGTGCGGACATACTCCCAATAGCGTCGTTGTACAAAACCCAAGTAAAGGAGCTTGCAAAACATTTGGGAGTAAGAGAATCAATAATTACAAAAAAAAGCAGCCCGTATTTGTGGAAGGGGCATGTTGCCGAAGACGAAATTGGCGCCACATATGAGGAGGTTGACTCTGTTTTGTATTGCATGGTTGACAAGAAAATGTCCGTAAACGACACGGCCACAGCAGTGAGCGTAGACAAAAACAAAATTGAGAAAATCTATCAGTTGTACAAAAAAAGTGAACACAAGAGGATAATGCCGCCAAGGCTGTGAAATGAAGTAAAATGAAGATTTTCGACACACTGACTGTGCAGGAAAAAGAGATTTCATCAAAAAACATCGGAATTTACGTATGCGGTGTAACAGTCTATGATGAGTCCCACATAGGCCATGCGCGCACCATAATCGCGTTTGATGCACTAAGGCGGTTTTTGGAGTCAAAGGGATGCACTGTCAATTTTGTCCAGAACTTTACCGATGTGGACGACAAGATAATCAACAGAGCAAATTCAGAAAACACCAGTGCGCAAGAGATCAGCACCAGGTACATTTCACACTACTTTGAGGATTTTGACAGACTCAACATCAAACGCGCCACCGCATATCCAAAAGCAACAGAGCACATACAAGACATGATAGCACTCATCAAGAACCTGATAGACAAAAGCGCTGCATATGTTTCAAAAAATGGCGTGTATTACTCGGTTTCGAAGTTTTCAGAGTATGGCAAGCTCTCAAAAAAGAAAATAGACGACCTAATCTCTGGCGCAAGGATCGAAGTGGATGAGGCAAAAAACGATCCTCTTGACTTTGCACTATGGAAATTTGCGCAGACAGAGCCCAAGTGGCCAAGTCCCTGGGGCGACGGCAGACCCGGCTGGCACATAGAATGCTCCGCAATGAGCCTTCGATATCTGGGCGAAGAGTTCGAGATCCACGGTGGCGGGCGAGACCTGATTTTCCCGCACCACGAGAACGAGATTGCCCAGACAGAGGCAGTAACAGAAAAACCGCTTGCAAAAGTATGGATGCATGTAGGCATGGTCACAATCAACGGTGAAAAGATGTCCAAGTCTCTTGGCAACATCAAGTCGGTTCGATACGTGCTGGACAACTGGGGCCCAAACATCATTAGGTTGTTTTGCCTCTCAGGCCACTACTCAAAGCCAATAGACTATTCCGAGGATCTGCTAAAAGAGAATCTCACCAAGTGGCGCCAAGTCGAGACGGCATACTACGAGATGGTAATGTCTGATGGCTCAGGCGACTCCAAGGAGGCCTCAGAACTGGTAGCAGAATGTAGAGCAGAGTTCGACGATGCCCTTGAGGCTGACTTTAACACGCCTCTTGCTGTAAATGCATTCTTCAAGATGGTCAAGGGCGTAAACAGGATAGCCGCATCCGAATCCATGACAAGATCCGTTGTGGATGTGGTCCTGCCCGAGTTTGAGCGCATGCTCGATGTGCTTGGGCTCCAAGTGCAAAAGTTGACAGCGCAAGAAAGAAACTCAATTACGGACTTAATAAAAACCAGGGATTTGTTGCGAGCTCAAAAGAAATACCAGGAGGCCGACAAAATAAGAGACCAAATATCACAGATGAACATCGTATTGCTTGATCACAAGGGCAAGACAATATGGATGAAAAAAGAAAAGATAGCGGCAGATTCCTAGTGCTTTTTTGATGCGCTCACAAGCGAGATGACATCCCTGTCACGCAGCTGATAGCTTGTAGGGAGCCTCAGGTTGTATCTGATGTCTTTTGCATAAAGCAAACCCTTTGTCAGATCACTGTGTATCTCTTTTGCCAGGTCCATGACGGTTGCCCCGTCCTTTAGGAGGATGAGGTCCGGCAAGACATTTCCCTTTTTGTCTGCGAGTTTTTCCTCATCTGCAACAGGATAGATTGCGTTCATTTTGAGCAGCTTGAATACAGTAACGTTGATTGCGAATTGGACTCCGGTTCGCATGTATTCCCCCATAATCTCTTTTTTTATGAAGTCGAGTGCGTTCTTTTGTTTTTGGCTCAGATCATCTGGTTTTACAATGTCAAACTGCTCAGAGCCTGGCGAATATTTTATGAGATTTTTTTGTTCGGCACGCCTCAATGACAGTTCGCTATCTGCGCTTGCCGGAACGACTATCATGTCGTTGTACCTTTCGCGGAGTCGTGCGAAGTTTTTGTCTGCGCCTTCAATATCGATTTTGTTTGCGACAATCAGTGTTGGCTTTGAAATCTTGCGCAAAATAGAGGCAAACTTCTTGCTTTCCTGAAAATCCATTTCGTCAAATTCCTTGTCCTCTATTCCTGCTGCCTGCAATGCATCCTTTACATGGTAATTGTTTATGCCTATTCCACGGTACAGATCCGCTATTGCCACAATTTTGTCTGTGCCAGAATGGATTGTCTTTGAGACCTTATCACGGTTTCCTTCGAGGATCTTCAGATACCACATTATCAGCTCTTCTTCAATGTCCGCAAAATCAGAGATTGGATCACCTGAACCAACTTCGGTTATCTTTCCAGACGAGTCCACACTTCCAGATACATCAACTACATGCAACAATGCGTCTGATTGCGCAGCAACAGAGAGGAATCGGTTTCCAAGTCCTTTTCCCTGCCATGCATCTTTGATCAGGCCCGGCAGATCAATTAGCTCAATTGGGATGTAACGCCACCCGTCGACGCACTTTGAGTTTTTTGGGTTGTCAAATACGTTGAATTCCTGATGCACGCAAAGAGTAATTGCGTTTGTAGTTGACGTTTCTGGTTTTTTTGTTGTAAATGGATAAGTGGAAATCTCTGAAGACGACAATGTAGCGGAATTGAAAAACGTTGTTTTGCCAGTGTTTGTCTTGCCGATGATCCCGATTTTTATTGTCACAACTAAAGTTGCGTTTTTAGCTATTTATCTATGACGACGTTGTTTTTTCTTTTAGTTTCTCAACTGTGTTTTTTAGCTCTGCAATAGACCACATGATTTCATCCAATTCTTCTTTTGTCAGCTCAGAATTCCATTTTTCCAGTGCCAGCTTTGATATTTGAGTCGCATGATACAGTACGCCCCAGTATGGGTGGTGTTCTGCAGTAGCAAGTGAGAGCTCAGATACATCATCGAGTCCATTTTTTGCCCTGACAAGCGCACTCATGTTTTCACCAAAAATCCGAATTATGCTTGACTGAATATCCGGCTCTAGCTTTAGCATCGTACCTTTTTTTGAGTGCGACTCTACAAACTCTTGCAGGGAGCGATAAAACTCTTCAAACGACATTAGAATAACCGCTGATGTTCTGCCAGCATGCACCTATTGAAGACAACCTGTATTCCCGCATCTCTTGCGAGATCCTCTGCTTCCGGATTGTGAATTCCCTCCTGCAGCCAGATCACCTTTGGTTTCATCTTGATTGCCTCCTGTATTACCGGAAGAACTTGTTCGGATGGCCTAAAAACATCGACTATGTCAATCGATTCTTTTACCTCTTGAAGGCTTGCGTATGATTTTCTTTCAAGTATTTTGTCTGCAGTAGGATTTATCGGGATTATGTTATAGCCTTGGCTCAGAAGGTATTTTGGAACATAGTTTGCCGCCTTTTCCTCGTTTTTTGACATGCCAACCACTGCCACACTCTTTAGTGTGAGGATCTTTCTGATCTCATCGTCGTTGTACGAGTCGCGTTCCACAGATACCTTGAGATTGTTTAGAGATTTATTTTGTGTGGAAAGTTCTTTATAGGCAAAACAATGAATCACCCCAATGGAAGAAGAACCAAAAGACATCATCGTTTTGGGAGCCATCAAAAAAGGCGCCAAGAAATTTAACAAAATACGCGACAAGACAGGAATCGAGCCAGAAGAGCTCAATAAGATCCTAGAAAAGCTCGAAGAGCGCGGCTTCATCAAGGTAGAAAAGAAAAAGGGATTCCTGGGCGGCGAAAAAATCGAATTAAATCTAACAGACAAAGGCGATAACGAGTTGCAGCGGAGAATTTACGAGATGGAACAGAAATGGAACCAAATGGTCCAACTATACAAGATTGGGGACAAAAAGAAACTCGAGGAGTTCATGGGGAGCAACAAGTCAGACTTTGCAATGATGATGTTCTTTGGCATGATGAATATGATGATGTTTTCGATGATGTTTTCTATGATTGGCGCATCAATGCACGACTATGTCCCGACCGACCAAGTTCCCCCTGGTGCGGAAAACCAGCCTTCCGATGCAGGTTCAGGCGATTCTGGAGACATGGGTGGCGGCGATATGGGTGGCGGCGGATACGACATCGACATTGGTTTTTAGCTCTAAATTTTAAATCAGCCAATCAATCAAGCAAACCAGTTGTTGTACACATCTACTGACAATTCTGGACTAGTCAAGGTACTGCAGTTTCTAAAGGCGCACCATCTAGAGTACCTATCGGGCGAAGACTTGAGCGAGGTTCTAAAGATCAGCCGCGTTGCAGTATGGAAGCACATAAAAAAAATCCAGAATCTTGGATACAAAATAGAGTCAAAGCAGAATCTTGGCTACAGGCTTATTGGGATCACCGACTTGATGTTGCCATGGGAGATAACAGACGGACTCAAAACAAGACAGATAGGAAAAAAAGTATACTACTTTGATTCGCTTGACTCTACGCAAAATTTTGCATCAACCATCGCAAAAAATCAAAAGGAGAATGGAACCGTGATCATAGCTGAAACCCAGGTTTCCGGCAAAGGAAGGCAGGGTCACGCCTGGATCTCACCAAAAGGTGGAATATGGCTTTCAGTCATCTTGCATCCCGAATTTGATGTTGGCAAGGTTACATTGGTGCCATTTGCCGCGGCAGTTGCGCTTGCGAACGCGATTCAAAAGATCCTCAAGAGCAAGGTGGAGCTAAAGTGGCCAAACGACATCACATTAAATGGGAAAAAGATCGCAGGCATGATAATTGATGCATCAATAGAATCCACACAGATTGAGAGCCTCATTTTGGGAGTCGGAATAAACTTTAAAATAAATCCTAGTCAAATCGCAAAAAAAATCAAAAACGGTTCTAACTACTACGGCGTCGACACATTGGTAAAAGAAGATACCAAGATAAAACCATCAAAACTTGTCCAGTCATTTTTGGAAGAACTCGAAAAAACCATGGAGTTTTTCAATGACGAAAAATCACATGTGATTCTAAACCAGTGGTCAAAAAAATCATCCACGATTGGAAGAACCGTCAGCGTCACCACGCAATCTGGAAAAACAACTGGCAAGGCAATCAAGCTAGACAAAGATGGCGGGCTGATAATCAAACAAAACTCCAAACTGGTCAAAGTCACCTCAGGTGACGTGATTCACCAGTAGGGCTACCTTTTGGGCTTTTTTGCCTTTTGCGATTTTCGAGGTTTTTTCTTCCCAATACCTATGATTTTGGCTTCGGTCTTCACAATATCTTTCAGATCAGCCTGTATGGAAAGCAAAGACGCAATGATTTCTTCTAACTGCTTTGTGTACTCTGCGTAGGCATCAATCAGTTTTGTCTTGTAGCCATCGCTTTTTGTCAGGTAGTCATTTAATCGCAAAAGATTCGTGTTGTTGATCATTTCTGGGAGTGGGGGTTCAGGGATTCCAAGTTGCGCCAAATCTTGTTGAGCCTTTTTGACACGGATCTTTAGTTCGTTCAGATTATTACCAAGCCCAAGCATATTCATCACATGAAATCTTTCGTTATAATGATTATCGTGGTTGCGTTATTAACCATTCACGCTGCACCGGTTCTCGCAGATACAGTGGCTCAAACAGCAAATTCCATGTACAAATCTGCTGCAAAACACTTTGCAAAGGGCGAATACAAACAGGCAATTTCACTCTATGATAAGATTCTTCAGTCGTACAAAGATCACACCTCTGTCTTGAAGATGAAAGCGGTTGCAGAAAGTAATCTTGGGCAACACCAAAAATCGCTCGTCAGTTTTTACAAGGTTCATCAAAATGATCAGAAAGACCTCACGGCGTTGCTTGGATTGGGTGTCGGATTTGGCAATTTTGGAGAGTATGCAGAGGCAAAAAAATACTTTGATGCCGCACAAAAGGCATATCCAAACAGCACTGTTGCAAAAAACTACAACGATTATGCAAACAAAGTTCTCAAGAAATACCCATACAAGCCAACAGAAAAACCAAAAAACCTTGACACGAAAGACGTAAAGGCGTTTGAAGCGTATGTAAACAAGGTTTCTGCGACCGTATCAAAGCAAAAACGCTACATCGAGTACCCAAACCCCAGTTTTGATGTCATCAAAAAGTTCCTAAGAGACTATGAAAAATGGAATTTTGAGCAGCAGATAAAGTCTGGATCCGGCAGCTTTCCAGATCCAGTGGTAACTCAAAAAGATGGCACGTATGTTGTGAATTACAAGATTTTTGTGAATCAGCAGCCGTCAGGATTGCCTTTGGACCACGTTGGCACTCTAAACGAATCGCTTGGATATTGGCAGGATCAGACTTTTAGCGCAAACAAGGGCAAGGCAGTCGTCAAGTTTTCCTACACCAACTCAAAGTCAGACGCAAACATCTGGGTTACGTGGACCGTAAGAAAGCTTGGTGAGGGAGTCCTAGGCCACGCCCACATTGGCAAAGGTGTCGTAGAAGTGGCGCTTGGGGACTACAACTGTGATGGCAGTTTCCAGCTATACGACGTAAACACGGTGGAGAAGATAATGAGGCACGAGCTTGGACACTCCATAGGCCTTGGACATTCAACTGATGCAAGCAACATCATGTATCCTTCTTTGAAGCCAAGGTATGCTTACTGCTTACTCGGCTAGAATCCTTTCGTTTCGCAGCTCGTCGACCAGCGTCTTAGTTTTGGCTGCAGCGCGCGAGATCATCTCAAAATATGATCTTGTTTCGTCGTCGACAAACTTGCATAGTCTCTTTGAGAGAATCTCGCTTGCGTTTGAGATGACACAAATTGGATCAACAAGATCGTTTACAAGATCAACGTGTCTTTTTTGAACATCTGTTGCAAGACTTGCGGTTTGGTCTTTTTGCTTGAGACTTTCACAGTATATCGATTTGTATCCCATCATGCAGCCTTCACTTTTTTGGCTCTCTGAGTGATCGTGACTTGGGCTGGCTTTGATTTGCTCCACAAGAGTGCAAAGACTGAACATGTTGCTCACCATTTCTGCCGAGTTTGTGTGCATCACAGAGTCACCTTCATCGTTGAGATCCATTGAAGCGCTTAACGCGCCAGACATGATCAGCTGCTTGTTTTCCTCTACAATCATCCTACTTTTTGACGGGAGCTTTCCGAGTCGGATTTCAGACGGATTGAGTCGGTCAATAAACGACAGCTCATTTTCTTTTGCCACCTCAGTCAGAATACGAATTTGAGCTCCATCTTCTTTTAGAAGATGGATTCTTTCTGGAATCGATGTATGATACATCCTCATCAGATCCTCAGCTGGCGCCACAATGTATATGACTCCAGATGCCTTTTGGAGCAGCTTGCTTATTCTCGAATAGATGTTGGAGCGCCCTTGGATTATCACAAAAGACGAGAGCTCTTGGACCTCATTGTTTCTTGCTATGATGCTTATGTCCTGAACAATCTTTTGTGACAGATTTTTCATAGTAGTTATCTCGTCCTGTTTTCTTTCCAGAATTGTGTTCATTGCTTCAGTTGGCGATATTGCCGAACATAGTGTCGGATTTGAAAAGGTGGTCGTCACCACACCCATGTTTCGCAGTCTGGTTAATGCGCGATACGTCTTGCCCCTGTCAATGTCTAGTTTTGCGGAAAGCGTCCCGACGGAGACTGGGCCCGTTTGGAGCAATCCCATATACACTTTAGAGTCTATTTCTTCAAGGCCAAAAAAAGCCAGTGCCTCAACCATTTCTTTTTGATTCATGAATCCCCATTTTCCCATTGCCGAATAAAATAATAGATATTGTCTGTTCAAAATAGACAGACAATCGCCTAATACGATCTATAAAATCCAGCAAATTTCTTTGAAAATATATAATCTTGATGATTTGCAGTGTATTCAGCTTGGAAATCGAAATCGAACCGTGGAAACGACTCGTCATACACGAGGTAATTGAGTACAATTTTGAAGATTGGCTAACACAGATTGCATTTAGCAGCAAGACTGCAGGTGGCGCAATTCCCACCATCAACTGGGTAAACGGCATTGTCTTTCAGTCGTTTAACTTTCCTGACACAAACTCGATAATCGATGAAAAACTCAAAGGAACGCTACACTGGTCATCGGTGATGTTTGCAATCAAGGAAAAATACGAAAAACAGATCATAAAAGACAATGCCACAGTCAACCTCATAGACGTAAGTGTCAATGATGTGTTCAGCAAGCTTGCTGAGAAACTAAAAGAACACTCAAAATATTCCAAAAATAAATGACAATGACTCATTCTATCGATGTAGAATGAACCGATTAGCTTGACCTACACACAAATAATAGTGGAAATGGATAGATGCCCTAATAAGTAAAAAATGCGTATATACATACAGTAATGATAGTATCACAAGCCAGATGCCCGTCGTGTGCAAAAAACACACTTCAGACGGACATAGACACTGGAGAAATGTTTTGCAGAAATTGCGGCTACGTAGCAGCTGAAAAACTCGAAGAGTCAGGTCCCGAATGGAGAGCATTCTCAAACGACGAGTCAGATAGAAGCCGAGTCGGGGCAGGCACTTCACTTACAATGCATGATATGGGACTGTCCACGGTGATAGGAGCCACCGGTAAGGATGCAACAGGCAAACCACTATCTGCATCGATGAAGAGCTCCATGGACAGGCTAAGAACGTGGGACAGTAGGACGCAAGCTCATACTTCGGCTGACAGAAATCTAAGACAGGCTCTAAATGAGCTTGACAAGATGAAAGACAAGATGGGTCTTGCAGACGCAGTGGTGGAAAAGGCAGCTTACATTTACAGAAAGGCGATGGAAAAAAAGCTCGTAAGGGGCAGATCCATCCACGGCTTGATCGCAGCGTGCCTTTACGCAGCATGCAGGAACACCGAGACACCAAGAACCCTTGATGACGTGGCAGAAAGCATCAACATAAGGCGAAAGGACGTGGCAAGGTGCTACAGACTGATATACAAAGAGCTAGACCTCAAGATGCCAGTAGCAGACCCAACCAAAGGCATTGCAAGAATAGCAAGCGTGGCTAACCTAAGCGAGAGGACCAAACGAAAGGCGATTGAGATCCTAAACAAGGCAAAAAAGATAGGAATGGTAGCAGGAAAAGACCCAATGGGCCTTGCAGCTGCAGCGCTTTACCTTGCTTGTGTTTCCAACGGCGAGATCCGCTCTCAAAAAGACATCTCTGTTGCTGCAGGAGTGACAGAGGTGACCATAAGGAACCGATGTGTCGGCCTAAAGACACTGCTTGAAAACTAGGAATTTAAAGGCAGCACTTGGGGCTAAAGCATGACAGAGATAACATGGTCCGATTGGCTAGACTTTAATTCGGAGCAAGCTGCCAAGACACCAGAATCCCCCGGGGTGTACATGATGCACGCAGCAATGAAGATTCTGTACATAGGTAATGCCCATAGCCTGAGACATAGCATCACAGAATCGCTTGGTTCTGCATGCGTGTGTGATGCAAAGAGATTTCGTTACTCAGTAACAGATGATCATGTATCACTCAAAGAGAAACTGCTAAACGAATACAAAGAAAAACACGATGGAAAAAGTCCAAAGTGTATGGAATGATTATTCTTGACCCTCGATTCCCATCAATGTTAGCGTAGAGCGGATTTGATTTATTTTTCTTATTTTCCACGTTATTGTTTCACGTATGCTTTCTGATTTCTCTGATGAGATCTTTGCCAGGACGTCATACGCTCCAAATGTCCCATGAACTTCTTTGACATCGCCTAACGACTTTAGCTGCGACATGACAGACTCTTCTGCGCCCAAGTCACAGTTAATTAGAATGTAAGCTGTTGCCATGCACTACAACCCAAAACTTTTTACTGCTTTGAATTTTTTTGCAAACCTGCAAATAGTTCCAATGGATGCGTTGCATTTGCAATAAATCATTGAAGATGTTACGCATCTAACATATATATGATAAATCATGCAAAAAACAAATATTCAATTAGATTTTAGTTTGAATAATAAAAAATCATTTAACAACACCAAGTAAATCAATTCATAATTGAATGAATGTTTACAATCAATTCGTCTGAATTTTTGTGCGTTGTTCGTCATATCTAAACATACACAAGAATACTAAATCAAGAGACATAACACATTTAGGTCTGTTGGACCAAATGCCATAAATTCTCCCTTGCCAGACCATGTATCCCAAGGTCCATCAGAACCAATCTTTACAAACTATTTCTCAAATGGCACATCATATGCGTGCCGTTCTGCAGGTATGCGTGGGTGAACAAAACATAACTCCCTGGAGGCTATTTTGTTGACACCGTATAAGATAAAATATAATGCACATACAATACAGGCGCAATCATGACTGTAAAAAAATCACACGAGACAGAACACAAATTCGACAGGCTGACCCATATCGGCGAATTGACCTCTAGAATAACACACGATATGCGAAACCCGTTAACCGTGATTATCAATTATTCCATGATGATCAAAAAGAATTCTAAAAACAAGCTCGACAAAAAATCGCTTGATCAACTTTCTCTAATTGAAGACGAGGCACGAAAAATGTACCACTTGATTGAGGATGTTCTTAACTATGTCAAGCTGCCACCTCTAAAACTGCAAAACTATTCTCTACACGACATCATAAAAAAAGTAATAGAGCACATGGATGTTTCAGACGACGTTGAGATACACCTTCCAAAAAACAATCCCCGCATTACATGCGACATTGACAAGCTTGAGGTGGTTTTCGTCAACCTGATTACAAACTCGATTCAAGCAATGAATGAATCTGGTTCCATAACCATTTCAGCAAGGGAGGATCAGAATAACGTAATCATCGAGTTTGAGGACACCGGTCCTGGCATCGCAGATGAGAATCTGCCCAAAGTGTTTGAGCCATTATTTACCACAAAAGAAACAGGCACTGGCCTTGGTCTTGCCAGCTGCAAAAACATCGTTGAAAGGCACCGTGGCACGATTGTAGTAAAAAACAACCCCACCACATTCACAATTACACTGCCAAAAATAAAAAACTAGACTTTTACTTTTCTTCGTGTGTACGCATACACGCCAATTCCCAATGCGGCCGCTACAGGCAGCGCGTAGTACAACAACCCGTAGCTTGCCCCAGTATCGCTTTGGTTATCTGGAGCCAAGATCAGAGGCCCAGATCTTTCAAAACCACTAATGGTGATTTTGTTTTGTGAGCTTCCGTCTATGCCAAACGCAACGTGCCAGTTTCCAAACTCGTCGATGCTTTGAACGAATTTTATTGGTTTTTCGTCCACTCGTACATCAAACTTTTCATTTTTAGAGGTCATCGGGAACTCAAAGTTGACAAATGTTGGAACCTTGAATGAATTTATTCCGTCTATGTAGAGCCTCGTTCCAGATTCGTCGAACCCAACAGCCGTAAAGGATGCCGTAGAATCATATCGAAACTGGAACTTTTCACCGTTTCTCATAGCGTAAAGCGGCACTATTGTCTCATCGCCAATCGCAAAACAGCTGTAATAGTTGATTTCCGATTCTAGCAGCGGATCAGGGTACATTGTAAAATCAATAATTTGACCGGGTTCGATTTTTTCTATCTCCTCAATGTTTTTGGCCGTATCCAAAAAGATATTTTTGTCCCCATGGACGGTTGCATATATCTTGACATTGTATTCTGTTACGTTGCCACGGTTGATTATCTTACCAGTCAGATGCCCATCCAAGTGTTTTTTGAGAGTACGATCGTAGATCACCTCTACCATCGATTGGATCTTGGTGTCATCATTTTCAAAGCTCACCATTGGCATTTCTAAAACTGCGTCACGATTGGATATCTGCGGAATCTGGATCTTAAATGGAATGTCTTTACCTGGAAAAACCGTTGGCAGCTCTTGCTCTACTATGATCTTTTGGCCATCATTCACATTCACAGTTACTGTCGGCCTGATGGCACGATCTTCTGTGTTTTTCACAGCACCAACAACAGTATAGATCCCACCCGAATCAAAATATGCCAAATACTCGTCTTCTGGAATCCATACGTCTGCAAACACAGGATAGTTTAGGAATGACGGTGCAAAGACGACCACCAACAAAACAACGCATATCCGCATATTGAAAAAAGGCGATTTTCCTCTCTTAAACCAATCTGATGTTTTTACTTTTGATATTGTTCGATTATTTTTAATACGGAAAACGGGAGTTTGGAAAAGTCCAGATCTCTTTCGGCAGAAACCAAGAGAACGTACTTTCCTATTGGAAAGCTCATCACAATAACGCGGTCTCTGTATGACATTGCAAACTTGACTGGTCCAAGCTCCACGTCAAATTCCTGGCGCATCTTTACCCTCAGGGCAAGCTCAAGATACAGCATTTCGTCTTTTTTCACATCCTCAAGTGGTTTTTTTCCCTCAACCATCCCGCCTGCGTCAAGATGGCCCTTATCGTTAATTAGACCCACAAAGCGTATCTTTGAATCAAGATTCTTTACCGATGCGCACAGTGTTTCCTTGTCTATCATATCACCCTCATATTCGCTGATTGTTTCATAGTAGAAGAGCGATCTTTTTATGGCGATCTCTTGTATTTAATTTGCATGTCACAAGACGTCAATCTTCCACTTGATTATTACAAACACGTCTCGCTTTTTTGGACCGACCTGCTGCACCTCATGTCAGGCAAGCCGTTAGCACTCACATCTGTTGGCCCGATGCGAAACTGGGCAAACGACATAAAAAAGATCTCAGCCGAAGTCATCGAGTCATACGAAAGCGTTGTGCAGTTCAATCAAAGGTTGACCGAATATTACAAGCAGCTTACCGAGACTTGGAATGAGGCGCAAAAAAAGGTCAACGCCAAGGCAACCAGCATACCTCAGGACTCAGAGCAGCTGGAGGCATACAAAAGAATCTGGATAGACATTTTTGAGAATGATTTTACGCAGCTGTTTGACTCTGAAAAATTCGGACAGAATTACAGCAAACTTGTTTCCGCAGAGCTGGATCTCACAAAGCACTGGGAAAACATCCTGAATGTGGCGTTGCAGTCTTTGCGGTTGCCCACAAGAAAAGAAGTAGACGAGGTCTACAAGGAGTTGCACGAGCTCAGAAAGCGCGTATCAAAATTGGAAAAAAAGGAGCCAAGCGATGCAGAGTGACGTAATTGATCCAAAACTGGTTCAGGAGTTTCTCAGCTTTACAAAGAATGTTGCAGACGCGCCAAAGCTTGTTCCCGCTCCTGCCGAAATAACCCTCGAGTCAACCCCATACGATGTTGCGTACGAAGAGGACAAAGTCAGATTGTTGCATTTCAAACCGCTTGCTGAAAAACAGATCAAAACCCCACTCATCATAAGTTACGCAATCATCAATCGCTATCACATCTTGGACATACAGCCAAAAAAGAGCTGGGTAAGGAAGATTCTCGAAAGTGGGATAGACACATACATGATAGACTGGGGGAACCCTTCAAACATAGACAAGTACCTTGACTTTGACGATTATGTAAACTCCTACATGGACAGCTGCGTCGAGTTTGTCAAAAAAGAGACCGGAACAGACAGCGTGTCGATGCAGGGATACTGCACAGGTGGAACCATTGCAACAATTTACGCCACAATGTACCCACGCAAGATAAAAAACCTGATAGCCACTGCCCCAGTCATTGATGGCTGGAAGGACACCACTGTGGTAAGTAACGTCGCAAAACACATCGATGTCGACAAGCTCGTCGAGGTGATAGGGAACATGCCGCCTGAATTCATGTATTACTGCTTTTCAATACTCAAGCCGTTTGAGCAGGGCATAGAAAAATACTATAGGTTTTTCAAAAACATACACGACAAAGAGTTTGTAGATAGTTTTCTTCGAGTCGAAAAGTGGCTAAGCGAGACGCCTCCAATCCCAGGTGAGTTGTTCAAGCAGTGGATAAAGGACATCTACCAGGAGAACCTCCTGATTCAAAACAAGATGTTCGTAGGCGGCAAGCAGGTGGACCTCAAGAACATCACGATGCCAATATTCATCCAGACTGCAGTAGGCGATCATCTGGTTTCGCCTGAATGCAGCATGCCATTGTATTATGCGGTCGGAAGCCAGGATAAGACCCTCCGTGTGTACCCGACAGGGCATGTAGGAATGATTGCCAGCTCATTCTCTCAAAAGCAGATTCTGCCTGAGCTAATTCAGTGGCTAAAGGAAAGATAGAGTCAGGCGTTTCTCTGGGAAAGAAGCGATGCCCAGTATTTGGCAATGTTTTTGTTCATATCTACAAAAAACGACGCATTGTCGTTAAACATCTTGATGTTTTCTTTTGTTGCGTTTATTGCGCCAAGTACCAGCGTGGTTTGAGTAGAGTATGCAGTCAGAATCTCTTCATTTGTGTGCTGGATTGCCTTTAGCATTGACTCAGGTATGGCTACGTTGATTCCTGCCTTGTCTACAAGTTCCCGCTGCAGTGAAATCATTGATGTTATTGTGTTTTCACACGTCTGCATCCATTCTTGCTGCAGGTTGGTAATTGATTGGTGGTAGTTTGGTATTGATTTTTCTATTCCTGCAAAAAAGGCATCAATGCTTTTTTGATACATCGAAAAAATGTCGTTTGCTTGCTCGCCACTCATACGCTACACTTACTTTTTCTTTTTATCCAGCGGAACAACTACGATTTGGACAAGATCCCCTTCGCCAATCTTCAGTGCGTCGCGCTCTGCCTCTGGAATAGAAATTCTCCCATTGCTTCCGACGGTAGTTTTGAATGCGCCCCATCCCGCAAAATTCTGCATCAGGTTGCCCATGCTGAAGAATTGCTCCAATGCGTTTTTTTGCATAGACGAGATGTTGCTTGCAAGACTTTGTTGCGCCTGAGTCGCCTTTGTGGTGAGATCCTTTAGTAATTGTATTGGATCAAACTTTTGGTTGTTTTCCATATACGCGGAGAATGCTTTCATGAATTCGGCCTGAGCCTTTCCGCCCTTTTGGACCCATTCTTGAAACATTTCCATGTAATCTTGGTTGGTATTACCAGTCATAGGCGTTAATTGGCATAATACGGTATTTAAGGATAGCTACTGGTTTTTAAGAAAATCAAGCACTATTTTTGTAAAGCCTTCCGGATCTTCGACATACGGCGTGTGCCCGCAGTTTTCCATTTGGTAGAACCGGCAGTCACGGATGTTTTTGACAAAATACTCGGCATACTTGACTGGTATGACCGGATCTAGTCCACCCCAGACTATCAGTGTTGGGACATAGAGCAGCTCAAGCTTGGTAGACAGGTCGGCGGCGTTTTTGAGCCCCAGTAGTGTGGACATGAATGCGAATTTTGCGTTTGGCATGCGCATTCTTTCAACGAAACTTTCGATTGTTTTTTCGCTTACTTGTTTTTCGCTGCCAGTCATTATGGTGAATGCGTTTTTTGCGCTGACTGGATCCGGATAAAGTGCGGCCATCACGTACGCATCGAGTGCAGGTGTGGATTGCTTCATTGCTCCAGATGGTGAAACGAGAACTAGTTTGTCCACGATTTGTTGATTTTGTCCTGCGTACTCTATTGCGATCTGACCTCCAAGCGAGGAGCCCACGACTGTTGATTTTTCGATTCCAAGTTCGTTTAGAAACGACTTTACAAAACTTGCGAAAAATTCGGTAGTATAATCCACGTTTGGCTTGTCACTTTGACCAAATCCGATTAGATCTGGAACATATACAGTAAAATGTCTACTAAGATCTGGGATCACTTCTTCCCACCTTTCCGCCGAGGCTCCAAGACCGTGAATCAGCACCAGCCCTCTTTTTGACGAGCCGGCTTTCAGATACCTGACCTTGTGACTATCAACTGTGATAAATTCTTCTTGCATCCAGTTACCGACGATCTCATCTTACGTCTAGATAAGTTTTAGCATGTTGTCTTATCATTATCGACAATCACCTCAACATAGTTTGGTCATGCGTGCATCAGAAAGCCGAATTTAGGGGTTTATCAGCCCGATTTTGACTAAAAACGCAATCGCGCTAGTGAATTCACCATCTGAAATTGATCCATCCACCCACCAACAGGCGTTCATTTTTACCCATTGAGGCACAGTGCCAGAAGCCGAGTCTTGGTTTGGCATGGATACGCGGATCACGCCATTAGTTATGAGATACTCGGTTCCTTTGAGGAAGTCCCTGTCCGAAATAGAATTTTTGCACCACCATCCAGCGTTGCTTTTAATCCAAGACGGAACCGTGTTTTGTTTTACAACAAGTATTGGGATCTCTGAACGCGCCAGCTCGTTTCCTCCAATGTTTTCAAAGCGCAAGACAAAAGTTTCAAAATTGCATTCATGTTTACAGATTCTTTTACGTAACTTGACTGAGATATAAAATAAAATAGAAAGGTTATCCCAACGCTCTTGAATGTTTGTGGGTGTGGGGTCTTTCTCCTGGGAATTTTCTTCTCATGTGCGCCGACGGCCTTCCATACAACAACTCCAAGAACCAAGCCTCATGCTCGATTTCTTCTCGCAGTATGTCCTTTGCCACATCATACGTAGCAGGATCCTTGCCGTGAGTCATCTGGCAGATTTTGTTCCAGTTGACGATTGCACCTTGTTCGGCCTTGAGGCATTTTTCCATTATTGCTCTAAGGTCTGTCTTGTTAGGTGGAAGCTGTAAGAATTCGCACCCAGACATCTTGATGAACTCCATTGCGTCGTTTGGCAAGCTGCCGCCAAGTTCGTAAATTCTTGAGAGGCACGACTCAAAATGACTCAGGTCCTCAAGTCTTGCATCCTCAATTACGCCCTTTATTCCCTCGCCCTCTACGCCTGTGCAGTGCATTCGAAGGTTCGTGAAGTAATAGTATGCAGTAAACTCGACAGACGCGTTGTATACGAGGAGTCGTATGAGCTCGTCAATGTCAACCCCGTTCTGTTTTAGAACGCTTACGCCGACTACGTTTGGTTCGGTTTGTTTACCCATGCAATTGCCACAAAAACAGCAGATAAAAGCTAACTGGTCTTTCTCAGTAATGGAATACTGTATCGCCGATTGTCTTTTTCCAGTCTGCGCGCACCCCAGACTTGCCTTTTAGTTTTTCAATGTAGTTGAATGCCGTCAGGCCTGCCGCCGCGCCATCTCCGCACGCAGAGATTATCTGTTTGTACGGGATGTTTGTCGCATCGCCTGCTGCAAATATTGCCTGGTGCGATGTCTTTCCGCCGTCGGTCACTTCGATTTCTCCCCTCGAGTTTATTGCGACCAGATCCTTTACAAAATCCAAGTTTATTTTGGAGCCCATCTCGATGAAGAGCCCCTCAACTGGTATCGTTTTTTCTACACCCGTGCTGTCAACTATGGTAAGCTCTTGGAGCACGTTATTTCCAGAAATGGATTTTATCGAGGTGTTTGGGACAAGCTCGACATTTTCTTTTTTCTTGATTGTCTCAATCATATCTTTGTCCCCTCCGAGTCCTCCGCCTTTGTAAATGAGATACACCTTTGATGCCATACGGGAAAGCAGTATTCCCGATTCGAGTAGATACCCGCCTACACCGACTGTCGCGGTGATACGCCCCTGGTAAAACGGGGCATCGCACTTGGTGCAGTAGTGCACCCCCTTGTTTGCAAATTGTCCCTCGTTGCTCAAGCCAAGACTGTTTGGAACCTTGCCTGGTGCAAGAACTATTGCCTTTGCAGTGTATTCAGAGCCGGCCGGTCTTTACTCTGAGGCCTGATTCAGTTTCACTAATTTTTTCGACGGTGTCATATGTGATTTCTCCACCAAACACCAGATATTGATTTTCCAATGTCTTTGCCAACAATGGGCCGCTTGACATCATGGTGCCAGGATAATTTTCAAGCTTTGGGATGAGGTTCAGCTGCCCTCCCAAGTCCTTTGATATGACAAGGCATGAGGCCTTTTGCCTTGCGACAAAGATGGCTGCAGATAATCCAGCAGGCCCTGCACCTACGACCACCACTTCGTATTCTTGAGTCAATTATTTCACTGAAATAAGAGATGTAAGGTTGTTAATTCCGTCTATTTTGTGCAAATCGACGTCTATTGCGTTCTTTATTTCCTGCATGCTTTCAGACTCTAGCAATATCAAAATATCATAAATTCCGTAGACTGTCTTTACTTCTTTGACGGACGGCACTTTTTTTGCTTGATCGATTATGTTTTTTTGCTGCTTGTAATCAACATTTAGTAAAACATACGCTTCATTCATGTCACGTTTTCATATTTCATGCTAAAAAAGTTAGCTACGAGTGCGGTGTCTTGAGATGGAGTTAGGGGAACATCTTGTGTTTTGAAGGATGGTCGCTAAAAATGCTAACTACCTTGTTTGCCACCTTTTCTATGTCGGCTGTTGGCTCTGCAGATATCAATAATACGAATTTGCTTACAGGGAATGGAAAGCTTATCAAGATAATCCTGTCCCTTCTTGCAGCAAGGTAGTTGATTGGTCCAAGCTCTTCATCAAATTCCTTACGAAGGGAAACGCGCGATGCAAATTGCATGAATTCACCTAGCTTTGTTTCGTCTCCTTCCAACGGCGATAATCCTTCTTTGAATCCACCCGCAACAAGTTTTCCGTTTTCGTCTATAGTTCCAGCAAATCTGATCTCTTTTTCCCCAGTCAGCTGCTTGCACTTTGATTCATAGTATTTGTACTGTAATGACTCAGACATCACAATACTATTTTTTGTCCGCAATAAAAAAGTGATGATTAAAATGAATTGTTGTCAAAACGTGTCCAGATCTGGTACTTGCGAGTAATTGCGAAACAATGTGAATACTGTATGAAAATATTGTTTGATTATATTGTTTATTTTTACCAAATTGGAACCCAAAATGTGCGATAATTTCCACGCATCTTAATTAAAGAAAATCGTAACATCTCTTAATGCACGACATGTTATTGGAAAGTAACGCTAGCGGGACACTTCAAGTAGAAAAAAAGCTGGCAGATCTAAAGATGGAGATCGTGGCACTGGAGAAGCTCAATCGGTTTTTGGAGAGAAAGGTGCTTGAAATGACGCAGATTCAGGAATCGCCATCACTATGGCTGAAAATCGAGGATCGTGAGACCATCATGGGCATTGTTAGCTCCTACGCCGACCCACAGAAAAAGGCAATTCTTGATGCAGTTACGGCAAAACCGATGAACATACTTGGGATTATTGAGCGTACAAATCTGCCACAAACTACAGCATACAGAAAAATCAACGAGATGATCAACGGCAAACTAATCAAGAGTACTGGATTGTTCCTAAACAAAGATAACAAAAGAGTGCACACCTACACATCTACTATCAAGTACATGAGAATCTACTTTGAGGGAAACGACATACTGATGTTTTTGGTATTAGACAGTGGAACTGTAGACTTTGCAGACAAGGCCACACCGACTCCGATTTCCGAAAACTGAAAATCGTTAATCATCTATTTTAATTATCAGACAAAACCAGATGCATGAGAATACTCATAATTGAAAACGATGCTGGTGTATCTGAAACATTCAAGGAGTTTTTCGAGTTTTGCGGTCATGAATGTGAAATGGCAGGTGACAGAATGACGGTTATTTTGCAAATCTTTGCGAAGAATTTTGATTTGATATTTGCAGACTTGCCCCTGCCAGATTTGGATTATGGGGAGTTTGCATCCATTGTTGAAAGTAATGATCCTCAAAGAAAAATCAGGATTGTCGTAATATCAAATGAAGCCGAATACGACAAAGAAACAATTCTAAAGGAAATCGGAGTAGGGATGATCTTGAAAAATTTCCCGTCTCTGAAGTTGCTTGAAAAAAACATTTTGAAGTTTGAAAATACTGTAAGCAGCTAGAAATCTAGTCGTGTAATTTCAAGATTCTGCGCAAAAATTTTCCCTAGTTTACACTAGGGTTTGATTTTAAATTAAAAATCATCGCGCATAGTCTCTATGTAATGTGGCTAACCAGTGCGTTGGTCTATTAGTAATGGCAGGCTCACCACTCGCCGAAGCTTGTGATCT
>Ga0233425_10000691_pt1 | contig 84606 bp, 68 predicted proteins | sample Watercolumn_Towu_2_FD_181712 | JGI IMG/M metagenome (GOLD analysis project Ga0233425, IMG submission 181712) | Freshwater microbial communities from Lake Towuti, South Sulawesi, Indonesia - Watercolumn_Towuti2014_140_MG | ecosystem: Environmental > Aquatic > Freshwater > Lake | place...
CCGGAAAGGCGGCGCAGACGGCCTTCAGGCCAGAAAGAAGCGACGGCAAAAGCTTCATCCCCACGGTGAATCATTTTTTCAATGATTTGGGAATCCTGAAAATTCGCTACTTTTAGAATTGCTGGCGCGTCGACACGTCTTGTTCTTGTCGCGTTTCGCGCGTAGCGTGCGCGCGACAGTACCGTTCGATTCGTCGAGTTGAGCCGACGCGCGCCGCGCGTCACATCCGCTTTCGAGGGATCCGAACATGGACCGCGACACGACCGCCGATCTTCACGATTCCGTCGCTCTGCCGCAGGGCGCCGTCGACGCCGCCTCTCCCATTCATGACGCCGAAACGGCGCCCGCCGAGGCGTCGCCGGACGCCCCGCTCGCCGGCGAGGGCGGCAAAGCCGTCACCGACACGGCGCTTCCGGTCACACAGGGGCGCCATCGCTTCTATTCGCTCAGTCTGCCGAGCGACGTGCTGGCCGAAACCTGCATGGTCGAGGCGCGCACCGACAACCCCATCGACGGCTTCCAGCGCCTGCTCGACAAGCGGCGGGCGCGCGACATCGCCGACTATATCGACACGGGCTTCGGCGCCGTGCCGTCGGCGATCATCCTTTCGGCGCAGCCGCGCGCGCATCTGCGCTTCGACCGCGAGACCGGCCAGCTCAGCTTCCGCAAGGATCCGCGCTCCTTCCTCATCATCGACGGACAGCACCGCGTCTACGGCTTCAAGCTCGCGGCCAAGGCCGTGCGCGCGCCGGTCATCATCTTCAACAAGCTGACCCGCGCCCAGGAATGTCAGCTATTCATGGACATCAACACCAAGCAGCGGCCGGTGCCGCCGGAGCTTCTGCTCGACATCCGCCGGCTCTCCGAATCGGAGACGGCCGCCGAAAAGCTGCTGCACGACGTGTTCGACCTGTTCCTGACGCGGGAGGACAGCGCCCTGCAGGGGCTGCTCAGCCCCTCCGAACGGCGCAAGGGCAAGATCACCCGCGTCACCTTCAACGCGGCCCTCAAATCGATCAAGGAAGCCTTCGTCGACGCGGAGGCGAGCGCCGTCTATGCGGTGATGAACGCATACCTCAAGGCCTGCATGACCGGCCTCGGGCTGCACGAAGCCGCGCCGAACATCGCCAATCCGGCTCTGTTCAAGGCGCTCGTGCTGCTCTTCGCCAATGTCGCCGAGCGCGTCGCCGACCGGCACGGCGGCCAGTATACGGCCAAGAACTTCGAAGACGTCCTGATTCCGATGTTCCGGCGGCTCAAGAAGTCCGATCTGCCGAAAGCGGGCGCGGGCCATCTCGCCATGCACGAGCACTTCCGCAAGACGCTGAGCGCCGGCTTCTCACTCAAGAACTGGCTGTTCGCGTAGGGCGCGCAGCACGGTCGCCGCGCCGCCGCGGCGCGTGAGGCCGTGCGCGGTCTTCTCCCAGTGGTGCGGCCGGCGCCACAGTTCGATCAGCGCGCGCCAGGCGGCGAAGCTGACCATGAACAGCCACAGCGGCAGGAAAGGCAGCGCCCGGCAATAGGTCCAGAGCCCGCGCCGGCCGGCGCCGACGAGCATGGGCCACACAAGGGCGGCCGCGCCGGCGAGGGCGAGGAAGCACCAGAGCGTGCTGCGCGCGATTTCGAGCGGCGTCTGCGGCGCGAGCAGCGGCCCGCAGACGGCCTGCCACAGGAAGAAGCCCGTCAGCAGCGGCCCGAGCAAGGGGCCGACGAAGCCGCCCGCGAACATGGCGACGACGGCGGCGGCGCGTCTCGCGCCGAGCTCCGCGACCAGGCGGCGCGGATCGCGGCAATGCGCCAGCGCGGTCTGCATCCAGCCCTTGATCCAGCGCGTGCGCTGCTTCACCAGCGCCGGGAAGGCGGCCGGCGCCTCTTCGAACGTCTGGGACGCGAAGGTTTCCACGTCGAAGCCCGCGCGCGCGAGGCGCAGCCCGAGATCGGCGTCCTCGGTGACGTTGTAGGCGTCCCAGAAGCCGACGGCCTGCAGCGCGTCGAGCCGGAAATGGTTCGAGGTGCCGCCCAGAAACAGCGGCAGGCCCATCGCCGCGAGGCCGCGGTTGTAAACGTCGAACAGGGCCGCGTAGTCGAGCGCGAAGAGCGCCGTCATCCAGTTGAGGCCGCCATTGTCGATGACGAGGCTCGCCTGCAGACAGGCGACGCGGGACGGCAGCCGGGAAAACAGCCCGGCCGCCTTGCGCAACTGGCGCGGGTCCGGCAGATCCTCGGCGTCGTACACGGCGATCAGCGAACCGCGCGCGAAGGGCGCGGCGACGTTCAGCGCCCGCGGCTTGGTGCGCGGCGCGCCCGGCGGCACCACCACGAACTCGTGCGGCGCGCGCGGCGCGCTACGGCGCAGCGCGTCCAGCGTTTCGTCGTCGTCGCATTCGACCACGAATTTGATGTCGAGCTTGGCGCGCGGATAATCGAGCCGATCGAGCGCGCGGGCAAGCTGACGCGCCACCGCCGCCTCCTTGTAGAGCGCCACGACGACCGTGTAGTCGGGAAGCGCCGCGTCGGCGAGCCAGTGCGCGCGGTCGCGTTTTTCGTAGCTGGCGGCGCAGGCGAACAGCCGCAGGAACACGCTCGCGAGAAAAGCCGCGGTCAGCAGGAGCGCGGCCGCGAGGGACGGCGCCTCGAACGGCCCGAACAGCGCCGCGAGCAGCAGCGCGCCGCCCCCCGTCGTCGCCGCCAGAGCGCGCCGGTTGTGCGGGGCGCGCGCGCAGAGGTCGCGGTCCACGCGCTCGGCCGAATGGGCGGCGGCCCGCGCAAGATCGGCCGCCGACGCCCGCCGCGCCGCCGCGACGAAGCGCGCGGGCGTCGTGACGGCGAAAAGCGCACGGCCTCTCGCGGCGCGCGAGGCGCTCATGAGTCGGCCGATCGCTTCCCCGCGCGGCGCGAAGAGCCATGTCAGTCCGCGCGGATCGTCGGCGAGGCGCGCATAGCCGCGCTGCGCGCCGGCCGCAGCCCCGGCGGCGCTGACGGACGTGAGCGCGAAATCCCCGTCGAGAAAGTCGACGCCGAGCCGCTCGGCGAGCGCGCGATAGAAAAACTCGGCGTCGAGCAGCCCCTCGTCGAGCAGCGCCGCGTCGGCCGAAACCCCTTGGCGGCGCGCCAGAGCGGCGGCGTAGCGCAGCATTTCCGGCGGAACGCCGCTGCGCGTCAGAAAGCCGATTTCGACGGGGAGGCCGGCCGCGTCCCTCTCGCGGCGCTCGCCCGCCGCTTGTCCGGCCGCTTGGGCGGAGGGGACGAGGCGACGGCGGACGGGCTCCGGCCTCGGGCGCTCGGCCGGCGCCGGCGAAGGAAAACTATCGACCGGACACTGACTCATGAACTACACATTCCATGAAACGCTAAAGCGCGGACGTCATGTCCGTCCGTTCAGGGGACAACGCGATCGTGTTGACACAATGGCGCGAAAGCCGGCTTTTTCGCGGTTTTTCACAGAGCCTGCGCAAGACGCCGGCCCTCGCAACGGCCTTGACCGCGGCGCTCCTCGTCTCGCCCGCCTTCGCCCAGTCCGCGCCGGCGCCCGCCCCGACGCCCCCCCAGGCGCCCGTCGCGGCGCCGTCGTTCTGGGATCCGGGACGCGCGGCGGTCAAACCCGATCTTACGGGGCTGCGGCAAATCCGCTTTCTGACCGAGGACGATTATCCCCCGTTCAATTTCGCTTTGCCCGACGGCCGGCTCGCGGGCTTCAACGTCGATCTCGCCCGCGCCATATGCGACGAACTCGCTCTGTCCTGCACGATCCAGCGGCGGCGCTGGGACTTGCTGATCCCCTCGCTCAACGACAACAGCGGCGACGCGGTGATCGCCGCGCTGGCGATCAACGACGACACGAGGGCGAAGGCCGACTTCACGTCGCCCTATCTGACGACGCCCGGGCGCTTCGCGACGCCGGCGGGCTCGGTGCTGAAGGGCGCGACGCCGGAGGATCTCGACGACCGCTCGATCGCCGTGACGGCCGGCTCCCCGCACGAGGCCTTCGTCAAGACCTACTATCCCAAGTCGCGGATCGCGGCCTTCGAAACCAACGCCTTGGCGCGGCGGGAGCTCAAGAACGGCCACGTCAACGCCCTGTTCGGGGACGCCATCTCGCTCTCGTTCTGGCTCAACGGCGCGGAGGCGGGCGGCTGCTGTGCGTTCAAGGACGGCGTCTTCACCGATCCGCGCTATTTCGGGGACGGCATTGGCGTCGCGGTGAAGAAGGGCAATCTTCCGCTTCGCCGCGCGCTCGATTACGCCCTCGCGCGGATCGCGCAGCGCGGCCTCTTCGCCGAAATCTACCTGAAATATTTCCCGGTCGGCCCCTTCTGAGCGACGCGTCAGCCGCGGTCGAACAGTTGCGCGATCGCCGAACGGGCGTCGGCGATGGCGGCGTCGAGACCCGCCCACCGGTCGGCGAGGTCGCGGCCGTCGGCGCGGGCGGCGGCCTCGTAGGCCTCGGCGGCGCGCGCCACTGCGACGGCGCCGACCGCGCGCGCGGAGCCCTTGAGCGTATGCGCAAGGTCCGCGCGCCATTTTTCTTCGCCGGGACGCAGAGCCGGGGCGAGACGCGCCGCAAACTGCCCGGCCTGCCGATCGAACAGGCCGAGAAGCTCGGCTTCGAGCGTGTCGTCGCCGAGGGTCTGGCGCGAGAGATGGACGAGATCGAGGATCGGCCCGCCCTCCTCGCAGGGCGGGGCGCCGCAAGCCGCCGGCGTCGTCTCGAGGGAAAAGGCTAGCGCTTCTCTTGTCTTCGACATGGCCTGCCCGGTCGCGCGCATCGGGAATCGCCTGCGCGGGACGAGCCTCGCGCCCTTTTCTGAAGGCGGCGTTAACGACGATTCCGATTCGCTTGCGCCGCAGGTTTCAAATGCCTCCGTCAAGATGTAAGATTTGGTTAATCTTTTGCCCGCCGACCGCGGCGCGGCGCTTGACAAGGGCCGCGCGCTGCGGCGCGCCCCGGAGAGGTTACAATGGCGATGTCGGGTAAGATCCAGGATGCGGCCGCAGCGGCGATGTCGGCCATCGAACAGGCTCTGGATCTGACGCCTTCGGAGACGGAGACGACGACGGAAGCGGCCTCGCCGCCGCAGGCCGCCGCCGAAGCCGGGGCGAAGCCCGCGGTGGACGGTCTGGCGAAGAAGATGGCCTCGGCAATGTCCGCGCCCGCGCCGGCCGGAGCCAAGAGCGCCGGGGCCGGCGGCAAGGACGCAAGGGACAAGCCGAAGGCCGCAGCCGCCCCGGCCCCCGCGCCGGCGCCGCTCGCAAAGCCCGCGGAAAAGCCCGCGCCCGCAACCGCGTCGCCGCGTCCCGCCGATCCGCCGCCGGCCGGGGCCGCGCGCGCGACCCCGAAGGCGCCGCCGGCGACGCCCGCCGTTCCGCCCGCCAACGACGATCGCCGCAGCGTCGGCGAACTGCGTCAGGCCATGGATATCCGCCCCAGCGGCGCGATCATGGGCCTCACCTATCTGGCGATCGCCGCCTGGGCGGCGCTATGGACCCTTTTCGTCTTTCTCAACCGCGGCGACATTCTCGACGCTGCGGACGGCTCTTTTCTGGCGCCCAAGCCCATCCTGACCCTGCTCGCGCTTGTCGGCCCGATCGTCTTTTTCTTCGTGACCGGCGTCATGGCCCGGCGCGCCCACGAAATGCGGCTGATCGCCAACTCCATGACGGAAGTGGCGGTGCGCCTGATCGAGCCGGAGACCATCGCCACCGAACAGGTGGTGTCGCTCTCGCAGGCGATCCGGCGCGAGGCGGCGTCCATGGGCGACGGCATCGAACGCGCCCTGGCCCGCGCCGGCGAACTCGAAGTCATCGTCCGCACGGAAGTGACCAATCTGGAGCGCTCCTATTCCGAGAACGAGCGCCGCATCCGCCTCCTCATCGACGAACTGACGCGCGAGCGCGAGGCGATCGTCGTCAACGCCGACAACGCCAGAACCGCCTTGTTCGGCGCGCGGGACCAGCTTTCCCAGGAACTCGTCTCGGCCTCCGCGCATCTTGCCGAGACAGTGAGCGAAGCCGGCGCGCGGGTCACGTCGACGCTCGGCTCCAAGGGCGAGGAAATCAAGATCGCGCTGGAGCGCGCCGGGGACGGCCTCGAAAAAGCGCTCGCGACGCACGGCGCGCGCGCCGTCGACGCCATGACGCAAACCGGCGGCGAGGTCGCGCGGAAAATCGGCGACGCGACGGAAAGCGTCGCCTCGCATTTCAAGACGGGGTCGGACGAGGTCGACGGCAGGTTGCGCGCGGCGAGCGACGCGGCTTCGGCCGATTTCGGCGCGCGCGGCGCCGCGCTGCTCGAGCGGTTCGAAGCGCTCGGGTCGGGCTTCGTCGAGTCGATCGACGAACAGGGCGGCAGGCTTATCGTCCGGCTGGCCGAGACCGGAAGCCGGATCGAGGAGGCGGTCGCGACGCATGGCGGCGCGCTCGACGCCGCGCTCGGCGCGTCGACGACGAGGCTTTCCGCGACCGTGAGCGAGCAACTGGCCGCGGCGCGCTCGACCTTCGAAGCGGCGGAAGGCCGCCTCGAAAGTCTCCTCTCGGACAGCAACGCCGTGGCGCGAGAGGACTTCGAGGCGCGCGGCAAAGCCCTCCACGACAATCTGTCGCGCACCCTTGCCGAGAGCGCGGCCTCGCTGGCGGAGCAGGCCGAGGCGATCCACGAGCGTTTCGCCGACGTCGCGGGCGAGGCCATGACCGCCATCGGGTCGCATGGCGACCGGCTGACGGAGACGCTCGCGGAGCGGCTCCAGTCCTTCGAGGACGCCGTGCTGGTTCGGGGCGAGGCGCTCGCCGTCCGCCTCGGCGCGCAGGGCGCAGCGATTCAATCCGAGCTCGTCGAGCGCGTGGCGGCCTTCGAAGACGCCGTGACGCGGCAAACCGACGACGCGACCGTCAAAGTCGCGGAGCGCGCCGATCAGGTCAGCGCCGCCTTCGCCGACGGCCTCGCGGCCTTCGAGGAGACCTTCGCGCGGCACGGCGAGGACATCGCCGCCCGCGTGGCGGAGAGCGGCGCGCGCGCCGGCGAAGAACTGACGCAGCGCCTTGCAGATTTCGAGCAGTCGGTCGTGCAGCGAAGCAGCGACGCGGCGACGCGGCTCGCCGAGCATGGCGAACGGCTGAGCGCCGCCTTCGCCGACGGGCTTGTGGCCTTCGAAGAGACCTTTTCCCGCGAGGGCGAAGAGGTCGCGGCCCGCCTCGTCGAGCAAAGCGAGCGGGCGGGCGCGCTCGTGGGCGAGCGGATCGCCGCGCTGGAGCAGGCCGTGACGCGCGAAAGCGGCGACGCCGCGACGCGCATCGCGAGCCAGAGCGAAGCGGTGACGACGGCGCTTTCGGGCGGGCTCGTCGCCTTCGAGAACGCCGTGCGCCGTCATGGCGACGACGTTGCGCGGCAGATCGTCGAACATGCGGACCGGATCGAAAACGTCGCCGCCTCGCGCGTTTCCGCGCTCGAGAGCGCGAGCGCAAAGCTTTCCGAGACGCTGGGCGCGACGCGGGACGCCGCCCGCATGGAGTTCGAGGCGAATGGCGAGGCGCTTCGCGCGGGTCTGATGCAGACCATCGCCGACGCCAACGCCGCGCTGACCGACCATTCTGCGGCGATGAACGAGCGTTTCGCGGCCGCCGCCGGCGACGCCGTCGTGGCCATCGCCACGCAGGGCGAGCGCGTCGCAGAGACGATCGCCGATCGCGTCGCCGCCTTCGAGGAGACGGTGATCGGCCATGGCAAGGAGGTCGCCGCCTCGCTCGCCGATCGCAGCGAAACGATGACCAAGGTTCTCGGCGAGCATTTGCACCTGTTCGAGCGCACGCTGCTGCGCGACGGCGGCGCTCTGGCGCAGCGCGTGACGGAGCAGGCCCAGCGCTTCACCGAACAGGTGAACGAGCGACTGAGTTCGATCGAGGAAACGATCGAGGGACACGGCGGCCAGCTGGTCGAGCGCCTTTCCGCGCAGACCGACGAGACCGCCGAACGCATCAAGGAACAGTCTCAGCGCCTCACCGAGGAAATCGGGGAGAAGTTGCACGCGATCGACGAAACCATGGTCGTGCACGGCGGCGCCTTGGTGGAGCGGCTTTCGGCCGAAGCCGAGCAATTTGCCTCGCGCATCGGCGACAATTCGCGACATTTCGCGCAGGAGTTGGACCAACGGCTGCGCGACGTCGACGAAGCGCTGTCGACTCGCGGGACGGCGCTGGTGGATCGGCTCGCGGCCGAGGGCGGCGAGATCGTCGAACGGCTCGGCGCGCGCGGCGAGCAGCTCTCGCGCGACGTCAGCGCCACACTGGAGTCGATCGACCGCGCGATTGGATCGAAGGGCGCGGAGCTCGTCGACCGGCTCGGCGCGCGGGCCGAGGGCGTCGCCGATCTGATGACGGCGAAGATCGATTCCTTCGACTCGACGACGCAGACAAGAGTTCGCGAAGCCGCGGAGCGCATGGACGCTCTCGTCGGCCGCGTCGACGAAGGCCTGCTCTCCGGCGGCCAGCGCCTGCAAGAAGCGCTGGCCAAGCACGCCATCGAAGTGGCGCGGACGATGGGCGAGAGCGGGCGCGGCCTCGTCGAGACGGTCGAAACCAAAATCCGCGATCTCGACGGCGTCCTGACCGGCCGCTCCGAACAACTGGCGCGCACCCTCGCCACAAAGGCCGAGGAGATCAACGCGACGCTTGGCGGACGGGCGGACGAGATCGCCGAAACGCTCGACAGCCGCATCGGCCGTTTCGAGACCGGCGTCGTCGGCCGGCTCGGCGCCATTGCGACGGACATGGACGAACGCGGACGGCAGGTGGTGGCCTCGATCGCCGACCGGGTCGCGGAGATCAGCGAGACCCTGGCGTCCGCGCGGCGCGAACTCGACACGACGCTGCACGCCCGCACTGGCGATCTCGGCCAGGCGCTGGCGGAGCGGGTCTCGGAAATCAGCTCGACGCTGGAGCAGCGTTTCTCGGGCGTCAACGCCGTGTTGGGAGACCGCGGCGAGGCGGTCACGCGCGAACTTGCGAGCGTCGGCGAACTCGTCGCCAACGCCATTCAGAACCGCGGGTCGGCTCTGGTCCACCACTTGAACGAGAGGCGCGCGGAGTTCGAAGGCGCCGTCGAGCAGGCGACGCTGTCTTTGCGAAACGCGCTCCAGGAAAGCTCGGAAACCTCCGTCGCGGCGATGCTCGCCGCCAACGACCGGCTGCGTTCGGAACTGCCGCCGCTGCTCGACCGGCTCGCCCAGACCAACGGTTCGCTGCGCTCGATCATCGAGTCCGCCGGCGGCAATCTCGCCGCGCTCGAAAACGAGCTCGGGAAGCGGCTCGGCGAATTCCACGACGCTATCGACGACGTTTCGGCCCGGATTTCCCGCATCGGCGACGTCGCCGACGGCGCCGTGCGCGACGCCGGCGCCGTGGCGCACGCCCTGGAGAACCAGCAGGGAGTTCTCGCCCAGAGCGCCGGCAAGCTGGCGCAGACCCAGATCGCGCTGGATCAAGCCTTCGACGCGCGCAGGCGCTCGCTCGAAGGGCTGGTGTCACTCGTCGACGGCAAGCGCGTGGAGTTCGAGCGCGCGCTCGATTCCTTCTCCGGCCTGATGGAGGAGACCTTCCGCCACGTCGACCAGCGGGCGCGCGACATCGGCGAGGTGCTCACGCAGTCCACGCAGGATACGGCGCATGTCGTCGACGAGCGCTTCGCCGAAATCCGCGCCGCCGCCGCGCGCGAGCGCGAGGAGACGGCGGCCGCCCTGCGCGCCGCCTACGAGCAGACGCGCGGCGAACTCGACCGCGTATTCGGCCAGGCGAGCGAGAAGTTCAACGCGGCCGTCGGGGAAATCCGCGGACTCTCGACGGAGATCCAGCGCGAACTGGAGGCGACCCGCGCCGAAGTGCGGCGCGGCGCCGCCGAACTGCCGCGCGAGACCGCCGAGCAGGCCTCGGCTTTGCGGCGCGTGGTGGGCGATCAGGTGAAGGCGCTCAACGAATTGACCGACATCGTCGCGCGCTCGGGCCGCGCCTACGACGTTGCGGAAGCCGCGCCGGCGCCCCGCCGCGCGCTGATCGATCCCTCCGCCCGGGAGCCCGCCCCGTCGCGCGCGGTCGCGCCGGCGCCGGCGTTGCGTCCGGGCGAAGGGCGCGGCGAGGCCGGCGGAGGCTGGCTGAGCGATCTCCTGGCGCGCGCCTCCCGCGATGAGGCGGGCCCGCCCGCGGCGCGTCCCGGCCGCGCGCCGACGGCGCCGGGCGCCCTCGACGGCCTCACGCTCGAAATCGCCCGGATGGTCGACAGTGCGGCCGTCTCCGAACTGTGGCGGCGCTTCCAGCGCGGCGAGCGCGGCGGCCTGTTCGGCTTGCGTCTCTATACGTCCACGGGACGCCAGACCTTCGACGAGATCCGGCGCCGCTACCGCGCCGATCCGGACTTCCGCGCCACCGTCGACCATTACATCCGCAATTTCGAGGAACTCCTTGGGGAGTCGAGCCGCACGGATCGCGACGGGTCGAAGGCGCTGGATTTGCTCACGGGCGACGCCGGCAAGGTCTTCACCATGCTTGGCCACGCCTCCGGGCGGTTCGAATAGCGGCGCCGGTCCCGCTACAGCGCCGCCAGCGCGCGCTCGAACTCGACCTCGGCGCGCAGGCTGTCGAGGTCGCGGAACAGCGTCGCCACGGCGAGCTTGCGGCCCGCTCTGTAGTAGCTGACCACGCAGCCGCCGGACGCCGGATCGCCGTCCATTTCGGCGCGGTCCCAGGACGGCGCATGGCCGATATAGGAAATCGCCGCGTCGTAATGCTGGCTCCAGAAGAAGGGCGCGGCGTCGAAGCGCTCCCTGCGCCCGAGCATGTTGCGCGCGGCGGTCTGGCCCTGGCGCTGCGCGACGACCCAGTGCTCGACGCGAATGCGCTCGCCGGACAGGCGATCCGGCCATCGGGCGATGTCGCCGGCCGCGTAAATTCCCGGCGCACTGGTTTGCAGATATTCGTCGACGACGACTCCGCCGTCGACCGCGAGGCCCGCCTGCTCGGCCAGCGCAACGGCGGGACGCACGCCGACACCGATGGCGACGATGTCGGCGTCGACCTTTCCGCCGCTCGCCAGCGCGACCGCGCCCGCCTCGATCCGCGCGGCGGCGTCGCCAAGGTGAAAGACGACGCCGTGCGATTCGTGCAGCGACTGGACGAAACGGCCGAGCTGTGGGCCGAGGATTCGCTCCATCGGCAGCGCCTCGGGCGCGATCACATGGACGTCGAGGCCGCGCGCGCGCAAGGCGGCGGCGACTTCGAGGCCGATGAAGCTCGCGCCGATCACCGCCGCGCGGCGCGCGCCCTTCGCCGCGCCGATCAAGGCGTCGCTGTCGGCGAGACTGCGCAGATAATGAACGTTCGGCCCGTCGGCGCCGAGCGTCGGCAGGCGGATCGGCTCGGCGCCGGTGGCGAGCAGCGCGGCGTCGAAGGCGAGCCGCTCGCCGTCGTCGAGGACGATCTGCTTCGTCGCCGGATCGAGCGCGGCAACCCGGCGGCCCAGTCGCATCTCGATCTTTTGCGCACCGAAATAGGCCGGATCGCACAAGGGCAACCACTCCGGCGGCGCCGTCCCCGCCAGATAGTCCTTGGAGAGATTGGGCCGGTCGTAGGGCGCGGCCGGATCGGCGCCGACCAGGGTCAACGCCCCGTCGTATCCTTCGGCGCGCAACGCGTGAGCCGCCGCAAAGCCGGCCGCCCCCGCCCCGACGACGACGATGGCGCGCGGCCCGCCTGCCGGCGCAGGCGCGGCGGGCTTGCCCGTCGCCTTCAGCTTTTCTCGCGCGAAGACCTTTGCGCCTTCCCATTCGACCCGCCACACCGTCAGAGCGGCGAAGGCCGGGGCGCGCAGGGCGCGGCCGGTGCGAATGTCGAAACAGGCGTGGTGCCAGGGGCAACGAACGGTCTCGCCCGTGAGCAGCCCGTCGGCGAGCGGCGCGTGATAATGGCTGCAATGCGCGCCGAAAACGAAAATCTCCGCGCCTATGCGCGTCATCAGCGCCGGCTCGCCGCGCACATGTCCGCTGAGAAGGCCGCCTTCCGGAATAATCGACGGATCGACGCCTTCCCCAAAATCGGGCACCGATTCGTCCCGGCTGCTCCGCCCCATTTTTCCCTCCTCCCCGCTTGCGCGCGATTCGCCGAGCTTCGACCGGATCGCCCGATCGAGCCGCTCGCTCATGCGGAAAAGGTTGGGGCCCGTGAGCCCAAGGTCAAGCGTCGCTTGCGCTTTTCCCGGGCGAACGGACGGACTTGCGCAAGTTTGGCGAGAGTTTTGTGGCTCGTGGCGTCGGTCATGCAATTGTGACATTCCTGCCACAATCGCCGGACAATTATTTCGCCAACCGCCGAATTGCCCAATCAATGGGCATTTGCACGCAGCTTGACCTTGAAGCGATCCCGATTCGCGAGTGAAAACTGCGGTCAGCACGAACGCGCAATCGGAGTTCCTGGCATGAAACGGTCATTCCTGACGGGCGTCGCCGCCGCCGCCCTGCTGGCGACATCGAGTTATGCGGCTCTCGCCGCCGGCAAGAAGGGAAAGGTCGAGGCCGCGCCGCCCCCGCCGCCCGCTTGGCTCGACACGCTGACGATCGACGGCTTCGTCGAAGGCGGCGTGACGATCAATCCCGGTCAGCCGGTCAACAAGGTGAACTGGGGCCATCTCTACACCGACCGCGCGAACTGGCCGACCTTCAACGGCGCGCTCCTGACCGTGCAGCGTCCGCTCGACCCGAAAGCGGAGGGAATCGACCTCGGCTTCAAGGTGCAAGGGCAAGTGGGCATGGACGCCCGCTACAACCATTTCCTGGGCGTGCTGGACTACGCCGTGAAAAGCCGCACCCAGATCGCTTTGATCGAGGCGCACGGGCTCGTCCATCTGCCGATCCTCACCAAAGGCGGCATCGACCTCAAGATCGGCAAGTTCGTCACCTATAACGGCGCCGAGGTCATCCCGGCCAAGGACAACCTCTTCTACACGCATTCCTACATCTTCAATTTCGGCCCGTTCCTTCACACCGGCGCCATGGCCACGACGCATGTCACCGACTGGCTCGACGTCTATACCGGCGTGACCACGGGCGTGAACACCAGCATCGGCTGGCCCGGCGACAACAACCGCGCCGCCTCCTTCCATGGCGGCTTCGGCCTGAACCTGCTGGACGGCCAGTTGACCATCATGGCCTTCACCCATGCCGGTCCGGAAAACCCGAAGATGGTGGATCCCTATCTCAATCTGACGTTCCCGGCGGGCGTGCCGCACTGGCCGGACATCGGGACATTCTGCTCCTGCGGCCCGAGCACCACTTGGCGCTATTACAACAACTTGACCGCGACCTGGAAGCCGACCGAAAACCTGACGCTCATCACCGACATCAGCTATATGCGGGACGACGGCTGGAACGCGGTCAACGGTCTCGGCATGAGCCAAGCTTACGCCGGGTGGGTCGACGGCTTGCTCGGCACCCCCTTCGGTCTGCTGCCGCGGCGGCCACGCGGCGTCGACGCCTACGGCGTCGCCCAATACGCCTCCTACAAGGTCAACGACCAGTTCAAGGTCAACGGCCGCATCGAGTACTGGCGCGACAACAACAACTTCTTCGCGGGCGCCTTCCCCGGCTACTTCGACATGGTCAACGCCATGCACGGCTTTCAGTCGGCGGCGATCTTCCAGCCGTTCGGCAACGCCAACAACGCCAACGGCACGAGCTATCTGGCCCTGACGCTCGGCACGACTATCACGCCGGACGTGCCGGACATGCCGCTCATCAAGGGAATCATTCTGCGTCCGGAGGTCCGCTGGGACGTGGCGGTCAACAACGCGGCCCCCTTCTTTGGCGGGCCCAGGACGAGCGTGCCCTACGGGCTGACGGCGTCGCCCCCGCCCACGATCGGCGTTACGCAGAAGAGATCGCAGGGCCTGATCGCAATGGACGTGATTATCCCCTTCTCGATCCGGTAAGGCGAAGGGTTGCAACGCAAGAGCGACCGCCCGCGTTTGACGTGGGCGGTCGTTTCTTTTTTCGGGCGCAGCGCGAGAGTTTCTATTGCGGCGGCGGGGGCGAGCCGCCTTCCTTGGCCAGGATTTCGACGTCCTGATCCTTGGTCGTCTGCACCTTGAAGGTGTTTTGGAAGGTGCGGCCTTCGTTGCGGGCGATGGCGACATATTCGCCCTCCGCCAGCACCAGCGAAGGAAAGGCCCCGATCAATTCGCGAATCACGTCGCCGCCCGGCGTGAGCACCGAGAAGGAGGTGTTGGCGAGCGCCTCGCCGCCCGGCGCGTTGACGAGCTTCAAGGTGATCGTCGCCGCGCGGTGGCGCAGCGTCGCCTCGATCACCTTTCCGGCGGGAACGCGGAGATCCGCGGTCACCACCGAATTGGTGGCGTTGTTTTCGCCCTGCGTCGCCTGCGACACGTCGAGCAGGGTCGAAACGACGTGATAGGCGCCTTCGGGCAGGCAGATCACTTCCCCGCCTTTCGCGTTGGCCAGCACCAGCTTCGCTTCGGAATTGCCCTTTTCCGGCACGTAGATGGAGATCGACAGCCGCTGCGGCGGGATGGCGGCCTCTCCGAGCATGTCGATCAGCTTCAGGCCGCCCGCGCCGAGCACGAGGCGCTCCGAATGGTTGCGTCCCTCGATCGAGACCCGCTTGGTCGCGCCGGCCAGGCCGAAGGCGGCGTGCACGACATAGGCGCCGTCGGGGAGCGCAAAGGCGGGCTGCGCATCGGAGGATTCGGCGATCAGCCGGTGAGAGCCGTCCGGCTGCCCCCGCTCCTCGTAGACGCGCCAGATCAGTCCGCTCTTGACCGGCTGCGCGTCCGCCGCGGTCAAGGTCGCCGCAAGCCGCAGCGTCGAGGTGTCCGCGGCTTCCGCCGCCGGTTTTTGGCCATGGGCGGGCCGTCCCGGCGCCGGCGTCTGGGCGGCGGATTTCGGCGCGGCGAGCAGCGCGGCGAGGAGGAGAAGAAGCGAGAGGCGCAGGGAAGCGGGCCGGATCATCGGCGCATGATATGGCGCGGAAGATGGCCATTTGTCGATGGCCCCTTGCGGCTCCCTCAGCGGCGCTCGCCGAAGACGGCGTTGACGATTTCGACTTGGGCCGGGCTGACGGCGAATTTGCCGGTAAAGCCGTCCCGGCGCGCGGCCTCGCACAATTTCGCGAAACCAGTCCCGGCCCCGCCTTTCGCGGACGCCTCGTCGATCGCCGCAACGCCGGCCGCCGCCGCGCCGAGGACGAGGAGCGTGCGGGCGAGACGCCGCGGCGCGCCGTGACGGCGGCCTGGAAGGCGCCCGCCGCCGAAGGCGAGACCGACGAGGCGGGGCGAGGCCCCCGCGTAAGTCCCCAGGCCGACCGCGGCGGCGGGCGTCTGCGCCGCTAGCGCGAGGATCCGCGTCGCGCCGTCGGCCAGCCCCGCCTGCGCCTCCAGGACGGCGAGCCGCGAAGAAAGGCGCTGGACGGCCGCGCGACCATTCGCAGCCTCGAGAACCAGGCCGTCGGGCGCCAGCGCGGCGAAAACCGCCTCGAGGCCGGAGTCTTCCGCCGACGGGGCCTTAATAAAGAGCCGCGGCGGGTCGGCCTGCGCTCGCGCCCGCGCGAAGAAATCCAGCGCCGCAGAACGCGCCGCCGCCTCGTCCGGCTCGAATTCGACCAAGATTGCGTCGGCGCGGCGCCGGAGCGCCTCGTCCGCCGGGAAAGCCGCGGGGAGGGGGAAGACGAGAATAGATCGCAGGGTCGACCCCTCATTAATAGCGCGCAAATGCGCCTTAAGCGGGAATTTACCATAAGCGGCGATACTTCTCGACGCGTGAACGGAATCGTAACCCGTCGGCGTCGGAAGAGGACGAGCCCCCTGCCCATGATCGTGCGTAACTTCCTGCAATGGGCGCAAACGGCTGGCGCGGCGCAGCGCGCCGAAGGCGCCGGCGCTCTCGCTCGGGCCAATCTCTATTCCGATCTGGACGAGGGCGTCCGGCGCGACGCCGAAGTCGCGCTGATGTCCTTGCTCGACGATCCGTCGCCGCTCGTGCGTCGGGCGCTCGCCGACAATTTCGCCAGCGCGGCCGACGCGCCCCGCGCCCTCGTCGCCGCGCTGGCTTGCGACCAGTCGGACATAGCCGGCCCGATTCTGTCGCGCTCGCCGCTGCTGACCGAAGCCGAACTGATCGACTGCGCCGCCATCGGCGACGCCTTCGCGCAGAGCGCCATTGCGCTGCGCGCCCGGGTTCCCGCCGGAGTGGCCGCGGCGCTCGCCGAAATCGGCGTGCGGGAGGCGGCGATTTCGCTCGCCGTCAACCCCGGCGCGGAGCTTCCCGAATTCTCCATGCTGCGCATGATCGAGCGTTTCGGCGACGACGGCGAGATGCGCGAAGCGTTGCTCGCGCGTCCCTCTCTGCCCGGCGCCGTGCGCAACGAACTGGTTCGGGCCGCGGCCGCGAGTCTGACCGCCTTCGTCGTCGACTGCGCCTGGCTCTCGACCGAACGCGCCCAGCGTCTCTCGCGCGAGGCGCGCGACAAAGCCAATGTCATCATCGTCGCCGAGGCCGCGGATCGCAACGGCCGCCACGGCGTCCGCGATCTTGTGCGCCATCTGCGCGGCTCCGGCCAGCTCACCGCCGGCCTCGTGCTGCGCGCGCTGCTGTCCGGCAATCGCGAACTTTTCGAGGCGGCGCTCGTGGAACTCTCCGGGCTGCGCGAAGACAAGGTCGCCGGCCTCCTGCGCGACTTCCGCGGCGCCGGATTCGCGGCGCTCTACGCCCGCGCCAAGCTTCCCGAGAAATATCTGCCCGCCTTCCGCGCCGCTCTGGAGGCGCAACGCGAATTCGGCGCGAATCTCCAAGGGGAGGCCCGCCTGTCGCTGGTGATGATCGAACGCGTGCTGACGGCCTGCGAGGAGATTAACGGCGGCGAGCTCGACAAGCTGATGGCGCTGCTGCGCCGCTTCGAGATCGAGGCGGCGATCGAGGAGGCCCGGGCGGCGGCGCCCGCGCTCGCCGCCGCGCCTCCGGTCTATGCCGGCGCCGGCGAAGCGCCGATCGCGCTGGCAGCCTGACGCGCTTAGCGCGCTTTCCGACCGAACGGAATCGTTCGGTCGATAAGAAATCGCGCCAAATCAAAAAGGTGGAGCGAATTCTGATCGAAAAAGTCTATCAACTTTTTCGGAATTCGCTCGAAGGGTGGCGGGAGAACGCGGCGCTTTCTCCTCGCGCCGGAACGCGTCTCGAATTATGGTCGGGCCGGCCGACGCCGGCGGCGTCGCATCATTCGAGGACGACCGCTTGACCGACGACCTCCGTCAGGAGCCGCAATCCGACGCCGGGCCGAGCCGCGCCGCCGCCCCGCCTTCGGGCTGCGACGCCATCCGCGATCAAACCTTTGCGCTGGAGCGGATGCAGCTCGCGCTCGACGCCGGCCGCACCGGGGTATGGGACTGGAATCTCCTCACCGGCGAAGTCCATATCGACGCGCGCACCCGCGCCTTGTGGGGCCTCGCCGCCGACGCGCGGCCGAGCTTCGAAATCTTCCGCAACGCCCTGCATCCCCGGGACCGCAAGCGCACCAAGGAGGCGGTCGGCGTCGCGCTCGATCCGCTGCACGAGGGCGACTACGAAATCGAATATCGCGTGATCGGCGAGACGGACCGCGTCGAGCGCTGGGTGGCGGTGCGCGGCCGGACCTTTTTCGAGAACGGCCGCGCCGTGCGCATTCTCGGCACCGCCCGCGACATCACCGACCGCAAGCATCGCGAGCAGCATGTGCGCGTGCTGCTGCGCGAACTCGTGCACCGCTCCAAGAATCTGCTGGCGGTCGTGCAGGCCATGGCGCGCCAGTCCGGGGCGGGCGCGGCAACGGTCGAAGAGTTCCAGCGCAAATTCGGCGCGCGTCTGCAGGCGTTGTCCATGGCGCACGACCTTCTCGTTTCGCAGGACTGGCGCGGCGCTTCGATGCACGAACTCGCCGGCGCGCAGATGGCCTATTGCCTCGATGTCGCGCGCGGCGACGTCGGCGACCATGCGCGCATCGACGGACCGAAAATCATGCTCAAGCCCGAGGCCGCCCAGAATATCGGCCTCGCCCTGCACGAACTCGCCACCAACGCGCTCGCGCACGGCGCCCTGTCGCGGCCGGACGGCTGCGTTGCGCTGACCTGGCGCCTCGACGAGGGACGGCTGCACATCGAATGGCGGGAGAGCGGCGGGCCTTCCGTCGCGACGCCGCCGCGCGAAGGCTTCGGCCACAAGGTCATCAAGCGCATCGTCGCACAGGCGCTCGACGGCTCCGCGACACTGGGTTTTCCGCCGGACGGCTTCGTGTGGACGCTGTCCGCCCCCGCCGCCAATGTCGTGGCGAGATAGGGGCGGCGCTCATCCCAGCAGATCGATCAGCGGCGCGATGAGCGGCGCGTCGGCGGGCGGCATGGCGTAGCTGCGCAAGTCCCGCGCGCGCGCCCATTTCACCGCCTGTCCCTCGGCCGGCGTCACGAAACCTTCCCATTTGCGGCAGACATAGAGCGGCATCAGTAGGTGGAAATCCTCGTAGGCGTGGCTCGCGAAGGTCAGCGGGGCAAGGCAGGGCGCCTTGACGGCGATCTTCAGCTCCTCGGCGAGTTCGCGGATCAGCGCGTCTTCCGGCCGCTCGCCGGGATCGACCTTGCCGCCCGGAAACTCCCACAGGCCCGCAAGCTGCTTGCCCTGCGGGCGCTGGGCGATGAGCACGCGATTGTCCGCGTCGACGAGCGCGGCGGCGACGACAAGAAGAAGGTTCAACGAGCGCCTCGCTCTTGCGAAGTCAGTTTCCCGACAGGATCACCTCGACGGGACCGGTCTCCTTGCCGGTGATCGTCGCCTCGTCATACATGGCGCCGCCTTGCGACAGGAACGAATCCTTCGGCTTCCAGATGAGCTGCGCCGTGACGAAATACCGGCCCGGCGCCACATGATCGAAAGAGAACCGTCCTTTCGTGTCGGCCTTGGTCGTGCGCGTGTAGGCGGCGTATTCGGGATCGGCCTCCACCTTCGGGATGGAGGCCGCCGGCACGAATTTGGCCCCGCCATAATAGTGCGAGAAGCGCGCCTGCGCATAAGAGGTTGCGGGAACGAGCCGCACCACTTCGCCCGCCGCGTAACGCACATTGGACTCCCCGGTCCTGTCGCGCAGAAAGGCCTGGCCCTCAATGGTCCCGGCGCCGCTCGTCTTGATGAAGGCCGCCTCGGCCGCGTCGAACCCCGCGCCGAGCGGCGGATTGCGCGCCGAATTGCAGGCGGCGAGCGAGAGCGCGATCAGGCAAAGCGGAAGGACGCGCATGACGGGAAGACTCCCTTGAAAAGCGGAGCCCCAATTACAGCCTTCCCGGCGCGTCCCGTCAATCGCGGCCGAAGGTCTCGTCGAACGAATAGCCGGCGCCGCGCACGGTGCGGATCGGATCCTTCTCGCGTCCGCGGATCAGCGCCTTGCGCAGCCGGCCGACATGCACGTCGACCGTGCGCTCGTCGATCTCCGCCGACATCCCCCAGACGCTGTCGAGAAGCTGCGCCCGCGTAAAGACGCGCCCGGGCTTCTCCATCAGATATTCGAGCAGCCGGTATTCGGTCGGACCGAGATGAATCTCGCGTCCCGCGCGGCGCACGCGGCGCGTGTCGCGGTCGAGGTCGATGTCGCCGGCGGCGAGCTTCGAAGCGACCCGCTCGGGCCGCGCCCGCCGTAGCAATGCGCGCACCCGCGCCATGAGCTCAGGCGTCGAGAAGGGCTTGACGACATAATCGTCGGCGCCGACCGAGAGGCCGCGCACGCGTTCGGCTTCTTCGCCGCGCGCGGTGAGCATGATGACCGGCATGTCGCGCGTTGCGTCCCGCGAACGGATACGCCGGCAGATTTCGAGGCCCGAGAGGCCGGGCAGCATCCAGTCGAGGATGACGAGATCGAAACTGTCCTCGGCGAGGCGCAGTTCGGCCTCGTCTCCGCGCTCGACATGTTCGACGCGATAGCCTTCGGCCTCCAGGTTATAGACGAGGAGAAGGCCAAGAGAGGCTTCGTCCTCGACGACAAGAATGCGCGGCGCGCGTTCGCCTTTTTGTTCGCGCGGCGCGGCGGCTACGGCTTCCTTCATCGGCGCGCTCCGCTCACGGCGTCTCGTCCGCGCGGCCGGGATCCAGCGCGCCGGCGGTCCGCGCCCTGGGCCGTTCGGTCGGCATGGCTTCGCCGGTGACGAGATAGACCACGGTCTCCGCAATATTGGTGGTGTGATCGCCGACGCGCTCCAAATTCTTCGAGCAGAACAGGAGATGCGCGCAGAAGGAAATGTTGCGCGGATCCTCCATCATGAAAGTGAGAAGGTCGCGAAACACCGAATCCTCCAGCGCGTCGAGATCGGCGTCGTTGGTCCATACGTCCTTGGCGCGGGCGACGTCGCGCTGCGCATAGGCGTCGAGCGCGTTGGTCAGTTGCATCGCCGCCACTTCGTTCATGGATTTGAGACCGACGATGGCGCGCGGCGCGCGCGGCGCCTCGGCGATCTTGATCGCGCGCTTGGCGATGTTCTTGGCGAGATCGCCGATGCGTTCGAGATCGCCGGAAATGCGGATCGCCGCGATGCATTCGCGCAGGTCGACGGCGAGCGGCTGGCGCCGCGCGATGGTGAGAATGGCGCTTTCCTCGATCTCCCTTTGCAGCGAGTCGAGGCGCGCGTCGCACTCCACGACCTTTTTCGCCAAGGCGGTGTCGAAAGTGACGAGCGCGTCCATCGCGTCCGCCAGCATTTTTTCGGCGAGGCCGCCCATTTCCGCGATCCGCCGCCCGAGCAGTTCGAGGTCGCGGTCGTAGGCTTTGACAATATGCTCGTTCATGGTCGCGTTCCCCAGATCGCGCTGCGTTCAGGCGGAATCGCCTGAACGCAGCGTGATCGATTCAAGAAAGCACAGAGCGCGCTTCATGCGAAAAACCGGCTTCCACTTTTTCGCAGCGCGCTCTACAGCGCGCGAGTGTTCGGTCAGCCGAAGCGGCCGGTGATGTAGTCGGAGGTCTTCTGCTCCTTGGGAGCGGTGAAGACGCCGGTGGTCTCGCCGAATTCGACGAGTTCGCCGAGATACATGAAGGCGGCGTAGTCGGAGACGCGCGCCGCCTGCTGCATGTTGTGGGTGACGATGGCGATGGTGTAGCTCTCCGAAAGTTCGTCGATCAGCTCCTCGATCTTCGCGGTCGAAATCGGGTCGAGCGCGGAGCAAGGCTCGTCGAAGAGGATCACCTCGGGACGGATCGCGACGCTGCGCGCGATGCACAGACGCTGCTGCTGCCCGCCGGAGAGGCCGAGCCCGCTCTTGTGCAGCTTGTCTTTCACCTCGTCCCACAGAGCGGCGCCGCGCAGCGCCTCCTCGACCCGCTCGTCGAGATCGCGCTTGCCGAGCCGTTCGTACAGTTTGATGCCGAAGGCGATATTGTCGTAGATCGACATCGGGAACGGCGTCGGCTTTTGAAAGACCATGCCCACGCGCGAACGCAACACGTTCACGTCGACGGCGGGGTGAAGAATATTGGCGCCGTCCATCACGACTTCGCCCTCGGCCCGCTGTCCGGGATAGAGGTCGTACATGCGGTTGAGGACGCGCAGCAGCGTCGACTTTCCGCAACCCGATGGGCCGATGAAGGCCGTCACATGATGGGCGTGGAGCGGCAGAGTGATCGAGTTCAGGGCGCGCGTCTCGCCATAGTAGAAATCGAGCTTTCGCACGGCGACTTTCACGGGCGGCGGCGGGTGCGGCGAGGGCGACAGGTTCATGTCTGCGACTTCCGATGGCTGATGGCGCGCGCGGCGACGGAGAGGACGAGCACGGCGACCGTAATCAGCAGCGCGCCGGTCCAGGCGAGCTGCCGCCAGTCCTTGTATGGCGAGAGCGCGAACTGAAAGATGACGACCGGCAGGCTGGCCATAGGCGCGTTGAGGTCCGTGCTCCAAAACTGATTGTTGAGCGCGGTGAACAGCAGCGGCGCCGTCTCGCCCGACACCCGCGCCACGGCGAGCAGAACGCCGGTGACGAGGCCGGCCTTCGCCGCGCGATAGGCGACGCGGGTGACGACATGCGCGCGCGGCAGGCCCAGGGCGGCCGACGCTTCGCGCAGGGACGCGGGAACGAGGAGCAGCATGTCTTCGGTGGTGCGCACCACGACGGGGATCACCAGCATCGCGAGAGCGACGACGCCGGAAATCGCCGAAAAGTGGCCCATTTGCGCGACCATAACCGTGTAGACGAACAGGCCGACCACGATCGAGGGCGCGCTGAGCAGAATGTCGTTGATGAAGCGCACGACCAGCGCGAGCTTCGTGTAGCGGCCGTATTCGGCCAGGTAGGTGCCGGCCAGCACTCCCAGAGGCGCGCCGAGCGCGACGCCCAGCGTCGTCATGACCAGCGACCCGGCGATGGCGTTGAGCAGGCCGCCGGCCGAACCCGGCGGCGGAGTCGTCTGCGTGAAGACGTCGAGCGAGAGCCCGCGCAATCCCTCGAATACCAGCGTCCCGAGGATAAGCAGCAGCCAGGCGAGGCCGAAGATCGCCCCGCCCCAGCACAGGGTCGTGGCGATTGCGTTGGCGCGGCGGCGGGAGGAATAGAGCGACATCATGCGTCACGCTCCCTTGTGTTCGAGACGCATCAGCATGAGCCGCGCGATCGCCAACACGACGAAGGTGATGGCGAACAGGATGAGGCCGAGTTCGACCAGCGCGGATGTGTAAAGATCGCCGACGGCTTCCGTAAACTCGTTGGCGATGGTCGCCGAGATGGTCGTGCCGGGCGCGAGCAGCGAATTCGAAATCTTGTGCGCGTTGCCGATGACGAAAGTGACCGCCATCGTCTCGCCGAGCGCGCGCCCGAGGCCCAGCATGACACCGCCGATCACCCCGACGCGGGTGTAGGGGACGACGACGTAGCGCACCACCTCCCACGTCGTGCATCCGACGCCGGACGCCGCCTCTTTCAACACCGGCGGAACCGTCTCGAACACGTCTCGGCTGACGGAGGCGATGAACGGCAGCACCATGATTGCGAGAATGAAGCTCGCCGTGAGGACGCCGACGCCATAGGGCGGGCCGGCAAAAAGAGACGAGAGGAGCGGAACGCCCTTGGCCGCGGAAATGATCGCCGGCTGCACGTATTTCTGCAGGAAGGGGGCGAGAACGAAGAGGCCCCAGACGCCGTAAATGATCGAAGGAATGCCGGCGAGGAGTTCGATGGCCGTTCCGATCGGGCGGCGCAGCGGATGGGGACACAGTTCCGTCAGGAACACGGCGACGCCGAGTCCGATGGGAACTGCGATCGTCATGGCGATGAACGAGGTGACGATCGTGCCGTAGACCGGGGCGAGCGCGCCGAACCTTTCGGTGACCGGATTCCACGACTGCGTCGTGAGGAAATCCAGGCCGAAGGCCCGGATCGCCGGCATGGAGCCGTGCACGAGCGAGAGAATGACTCCGCCCAGCAGCAGCAGAACGACGAAAGCCGCGGCGCGCGTCGCTTCGCGAAAGATCGCGTCGAACCACCCCAATCGCGCCAGCGCCCGGGCTCGGGCGCCGACAATGGGACGCGCGGGCGCCTCGTCCAGCGCAATATCCGACACGTTACGCTCCTTGTCCCGCGTTCTTTCGGCGATCTTCTCTGTCGTCATCGTCGGCGGAGCTCCGGCGGCCGCCCCATTGCGGCGGGCGACCGCTGTGCGGCGGTCGCCGATCGGGAGCTCCATTCAGCCCGCTGCGCCCTCGAAGGTCAATGCGCGAGCGGCTTGCCGTCGGCGGCCACCACGCTCTTCCAGCTCTTCTTGATCTGTTCGACCACCGATTTCGGCATCGGGATGTAGTCGAGCTCCTCGGCCGCCTTGCCGCCCTTGTCGAAGGCCCAATGGAAGAACTTGAGCGCTTCGGCGGCGGCCGCGGCGTCCTGCGGCTGCTTGTGCATCAGGATGAAGGTCGCGGCGGTGATCGGCCAGGACTCGGCGCCCGGCTCGTCGGTGAGGATCATGAAGAAGCCGGGGGCCTTGGCCCAGTCGGCGTTGGCGGCGGCGGCCTGGAAGGTCTTGGAGGTCGGCGCGACGACCTTGCCGTCCTTGTTGACCATCTTCGTATAGGTCAGCTTGTTCTGCTTGGCGTAGGCGTATTCGACATAGCCGATGGCGCCCTTGGTGTTGGCGACATTGTTGGCCACGCCTTCGTTGCCCTTCGCGCCGATGCCCGCCGGCCACTCGACCGCGGAATTCTCGCCGACCGTGGTCTTCCAATCGCCCGAGACTTTGGAGAGATAATTGGTGAAATTGAAGGTGGTGCCGGAGCCGTCCGAACGGTGAACGACGACGATGGCTTGCGCCGGGAGCTTGGTCTTCGGGTTGAGCTTCTTGATCGCCGCGTCGTCCCAGCTCGTGATCTGGCCGAGAAAGATCTTCGCGAGTGTGTCGCCGTCGAGCGCAATGTCGCCGGCCGCGACGCCGTCGAGGTTGACCACGGGGACGATGCCGCCGATGACCTGCGGCCATTGGACGAGCCCCGACGTTTCGAGCTCTTCCGCCTTCAGGGGCTTGTCGGTGGCGCCGAAGGTGACGGTCTTGGCCTGGATCTGCTTGATGCCGCCGCCCGAGCCGATCGACTGGTAATTGAGGCCGACCCCGGTCTCCTTCTTATAGGCGTCCGCCCATTTGGCGTAGATCGGATAGGGAAAGGTCGCGCCGGCGCCGGAAATGTCGGCGGCGACCGCCGCGCCCGCCAGCGCGGCGAAGGCGAGCGCGGCCGCAGCGGCGCGCGTGAAGAGTCTGGAGATCATTCGGGGGGTCTCTCTTGTTCGAGATGCTTGGCCAGCGCCGTCAGGACGCCATCACGGGCGGACCCTAAGCTGCGCGCGCGAGGGTTTTGTGACAGGCAGATGACGATTCGATGACAATATAAGGCTATGATTTACATGACTTATTATGGCGAGAGTCGCTCTGCGTCGGCGGCGGGCAGCGTCACTTCGAAAACAGAGCCTTCGCCGAGCCAGGAGTCGATGGCGAGACGGCCGCGATGGCGCAGCACGATGTGCTTGACGATGGCGAGCCCCAGTCCCGTGCCTCCCTTGGCTTTGCTCTTGCCGGCGTCGACCCGGTAGAAGCGCTCGGTCAATCGGGGCAGATGCTCGGGCGCGATCCCTTCCCCGTGATCGCGCACGAAAAAAGCCGCCCCCGCCCCCGTCGGGCGTAGCGAAACCTCGACGGTTCGCGGCGCGTCCTCGCGTTGCGGGCGCCCGTATTTGATCGCGTTCTCGACAAGATTCTCGACGACGCGCGCAAGTTCGTCGCGATCGCCCGGAACGACGACGTTCGGCGCAAGATCGAGGGCGAGCGTCAGACCGTTCTCTTCGGCCATCGGCGCCAGCGTGTCGGCGATATGGGCGACGAGCAGGGTCAGATCGACCGGTTCGTCCGGCCGCAGATGCAGGTGCTGCTCGATCCGCGACAGCGACAGAAGGTCGTCGACAAGGCGCGCCATGCGCTGGGCCTGTTCGCGCATGATCGTGAGGAATTTGTCCCGTGCGCCCGGATCGTCGCGCGCGGGCCCTTGGAGCGTTTCGACGAAGCCAAGAAGCGAAGCCAGCGGCGTGCGCAGTTCGTGGCTGGCGTTGGCGACGAAATCGACGCGCATCCGCTCGACGCGATGCGCCTCCGTGAGATCGCGCAGGCTGACGACCGCGGCGGGTTCGTGCCCCTCCACCCGCAGCGGGGCGACATGGGCCTCGAACCAGCGCTCGACCGGCTGGCGTTCGCACCAGGCCGCGGTCTCCGCCTCGCCGCCGGAGAGGACGCGCCGCAGCGCGTCGAGCGCGTCCGGTGCCCGCAGGCCGCGCGAGAGCGGGTCGCCGACGCGCAGCGACGGGGCAAGCGCGCGCGCCGCCGCATTGACGGCCGCAACGCGCCCTTCGCCGTCGACGACGAACACCGCCTCGGGCAGCGCCTCGATCAGCGGGCCCGGCAGCGTCGCGTCGCGGTAGCGCGTCGGCCCCTGTCCCGGCAATTCGCCCTCCCTGTCGCCGCGCGTCGTCTCGCGCGGCGAGTTGCGCGCGCCCAAGAACAACGGTTCCGCGGTCCGCGTCAAATGTCTCGGCTTTCGAGGATTGTCGCGGCGGCCTCGCGCGAAGATGCGCGCCACGTCAGGACAGCCCGTGGACGAACCAGCGCGGCGCAGCGGCGGCGTCCTCGTAAAATCCTTCGCGGAACAGCCAGAACCGGCCCCCTTCCGCGTCCTGCGCGAAAAAATAATCCCGGGTCGTGGCGCCTTCGCCGGCGCGCCACCATTGCGGGGCGAGGCGCTCCGGCCCCTCATAGGCGACGACGACGTGCAGAACGTGGCGCCAGCGAAACCGCAGCGGCGGCCCATCTAGCGTCGAGGCCAGGGCGTCGATCGGCTCCGGCCGCTCGAACAGGCGCAGCGGACGGGGGGAAGCGGGCCGCAAGCCTTCGACCTTGACAGGCTCCTGACGCGCGAAGGCGGCGGGAACGGCCGCGACCGCGAATTCGGGAATATGCGACTCCCGGATCTGCAGGCGCAGCACCCGGCGCGGGCCGAGCCGCGCCCCGAGGCGGTCGACGAGATCGGCCAAATCTTCGTCGGGGGAGTCTTCGGCGCCGGACGCGGTCTCGTTCGGACCGGCGACGAAAGCGGTTTGGGGCGGCGCAGCGTCTTCCGTCTCCAGCGCCGAGAGGCGCAGCACGTCGAAGCCGCAGCCGGCGTCGAGGCCTTCCTCGGCGAGGATCGCAAGGCGCTCGTTCAACAGCGCCGCGAGGCGCGCGGGATCGCGCAAGGGACGGCTGGTCCCGACGACGAGGCGCTTTACGGCGCCGTCGACGCGGTAGAAGACGGCTTCGAGCCGGCGCCCGCCGACGCCATGGCGCTCCAGCAGGAGGCCGAGATCGCGCGCGAGCGCGGCCAGCGCCGCCTTGAGGCCGTCGAGATGGACGAGGCCTTCGGGAAAACGCCGCTCGGCCATGAAATTTGGCGCTTCGAAGCGCGGCGCGATCGGATCGCGCGTCCGGCAGGTCAGCGCGTCGAGACGCGCCGGCGCCTCGGGGCCGAAACGGGCGGCGATCGGCGCGCGCGGGCGCGCCAGAAGATCGCCGACGCGGGAGAGGCCGGCGCGGGCCAAGGCCGTCTGGCGCGCCGCGTCGAGGCCGAGCGCGGCGACGGGCAGGCGCGCCGCGGCGGCGTCGATCTCCGCCTGGCCGGCCTGCGGCGCGAGGGACCGCAAAGACGAAAATCGCGCGAGCGCGCGGGCCAGAGCCGGCCCCGGCGCGACGGCGCAGCGGGCGGCGAAACCCTGGTCGAGAAGGCGGCGTTCGATGTCCGCCATCAGCGCCGGTTCGCCGCCGAAAAGATGCGCGACGCCGCTGATGTCGAGCAGGAGTCCGTCCGGCGGATCGGGCGCCGCGAGCGGCGTGAAGCGGCGATGCCAGTCGGCGAGTTTTTCGAGCAGTTCGGCGTCGGCGCGCGGATCGGCGGGCGCGAGGGCCAAGGCCGGCGCCAAAGCGCGGGCGTCCGCCGCCGCCATGCCCGGCGCCAGTCCGAGCGCGGCCGCGGCGGCGTCGACCGCCGTCAGCCGCTCGCCGCCCTTGACCGTCGCGACAAGGGCGAAGGGTTCCTCACGCGCCGGCGCGCCGGGTAAGCGCAAAAGCCGATCGGTGGCAAGGCGGGGCAGGAAGACGGAGAGGAAGCGCGGGGTCGGGAAGCGCATGACGGAAAAGAACCGCGTCCGGATCGAAGGCGACGTCGCGCCATTGCTGCGGATCGATGGCGAGGACGCCCGCCGGTCCGGCGCGCGCCTTGGCGAGGCGCAGGCGCCAGGAAAGAGCGGCGGATGGGTAGAGAGCGCCGCGCGGACCACATGGAGGGCGAGCGGCGATTTCGAAGCGCAGCGCCGCGGCGCTGGCGAGCCGGGCCGCCGCGCCGGCCGCGGCGGGAAGAACCAGCAGCCCCGCGCCGCCGCCGCGACGCGCCGCCAGCAGCAGACGGCGCGACGCCGTCAGGCCGTAATGATGCGGGGCCATCCAGCTTTCGGCGATGACGGCGGCGACGGAAATTTTCAGCGCCTCCTCCGTCGCCCACAGGGTTTCGCGCGGGCGCGAGGAGCGCACGAGCGCGAGGCGCGCCGGATCGAGCCCCGCCGCCGCTAATCCGCGCCCATAGGGCAGGCCGATTTCGCGCGCCGTCATGTCCTCGACGATCCAGACGAGGGGCGCGGCCGGTCGCGCCGCCGCGGCCCGCAGGGCGAGCGCCAGGGCGAAACCCGCCGCCGCCGCCGCGTCGGACGGCCGCGCGGGAACGATTTCGCCTAAGAGCCCGGGGGAAAGGCCGTTCAGGGCGTCTTCCAGCATATGGCGAGGAGATTTTTTTTGCGCAGTTTTTGCGCAGCAAAGTAAGGAATCCCGGGTGATCGGAGTGACGACGGCGGGCGCGTCCCGCGTCTCGATCGCCGCGATGCTGCGCCGCAAAAAGAGAATCCGCTCCGAAACGCCGCCTTGCGACATCGGTCCCGCTGTCCCTTAGGTTCGTTATTTGTTCTCATGCTGACTCCAGCGGGCGAAAGAGTCAAGCGGGATGCGAAACCTCGGTCGGCGCGAGCGAATTCGGTTGGCGGTGGTGACGCGCTTATCGTACAATTAAAGCCATGAAAGCCGCGCCCAACAAGACCGTTCTCCTCGGCCGCCTGATGCGCTTCGACGCCGCGGCGGACGGCTATGGCGGCGAGGTCGAAATCGAGATCGCCCGCAACGAGTCCCCCGATCCGGCGAAGGACTTCCTCAAGCCGCAGACCGGCGCGCGGCTGCGGGCCTTTCTCCCGCAGCCGGACCCCGCTCTCCTTGGTTTGCTGGCCGGACGCATGGTCCGCGCCGAACTCGTCTTCCTTGGCGGTCCCGGCGGCGGCCGCGCGGTCGTGCAAGAGCTTCGCGCGCAATAAACCCGGGAAGCCCGTCACCGCTTCACGGTGACCTTCACGAGCCCCTTCGCCGTCGAAATCCGGCTCAGCGACACGCCGGTCGAACTGCCGTCATGGGCGCGCGACGACGGCTTCGTCCGGTCGCTGAAGCTGGTCTTCTTCGCGGCGCCGGGGAAGAGATCGCCGGCGTCGCCGCTGTTTCGGGCGAGTTCGAGATCGCGCTTGCCGTCCGCCTGCATCAGCCCGACCTTGTAGGCGAGCGGATTGGTGTTGTCGGAGCGCGCTTCGTCGATGTGCCAGACGGCGAGCCCCGAACCCGGGAGCGACGCGTCGCGCCCCGTCGCCTGCCGGTTTTCGAGCAGGAAATATTCGGGCCCGGTCTTTCCGGCTGTCCAGACCCGTAGGCAATTTCCGGCGCCTTTTTCCAGCGTGTCCAGCGTGTAGGCGCCCGATTTGGCGTTGGCGGGCGCGATCCAGCCCAGTTTCGAGAGGCACCAGCAGGACATGCGCGCCGGCCTGTCGCCGCCGCCGCCCCAGGAGCCGCCCGCCATCAGACACCAGTCGCCGGCGCCTTCCGACCGGTAGGACGTGTCGTAAAGGTCGGGCAGGCCCAGGACATGGCCGAATTCATGCGAGAACACGCCGACGCGCCCGTCCTCCGGCTCGGTGGAGTAGGCGAAGACCTTGACTCCCTGATTGACGAAGGGCGTCGGCAAGGTCCATTTGTGCGACCAGATCATGTCGCCCCGCTTCGCGGGATCGGGCTCGGCCTCCGCCCCGCCGCCGGCGTGGATGAGGAAAATCCCGTCCACATAGCCGTCGCCGTCGGTGTCGAAGCGCTTGAGCGACTGCGTCTTGCAGAATTCCGTCAGCGCGTCGAACAGCAACCCGGGCGTGTTGCGGGGGTAGCTGTCGCCCGTGCCGCTCTCTCCCGCGGTATAGAAGGAATAGGGCCGCGGCGCGCGGACATAGCCGACCGCTTCGCCGCTGACGAGGAGATTGCCGTAGGACATCTCGCGATAGAGACTCGTCATCGAATTGGGATTGCCCGGATCGAACAGCATTTTTTGGAAGTCGGCGGCCGGGCGCGCGCCGGGTTTGTCGGAAAAGTCCACGAGCAGCGCCAAGGCGTGCAGCTTGCGCGGCTGGGCGCCGGCGCGCGCCATCCGCGCGGCGCGCAAGGGTCGGTTCGCCGGCGCGCGATCGAGCGGCGCCTCGCCGCGCGGATAGAAAACCCCGTCGTTGAAACCGGACGGACGCTGCGGAATCGCCGAAACCAGCCCCATATAGGAAGCGAGCCGCACGTCGGCCGCGGAGAGGGCGTGGCTTTTCTTGATGGCGCTGCGGATGCTTTCGAGAACCGCGCCGCGGGGCCGGCACGTCGTCGGCCCGTCTTCGTAACGGTGGAACTGAGGAATAGTCATGAGAACCTCCTTTTTCTCAAATCGGCTCCCGCACAGCGGCGGCTGGCCCAGGCCATGGCGGCAAGGACTATTTTGCGCGGACGGCGCGCAGGGCAAGCCCACGCCGTTCGCCGCCCCCTTCGCCGGGCTCGTAAGATTTTCGCGTGATCCATTCGCGAGCAGATGTCATACCGAATCCGCTTGATCCGTTCGCCAGTCGTTGTCATTCCGGGCGAGGCGAAGCCTCGACCCGGAATCCAGCAGAACGGCTGAAACATCCGGGGATGAGTGGGATTGCCCGTGGATTCCGGGTTCTTCGCTTCGCGAAGCCCCGGAATGACGCCGACAAGCAATCAGCCGGATTTGGTGTCAGATGCGCCGGCAAATTTCTGGTCTTCACTCGCTCAGGCGCCGGCACAGATCGTCGAGCTGTTCGAGACTGTCGTAGCGGATGCGCAATTCGCCCTTCGTCCCCTCGTGGCGGATCGACACATGCAGCCCAAGGGCGTCGGTCAGCATCTTCTCGATGGCGCGCGTATCGGCGTCCTTTTCCACGCGGGGCTTGCGCGGTTTTGCGCCGCCGCCCTCGGCCTCCCGCTGCGCAAGGCGCTCGATGTCGCGCACGGTCAGCCCGTCGTCGACGATTTTCCGCGCAACCGAATCGGGATCCTTTAGCGCCAGCAGGGCGCGCGCATGGCCGGCCGAGATCGCCCCGTCGCCGACGAGACGCCGGCTCGCCTCGGGCAAATTCAGCAGCCGCAGGGTGTTGGCGACATGCGGCCGGCTCTTGCCGATGATTTTCGCCAGCTCCCCGTGCGAATAGCCGAACTCGCCGCAAAGGCGCTCATAGCCCTTGGCCTCCTCGATCGGGTTGAGATCGGCGCGCTGCACGTTCTCGATGATCGCGAGCTCCAGCGCCTCGCGATCGTCGGCCTCGTGGATGACGACCGGAATCTCGGACAGGCCCGCCATCTGCGCGGCGCGCCAGCGGCGTTCGCCCGCGATGATCTCGTAAGCGTCGGCGACGCCGGCGAGGGTGCGCGCCACCACTGGCTGAATCACGCCCTTCCCCTTGATGGAGGCGGCGAGGTCGGCGAGGTCGCCTTCGCGGAAGCTGGTGCGCGGATTGCGCGGATTGGGCCGAAGGAACTCGATCGGAACCTTGCGCTGTCCGCGCGCGCGCTCGATCGCCGGCGCCTCCTCGCCCGCCTCGCCGATCAAGGCGGCGAGCCCCCGCCCCAGTCGCGAGCGCGTTTCCTCGGCCATGGTGCATTTCCTCTAATGCCGTTACGCGAAGTCTTGGGCGGCGTCATTGCGAGCGAAGCGAAGCAATCCAGAAACGCGGTAAACTGCCTGGATTGCTTCGTCGCATCATGCGAAGTCGGGTATGCCCGACTTCGAAATATGCTCCTCGCAATGACGACCCCGCCCGCCTTGGCTCCCGATGCGACAACCCGTTACCGGGCGCCTGATTTGGCGACCCGAGAAGCTTCAGGCGGCGCACAGGCGCTGCTCGCGCTGAATGACTTCGGACGCCAGCTTCAGATAGGCCTGGCTGCCGCTGCACTTCAGGTCATAAAGCAGCACCGGCTTGCCGTGCGAGGGCGCTTCGGACACTCGCACATTGCGCGGGATCACCGTCTCGTAGACCTTGTCGCCCATGAAGCGGCGCACGTCGGCGACGACCTGCGTCGCCAGATTGTTGCGCGGATCGAACATGGTCAGCACCACACCGTGAATGGACAGGCGGGGGTTGAGCGTGCGCTTGACCTGTTCGACCGTGGACAGCAGTTGCGACAGACCTTCGAGCGCGAAGAATTCGCATTGCAGCGGCACCAGCACGGCGTCGGCCGAGGTCAGCGCGTTGATGGTGAGGAGATTGAGCGAAGGCGGGCAGTCGATCAGGATGTAGCTGTAATGCTTTGCGTTTTCGTGCCGCTCCGCGGTCGCCAGTTCGGCCAGCGCGCGCTTGAGACGATAGGCGCGATCCTTGTCGCCGGCGATCTGCAGTTCGACGCCAAGCAAATCGAGGGTCGAGGGCGCGATCGAGAGGCGCGGCACCGCCGTCGCGACGACGGCGTCTTCGAGGCTGCACTCGCCCAAGAGCACGTCGTAAGTGGAGATTTTCCGGCTCTTGCGGTCGACGCCGAGGCCGGTGGAGGCGTTGCCCTGCGGATCGAGATCGACGACCAGCACATGCTCGCCGACGGCGGCGAGGGCGGTGCCGAGATTGATGGCGGTCGTGGTCTTGCCGACGCCGCCTTTCTGATTCGCCAGCACGAGGACGCGCGGCGCAGTCGCAGTTGCGGTCACTGGATCGCCTCGCTTGCCGGTGGTTTGGCGACAACGATCAGCCGGGAGTCCGGGTTGGTTCGACTCGGGATCGCTTCGAAACGGAAACTACCGGCGGCGGCGGCGGCGGTCAATTCGGCGCGCCAGTCTTTCCCCTTCAAAAACACGCCGACGGCGTTTTTTGACAGAAGTTCGCGCGACCAGCCGATCAGCTTCGGGAGAGGCGCCAGCGCCCGCGCGCAAACGCCTTCGACGCAGCCGGCGAGAAGCGGCGCTTCGGTTTCGATTCGGCCGGCACGGACCATGGCGGGCGCCTCTGTTTCACGTGAAACAGCGCGCAGAAAGGCGGCCTTACGGCTGTCGCTTTCGATCAAGTGGACCATGGCGCCCGGGCGTCCCTTCAGCAGCAGCGCCAGAACGAGCCCGGGAAAGCCGGCGCCGGAGCCCAGATCCGCCCAGGTCGAAATCGCGGGGAAGGCCTCGTGGACTTGCGCCGAATCGGCGAAGTGGCGCGTCCAGACTTGCTCCAGCGTCGGCGCGGCGACAAGATTGATCGTCTCCTGCCAGCGGCGCAGCAGGGTCTCGTAAGTTTCGAGTTCGCCGGCGATTCGCTGCAAGGAGGGGCACAGCGCCAGCGCGCGCGCGCGGTCGTCCTGCGCTCGCCTCACGCCCGGCTCGCCCGCGCCGCCAGCAGCGTCAACGCCGCGGGCGTCATGCCTTCGATGCGCTGCGCCTGGCCGAGCGTGCGCGGGCGCAGATAAGCGAGCTTCGCGCGCAGTTCGGCGGAAAGGCCGGGCATCGCCGCATAATCCAGCGCGCCCGGCAAAGCGAGCGTCTCGTCGCGGCGAAAGGCGTCGATGTCCGCCCGCTGGCGGTCGAGATAGACGGCGTAGCGCGCGTCGATCTCGACCTGCGCCGCCGTGCGGGCGTCGATCGCAGCAAGCTCGGGCCAGACCGCGGCCAGACGCGAAAATCCGATCTCCGGAAAGGACAGCAAAGTGAAGGCGCTGCGCCGCTGCCCATCCTGATTGACCGGCAGGCCGTGACGCTGCGCGGCGGACGAAGTCAGCGACAGCGACCGCAGCAGCGCCCGCGCCCGCGCCAGCTTCTCGGCGCGCTCGCTGTGGACGGCGGCGCGCGCGGCGCCGACACAGCCGATGGCGAGCCCGGGCGGCGTCAGCCGCTCGTCGGCATTGTCGGCCCGCAGCAACAAGCGGTATTCGGCGCGCGAGGTGAACATGCGGTATGGCTCGCTGACGCCGCGCGTAACGAGATCGTCGATCATCACGCCGAGATAGGCCTCGGCGCGGTCGAAGACGACGGGCGCGGCGCCGGCGGCAAAGCGCGCAGCGTTGATCCCGGCGACGAGGCCCTGCGCCGCGGCTTCCTCATAGCCGGTCGTGCCGTTGATCTGACCGGCGAAGAACAGGCCCGCAATCCGCTTCGTTTGGAGCGAGGCGTCGAGTTCGCGCGGGTCGACAAAATCATATTCGATGGCGTAGCCGGGCCGCAGAATGCGGGCGCGCTCCAGTCCCGGAATGGCGGCGACGAAAGCGCGCTGCGTCGCCTCCGGCAGCGAGGTCGATATGCCGTTGGGATAGACCGTGTCGTCGTCGAGCCCCTCTGGCTCCAGAAAAATCTGATGGCCGTCGCGGTCGGCGAAGCGCACGACCTTGTCCTCGATCGAGGGGCAGTAGCGCGGACCCGGCCCAGTGATCGCGCCGCTATGGAGCGGCGAACTTTGCAGATCGGCGCGGATCGCGTCATGCGCCTGCGGCGTGGTGCGCGTCACGCCGCAGGCGATCTGCGGATTGACGATCTTTACCGTCAAGAAGGAGAAGGGCTCGGGCTCGGCGTCGCCTTCCTGGCGCTCCAGCCGCTCCCAGGCGATGCTGCGCCCGTCGAGACGCGGCGGCGTGCCGGTCTTCAGCCGCCCGACCGTAAAGCCCATGGCCCGCAAGCCTTCGCCGAGCTTGACCGCCGGCGGATCGCCCATCCGCCCGGCCGGAATGCGCTCCTCGCCGATATGGATCATTCCGCCGAGGAACGTGCCGGTCGTTAGAATCACGGCGTCGGCGCGGACTTGCGCGCCGCCCGCGGTAACGACGCCGCGGACGCGGCCGTCATCCAGGAGCAAATCCTCCGCGCTCGCCTCGACGATTTCGAGATTGGCGACCTCGGCCAAAGCGGCCTGCATGGCGGCGCGGTAGAGTCTACGGTCGGCCTGGGCGCGCGGGCCGCGCACGGCCGGGCCCTTGGAGCGGTTCAGCATCCGGAACTGAATTCCGGCGGCGTCCGCGACCCGCCCCATCAGCCCGTCGAGGGCGTCGATCTCGCGCACGAGCTGCCCCTTGCCGAGGCCGCCGATCGCGGGATTGCAGGACATCTCGCCGATCCGCGCGCGGCTATGCGTGACCAGCGCCGTGCGCGCGCCAAGCCGCGCCGCCGCCGCCGCCGCCTCGCAGCCCGCGTGTCCGCCGCCGATGACGATCACCTCGACTGTCCGCATCTTCGGTTCTCTTGGGTCTGTTTCACGTGAAACAGATCATTTTCCCATGCAGAAGCGGGAGAAGATCGAATCGAGCACTTCCTCGACATCGACCTGCCCCGTAAGGCGCCCCACCGCGCCGGCCGCCCGGCGCAGCGCCTCCGCCGCCAGTTCCGGCGCCGTTTCCCGCCGCGCTTCTTGAAGCGCCGCGCGCGCCGCGTCAACCGCCTCGCGATGGCGGGCGCGGATCAGCGTCGCCGAACCGCCGTCGCCCATTCGCGCTTTGGCGTGCGCGCCCACCTCGGCGAGAAGCGCCTCCAGTCCGTCGCCGCGCGCCGCCGAAATCGCTAGTCCCCCGCGCGGCGGCGCGGACAGATCCGCCTTGGTCCATACGCAGAGCATCTCGAGGCCCGCCGCCGAATCGGCGGGCGGCGGTTCGCCGCGATCGGACAGCCACAGCCCGAGATCGGCGCCCTCCGCCCGTTCCAAGACGCGCGAGACGCCGATCCGTTCGATGTCGTCCTCCGCCTCCCGCAGGCCCGCCGTGTCGATGAAGGTCACGGGCAGGCCCTCGATGTCGAGATGCGCCTCGATCAGATCGCGCGTCGTGCCGGGCGTCGGCGAGACGATCGCCATATCGCGTCCGGCGAGCGCGTTCAGCAGCGTCGACTTTCCGGCGTTGGGGCGTCCGAGGATCATCACGGTAAAACCCTGCCGCAGCCGCTCGGCCGCGGGCGCGGCGGCCAGCGCCTTCTCCATCGACGCTTCGATGGGCGCGAGCATCGCGGTAAGCCGCCCCGGCGCCAAAGTCTCCACGTCGCCCTCGTCGCTGAAGTCGAGTTCGGCCTCGACCAGCGCCATCGCCTCGATAATCGCGGCGCGCCACGCCTCCGCCTGCCGGCGCAGCGCGCCGCCGGCGACCCGCAGCGCCTGGCGCCGTTGAAAGGTGGTCTCGGCCTCGATGAGATCGGCGAGGGCTTCCACCTGCGAGAGGTCGAGCTTGCCGCCGGCAAAGGCGCGGCGGGCAAATTCGCCCGCCTCGGCCGGCCGTAGACCGGGGAGCGCGCGCAGCGCCGCCAGGATCGCCTCGATCGTGGCGCGGCCCCCGTGGATGTGCAATTCCGCGTAGTCCTCCCCCGTCGCAGACGCCGGAGCGGGGAAATACAGGGCCAGCCCGCGATCGAGAATTTCGCCGCTCGCCGGATCGCGCAGCGTGACATAGGTCGCTTGGCGCGGTGCCGGAACCCGCCCGGCCAACGCGCGCAGCGTTTCCGCCGCCAGTGGGCCCGACAGCCGGATCACGGCGATCGCCCCGCGTCCGGCGCCGGTTCCCAGCGCAAAGATCGTCTCGCCTGACATGACCCTTCCCGAAGCCGCGCGCCGGAACGCGCTTGCGCATCGTCCCGACGACGGTCAAAATAACCAAGTTTCCAGCGAGGCGCCGATGGCGGATATTTTCGTCTCCTACACCAGCAGCGACCACGACTGGGCCGAGTGGATCGGAACCGAGCTTCGCGCCCTCGGCCATGCGCCCTTCATACACGAATGGGAGCTGCAGAAGGGCGAGGATATTTACGCCTGGATGGAGCGGCGGATCGACGACGCCCTTCATGTCCTTTGCCTGATCTCGGACGCCTATCTCAAGGCGCCCTATTCGACGCTGGAGCGCAACGCCGCGCTGTGGAAGGCGGCGAAGGAAAAACCCGGCTTCGCGCTGATGGTCGTGGTGAAGCCGTGCAGGCTGCCGGCGCTCTCGGATTTCCTGCGCCGCTGCGAGCTTTACGGCGTCGACAACGAAGAGGCGCGCCGGCGCTTTCGCGCCTTCATGGAAAAGCGCGAGGCGCCGCAGGCCGCCGTCTTCCCCGGCCAGGCCTTCGCCGTCTCCAACATCTCCATCCGCGTTCCCGAGCATTTCATCGGCCGCGAGGATTCGCTCGCCGCAATCGAAAAGGCCCTCGCCCGCTATGAGGGGCGCGTCGCCATCACCGCGATTCATGGTTTGCGCGGGGTCGGCAAGACCGTGCTCGCCGCCGCCTACGCCGAGCGCCGGCGCGAGGACTACCGCGCCACATGGTGGATCAGGGCGCAGACGGCGGACGGCATGCGCGCCGATCTGGTTTCGCTCGGCGTGCGGCTTGGCTGGGTCGCGGCCGACGAGAAGGAAGAGCCGGCGCTCGCCGCCGTCATGGAGCGGCTGCGCCACGAGGGCGAAGGGCTGCTGCTCATCTACGACAACGCCATGGACGCCGCCGAGCTCCGCCCCTATCTGCCCAAGGGCGGCGCGGCGAAAATTCTCGTCACCTCCAATGCGCATCATTGGCGCGGCGTCGCCGAGCCGGTCGAAATCCGGCTGTGGCCCAAGGAGATCGGCGCGGATTTTCTCCTCGCCCGCACCGGCCGCGCGAACGAGCGCACGGAGGCGGAGGCGCTGTCGGAGGCGCTCGGCGGGCCTGCCGCTGGCGCATGAGCAGGCCGGGGCCTATTGCGAGCGGCTGGACGTGCCGCTGGGCGACTATCTGCGGCGTTTCGACGCGGCGCCGATCGGGCTGCTCGACGCCGGCAAGGACGCGGCGGCGGATTATCACGACCGCCTCACCGTGGCGAAAACCTTCGCTCTGGCGATCGAGGAGGCGAAAGCGCTGCATCCTTGCGCCGAGCCGCTGATCGTCCATGCGGCGCTGCTGGCGCCCGAGCCGATCCCGCTGTTTTTCCTGGAGGAATTGTGGGGGCGACTCCCCTTCTCCCACGAAGTGGGAGAAGGTGGCGAGCGCAGCGAGCCGGATGAGGGCCAGCCCTCACCCGACCCGGCTCCGCCGGACGGCCCTCACCCGACCCTCGCTTCGCGAGGGCCACCCTCTCCCGCAAGCGGGAGAGGGGAGGCGCGCGAAGACCTCGAAGAAGCCCTCGCCGCGCTGCGGACCTTCGCGCTCATCGACCGCGAGGACGTTCCCGACGAGCGCGACCCGGCGGTCACGACCGCCGCCATCCGCCTGCATCGGCTGGTGCGGATCGTCGCGGCGACTCTCCCTCTCCCGCCAAAGCCCGTCGAGAGACGGGCGTCTTTGAAGACGCCCTATGGCGGGGGAGGGCCGGGGAGGGGGCGCGAGGACGCTTTTCGCGCCCTGACCCTGGCGATGCGGGCCGTTTATCCCGATGGCGTCTACGACGATCCCAAGACCTGGCCGCGCGCGCGGCGGCTCGACGCGCTCGCGATGGCGCTGGTTGGCGGCGACGAGCCGGGGGCGGGAGCGGAATCGGAAGCCGCCGACCGGCTCGACCGGCTCGGAACCTACCGCCAGGCCGCGCTCGGCGCTTATGCCGCCGCCCGTCCCCTCTTCGAAAAAGCGCTCAAACTCGCCGAAGCGCATTTCGGGCCGGACCATACCGAAACCGCCAAATATCTTTCGAACCTCGCGCTGGTCCTCAAAGACCTCGGCGGCGCGGAAAATCTGGCGCTGGCCCGCGCGCATCTTGCCCGCGCCCTGGCGATCGACGAGGCGGCGCTCGGACCGGAGCATCCCTCCGTCGCCATCGACCTCTCCAACCTCGCGAGAGTGCTCAAAGACCTTGGCGGCGACGAAAACCTCCGCGACGCGCGCGAAAATTTCGTCCGCGCGGAAAAAATCCTGCGCGGCGCCCTGGGCGAGGAGCATCCGCTGACGCAGAAGATCGCCGGGCATTACGCCCGCTTTCGCGCGGAGCATGGGGAGGGGTAGAGCGCGCCGGTGCGCGACTCCTTCTCCCGCCTGCGGGAGAAGGTGGCCCTCGCAAAGCGAGGGTCGGATGAGGGCGACGCCGTAACAACCCTCACCCGGCTCGACTTCGTCGAGCCACCCTCTCCCACTTCGTGGGAGAGGGGAAACGCGCCGCCTCACGTATTCATCGAATCGAAGAACGCCTGGTTCCCCTTCGGGGTCTCGCGCAGTTTCCCGAGCAGGAATTCGATGGCGTCGGCCGGACCCATCGGATTGAGGATGCGGCGCAGGACATACATCTTCTTCAGAATATCGGGCGCGACCAGCAGCTCCTCCTTGCGGGTGCCGGAGCGCGTGATGTCGATCGCCGGGAACACACGCTTGTCGGCGACCTTGCGGTCGAGAATGATCTCGCTGTTGCCGGTGCCCTTGAACTCTTCGAAGATCACTTCGTCCATGCGCGAGCCGGTGTCGATCAGGGCGGTGGCGATGATGGTGAGCGAGCCGCCTTCCTCGATATTGCGCGCGGCGCCGAAGAAGCGCTTGGGCCGCTGCAAGGCGTTGGCGTCGACGCCGCCCGTGAGCACCTTGCCGGAGGACGGCACCACGGTGTTGTAGGCGCGACCCAGGCGCGTGATCGAATCGAGCAGGATCACCACGTCGCGGCGATGCTCGACGAGGCGCTTGGCCTTCTCGATCACCATTTCCGCCACCGCCACATGGCGCACCGCCGGCTCGTCGAAGGTCGAGGACACGACTTCGCCCTTCACCGAGCGCTGCATGTCCGTGACTTCCTCCGGCCGCTCGTCGATGAGCAGCACGATGAGGTAGCACTCGGGATGATTGGTGGTGATCGACTGGGCGACGTTCTGCAGCAGCACGGTCTTGCCGGTGCGCGGCGGCGCCACGACCAGCGCGCGCTGGCCCTTGCCGATCGGCGCCACGAGATCGATGACGCGCGAGGAGAGGTCTTTCTTGGTCGGGTCGTCGATTTCGAGTTTTAAGCGCTCGTCGGGATAGAGCGGCGTCAGATTGTCGAAGGGCACCTTGTGGCGCACCTTCTCCGGATCCTCGAAATTGATCGTGTTGACCTTCAGCAGGGCGAAATAGCGCTCGCCCTCCTTGGGACTGCGGATCATGCCTTCGACCGTGTCGCCGGTGCGCAGGCCGAATTTGCGGATTTGCGAGGGCGAGACATAGATGTCGTCGGGACCGGGAAGGTAGTTCGCGTCGGGCGCGCGCAGAAATCCGAAGCCGTCCTGGAGCACTTCGACGACGCCCTCGCCGACGATCTCGACGTCGCGGCTGCCGAACTGCTTCAAGATCGCGAACAGCAGCTCCTGCTTGCGCAGAAGCGACGCGTTCTCGACCTCGTGCTCCTCGGCGAAGGCCAGGAGTTCGGCGGCGGACTTCGACTTCAAGTCGTGAAGCTTGATTTCCCGCATGGGGGACGGCCTTTGGAATCGATTGCAGCTGCGTGAGAAGCAGGCGGGGAGAGCGGGCGGGGGACGCCGGGCCGAAGCCCCGCAGCGCCGGTCAAAATCGGCGGCCGTAACGACGGCGGTCTGCTGTAGGTGGGATAAACGCGATGTAGACCGGTTCCGCAAGAATAGCAAGCGCGATCGCGCCGCTTCAAAACGGCTTCACCACCGCCAGCGTCACGATCCCGATCATCAGCAGCGTCGGCGCCTCGTTCAGATAGCGATAGAAGCGGTCGGAGCGCGTATTGGCGTCGGCCGCAAAGACGCGCACCAGCACCGCGTCGTAATAATGCGCCGCGGTCATCGCCACCACCAGCGCCGCCTTGGCGTGAAACCACCCCTCCCGCCAATGTTCGCCCGCGACGGCAAGATAAATCCCTGTCAGCCACGTCGCCGTCATCGCCGGACGCATGATGACGCGCAGGAGCTTTCCCTCCATCGTCTTGAAAATTTCCGACTGCGGACCGGGCCCGACCTGGGCGTGATAGACGAAGAGCCGCGGCAGATAGAACAGCCCCGCCATCCAGGAGATCACCGCCATCACATGCAGCGCCTTGAGCCACAGATACATGGTCAGCCCCCCGCCCGGCGCACGCGCGCGATCAGGCGCTCCACATGAGCGATCGGCGTCTGCGGCAAGATTCCGTGTCCGAGGTTGAAAATATGCGCCCGTCCCGCAAAGGCGCCGAGGACCGCGTCGATCTCGCGCTCAAGCGTCGCGCCGCCCGCAACCAGCGCCAGCGGATCGAGGTTCCCCTGCAACGCCGGACCCTGCTCGCATTTCCGCGCCGCCCACACGCCGTCCATAGCCGTGTCGACGCCATAGCCGTCCGCGCCGAGTTCCCGCGTCAGCCGTGGCAGATGCGTTCCCGCGCCGCGGGCGAAAACGATCACGCGCGCCTGCGGACGTTTTTCCCTTATCGCCGCCACCATCGCGCGCAGCGGTTCGAACACCCATCTTTCAAACTGCTGCGGCGGCAACGACCCTGCCCAGGAGTCAAAAATCTGCACCACCTCCACCCCCGCATCGATCTGCGCGCACAAATACTCCACCGACGCCGACGCAAGGATCGCGATTAGCCGCGCGAAATCGTCCGGATAAAGATACGCGAAAAGCCGCGCGGGCTCCTGCTCCTTGGTTCCCCGGCCGGCGATCATGTAGCTCGCCACCGTCCACGGCGCGCCGCAAAAGCCGATGAACGCCGTCTGCGGCGGCAGCTCTCCCTTCACCCGTTCGATGGTCTCCAACACCGGCGCGAGCTTTTCCAGTTCGAACGCCTTGAGCCGCGAGAAATCCCCAGGAGTCTCGATCGGGTCCAGCCGCGGACCTTCCCCTGTCTCGAACGACACCTGCTGTCCAAGCGCGTCGGGAATGACGAGAATATCCGAAAACAAGATCGCCGCGTCGAAACCGAAGCGTCGTATCGGCTGCAGCGTCGCTTCCGCCGCCAAAACGGGGTCGTAACAAAAATCCAAAAAGCTCGCCGCCTTTTCGCGAATCTCCCGATATTCCGAAAGATAACGCCCCGCTTGCCGCATCAGCCAGATCGGCGGAAAAGCCGCGGTCTTTCCACTCAAAACCGACAATAAGGGCTTTTCGCTGCTCATGAACTCTCGGCGTCGAGGGGAATCGGGGGACGACTCATCCGCTAACGCAAATCGCACTAAAAACAAAATTGAAAATTAACTGTTTTTCTTTACTCTTTCTTAACCATCGCTCTGGGCTCGTTCCTTCCCCTCGACTCCCGGTCCACAGACAAGATGCGGTGGATGGAATCGAGCGAAAGGAAGCGAAGATCGGGGAGAAGATAAATACATAAATAATAATAATATCTTATAGTGCCAGAGCCCTGGGCGTCACAAGTGATCCGCAGTGAAATCTGCGTCTATCGCGTCCGAGCGACGGTTCCGCCGACAGGGCGACGCCTGTTGATCGGTCCCGCAGGTTATGCGCAATACCCCACAAGCCCGGCCGGAAGCCGCTCGGTTTCTCCCCGTTTTTCGAATTCGTCCCCTGGCCCCTGTGGATCATGGAGAGCCTGATGGCCGCAAATCTGGAGCGCCCGGCGCCGGGATTTTGGCTGGAGCGGCATCCGCTGATTCTCGCCTCGAAAAGCGAGGGCCGGCGACTCGCTCTCGAAACGACGCAGATCCCCTTCGTTGTAAAGCCCGCGGATGTCGATGAGCGGGCGATCGAAGCGCAGCTTCTCGCCAGAGGCGGCGGCGCCGACGAGGTGGCCGCCGGCCTCGCGGAGGCGAAAGCGCTCGCCGTTTCCGCCGCCTTTCCGTATCATTACGTGCTTGGCGCCGACCAGCTCGCCAGCCGCGACGGCTGGCTGTTCGGGAAGCCGGCGGATCGCGAAGCGGCCGCCGAGCAGTTGCGGCGCCTGTTCGGGGGCGCGCATAGGCTTCATTCTGGTTACGCCCTGGCGAAAGGCGGGCGAGTGCTCGAGTCGGGGGTTTGCCGTGCCGAACTTGTCATGCGTGTGCTGAGCGACGTATTTCTGGAGGCCTATCTCGACCGGCTCGGCGAGACGGTGTTGACGAGCGCCGGCGCCTATCAGGTGGAGGGGCTGGGCGTTCATCTCTTTACGCAGATCGAGGGAGATCATTGGACCATCATGGGCCTGCCCTTGTTGCCGATTCTTCCCGCGCTGCGGCGCGAGGGGGCGTTGCTTGGATGATTTTCGCGTGGCGCCGATGCTGCTGATCGGCCTCACCGGCTCCATCGGCATGGGCAAGTCCACAACCGCCGACCTGTTCCGGGCCGAGGGCGTCGCGGTCTACGATTCCGACCAAGCCGTGCACGAAATTTACCGCGGGCCCGACGCCGCCAGGATCGAGGCGGCTTTCCCCGCCGTCATCGTCGACGGCGCGATCGACCGGGCGCGGCTCTCGGCCCGGGTTCTCGGCGATCCCGAGGCGCTGCGGCGTCTAGAGGCCATCGTGCATCCTCTCGTTTGGAAGGCGCGGGCGAAATTTCTCGCGGAGCGTCGCGCCAAAGGCGATCGCTTGGTCGTGCTCGATATTCCCTTGCTGTTCGAAACCGGCGCGGACAAGGATGTCGACGCGGTCGTCGTCGTTTCCGCCGGGGAAGCGGTTCAGCGCGAGCGCGTGCTGGCGCGGCCGGGGATGACGGCTGAGAAATTCGCCGCCATTCTCGCCAAACAAATCCCCGACGCGGAAAAACGCCGCCGCGCGGATTTCGTCGTGCACACCGACCGCGGGCTGGACTCGGCGCGCGAAGAAGTGCGCGCGATCCTGAACGCTCTCGCGTCCTGGCCGGAGCGGCGGGCGCGAACCAAGGACCAAGTCTGATGCGCGAGATCGTGCTGGATACGGAAACGACGGGTCTCGATCCGGCCAAGGGCCATCGCGTCGTCGAGATCGGCGCGGTGGAGATCGCCAATCTCATTCCGACGGGCCGGGTCTTTCACGTCTATGTCGATCCCGAGCGCGACATGCCGGAGGAGGCGTTTCGCGTGCATGGACTCTCGCAGGCTTTCCTGTCGGGTCAGAAAAAGTTCCGGGAAATCGTGCGCGACCTCTTGGAATTCCTCGAAGATTCGCCGCTCGTCATCCACAACGCCGAATTCGACACGCGCTTTCTCAACGCGGAATTCGCCTTGCTGGAGCTTCCCTCGCTCGACATCGGCCGGATCGTCGACACGCTCGCTCTGGCGCGGCGGCGCCATCCCGGGGCCTCCAACTCGCTGGACGCCCTTTGCCAGCGCTACGGCGTCGACGCGTCGCGTCGCGAAAAGCACGGCGCGCTGCTCGACGCCGGGCTGCTGGCTGAAGTTTATGCGGAACTGATGGGGGGGCGCCAGGCGGCGCTGTCGCTGCAGACGGCGAGCGCGCGGCGCAGGGAGACGCGCGGCGACCTGCTGCGCCAGCGGCCGGCGCCGCTCGCCTCCCGTCTTGCGCAGGAGGAGGACGAAGCCCATCGCGCCTTCGTCGCTGGGCTGGGCAAGGCGCCGATTTGGGAGCGGTACCCCAAGAGCGGCCAGTAGGCCGGCCTGTCAATTTGCCGAGGCGAGGTTCTGATTGGCCGCTTCCCCCGCCTTCTGCTGATAGAGCGCAACGAAATCGATGGGATCGAGATAAAGCGGCGGGAAGCCGCCGTTGCGCGTCGCATCGGCGACGATCTGCCGCACGAAGGGGAAGAGCAACCGCGGACATTCGATCATCACGATCGGGTGGATCTGCTCGCTCGGAATGTTCACGAGCCGGAACACGCCGCCATATTCGAGATCGAGCTTGAACAGCAGATTGGCGCCTTCCCCGGCCTTGGCGTCGAGCACGAGCGAGACTTCGAAATCCGTCGCCGCGAGCTGCTTCGCGTTCACATTGACCTGGATAGCGATGTTCGGCGCCTTGTCCTGTGGTCCGAGCGAATTCGGAGCATTGGGGTTTTCGAAGGAGAGATCCTTGACGAACTGCGCCAATGCGTTCAGGGCCGGCGCGCCGCCGGGATTGGCGTTGGCGCCGTTTCCGCTCGTATCGGTCATCTTGCGTTCTCCTGGCCGGGGCCGCCCCGTCCGCTCGCCGCGAACAGTCCGGGCGCCGCGCGCGGCGACATGCGGCGCCCCGGTAACACGCCGGCGTTCGACGGACAAGCTTGCCGCCCGCGCGAACGGGGCGAAGGATCAGAACTGCGGCTCCGCGCCGGCGCTCCGATTGCGCTTTCGGTCGCGATGGCTCAGCGCCTTCCATTCGTTCGGGGCGAGATCGATTGTGCGCGGACCGCGGCCCGGGCCGGAGGGGTCGCGCAGGCGCCGGGCGAGGCCGGCGCGGATCGACGGCGATTTCAGCGCCAGGCCGACGAAATCGGAGACGAAGCCGGGCAGAATCAGCAGCAGCGATCCCAGCGCGTGCAGCCCGCCGTCCAGCAGATTGGCGCCGGCTTTCCCCTCCGGCTTCGGCTTGCCGACGCGGCTGCGCAGATAGACGAACAGGCGCTTCACGTCCGCCAGTCCGAGCAGCGTCGTCGCAAGACCGAGCGCGACGGCGGCGAGCACGCCGAACATCTGGACGACCAGCGCGAAAACGACGATTTCGAGGATCAGCCAGCCCGACAGCGCGAAGGCGACCAGTTTCGATTTGTTCACGTCCAGTCCGTTCACGTTCTGCCCGGAATTTAGGCCCCGCGACGCCATGTCCGGGCCTTGATTCGTGACATTCCGGTCTCGACATGATAGCCGAAAACGCCTTCTTCAAGGAGCGATCTCTTGTCCGGCGGCGATCCCTTCGATCCGACCTTCATCCTGTTCGCGGCCCTCGCGGTCTTCGTGATCTGGCGTCTGCGCTCGGTTCTGGGCGTGCGCGTCGACCGGGACAAGCCTGCGCCCGGCCCCGTCGGCCCCGTGCGCCGGAGCGCGCCCGCGCCTCTGCCCGGCGCGCCGCCCACCGTCGATACGCCGCGGCCGGCCCAGCCTGTCCCCGCCGCCGAGCGCTGGAAAGGCCTCGCCGAGCCGGGGAGCGCGGCCTGGGCCGGACTCGACGCGGTCGCGGCGGCCGACCCCTCCTTCTCGGGCCCGGCCTTTCTCGGCGGCGCGCGCAAGGCGTACGAAATGGTCGTGGCGGCCTTCGCCAAGGGCGACCGCGACACCTTGTGCAATCTCTTGAGCAAAGAGGTCTTCGAGGATTTTTCCGGCGAAATCCGCGGGCGCGAGCAGCGTGGCGAGACCGTCAAATCCGCGATTGTCTCCATTGATTCGGCGACGGTGCAGGCGGCGCGGGCGGCCCCGCACGCGATCGAGATCACCGTGCGTTTCGTTTGCCAGCTCATGAACGAGCGCCGCGACAGCGCCGGTGAACTTATCGAGGGCGGCGTCGAGAGGCCGACGCGCGCCGTCGATCTGTGGACATTCGCCCGCGATCCGCGTTCGCGCGATCCCAATTGGAGGCTGGTGGCGACGCAGTCCGGGACATGACGCGGCTCTCGTAAAGCGCGGCGATGACCTCCCTTTTTGCAAAGATGGAGCCGGTCGACTTCGCGGCGCTTCCAGGTTTCGGCGCGGACGATCTTGGCGAGGCCTTCGCCGTGTTTCGACGCTCGGCCGTCCGGCTCTGCGCCAACCTTCCCGAACAACGGCCCGCGCTCGCCGCGCCCGCCGGGCTGTTTGCGGCCTGCCGCGCGGCGCTGGAAGGGGCGGGCGAGAACGATCCCGCGGAATTTTTTTCGACCTGGTTCCGGCCGTTCCGCCTGAGCGGGCCAGGATTCGTCACCGCCTATTACCAACCAGAAATCGAGGCGCGGCTCGAACCGAGCGAGGCGTTCTCGGTCCCCGTCCTGGCGCGGCCGCGCGATCTCGTGACGCTCAACGATTCGCCGCTGGCCGGCCCGGCAGGCGAAAGCCTGACCGCCGCCCGTCGCGACGCGTGCGGCGCGCTCCGCCCTTTTCCGACGCGGGGCGAGATCGAGGCCGATCCCGCCCACGCCCACGCCGCGCCGCTGGCCTATCTGCGGGACGCCGTCGAACTGTTCCTCATGCAAGTCCAGGGGTCCGCGCGCCTTCGCCTCAAGGACGGCCGCGCGCTGGCGCTGACCTACGCCGGGCGCAACGGCTGGCCCTATGCGTCGATCGGCCGCTTGGCGATCAAGCGCGGCCTCGTTCCCGCGGAGGCGATGTCGCTCGCGGCGCTGAAGGCGGCGCTGCGTCGCCTGGGCGTCGGTCCGGGCGAAGCCGGCCGCCGGCTGATGCAGGAAAACCGTTCTTATGTATTCTTCCGGATCGACGAATCGTGCGAGCGGCGGCTCGGCCCGATCGGAGGCGAGGGGGCGGTGCTGACGCCGCTGCGCTCCATCGCGGTGGACCGCTCCGTCTGGAGCTACGGCCTGCCCTTTTGGATCGCCGGGCGTTTTCCCTGGCGAAACGAGGCGGAAACGGAGTTTGCACGCTTGACGATCGCGCAGGACACGGGATCGGCGATACTCGGCGCAGCGCGTGCGGACCTTTTCTATGGCTCCGGGGCGCGCGCGGGCGACCTTGCCGGCCGCGTGCGTCACCAAGCGTCGTTTGCGGCGCTATTGCCTCGAGGCGCGGAGGGGTTTTTTTGACCGACCACGACCGCCGTCATAAGCGCCCGCGCCTGCTGTCGGCCGCGGAAATCGAACTGTGGACGACGGTGACGGCCGACGTGCGCCCGTTCCATGGCCGCCCGGTCCGGCCTGCGGAGCCGCCGCCCCGCTTGGCCTCGCCCGATCATGAGCGCCTCGCGCATCGGCCCGCGGGCGCCGTTGCGCCGCAGCGGGATCGCCCGCCGCCGCGTCCTGCGGCGCCGCCGCCAGACGTCGATCATCGCACGCGTGTAAAGCTGCGGCGCGGCCGGCTGGAGGCGGACGCAAAGCTCGATCTCCACGGGATGCGGCAGGCCGAGGCGCAACGCGCGCTGTTCGGCTTTTTGCGCCGCGCCCAGGCGGAGGGCGCGAAAATCGCCATTGTCGTCACCGGCAAAGGTCTTGGCGGCAAAGGTCTTGGCGCCGAAGAAGGCGGCGTGCTGCGGCGGATGGTTCCGATGTGGCTGCAGTCGCCGCACTTGCGGGACGTGGTCGTGAGTTTCGGCGAGGCCGCCCGCGTTCATGGCGGCGAGGGCGCGCTCTATATTCGCATCCGTCGGGTCGGACGCGCGGCGGCGCGGTAGGAATTCGCGCGCGCGGCGAAACCGCGTTCCGCCGCCGCATAGCAGCAACGTCCTACGCGCGGCGTGCGCCATCGCAACAGTCGCCGCGAAATGCGTCAAGAACCCTGTGGGGAACGCGTCTTTCGCTTGCCAGGGACTCTTGCGCGTGATTCAACTGCTCTAGTAACGTTCGCGTCGTCGCTGGCGAGCATTCGTCGGGCGAAACTTCTTCAAGAGTTCCAGTGCGCGTGAGATCGCCGCCGGCCGCGCCGGCTTGGCGGGCGACGGAGGATTCCGAGTCGCCGGAGGCCCGGGGCTTCCGACGCGCGCTTGATTGGAGGATCCGATGTCTTGGACCGACGAACGCGTCGAGCTGCTTCGCAAATTGTGGAGCGAGGGCCTCAGCGCCAGCAGAGTCGCGGCCGAATTGGGGCCGGGCATTACCCGCAACGCTGTGATTGGCAAAATCCACAGGCTCGGTCTCGCCGAGCGCGCCAAGACGGCGTCCGCGCCGCGTCCGCGCGCCGCCAAGCCGCCGCGTCCGTCCCAGCCGCGCGCCGCGCAGGGCCCCGCGATGATCGGCAATGTCGCGCTGGCGCTGTCGTCGCGGCCGGCGCCGGCGTCCGCTCTGCGGCGGGAGGAGGACGTGGTGGTGCCGATCTCCGAGCGGGTCACGCTGATGGAGCTGCGCGAATCCATGTGCCGATGGCCGATGGGCGACCCCGCCACCGCCGAGTTTCGCTTTTGCGGCGCCAAGTCGCCGATCGGCGCCAGCCCCTACTGCGCCTATCACTCGCGCATCGCCTATCAGCCCGCCCAGGATCGCCGCCGCGCGCGTGAGCAAGTGCGGACCGCGCGCTACGCTTGAAGGAGCGCGCGCGCCGTTTAGAACGCATCCCGATCACGTGGACTCACGCGATCGAAAAGGACTCGCTCAAGATCAATACGCTGGAGCATGTCCTTATCGGAAAACCGCTTCGCACTTTTCCGGGACATGCTCTAGCTGCGGTAGTCGCCGTTGATCGCGACATAGTCCTTGGTGAGGTCGCAGGTCCACACGGTCGCCGCCCCCCTGCCGATCCCCAGTTCGACCCGCAGCCTGATTTCGTCCCGCTTCATGAGCTGAGAAACCTGCGCCTCGTCGTAGGCGGGATCGCGCCGACCCTGATGCGCGACGCGAATGTCGCCGAACCAGATGGCGAGCCGGTCGCGATCGGCCTTCTCGCCCGCCTTGCCCACCGCCATCACGACCCGGCCCCAATTGGCGTCTTCGCCGGCGATGGCCGTCTTCACCAGCGGCGAATTGGCGATGGAAAGCGCGACGCGCTTCGCCGCTCGCGCATTCTGCGCGCCTTCGACCCGCACCTCCACGAATTTGCTCGCGCCTTCGCCGTCCTTGACGACTTGATGCGCGAGGTCGAGCAGAACGTCGTCCAGCGCCTTCTTGAACGCCGCGAGGCGCCGGTCGCTGGCCTTCTCGATCCTGGGGGCGCCGCGCCGCGCCGCCGCGCCGGTCGCAAACAGCAGCAGCGTGTCGGAAGTCGACGTGTCGCTGTCGACCGTGATCGAATTGAACGAGCCCTGCACGGACTTGGACAGCATGGCCTGCAAGGCCTCGGCGGCGATCGGCGCGTCGGTGAAGACGAAGGCGAGCATGGTCGCCATGTCGGGCGCGATCATGCCGGCGCCCTTGGCGAAGCCGGCGACGCGGACTTCGACTCCGTCGATTTCGGCCGTGCGGGTCGCAAGCTTGGGAAAGGTGTCGGTGGTCATGATGGCGCGTGCGGCGTCCATCCAGGCGTCGCCGCGCGCAGCTTCGACAAGCCCGGGCAAGACGGGGTCGAATTTCCGGGCGTCGAGCGGCTCGCCGATGACGCCGGTCGAGGCGAGGAAAACCTGGCGCTCGGGCGCGCCCATCGCGGCGGCGGCGAGCTTAGCCGAAAACCTGACCGCCTCGGCGCCGGCCTTTCCGGTGAAGGCGTTGGCGTTGCCGGAATTGACGAGCAGCGCCCGCGCCATAGGCTCGCGTTTACGCGAGCCGTCCCGGCTCGCTACGCCGCCCTTGAGCCGCGCCCGGCACCAATCGACGGGCGCCGAGGGGCATTTGCTCTTGGTGAAGACGCCGGCGACGATGGTTCCTTCGTCCAACAGCGCGAGCATCGTGTCGGTTCGGCCTTTGTAGCGCACGCCCGCTGCGCCTGCGGAAAAGCGCACGCCGTCGATGGCGGGGATTTCGGGATAGGTCTTCGGCGCGAGCGGGGAGAGAGGGGCGTCGTGGGCCATCGTCGAGCGGCTCCTACATGCATAAAATCGCGGGAGACGCGCTCTCCCGCGACCGGTATGGCAATGAAGCAGTCGCTGCGCGGAGGCAGGCCGGACGTAGTCTATTTCTTCTTCTCTTCGGGCTTCGCCGCGTCCGGGGTGGGGGCGGGCGCGTCCGTGCGCTCGATTTTGGCGGCTTCGCGCAGCTTGAGCACGAGTTCGCTCTGCGCCTTCTGCACGACATAGCGCGAGACCTGATCTTTTACCTCGCTGAGCGGCGGGAACACTTTCGGCCGCGTGCCTTCCAGCCTGATGATGTGCCAGCCGAACTGCGACTTCACCGGCTCGGAGAGCTGGCCGGGCTGAAGTTTCGCAGCCGCTTCGGCGAATTCCGGCACCATGCGGTCCTTGGTGAACCAGCCGAGATCGCCGCCCTTGGCGCCCGGATCCTTCGAGACCTCGTCGGCGACCTTGGCGAAGTCCTCGCCGCCCTTGAGCCGCTTCAGAACCGCCTCGGCCTCGGCCTTCCCTTTGGCTTCGTCGTCGTTGCGTACGAGAATGTGGCGCGCGTGATACTCGGTCTCCGGCTTCTGATTCTTCGCGGCCTCGTCGTAGGTCGCCTTGATGGCGGCCTCGGTCGCCGCGTCCTTGGCGACCTTGCCGAGCAGCGTCTCCATCAGCGCCTTGTCGCGCAGATAAGCGAGCTTCTTGGCGAAGTCGGGCGTTTCGGCGAGCTTGTCCGCCTGCGCCTTCTGCACGACAAGCTGCTCGTCGACGAGGAAGTCGAGAACATAGGTTTCGCGCGCCTTGCCCTCCAGCTGGCGCGGAATGCCGGGCCCGAGATCCTCCATGGCGAGCTGCACGTCCTCGTCGGTGATTTCGACGCCGTTGACCTTGGCGAGCACCTTGGCTTGCGCAGTGGACGCCGACAGGCCGAGGGCCAGCGCCGCGGCGGCGATCGAGCCGAGGGCGGCGAGACGCAGGAAACGCGCATTCATGCGGGCGTAGGACATCTTTGTCTCCAGGAAGGGCCAAGGGCCGAATGCGACCGGACCAGCGGCCGGGCCGCGGCGGGACATGAGAGCGAAGCAGGGCGTTACTAGCCCCGACGCGGCGGGTCTGACAACTCTCGAACCGCCGCAATATAGGCCGGCCCGCCTATTTTCCAACGACCCGCTCGAAAATTTCCCGGACCGCGCGCTGCGTCTCCACGAGTTGCGCCTCGAGGCGGGACAGGTCCGGCGCGTCTCCGAAGCGCAGCAGCAGATCGGCGAGGCCGCGCGGGGCGTCCGCGGGCCGGAACTCCCCGTCGATGGCAAGGCGCAGAAGCTGGGTGAGACCCTGATACAGGCGCGAGGCGGCGAGCAGCGTCTCCGCCGCGCCGGGCGTCAGGAGGCCGAGCGTCGCAAGATTGCTCAGGGCGTCGGTTGTCGCGACCGCGAATACGCCGGGGCGCGCCGCCCCGTGGCGCAGCATCAGCGTCTGGGCAATAAACTCCACATCGATCAGCCCCCCCGCGACTTGTTTGATCTCCCAGGGATTTTTCGAGCCCTTCTCCTTTTCCAGCAGGCGGCGCATGGACAGAACGTCGGCGGTCAGCTTTTCAAAATCGCGCGGGAGCGCGAGGGCCTCGCGGATCGCCGCTACGACGCGCGACGCAAATGCCGGCGCCCCCGCGACGACGCGCGCGCGGGTGAGCGCCATGTGCTCCCAGGTCCAGGCCTCGTTGGCCTGATAGTCGGCGAAGGCCGTGAGAGAAACCGCGATCGGGCCCTTGTTGCCGGAAGGGCGCAGGCGGAAATCCACCTCGTAGAGCAGGCCCTCGGCGGTTGGCGCGGACAGCGCGGCGATCAGTCGCTGCGTGAGACGCGCGTAATATTGCGCGCTCATCAGCGATTTTTCGCCGCCCGCCGATTCGGCGTTCGGATCGGCGTCGTAGAGCAGCATGAGATCGAGATCGGAGGCGGCCGTCATCTCGCGGCCCCCTAACTTGCCCATGGCGACGACGGCCGCCTCGCCGCCCTGGATCCGTCCGTGGACCCGGGCGAACTCGTTTTCGACGAGAGCAAACAGGGCGGAAACGACCACGCCGGCAAGGCGGGCGTAAGCGAGGCCCGCCTCGCCGACCGACAGGGCCCCGGTCAGAACGCGCACGCCGACCAGGAATTTCTGCTCCTGGCCGAAGATGCGGGCGCGGTCGAGCGCGTCTTCGTAGGAGCGCGCCTGCGCAAACTGCGCCGCAAGGCGGTCCGCAAGCTCCGCCTCGCCGGGCACGGTTTCGAAAAAGGCCGGCTCCAGCAGCGCGTCGAGCACGCGCGGGCGGCGCGAGATTGTTTCCGCCAGCTTGGGCGCGGCGCCGAGAATGGCGGCGAGCAGGCGCAGGAGCCGCGGCTGCGAGGCCAGCAGAGAGAAAATCTGCACGCCCGCCGGCAGCTTCGCAATGAGCTTGTCGAAAGCGAGGAAGGCCGCGTCGGCGTTCTCCGTCGCAGCCAGCGCTTCGAGCAGCGCGGGCGTGAGTTCGGTGAGTCGTTCGCGCGCCACGGTGGAGCGCGTCGCCGCGTAGCGGCCGAAATGCCAGCCGCGAATGGTCGCCGTGACGGTCGCCGGATGCGCGTAGCCGAGTTTCGCCAAGGTCTCGATCGTATCCGGATCGTCGTCGTCGCCGGTGAAGACGAGATTGCCCGTTCCGGACGACAGTTCGGGCGCGCTTTCGAACAGCCGCGCATAATGCGCCTGCACCGTTTCGAGCCGCACCAGCAGCGCCTGCGAAAAATCGTCGAAACCCGAAAAGCCCATCATCCGCCCGATCGCGGCGACGCCGTCTTCGCTTGCGGGAAGCGAATGCTTCTGCTCGTCGGCGACCATCTGGATGCGGTGCTCGACGTCGCGCAGAAACAGATAAGCTTCGGAAAGATCGTCGCGCGCCGCGCTTTCGACCCAGCCGCGCTCGACAAGCTTATCGAGCATGGCGAGCGTCGGCCGTCCGCGCAGGCCAGGGTCGCGCCCGCCGGTAATGAGCTGCTGGGTCTGCACGAAGAATTCGATTTCGCGAATGCCGCCGCGCCCGAGCTTGATGTTGTGGCCGAGCACGGCGATCCTGCCGTGGCCCTTATGCGCGTGAATTTGCCGCTTGATCGAATGCACGTCGGCGATAGCGGCGAAATCGAAATATTTGCGCCACACGAAGGGCGCAAGCTCCTTCAGGAAGGCTTCGCCCGCCTCGATGTCGCCGGCCACGGGCCGCGCTTTGATGAAGGCCGCGCGCTCCCAGTTCTGGCCCATGCTCTCGTAATAGGAGAAGGCCGCTTCGAGCGGAATGGCGATCGGCGTCGCGCCGGGATCGGGGCGCAGGCGCAGATCGACGCGGAAGACGTAGCCTTCGCTCGTGCGCTCGCTCATGACCTTGACGACGCGCTTGGTGAGTTTGACGAAGAGATCGACGTCCTCGGACGGGTCGGCGAGGCGCGCACGCGCGCGGTCGAAAAAGACGATGAGGTCGATGTCGGAGGAATAGTTCAGTTCGAAAGCGCCGCCCTTGCCCATGCCGAGGAAGATGTAGCCGGAGCTTTTTTCCGGGTCGGCGGGATCGGCGAGTTCGAGCTTGCCGCGCGCCGCGGCGTCCCGCAGGACGAAGCGGATGGCGGCGGAAAGCGTCGCGTCGGCGACCCGGGTGAGCGCCGCAGTCGCCTCCATCGTGCCCCAGGCCTTGGAGAGGTCGGCGAGCGCGACGACCAGCGCCGCCTCCCGCTTGACGAGCCGCAGTCCGAGCATGAGCTCCGCTTCGTCCAGCGGGGCGAGAGCCCGCGTCGCTTCGATCAGGCGGGCGACTCGCTCGGCCGGATCGCTCGAAAGCGCCAGAGCGAGTCGCGCCGGATCGCGCGCGCCGAGGTCGGCGAGATAGGACGAAGCGCCGAAGACGCCGAGCAGCAGATCGCGCGCCCGCGGCTTTTCGGCGAGCAGCGCCGCCAAAGCGCCCTCCGCCGCCGCGTCCTTCTCCAGCGCCCGCGCCAGCGCGCGCCCGCCGGCTTCCGGATCGCCCGGTTCGATCAAGCCCTTGGCGCGGTCGATCAGGGCGGCGCCTTCGGTGGTCGGCAAGCGGAAATTTCCTTTGGACGGGGAGCGCGTTTGCGCCGCGTAAAGGTATAGTCCGGGCGCAATCGCGATACATCCCCCCCCAAAGGTCAAGGCCGCCAATGCCCGACCCCGCTCCCGACTCCGGCCCGCTCCTCGCCCGTCTCGCCGCGGCGCTGGAGCGCCTCGCGCCGCCGCCCCAGGCCAAGCCGGATTTTTCCCTCGCGGAAGGCTTCGTCTGGCGGCCGGCGCGCGGCGAATTCCGCCCTGTCGCCGAGATCAATCGCGTCGACCTCGCGCTTCTCGAAGGGATCGATCTCCAGCGCGATCTGCTGCTCGCCAATACATCGCGCTTCGCAAAGGGCCTGCCCGCCAACAATGCGCTGCTGTGGGGCGCGCGCGGCATGGGCAAGTCGTCGCTGGTGAAAGCGGTTCACGCCGCCTGCGCCGGCGAGGGCCTCAAGCTCGTCGAAATTCATCGCGAGGACGTTGCCTCGCTGCCGGCGCTGCTCCACGCGCTGGCCGCGGCGCCGTTTCAGTTCGTCGTCTTTTGCGACGATCTCACCTTCGACGGGCCGGAGACGAGCTACAAGGCTCTGAAGACCGCGCTCGAAGGCGGGATCGAGGGGCGTCCCCGCAACGTCGTGTTTTACGCCACCTCGAACCGGCGCCATCTGACGCCGCGCGAAATGACGGAGAACGAAAGCGCCTCGGCCATTCATCCGGGCGAAGCGGTGGAGGAAAAGGTTTCGCTCTCCGACCGGTTCGGCCTGTGGATCGGCTTTTACCATTGCTCGCAGGACGACTATCTCGCCATGGTCTTCGGCTATGCGAAGCGCTACGGCCTCGACGCGCCGCCGCCGGAGATTCGCGCGCAGGCGCTGGAATGGGCGATGACGCGCGGCGCCCGCTCGGGGCGCGTGGCGTGGCAGTTCATCCAGGATTTGGCGGGGAGGATGGGGAAGCGGCTGGACTGAGGTCCACGGATCGAGAACCGAAACACGCGCCTCTTCGAAATCGCTGGCGTCGCGCGTGACGACCATGACGCCGTGATGCGTCGATGGTGGCGATTGCGATCGCTTGATCCGATATGACGGGGGCCGAGCTTCGGTCGGCGCGGGCGCGATCAGCGTCATGAATGGGCGCAGGTCGAGACTTCATGCCGGCGGCATAACAATTCGAATGGCGTCGACATCTATCCCGTGCAGCCGTCGAAAGAGCGCCTCTGGGCTTTGGTTGCCAGAATTTTTCCTGGATTCATGATGTTATTGGAATCGAGCGCCAATTTTATGCTGCGCATGACCTGGAGCGAAACAGGATCTTTCACTTGCTCCAGCAGCTCGCGTTTCAGCCGTCCGACGCCGTGTTCGGCGGACACGGAGCCGCCATGCGACAGGACGATCGCGTGCACGGCCTCGTTCAGTTCGATCCAGCGCGCCAGAAACGCCGCGCAATCGGCGCCAACGGGCTGGGAGACGTTGTAATGAATGTTGCCGTCGCCGAGATGCCCGAACGGCACTGGCCGCGCGCCGGGAATCATTTGCTCCACGACGGCTTCCGCCTCGGCGAGGAATCGCGGAATCTTTTGAAGGGGAAGCGACACGTCGTGCTTGATCGAGCCGCCCTCGTGCTTTTGCGCCTCGGGCAGCGTTTCGCGAATGCGCCAGAAGGCCGTGCGCTGATCCAGCGACGCGGCGAGGGCGGCGTCTCTGACGAGCCCGGCTTCCAGCGCCTTCGAGAGCAGCGCGAGCATCGCGTCGTCCGCGGGCGTCTCGTCGAATGTCGAGCTTTCGAGCAGAACCTGCCAGGGATGGCGGTCGCCGAAGGGTTCGCGCGCGCCGAGGCCCGCGCGCAGAACAATATCCAGGCCAATGCGAGGAATCAGTTCGAAGGCGTGCAGCGATGGTCCGAGTTCGTGCTTGGCGAGATGCAGGAAATCGAGGGCCTTGGCCGGATCGTCCACCGCGACGAAGGCGGTGGCGTGCGCGCGCGGGCGCGGGAAAAGCTTCAGTGTCGCCGCGGTGACGACGCCAAGCGTGCCCTCGGCGCCGACGAAAAGGCGCGACAGATGATAGCCTGTATTGTCCTTGCGCAGCTTGGAAAGGCCAGAGAGAATCCGTCCGTCCGCGAGCGCGACTTCGACGCCGAGCGCGAGATCGCCGGCCGAGCCATAGGCCAGCACATGGATGCCGCCGGAATTCGTCGACACGGCGCCGCCGATCGTCGCCGATCCTTCGGAGGCATAGGAAAGCGGGAAACAACGATCGACCGAAGCGGCCGCTTCCTGCGCGCGCGCCAAAGTGACGCCGGCTTCGACCGTGATCGTGTCCGAATCCGCGTCGATCTCGCGGATGGCGTTCATCCGTTGCAGCGACAGGACAATCTCGTCGCCGCTCTCGTCCGGCGTCTGGCCGCCGACGAGGCCAGTATTGCCGCCCTGCGGCACGACTGAAACGCGAAGCTCGTTGCACAGCTTCAACACCGCCGCCGTCTCTTGGACGGTCGCCGGACGGACGACGCAACGCGCCGCGCCGCGATAAAGTCCGCGCGGCTCCTCAAGATAGGCCGACATCTCCGCCTGATCCGAAATCAGCCCCTTCGGGCTGACGATGGTCGCGAGGCGTTCGACGAAATCGTTCGTCACCATTGGAGCGGTCTTCGCGCGGCGCGCGCCGCGATCATCGGCTTTCCGCCCATTCGATGACGGCGTCGATCACCTGGCGCTGCGCGGCGTCGTCGAGATAGGGGTGCATCGGCAGGCTGAGGACTTCCGCCGCCATCGCCTCGGCGACCGGCAGCGCGGCGCCGGCGGTCGGATAATGGCGATAGGCGGTCTGGGTGTGCAGCGGGCGCGGGTAGTAGACGGCGCTCGGAACGCCGCGCGATTTGAGATGCGCGGCGAGTCCGTCGCGCTCATGCGCAGAGACTCGCAGCGTATATTGAGCCCAGACGCTGACGAGGCCTTCGGGAACTTTCGGCGTCGTCACATATGGCGACAGGGCCGCGTCATATCTCGCGGCGACGCGATTGCGCGCGGCGATTTCGTCGGCGAACACGCCGAGCTTTTCAATGAGAATCGCCGCCTGGATGGTGTCGAGGCGGCTGTTCAGGCCGACGCGGACATTGTCGTATTTGTCCGCGCCCTTGCCGTGCACGCGCAGACTTTCGAGAACGTCGGCGAGCTCGTCGTCATTCGTGAACACGGCGCCGCCGTCGCCATAGCAGCCGAGCGGTTTCGCCGGAAAGAAGCTCGTCGTCGTGGCGTGGCCGATCGCGCCGACTTTCCGCCCCTTGTAGTCGCCGCCGAAACCCTGCGCGGCGTCGCAGAACAGGAATAGATCGTTCCTGGCCGCGATTGGTTCTATGGCTTCGTAATCGGCGGGCAGCCCGAACAGATCGACCGGAATCACGGCCTTCGGCTCGAGCCCCGCCGCCCGCGCGACCCGCCGCCCCTCTTCGAGGCTCGCCGGGTCCATGTTGAACGTTCCCGGCAGCGAGTCGACGAAGACCGGCGTCGCGCCGCGGCCGGCCACGACCTCCGCCGTCGCGGCGAAAGTAAAGGTCGGGACGAGCACCGCGTCGCCCGGTCCGATATTCTTGGCCATGAGGACGAGCGATATGGCGTCGGTGCCGTTGGCGCAGGAGACGCAGTGGCGCGCCCCACAAAACTTGGCCAAACCGGCTTCGAAAGCAGCGACTTCCGGTCCGAGAATATACGCGCCGCTGTCGAGAACGCGGGCGATCGCCGCGTCGATCCTGCCGCGAAGCCGCCGCTGCTGCTCCGCGAGGTCGATGAATTGAAGGGGCTGCCTCGCGTGCGCGGTCATGAATCGAGCGCTTCCAGGGTGTTTTCGTCGACGAGCCGATAGCGGGAGCCGTCGCGCGGACATATTAGGTCCGGGCCGAGTCTTTCGCCAGCGCGGCTCATCCAGCCGACGCGCCGGGCCGGCGACCCGACCATCAGCGCGAAGGCCGGCACGTCTTTCGTCACGACCGCGCCGGCGCCGATGAAGGCGTATGCCCCGATATCATGGCCGCAGACGATCGTGGCGTTGGCGCCGATCGACGCTCCGCGGCCGACGCGCGTCTTGCGGAATTCGTCCTTGCGGCTGACGAAGGAACGCGGATTGTTCACATTGGTGAAAACGCAAGACGGGCCGCAAAAAACGTCGTCTTCCAGCGTGACGCCTTCATAGAGGCTCACATTGTTCTGGATGCGCACGCCCGCCCCGATGTCGACATGCGGACCGATCATCACATTCTGGCCGACAGAGCAGTTTTCGCCGATCGTCACATGGCCGAGAACATGCGCGAAGTGCCAGATTTTCGTGCCCGCGCCGACGGAAACGGGAGCGTCGACATAGGCGCTTTCGTGGATCGCAACGCCCGGGAATCGAGCGTCTTCACGCATCTGCGACCCGGCCATCGATATGACCCCCTCAGCGATATTTCAAGACGAAGGGATGCTGTTCGCCGGTCGTCGCGAGTGGCAGATCGCGGAACTGCGACACCACTTCGATGCAGGGGCGCACATCCGCGAGGCCGTAACCCCGTCCCTCGAGGACCGCCTGATAGCTGCGGTCGTGAAGATCGGTGAAGCCTTCCGAAAACTCCATCTCCTCGCCGTCGATCTCGATCGAGCGATAGGTAGTTTTCTTGCCTTTGACGGACTCCGGAAGATCGTTGCGATCGACGGACAGGAACCAACGCACATCCGCCTTTTCGAAGGACAGGAAACCTGCCGCGCGCGAGGCCTCGCGCAAATGAGCACGTTGCTCCCGCGCGGGGCCGAAGACAAAGGAGAGCATGTCGAAGAAATGCACGCCGATGTTCGTCGCGACGCCGCCGGATTTGTCGAGGTCGCCCTTCCAGGAGCTGTGATACCAGTTGCCGCGCGAGGTGATGTAGGTCAGGTCGCAGGTATGGCGACGATCGGACGCGGCGACGCGCTCCTTGAGCGCGAGAATGGCGTCGTGCAGCCGCAACTGCAAAATCGTGTTGACGCGCTTGCCGGTCTCGGTCTCGATCTCGGCGAGACCGTCGATGTTCCATGGATTGAGCACCAGCGGCTTTTCGCAGATCGCATGGGCGCCCGAGCGGAGCGCGAAGCGGATATGCGCGTCATGCAGATAGTTCGGCGAACAGATAGACACATAATCGAGCCGGCCGCCCTTTCTGCGCAGCTTGTCGCAATAGCGGTCGAAGCGCTCGAATTCGGTGAAGAACGCCGCCTGCGGAAAGTAGCTGTCGATAATCCCGACGGAGTCATTGGGGTCGAAGGCGACCTTGAGGTCGCCGCCGACCGACTGGACAGCCTTCATATGGCGAGGCGCGATATAGCCCGCCGCGCCGATGAGCGCGAAAGAATGCCCCGACATGTGGTCCCCTTTGGTTCAGTTCACCGCATCGGCGATCACGCCTTGATGACGTTTTCGGCGAGGACGCCGGCGCGGGCGCAGGCGTTTCTCGTATCGACGACGAGGCGCGCATGTTTCACGAGAGCCGCATAATCGACGACGTCGTGGTCGGTCGAAATCAGAACCGCGTCATAGCCGGCGAGCGACTCCGCGCCGAGATCGACGGATTTGCGGCCAGCCAGCGCGGCGTGTTCGCGCGTCATCGGGATCACGGGGATGAACGGATCGTGGAACTGCACTTTCACGCCGCGCCTTTCGAGCAGTTCGATCAGCACCAGCGACGGGCTCTCGCGCATGTCGTCGATGTTCTTCTTGTAGGCGACGCCGATCATCAGCACTTTCGCGCCGTTGAGACCACGGCCCGTGCGGGCGTCGAGACCCTCGGCGAGACGCGCGACGACGTAATTCGGCATCGCCGTGTTGATTTCGCCCGCGAGTTCGATGAAGCGCGTGGCGATGCCGAATTCGCGCGCCTTCCAGGTCAGGTAGAAGGGATCGATCGGGATGCAGTGGCCGCCGAGGCCGGGGCCGGGATAAAAGGGCATGTAGCCGAAGGGCTTCGTTTTCGCGGCCTCGATCACTTCCCAGACGTCGATGCCCATCGCGTCGTAAATGACCTTGAGCTCGTTGACGAGCGCGATATTGACCGAACGGAAAATGTTCTCCGTCAGCTTCACCGCTTCGGCCGTCGCGGTGGAGGACACCGGAACCGTGCGTTGGATACAGGCGGCGTAGAGCGCATTCGAAATCGCGACGGCGTCCTCGCCCTCGCCGCCGACGACTTTCGGAATCGTCGCGGTGACGAAATGCTCGTTGCCGGGATCTTCGCGCTCGGGCGAGAATCCGAGATAGAAGTCGACGCCGCTCTTGAGGCCGCCTCGCTCCAGAATCGGCTTGATCACCTCGCGCGTCGTGCCGGGCCAGGTGGTGGATTCGAGCACGACGAGATGGCCGCGACGCAGTCGGGGCGCGATGGTTTCGGCGGTCGCCTCGACATAGGAGAGATCGGGCTCGCGCTGCTTGGTCAGCGGAGTCGGCACCGCGATCAGAAGTCCGTCGGCCTCGCCAAGGCGATCGAAGTCCGCGGTCGCCGAAAAACGGCCGGTCGCGCAGGCCTGCGCGACGTCGTCCGAGGGAATATGCTTGATCTGGCTGCGGCCGGCGTTGAGATGTTCGACGCGCTCCAGGTCGATGTCGAAGCCGATCACACGAAAGCCGGCGCGGACTGCAGCCAATGCGAGCGGCAGGCCCACATAGCCCATGCCCAAAACGCCCACGACATAACTGCGATCTTTGATTCGCTGGAGCTGATCCGCCGCCAACGCCGCCGCGCCTGCCGTCATATCGATCCCTCGGATTTCTTAATGCTTCAATTAGGGCGCCGCTTCTATTGAAGTTTTGGGCGCGTAAGTCAAGCGCGCCGGACCGATGCGCAAGCGAAATCGGCCCAAAGCCGCGTCACGATCGCAACGGACTTTCATGCCAAAAGCTCTTGCCGGTTGTTGCGTGAGTTCCCGGAGCCGAAGAAGCGCTATTGCGGCAGCCACCTGTGGGGGCGGCTATTTCTGCTGCACGGCCGGGGCGGTGACGGAAGAGATGGTGAAATATTACACCTGGAACCAGGACGACCATCCCCAAGGGTTCAAGGTATGGGACGAGGAACCCACGGATTCATCCGCACAGCCTGCCTTCGGGCCGACCATCAAACCCTCGTCTTTAGCCGAAGGTCGTCGACTCTCTCTCGGGCGCTTTCCGTCGCTCGACGTGATGCGTTCTGCTTGCTCTAGGGCAGCGTCAATGGCGTTTGATCGCGCGTGAGATTGCGCGTCGTCTTTTCGGCTCGGGCGCTGAGCCGCTCGCTCCAGAGAAAATCGGCGATGCCGTCCTTCGGCGCATACCCCGTCGGTGCTTCCCGAAGGGCGTCCAGCACATGGGTGATCGATCCCGTGTCGCAGGCGCTGCGCAGGTGATCGAGGATGGGCGCGAGTTGCGGCCAGGTCAACGAGATCTCCTTCGCCGAAAAGATGCGCGGATGAGCGGTCGGGGTTGTGTCTCCACCGATCAACAGCTCCTCGTAGAGCTTTTCGCCGGGACGTAATTCCGAGAACGTAATTTCGATATCGCCGTCCCCGGTCGCGTCGGGCGGCGCGGCGGGGTCATTGACGATGGATTTCAGCCCGCTCAGCTTCGCCATTCTCTGCGCGAGGTCGACGATGCGAATGGGTTCGCCCATGTCGAGCAGGAACACCTCTCCGCCGCGCGCCATGGCGCCGGCTTGAATGACGAGCTGCGCGGCTTCCGGGATCAGCATGAAATAGCGCGTGATTTCAGGATGCGTGACGGTGATCGGGCCGCCCGCTTCGATCTGCTGGCGGAACAGCGGGATCACCGAGCCGGAGGAGCCCAGCACATTGCCGAAGCGGACCATGGAAAAGAGCGTTTTCGTTCGCTCGCGCGCGGAGGCCTGGCATACGAGCTCGGCCATCCGTTTCGACGCCCCCATGACATTGGTGGGACGAACCGCTTTGTCGGTGGAGATGAGGATAAACGCCTCGACGCCGGCTTCGATCGCCGCTCTCGTGATCGCGAGCGTGCCGAAGACATTGTTGCGGACGCCTTCGATGACGTTTTGCTCGACAAGGGGAACGTGCTTGTACGCCGCGGCGTGAAAGATCGTCGCGACGTCGAACGTTTTCAAAATTGCGGTCAAGCGGTCTTGATTTTCGACCGAACCCAGAAGGGGCGCCAACTCCACCGCGATGTTTTCGCGGCGCGCGATTTCGCTCAGCTCCTGATGGATCGTGTAAAGCGCATATTCGGATATTTCGAAGAGCGCCAGGCAGGTAGGCCCCTGGCGGATGATTTGACGGCACAATTCGCTGCCGATCGACCCGCCGGCTCCGCTCACCAAAACGCTCTTTCCCCGGATATTTGCGCCGAGAAGCCGTTCGTCGGGCGCCACGGGGTCGCGTCCGAGCAAATCCTCGATCGCCACTTCCCGGACCTCGCCGACGCTCGCGCGACCCGAAACGAGATCGGCGATGCCGGGAATCGTCTGCACGCGGACGTCGTAAGACGCGAGCCGTTCGATGATCGCCTTGCGTTGCGACCGTGACGCGCTCGGCATCGCGAGCAGCACCGCATCGACGCGTTCGTCCTCGATGAGCCGGGAAAGCTCCGAGGGGGGCAGAACGTCATAGCCCGCTATGACCCGGCCTTGAACCTCCGGCGCATCGTCGACGAACGCCACCGGCGCATATTCGACGCCTTGCCGCAGCGACACCAGCAACTGGCTGCCGGAGCTGCCGGCCCCGTAAATGACCACGCGTTTCTTGAGACGAAGCTGGTGCAAGCGATGAAGCGTCCGCATAACGAAACGAACGCCGCCGACGAACAGGAAGACGAGCAGCGCATAGATGAACGGCACCGACCGGGGGAGCGGTTGTCCGAACGCCAAGTTGCTCAAGACCAGCAGCGCGGCGGAAACGACAACGCCGACCAGGAGCGGCCTCAGCGTGCGGCTGCTGACGTAACGAACCATGGTTCGATAGACATGCAGCCTAGCGAAGGCCGCTAGACTCAACGGCAGAACGATCAGAAAAACCAGCCAATTCTGGAAATCGAACATAAAATCGAAGCTCTCGAGACGGAGAAGCATCGCCAGCGAAAAGCTGGCTGTCAGCAGGACGGCGTCGGCGACGATTTGAACAAAATATTTGTACGGGCGAGCAAGCTTGAAAACCAACGAATGCAGGCTCTCCATCATTTGTAACGCCTCTTGTGACGATTCTGCCCGGTCATTTGCATGGTCTATCGACCGATCCTAAGGCAGAACGGTCAGCGTCGGCTGCATCGATCGGCAACGCCGGCCTTCGCGGTTCGCTGGAGCCGCGCCCGTATCCACCGTGGTTGCAGATTCGACGCTCACGCTGTCCCGCATGCCCCAGTAACCCGTGAAAACTATATTGAATTCGACCACATTACCAGAGCGATCAGCGCCGCGGCATGGCCATTTACTGAAAACTCGCAACCCCTTGTCATTCCCGCGAAAGCGGGAATCCAGGAGTCCAATGCGGAGTCCCGAGCTATTGCCCCTGGATGCCCGCATTCGCGGGCATGACACCGGCTTTCACTGAATCGCCCTGGCGCCGCGGCCTCTTTGCTGCGCCGTTTTCCGATGTCGCGCATGTTAGTCGAATCACTGCAGGTCGCCCCGGGCCACTGGCGACCCGATCGCATAAGTCGAGAGCAGCGGCAGCATCCAGACCGACAATTCGCCGTTTACGTATTCATTCTGGTGAAGCTGTCCGTCCACAAACCGCGCTTTGTCCCACACATTTTTGCGAAACGTCACGTCGTCGGGGACGGCGCTCGAAAGCAGCCGCCGAGCCGACATGACGATCGGTCCGACCTCGGGCGCGAAAGGCGTATACCGGCCCCATGCGCCATAGGGCAGCGCTTCCGACAGGCTGAACGGCGGAAAGCCGGTGCAGGTCTTGGCGTCTCCCTGATACCAGCCGTTCGAGCCGTCGAGAAAGTTACGCAGGCGCGGTCGGGAGAGGTCGCCCTCGAAAACGCCGTAGGCGAAGGCCCGTCCGAAACCGGCGAGCGCCTCCTTGTCGGGCCAGGTCATCCCGGTGAGCGGCCGTAACTCGTACAGCGCGGAGAACACCACGGGTTGCCGGGTTCCGTGGCTGACGTCCCACCCCACGCCGACGGCGGGGGCGTCGTCGCGCGGACAGGACGAGCCCTCGTAATTCGCAAAGCGATCCACCTCGTGGTCGCGGAACGCGCCCGCTTCGTAGACCAGTCCCTCGACGATGGATCCGTCCGGCCGCTTGAAAGTCCTGGAGGATATTCGCTCGCGCATGAGGTCGCCCGCCTCGCGCAAATAGGCCTTCAGATCGTCGAGGTTCCTTTTCTCCATGCGCAGCGAAGGATCGAGAAAGGACTGCGCCGCCACGAGTTCCGCGACCAGGGCGATCACCCAAAGGTCGAAGTCTTGCGTCATGTTGCAATAGGACAGCGATTTTGGCGAGGAAAACGCGCGTTCGCGCTTCTTTCTCAAAAAGTCTCGATGGTTATAGAGGCCGGCTCCGCAGCCCCAACCGGTGACTTCGAAGACTGCGTCGTCCCGGACCCAGCGCAGCGCGTGACTTTGCACGATAGGGATCGCTTGACTGACGAAGGCGCCCGCCGGTCCGTCGGTCTGTCCGGCCTGGGACAGGAGCCGCGCCGTCGAAGAGATCAGATAGAGGAATTGAGAGGAGGCCAGCACCTCCTCCAAGCCATTGTCATTCAGCCATAATCTTGTCTTCGCCGGCAGCGGGCGGACCGTGGTGCGCCCAAAGGGCCAGGCCCGAGGATCGTAAAGATATTTGTACGTGGAAACCTCGACGAGGCTTTCGAACTGGCTTGTATAGAGCCCCAGGAGATCGTCTCGAATGTCGAACCGCTTTTCCTCGATCGCGGCGCGCATCAAATCGTAGGTCCACAATTCGACGTGATAGAGATCGATGTTCGAGCGGCGGGCGTTCGCCTTGATGTAAGCCTTCATATACGCCATTAACTGGGGCCAGCGAGCCTCGATCGCCCGCCAATCCTCGTCCCGGTTTGGCGCATCCTGGGCGGCGGCTCCCGAAAACGCGGCGAAGAGAACCGCGACGCTCAACGACGCCCTGACGAATCTCGCAAGCGACGACCTCATTTCCCGAGCATCTCGCGATAAAGGCCGACAAGGACGCCTTTTTCGCTCTCCCACGTCGGCAAGGGCGGTTTCTCCTCGCGCGAATAGGCGCGCACTTCGGCCGGATCGAGCGAATTCAGCTTCGCAACCGCGCCGTCGATCGCGCCGTCGAAGGTCCAGCCCAATCGATGCTTGTCGATGAAGGCTCTCATATCCGGGCTATCGTTGCACAAGAGCGCGAGGCCCGCCGTCGCATATTCGAACATTTTGTTGGGAGCGACGAAATGCTCGTTGAGCGCGTCGGAGGCGGAGAGGAAGATTCCAAGATCGGCGCTGCGGATGAAGTCGACGACCTCGTTCCACGGCAGGGCGTCGAAGTAATGGATATTGGGCCTCTCTCGCGCGGCCGCCTTCACGAGGTCCGCGAGTTCGCCGAAGCCCACAAAGGCCATATGCTTGTCTTCCGGGAGGCGACGAAACGTCTCGATCAGTTCCTCGATGCCGCGACCGCGCCCGAGCACGCCCAGATAGACGCAAAGAAGGTCGCTTTCGGGGATGCCCGCTTCCTGCCGCAGGGAACGTCCGCCGCCGCCCGGGGGCGCAAAGACCGGGAGATTGCGCACCAGCGAGAACGGCTTGCCGGGATAGGCTTTCCGATACCAGTCGAGAATGCTCTCCCCGACCACGATCGAGTGATCGGCGAAGCCGATCAGCGCACGCTCGACGATTTTGGCGACGAGCCTCGTTTTGAACGACCATCCATGGCGTTCGGTCTCGAGTTCATGCGCGTCGTAAAGCAGCGGAACGCCGAGGCGCAGTTTCAGAGCGACCGAAATGGGCAGGGATGCGAGGCCGTGACAGTGCACCAAAGCGATCGAAGGATCGGACGACCAGCGGCGATAAATTTCCCGATACCATGTGCCGAGTCCGCCGACTCGCGACGATCGGTCGTGATGGTCGGCGCTGAGCATTGGCGGGAGCCGCGTTATGTGTTGAGCCGCGTCGACATCCTGCTCGGGCGCAAGGCCGTCGGCGAGATGTCCCGCGTAAACGATCTTGTCCGCCAAAGCCGCATCGAGCGCCGCGGCGCCGCCGCGGAAGCAGCGCGATTCGTGCTTCCACGTGGTGTAATAGATGTGCAGGATCGACGATTTTTCTGTAGCGCTCATCGCGGGGATCCGGGCGGGTAGGACAAAAACATTCGCCAGTAAGGTCACGGCGCGGGCAACGCTCGCAGGCGGCGCAATTTATCTGTGTTTCCCCGCAAGACAATATTTTTTTCATGGGCGTATATGCACCAGAGCCGCCGTGGGGTGAATAGACGGCCGTCATGCACGGCGGTTACGAGAAGCGTGACGCGCTCGCGTCCGCGGGAAAGACCCGAGCGATCTCGCTCCGTCCATAATTTCAACAAATTCAAGCCATACCGCTCGGACGCCTTGTGGCCGCATAAGCACAGAGGGCCGGCGCGCGCGGCAATCGCATCGCTTTTCGCGCGTCTTTGCACAGTAACGAACCGAGGTTGCGGCGCGGTTTGTTCATATCGATGTCGGCGACAACATTGATCGAACGGTCGGTTATCTAGTTCGCAATTGACAAGTAAGACAAACTTGATCTTCATGCCGGGCTGGACTGGAGGAGCAGCGGATGTGCGGCATCTTTGGAATCATATCGCCGACCGGTTGGAATGATTCCGACCTCGAGGAGCTGGCGCGTCACGCCCAGCAACGCGGGCGGGATTCCAGCGGTCTCCTCTACTGGGCCGACAATTCCTATCATGTGCAGCGCGCCGACTACCCGATCATGCGCCTTCTCAAGGAGTGGCGGGCCGGCCGGCACGTTCCCTCCCGCGTCGTGATGGGGCACAGCCGCCTCATCACCAACGGCCTCGTGGACAATCAGCCCGTGATTCGGGAGGGCGTCAGCGCGCTCCACAACGGCATTATCGTCAACGAAACCCAGGTTTGGGCCGCGATCGGCAAGGAGCGTCATCTCCAGGTCGACACCGAGGCGATTCCGGCGATCGCCGCCGCGCATCTCGAGAATGGCGGAAGCGTAGAAGAACTCCCCAAGCGCATCCTCGAATTGTGTCGCGGGGTCGTCAATTGCGCGCTCACCATCCCGCGGCTCGGCAAGCTCTGCCTGTTCACGAACAACGGCAGTCTCTATTTCGGCTCCAAGGGCGAGCAGCATTTTTTCGCCTCGGAGAGCTATCCGCTCCAGCAACTGGGCTGCGAGTCGGTGCGGCAGGTGCGCGAGCCGATCATTCTCGACATTCCCGTCAGCGACCAGGAGTTTTCCGTCGAGGACAAGAAGGGGCCGCAGCGCAATCTTATTCCGAATCTGGGCGATTCGCTCGCCGAAGAAAAGCTGCTGCTCGATCCGCGCCCGCAGCTTCGGCGCTGCACGCGCTGCGTGCTGCCCGAGACGATGCCGTTCATCAGGTTCGACGAACAGGGCGTGTGCAACTACTGCCGCAACTATCGCATTCGAAACCACCCTCGGCCGAAGGAAGAGTTGTTCAAGCTGGTCGAGCCCTATCGGCGCGCCGAGGGCAATGACTGCATCGTGCCGTTCTCCGGGGGGCGCGACAGTTGCTATGCGCTTCATCTCGTTATCAACGAGCTTAAAATGAAGCCCGTCACCTACACCTATGATTGGGGCATGGTGACCGATCTCGGGCGGCGTAACATCAGCCGCATGTGCGCCGAACTCGGCGTCGAGAACATCATCGTCGCCGCGGATATTGGGCAAAAGCGCGACTATATCGGCAAGAATCTGCGCGCATGGTTGAAATCGCCGCATCTTGGAATGATCAGCATTCTGACGGCGGGCGACAAGCACTTCTTCCGTTATGTCGAAACGGTCAAGGAGCAGACCGGCATCCAGCTCAATCTGTGGGGCGTCAATCCGCTCGAAGTCACGCACTTCAAATCGGGCTTTCTTGGAATCCCGCCGGATTTCGAGGAAAAGCACGTCTACAGCAATGGCGCGATGAAGCAGTTGCGTTATCAGGCGCTACGGTTCGGCGCCATGACGCAGAGCCCGGGATATTTCAATTCGTCGCTGTGGGACACGCTGTCGGGCGAATATTATCGCAGCTTCATGAAGAAACACGACTATTTCCATGTCTTCGACTACTGGACCTGGGACGAGAAGATCATCGATCAATGTCTCGCCCAGTACGATTGGGAAAAAGCAGTCGACACGTCGACGACCTGGCGCATCGGCGACGGAACCGCCGCCTTTTACAATTACATCTACTATGTCGTCGCCGGCTTCACCGAGCATGACACGTTCCGCAGCAACCAGATCCGCGAGGGTCAAATGACGCGCGAGGAGGCAATGGTGCTGATCGAGGACGAAAATCGCCCGCGATACGCCAACATAAAATGGTATCTCGATGCGATCGGTTTCGACTTCGCCGAGGTCATTCGTACGATCAACGCGATCCCCCGCCTTTACGCCGAGTAGGCCGCAATGTCGGAACGCGTTTGGTATGTCTCCAAGTACGCGAGTGTGCCCACTGCGGACGACGCTTGGGGGCGGGCGTTTTACCTTTTGCGGGAGATGGCGAAGCAAGGCCACTCCTGCGTGATGATCGCCTCCGATTCGAATCACCTCGTTTCGACCCCGGACTTCGATGGGCCGTATCTCGATGAGACGATCGAGGGGGTCCGCGTCGTCCGGTTGCGCGCGCTCAAATACAAAGCCAGCCGCTCCAGCGGGATCGGACGAGTGCTGAGCTGGGTGGATTTCGAATGGCGAACCTATCGCTACTCTAAAGATGTTCTTCCGCCGCCCAGCGTCGTGATCGCCTCCAGCCTGTCGCTGCTGACAATACTGACTGGCCTTCTTCTTCGCCGGCGCTACAAGTGCCGCCTGGCGTTCGAGGTGCGCGACATCTGGCCGTTGACGCTCGTCGAGGAAGCGGGGTTCAGCGCCGCCAATCCGATGATCCGCCTCCTGGGGCTGATCGAGAAGCTCGGATACGTCAAGGCGGACTATATCGTCGGCACTATGCCGAACCTCGGCGAACACGTCGCCGAGGTCACCGGGAAAAAGCTTCCGGTCGGCTTCATTCCCATGGGCATCGAGGAAGACTGGCGCGAGCGCCAGAAAGACATCGGCGACGCCTACGTGGCCGAGCATATCCCGAGCGACAAATTCGTGGTCGGCTATGCGGGCACGATCGGCGTCACCAACGCTCTTGAGACGCTCTTTGCCTGTGTCCGAGAGATGCGGGACAGGCCGGACATCCATTTCCTGATCGTGGGAAACGGATATTTGAAGGAGCAGTATCGGACGGCTTGCGCGGACCTGCCGAATATCTCCTTCGCGCCGGCCGTGCCGAAGGCGATGGTTCAATCGGTCCTGTCACGTTGCGACCTGCTCTATTTCGCGGCGCACCAATCGAAGGTTTGGAAATACGGGCAGTCCCTGAACAAGATCATGGATTACATGCTCTCGGGCAAGCCGGTGGTTGGCTCCTACACCGGCTTCCCGTCCATGCTGAACGAAGCCGGGAGCGGCAGTTACGTTCCCTCTAAAGACGCGCGCGCCTTGCGCGACGAAATCCTCCGCTACGCCGCGATGCCGGCGGCCGAGCGCGAACGCATGGGCGCCGCGGGGCGCGACTGGATTCTCGCGAACCGGCCTTACGCCAAATTGGCGGAGGACTACGTGCGCCTGCTGTCGGGACCGTCGAATCGCCGCGCCGCAGCCGGCGAAGCGTGACGGCGATGGGTGCGCCGAGGCGTCAAGTCGCCGACGTATGAGCCGCTTGCGGGGTTTTCGAGGCATGGACCTGTCCACTCACGTCTGGCTCGCCCGGTTTCTGCCGAAGGGTCGTTTCGCGCGCAATGTCGGGATATTGACCGGGGGGACGGTGTTCGCACAGGGCATGGCGGTTCTGGCGACGCCGATCCTCACCCGCCTTTACACGCCGGCGGATTTCAACCCGCTCGCCGTCTATGTATCGACGATCGGCCTGCTCTCTGTGGTCGCCAGCCTGCGCTACAACATCGCGATCCCGCTGCCGGAGCGCAATGACGACGCGATAAATCTACTGGCCTTGTCCTGCCTCGCCACATTGGCGGTTGCGATCTTGGCGGGGACGCCGATCATCTGCTCGCCCGAGTGGGTGGCGGGACTACTCGGGTATCAAGCTGTAGCTCCCTATCTTTGGATGGCGCCGATTGGGGTGTTCTTGGCGTCGTCGTATGATGCGCTGCAATATTGGGCGACGCGCAACGATCGGATGGCGCTGGTCACCAGAACCCGCGTCACGCGGGCTCTGTTCGGGCCGGGGACGCAGCTGGCGATCGGCGCAGTCCATCCCTCGCCCTTTGGATTGATCTTCGGGCATATGATCTATTGCGGCATGGGCACGCTTGGACTGGCGCGGTCTGTCCTGCGCGACGACCGCGACGACCTGCGCGCCGTTTCGCTGACGCGCATCCTGAGCGTGGGAGGAAAATATGTCCGCTTTCCCCTCTACTCGGTGCCGGAGGCGCTGCTCAACACGGCGAGCGTCGAAGCGCCGGTTTTGATTATCACCGCCTTCGCGGCTGGGCCGGAGGCCGCGCATCTGATGCTGGCGATGCGGGTTATGGGCCTTCCGATGGGGCTGATCGGCAGCTCCGTCGCGCAGGTGTTTCTCGCCGAGGCGCCACAGCGGCTGCGGGAAGGAACGTTGAGCGAATTCGCCCGCCGCACGATGTGGGCATTGTTCCTGCGGGGAGCGCCGATCATCGCGTCGATTGGAGTCGCCGCGCCTTTCGTGTTTCCGTTCGCCTTCGGAGACGCCTGGGCGCGCGCCGGCGTCGTCGTCGCCTGGACGACTCCGTGGTTCATTCTGCAATTTGTAGCCTCGCCCGTCTCGATGCTGTTAAATGTCGTGAACCGTATGAGAACGGCGATGCTGCTTCAGCTATTCGGATGCGTCACGCGCGTCGGTCTTGTCGCCGGCGCCGCGCTCGCCGCGCCCGGCTACATGACGGAGACCTACGCTATTTCCGGCGCAGTCTTTTATCTTACCTATGTCGTCGTGCTGCTGCGCTCGATACCCCAGCCGCAGGGAGGCGCGTCATGCGGCCTATAATTCTCAATTTGGTCTGTTCGGTCGCTTTTTCAATCCAGATGTGCTGGATTTATGGCGAAGAGATTGCGTATTATTGGAACTATATGAGATTTCTTGGCGAGTATTCAGAAGATATCCTTGTCGACATTTTGCTGTATACGAGTCTCATCGCGCTAGCTTTGCCGACAAAGATAGACACGCGCGGTTTTCTTCTGACGCTTCTCCATTACTTCTTCTTCATACCGTCCGTTGTGTATATCGTTTATAACGATGTCGGCACTCAATACATCGTAGCTTTTGTCGCAACAACAGCTATACTGTTGTTTGGATCGAAATTCGACATTCCGCTTTTCGAGGCCCCGGCGACGAGGCGCGGGCAAATCATGATGTTTTTGATGTTCATTACGATTGTCGCGCTGCTCTTGCAGGTAATATTCGGCGGCCTTTCAACATTCGACATCAATTTGGAGGATGTCTATATGTATAGGCAGGAAGCCGCTGAAAACATGCCGGAAATATTTGCGTATGTCTTCTCAAACATCTCCACGACCCTGATTCCATTGAGCTTAACGCTGGCCTTCAGCTATCGAAACTGGAAAGTCGTGATCATTAGTATTGTAGCGTCGACGTTATTGTTTGGCATGACCCACCACAAGGCGGTCTTTTTCACGTCATTTCTCGTTCTTGGCCTTTGCGTGCTGTTTGGATACGCCAAGTCTGTGGCTCGCGTCACGCTTTTTCCTCTGGTTCTTGTCGCCATCGCGACATGGGAGGTGTTCGCGAATATCTATATCCACCAACATCGAGAACTGGGGGTGTTTGCGTCCTATTTCGTTCGTCGAACCTTGCTCGTGCCGGCGATGCTGGATTCGGCGCATATCGACTTTTTTTCGGTATTCGAGAAGTTTTATTGGTCGACATCCCGCTTCGGGCTGGGTCTGGTGAAGCCGCCTTACGACGTCGCCGCGCCGTTCGTCATCGGCCGTGAAATCTTTCACGATCCGAACATGGCGGCGAACACCGGCATCATCGGCAGCGGTTATGCCAATGCGGGGATGGTCGGCGTGTTGCTGTACGCCGCGATTGCAGCGGCCATCATCGGCTTTCTCAACTCTTTGGGACGCCGTCTCGGCCATCCCTTCGTCGCGGCGGCAAGTTTTCCGACGATTCTGATCATTGTCACGTCCGCCGATTTGACGACCGTCATCCTGACGCATGGCTTATTGTTGCTGGTTGTGTTCCTGTCGCTGCTTCCGCCGTCGCGCGTCGAAATAACTTTGAAAAAGCCGTGGGGTCGTCCGGTGGTATCCGGACATCCCTTGGCAAAGTCGATTCTACACCGTGGCCCAAGACCTTGATAACTCGCGCCGCAAGGTCTGCAATCCAGCGGCGCTCGTTGACACCCCGGGAGGGGCTTGTAAAAAATGGCGCGGCGGGGCTAAGACCGTCCTAGGGGCCGTCATGACCTATAAGCGAGGGCCGGGCTTGGCGTGAGGCGGGGGCGAGTGGAGCGCGAGCAGTAAGAGCCAGATCGGAGCAGCCGCCGTCAGGGAGAGCAAAGCGAAAATGACAATACTTGTAATTGCTCCCCATGCAGATGATGAAGTTATAGGTATGGGCGGTAGTATCGCTCGGTTTGTGAAGCGCGGAAGCAGGGTGGTGACAGTTATAGTTACTGGGCATGGCGATAAGCCGCACCCCTTGTGGACACGTGATACCTGGGAAACTGTGAGAGACGAGTGCCGCCGAGCTGCCGGAATTCTGGGGGTCGAGGAGGTGCTATTCCGTGAGCTTCCGGCGGCATGTTTGGATCACGTGCCGGCGCACCAAATAAACTCAGTTCTTGCCGACCTAATCCAAGCGATTAAGCCGAGTGAAATCTACATTCCATTTGCATTTGACCTTCACAAGGATCACGGAGCCGTCGCATACGGGGTATCGGTGGTGACCCGCCCGTACCTCGAAGGGGTCAAATGTGTCAAACGAGTGCTCGCCTACGAGACATTGTCGGAGACACATCTCGCTCCGCCGTATCTCGCGCCGGCGTTTCAACCGAATGTGTTCATGGACATCTCGGCGACACTGGAGCAGAAGCTTTCCGCAATGCGCGCTTATGCAAGTCAGTTGCAGCCCGACCATTTGCCTCGCTCAATTGCCGCTTTGCGATCCCTTGCTTGCTTGCGTGGGACGCATATTGGCGTGCAGGCGGCCGAGGCGTTCTTATTGCTTGGAGAATACGATAGATGAGCTACAGGACGCACGCCAAACGGTTGATGGACCTTTTTGTCGGCGCGACGCTGCTTTTGCTCACTGGGATCCCGATGATTTTGGCTATGTTTATGATCCTGGCGAGTTCCCCAGGGCCAGTATTTTTTGTTCAAACCCGCGTCGGGCTTGGAGGCAAGCCGTTTCGTATTCTGAAGCTTCGTACCATGACAGTAGATCCGGGGCGGGTTACAGCGCAAACCCTGAATTCTGACCCGGAGGTATTACCTGTTGGTAAATTTCTACGTCACTTCAAGATTGATGAACTCCCGCAGATTGTAAATGTTTTAAAAGGTGACATGAGCCTTGTAGGCCCTCGTCCTTGTCTCGAAGAAACCAGGGCCGCGATGCCAGATTGGGCTCGGCGTCGATTTGAGGTGCGACCGGGACTGACGGGGCTGGCGCAGGTTAACGGTAACGTCTCGTTGTCTTGGGTGGAGCGATGGCGTCACGATGTTGACTACGTCAACAGATATTCACTTGTGCTGGACATGAAAATCATCGCTAAGACGGTCGTGGTCTTGCTGCTGGGCGAGAACAGATTTAGGAGCGTCATATGAAATGCGCAGTCATCGGAGCGGTTAAGTCAACTGGCGTTTTGCTGCGAAGTTTGCACCGACATGGGTTCAGCAACATTATAGTTTTCGGACATTCGCCAAGAAACAAGAACCTCGTGTCGGGATGGTGCGACCTGAATGCCTTGTCTGACGAACTCGGTTACAAATATTGCTCGTTCCAAAAGATCACCGACTGTCACTCCGCTTTAAACGATTTTCAGCCGGAAGTTTTGTTTGTCGTGGGGCTTTCGCAGATCGTTCCTGAAAACATGCTTTCGATCGCGACGAAGGCCAATGTCGGCTTTCATCCGACGGCGCTTCCTGCGGGACGAGGCAGGGCGGCCGTCGCATGGTTGATCCTGCAACAAATGAATGGCGCCGCCACGTTTTTTAGTTTGCGCGGCGGTGTCGATGACGGTCCTATTTTTGTGCAGGAGCCGTTTTCCGTAATTGAGGAAGATGACGCCGCCGACGTCGAGGCGAAAATTTTGCGGGCGGAGGAGCGGGCGCTCGACAAGTGGCTGCCCCGGCTCAAAGCCGGCGAGCTATTTGCTTACGAGCAAGATCACACCTGTGCGTCTTGGTTCGGCAGACGAACGCCCGATGACGGCGAGATCGATTGGCGCGCGCCTCGATTAGAAATATTGAGACTGATCCGCGCCAGCGCGCCGCCACATCCCGGGGCCTTCTCGTATTGCGGCGACATCAAATTAAAACTGTTGAAGGCGTCTCTCGTCGATCGTCCGGAGACAGGCGTAATTGGGCGGATTCTCAACGTGCAATCATGCGGCGCTTTCGAAATTCAGGCCTTGGACGGTTTGCTCCTTATTGAAAAGTGGAACGCTTCAGGCGATTGGGCGCCGAAAGTGGGTCTTAAGCTCGGATATTATCAAGATGCGGAGATTTTCGCACTCAGGCAAAGGATCAGTAACCTGGAGAAAGAGATTCACAGTCTGAAATTGCAAATGAGCGGCGGAGGGAACGACATTCAATGAGACCGATGCCCAAATTCACGGGGAGCTCTCGATGACGCTTTTCGGGATTTACGGCGCGAGCGGCGCGGGCCGGGGCGTCATGCCGTTGGCGCGGTCATTGGCGAGAGCGGATAGCGCGGAACTCGTCTTTATCGACGATTCGCCGGCCGGCTCCGAGGTCAACGGACATCGCGCCTTGACCTTCGAGGCTTTCCTCGAAGAACCGGAGGACGACAAGCGCGTCGTCGTCGCCATCGCCAATTCCCGCATTCGAGAAGCGCTCGTCGCGCGGTGCGATGCGGCGGGCGTCGGCTTTTTCGTGGTGAAAGCGGACAATGTGGTGATTATGGACGATGTGACGATCGGCGAAGGCGCGATCCTCTCGCCATTCGTGACGTTGACGTCGAATATCCGCATCGGTCGACACTTCCACGCGAATCTTTACTCGTATGTCGAGCACGACTGCGTGATCGGCGACTTCGTGACCTTCGCGCCGGCCGTGCGCTGTAACGGGAATATCGTGATCGAGGATCACGCCTATATTGGGACGGGCGCGGTGCTGAAGCAGGGGCGGCCGGGAGCGCCTCTCGTCATCGGCCGCGGCGCCGTCGTCGGCATGGGCGCCGTCGTGACGAAGAGCGTGCCGCCCGGCGTCACCGTCGTCGGCAATCCCGCTCGCCCGCTGACGAAGGATTGAACATGCTTGGAACGTCCGTTTCTCCGTGGCCGAGTTTCACGGAAGAGGAAATCGCCGCGGTCGCGCGCGTTCTCGCGTCGAACCGGGTGAATTACTGGACCGGAGAGGAGTGCCGCGCCTTCGAGCGCGAATTCGCCGACTGGACGGGGACGAAATACGCGATCGCGCTCATGAACGGCACTGTGGCGCTCGATCTCGCTCTGAAGGGGCTCGGCGTCGGCCCCGGCGACGAGGTGATCGTCACGCCGCGCACGTTCATCGCCTCGGTGTCCTGCGTCGTCAACGCCGGCGCCGTCCCGGTTTTCGCCGATGTCGATCGCGACAGCGGCAATATCGCCGCTCAAACCATTGCGGCGGTTCTCACGCCGCGCACCCGCGCGATCATTGCGGTGCATCTCGCCGGCTGGCCGTGCGACATGGACCCGATCATGGCGCTGGCCGAGCGCCACGGCCTCAAAGTGATCGAGGACTGCGCCCAGGCTCATGGGGGGCGTTACAAAGGCCGCAGCGTCGGCTCGATCGGGCATGTCGGCGCCTGGTCGTTCTGCCAGGACAAGATCATGACCACCGGCGGCGAAGGCGGCATGGTCACGACGAACGACAAGGATCTTTGGGCGCGTATGTGGGCCTTCAAGGATCACGGCAAGAGCTATGAGGCGGTCTATGAGCGCCAGCACCCGCCGGGTTTCCGCTGGCTGCACGAGACCTTCGGAACCAATTGGCGAATGCTGGAAATGCAGGCGGCGATCGGCCGCATTCAACTGAGGCGCATGGCGGATTGGACAGCCGCTCGGGTCGGTAACGCCCAGGCGATGGAGGCTGCGCTCACGCCTCTCGCGTCGGAAGACGGCCCATTGCGAATCCCGAAATTCGGGTGTGGCGGATGTTCAGGTTGCTCACCTGAAGCCGGCTGCACTCATGCGCGATACAAATACTATGTCTATGTCCGGCCGGAGCGCCTCGCCGCCGGCTGGACGCGCGACGCCATTGTGTCGGAGATGGTCGCGCGCGGCGTTCCGTGCTACCAGGGCAGTTGCTCGGAGGTCTATCTTGAGAAGGCGTTCGAGGGGACGGGCTGGCGTCCCAAGGCGGCGCTTCCCATCGCGCGCGAACTTGGAGAGACCAGTCTCATGTTTCTGGCGCATCCGACCTTGACCGCGGAGGAGGTTGCCCGAACGGCGGACACGGCCGCGCGGGTCATTGTTTCCAGAACTTGACTTCTCCAGGCCGCCGCGGCGAGAGGCAGGAGCACGATGTAGCTCGCCGCCGACCGACGCGGCGACGCGCAAGACCGCCGAGAGCGTCACGAGCGCGCAGATCGTGGTCGTGCCGGGCCCGGCCGTTTCCCTGCGCCCTCGGTCGCTCTCGCATCGTTTCCCACCGGCGCATTGCCCGCCGTCGAAACGCGGGATGAAGTTCTTCATCGACGAACGCCTCAGCCCCCAGCTTGCGCGAATAGCGCAGGCCCGGGGCTATGAGGGAATCATTTCATGTCTCCGGTTGAGTGCGCCGACGTTCGAAGATAGGAAAGCGCCGTCCGTCCTCGATCGACCCACGCGCCGGCGGACGGAGTGAGAACCGGGACCGATAATGATGCCCTTCTTGGCTTTCCTGCGCGCCCAATGGGCGCAAAGCGTCTCCAGGCACGGACTGCGGCGAATCGTCCTTCTGCTGGGCTGCGGGCTCCTGCTCTTTTGGCTGACGGCGTCTCACATCTTGATGGAAGGACTGTCGGGCTATTACCCGAACGCGGTCCTGTTCTTTCGCCCGTACTATCCGTCGGCCGTGCAAACAATTGCCGAGGAGCAACTCCGCTCGGCCCTTGAGCGGGCCGCGAAGGAACAGGGTTCGGCCCCCGGCGCCAAAGGCGCGGGCGCGTCGCCTGCGTCGAGCCAATCGTCGGACCTTGGCCGTCTGCGCGAGCAGCTGGCCGGAGCGCTCGCGAACGAACCTTTGAACGCGCGAACGGTCCGGCAACTGGGCCAGGCCGCTGAGCTTCAGGGCGACGCCAAGGGAGCGCAGCGGTTGATGCGCATGGCGGCGCGGCTTTCGCTCACCGAGTCGGTCGCGGTCGACTGGATGATGCGGAAGAGTTTTTTCGGGGGCGATCATCGCGCGGCCGTGTATTACGCCGACGCGCTCTTGCGGTCCCATTCGGAACTTGTGCCCTATGCGGCCCCGGCGCTCGGACAGTTGGCGGAGACCAAAACGGGCAGAGACGTGCTGGTCAAATTTCTTGCCACGGAGCCGCCCTGGCGGAACACATTCTTGAGGTTGATTGCTTCGAATGTGGCAGACGCTCGTACGCCGTTCGAAATTTTCATGGCGTTGAAGGACACGCCTGCGCCTCCGCAACAAAGCGAGCTCAGAGCCTATGTCGAGTTCCTCACAGGCCACGAGTTCTTTGACCTCGCCTATTTCACCTGGCTGCAATTTCTGCCGCCCGAGCAGCTGGCGAACATGGGCTTCCTGTTTAACGGCGGGTTCGAACAGGCTCTCTCGGGCTTTCCGTTCGACTGGACCATTGGCCGGGGAACCGGCGTCACCGTAGATATCGCCCCGCGCCTCGACGCCCAAGATAAGCGCGGCCTTCTTGTCTCTTTCGGCGCAGGCCGCGCCAGTTTTCCGCGCGTCTATCAATGGGCCGCGCTGCCCCCGGGCGATTTCAGGTTCAAGGGTTTGCTCAAAGGCGAACTCATTGCCCGGCGCGGCCTTCAGTGGAGCGTGCACTGTCACGGAGGGCAGACGATCGGCGAGAGCGAGATGTTTCTGGGACGTCGTCAGGAATGGACGAATTTCGAATTCGCTTTCACCGTCCCGACGACCGGTTGCGCCCCCGAGATCGTGATTCTAACTCATGCCTCCCGTTCGCCCTCCGAACAGATGGCCTCGGGCGCAATATGGTTCGACGATCTGACGATCGTCCGCGCGCCGGAGAATTGATCGGCTTTTTCGGCCCCGTGCGTCGTCGCAACCCGTCGCTATCGACAGCCGTCGCGTCGGCGCCGCCCGCCCTACGACGCATCCGCGATCGGCCATTCGCCATTGAACACATTGCCTTTCGTGTCGTGCGCCTCAACGGAAATGGTTTTGGCGCCGCTGGGCGCATAGCTGAAACGGAAATTGGGGTCTTCCGACAGCGAAATCCCGCCCTCCATCGAAAAGAGCAGGGCGTCGCCCTGTTTCACCGTCACCTTGTCGATGTAATGCGCGGGAATGTAAAGGTGAGTGAGCTGATCCATCTGCATCCCGGAATTGTTGGGATGACGGATCATGATCTGGGCCTCGCGTCGGCCCGGCTCCGGGCTCTTGAACTCGCGATATTTCATCTGCCCCAGATGCGCGGCGGCTTCGTCGATGTTCTTGACGGCCGGCGCGGAGCAGCCGCCCGCCGCCTTCACGAATTTGACCTGCGAATGCAGCGCGCCGTCGGCGGTCTCCGCGACCACATGCACATTCGTATAGGAGTTGACGCGCACGCGCGTGGCGATGAAACCGACGCCGGCGCCTTCGCCGAACGTGAAGGCGGCGGCCATGGGCATGGGGTTCTCGTCGATGACCAGCGTCGCTTTCCTCACTCCCGCCTTGGGGTCGGCGAGGCGGATGGTCATCGGCACGATGGCGGCGTCTTCGGCGCGGACGGGCGCTTCGAGCGTGACGAGCCCGTCCCCGGACTTCATGGCGCGGCCCTGGAAAAGGTCGGTCACGAGACCGGGCCAGGGATCGAGCTTGAGCGCCTGGGCCAAGGCGGCTTGCGCCCAGAGCGCGGGGGCGAGGGCCAGAGCGGCGAGCAGCGGCGCAGGGCGGGCGTTTCGTGTCGCGTTTCGTGTCATGGCGTTTTCCTCTCCCCGGCCGCCGGGCCGGGGTTCAGCGCGAGCATATAGGGCTCTCCATGAAAGTCGCGAGCGACTGTGTCACCCTCCGCGCCGGGACGCCTATCCCCGTCCCCGATAGGGCGGCACGCCCTGGTCGGGGAGCCACAGCCCTTGAGGCGGCGGGCCGCTCTGCCAGAACACGTCGATCGGAATGCCGCCGCGCGGATACCAGTAGCCGCCGATGCGCAGCCATATCGGCGACAGCGCCGCAACGAGGTCGCGGGCGACGCGCAGGGTGCAGTCCTCGTGAAAGGCGCCGTACGTGCGGAAGCTCGCAAGATACAGCTTGAGCGACTTCGATTCGATCAGCCATTTTTCGGGGACATAGTCGATGACGAGATGGGCGAAGTCCGGCTGGCCCGTCACCGGGCAGAGCGAGGTGAATTCGGGTGCGGCGAAGCGCACGAGATAGGTCTGGCCCGGATGCGGATTGGGCACGAGGTCGAGTTCGGCCTCGTCGGGCGAGGCGGGAAGCGCCGCCTTTCGCCCGAGCAGCGCCGCGCCTTCGTTTGTCTTGGTCATGGTTCGAGTAAGAGGCGCCGGCGCGCCGGCGTCAAGACGAGGGCGGACGTCGGATCGCGGAAGGCTCCGGGGCCGGGCGAGGGGCGCGGAAGGCTTCAGCGTTTCGCCGGCGCCGCCGCGGGCGGGACGGAAGGCGGATCGGAGGCGCGGACGTTCTTCACGGAGACGCCGAGCCGGCCGGGCGGCGCGCTGGCGGCGAAGGTCTTCTTGCCGCGTCGCCCGATGAGCTTGCGCGGCCTTTCGCCCGGCTGGCCGGTGAGGTGGACGAGCTGCTGAACGCTGCGCAGCTTCTGGCCGTTGTACGAGAGGAGACGGTCGCCGGGCGCAAGGCCGATCTTCGCTGCGACGCTGTCCGCGACGATCTCCGTCGCCTCGACCTCGACGGCAATGACCTTGCCGCGCTCGTCGAGATAGGCGACGGCGATGGGCTGGTCCCCGTCGGCATAGGCGTATCTGGCCTTGACCCCGACGCCGTCGACGAGGAGCGGCTTGCCGTCGGCGGCCTGGATCGCTTTCGTCACGATCCTGCCTTTACCGTCCCTTTCTACGAGTTCGCGCGGCGCGGAGGCGGCGGTCGGTCTGGGCTTGGCGGCGGCGCCGGCAAGCGGCTTGCCGTCGACGTCGAACGTCTCCGTAGCGACGACAGATCCGCGATCGTCGTAGCGCGCGGTTATACGCGCATAGCCGGCGCTATGCAGCGCCGGCTTGCCGTCGAGGCCGAAATAGGCTTCCTCCACCCTGTTTCCGCGCTCGTCGTAACGCATGGTCATGCGAGCATAGCCGTTCTTGTACAGCGCTGGATTGCCGTCGACGCCGAAATAGGCGACTTCCACCAAGTTCCGGCGCTCGTCGTAACGTCGGGTCACGCGCGCATAGCCGCTCTCGAGCAGCGCCGGTTTGCCATCGACGCCGAAATAGGCGACCTCCACCTCGTTCCCGCGCTCGTCGTAAACCGAGGTCCAACCCGCATTGCCGTCCTTGTGGAGCGCCGGCTTGTCGTCGAGACCGAAATAGGCGACCTCCACCCGGTTGCCGCGCTCGTCGTAGCGCATGGTCACGCGCGCATAGCCGTCCTCGATGAGCGCCGGCTTGCCGTCGAGGCCGAAATAGGCTTCCTCAACCCTGTTTCCGCGCTCGTCGTAGCGCCAAGTGACGCGCGCATTGCCGTCCCTGTGTATCGCCGGTTTGCCGTCGACGCCGAAATAGGCGACCTCCACCTTGTTGCCGCGCTCGTCGTAACGTCGGATTACGCGCGCATAGCCGTCCTTGAGCAGCGCCGGCTTGCCGTCGACGCCGAAATAGGCGACTTCCGCCTCGTTCCCGCGCTCGTCGTAACGCATGGTCGTGCGCGAATAGCCGTCCTTATGGAGCGCCGGTTTGCGGTCGAGGCCGAAATAGGCTCGCTCCACCTCGTTCCCGCGCTCGTCGTAGCGCATGGTCACGCGCGCATAGCGATCCTGGCCGAGCGCCGGCTTGCCGTCGACGCCGAAATAGGCTCGTTCCACTTCGTTCCCGCGCTCGTCGTATCGCGCGGTCCAGCGCGCGACGTCGTTCGCGTCGAGCGTCGGCATGCCGTCGACGCCGAAATAGGCGACCTCCACCTTGTTGCCGCGCTCGTCGTAACGCCGGGTCACGCGCGCATAGCCGTCCTTGAGCAGCGCCGGCTTGCCGTCAAGGCCGAAATAGGCTCGCTCCACCTCGTTCCCGCGCTCGTCGTAGCGCATGGTCACGCGCGCATAGCGATCCTGGCCGAGCGCCGGCTTGCCGTCGACGCCGAAATAGGCTCGCTCCACCTCGTTCCCGCGCTCGTCGTACCGCGCGGTCCAGCGCGCGACGTCGTTCGCGTCGAGCGTCGGCATGCCGTCGACGCCGAAATAGGCGACCTCCACCTTGTTGCCGCGCTCGTCGTAACGTCGGGTCACGCGCGCATAGCCGTCCTTGAGCAGCGCCGGCATGCCGTCGACGCCGAAATAGGCGACCTCCACCTTGTTGCCGCGCTCGTCGTAACGCACGGTCACGCGCGCATTGCCGTCCTTGTGCAGCGTCGGCTTGCCGTCGACGCCGAAATAGGCGGCCTCCACCTTGTTGCCGCGCTCGTCGTAACGCATGGTCACGCGCGCATTGCCGTCCTTGTGCAGCGTCGGCTTGCCGTCGACGCCGAAATAGGCGGCCTCCACCTTGTTCCCGCGCTCGTCGTAAACCGAGGTCCAGCGCGCGACGCCGTCCTTATCGAGCGTCGGCTTGCCGTCGACGCCGAAATAGGCGACCTCCACCTCGTTCCCGCGCTCGTCGTAAACCGAGGTCCAGCCCGCAATGCCGTCCTTGTGCAGCGTCGGCTTGCCGTCGAGGCCAAAATAGGCGGCCTCCACCTTGTTGCCGCGCTCGTCGTAACGCACGGTCACGCGCGCATTGCCGTCCTTATGCAGCGTCGGCTTGCCGTCGAGGCCAAAATAGGCGGTCTCTACTTTGTTTCCCCGCGCGTCGCGAACCAAGATCACGCGCGCATAGCCTTCTTGGTTGAGCGTCGGCCCGCCGTCGGCGCCGTAATAGCTTTCCTCGATCAAGCCGCCATGCTGGTCGTATTTTTGCTTCACACGCGCGATGCGCCGGTCGCGGCGAATGGTCGGGGCGCCGGCCTCGCTCCGATATTCCTCTTCTTCGATGTTGCCGTTCGCGTCGCGCAGAAGCACGGCCCTGGTGAACCCTTGCTCGTTCGCTCGCAACCGGCCGTCGGCGTCGAGCCATTCGACGCCGGTCAGATCGCCGCGCGCGTCGAAGACGAGACGCCGGCCGGCGACGCCGGATTTTTCCGCTAGAACTTTACCGAGCGCGTCTAAGCTGCGAACCACGGAAGATCGGCCGTTCGCGGGATACTCGTACAAGCGGCCATACGCGCCGAGCGCGTCGGCGATCGTGCTCCCGCCGCCCACAGGCTCGAACTCCCGGCGCAACAAATGGCCTTGTGCATCGAAAGTCAGGCGATGCTGACCAATGTTGGAATGTCCGCCTTCCGCGTCCTCTCCGAAGGCGCTCAGTCCCAGCGCGCTTCCCGCGGCCGATTGGCGCTCCGCCACGCCGAGGCCGCGGTCAAAGGCGGCGATCGCCCTGGCGCGGCCGTCGCCGAACTTGTAGCTTATCGCGCGAATCTTCTTTCCGGTCTTGCCTTCCAAATTCGCTGTCGCGAGGCGCGGCTCAGAGCCGCGTCCGCCGCCGGCATATGTGAAGCTCCACAGAGCCACGTCTTTCGTCCAGGACTCTGCCTCATCCTCATATTCGTTGTTTTGCGTGTTCGTCAGCGCCCCGTGGCCGTTCACCCGCGCCAATTCCAGCACCAGCCCGTCCTGGACCGTGAAGCGGTAGCTGGCCGTGCGCTTTTGCTGCTGCGCTTCGGTCAGCGGGCCGACGCATTCGGGGATCGCCCAGCGCTCGGCGTAATTGGCGCAGTAGACGGTCTTCCGGCGCCAATGCTTGTCCCACTGCCACAGCCCCACACCCGCCGCGATCGCGACAACCGCCGCCGCCGCCCCAAAATTCCTGCGCAGCGCCGCGTTGCGCCGCTCTTCGTCGCGCCGCGCCAGATCGTCGAACTTGCACCCCAGCAGCGCGGAGGCGAGGCGCAGCAGCGCGCGCCGCTCGGTCTTTCCTCGCGGCTCGTCCTTGCGCGGGCGCACGTCGGCGGCGACGGGCTCGATCTCCTCCCAGACGAAGTCGACCGTTCCGTCCGCGTCCGCGCGAGCGACGCGGCGGCGGCGCAGTTCCGGCGGAAAGGAGTCGTCCGGTTCGCCCGCGACGAGCAGCGGCATGATCCGCTCGCTCTTGCCCATCTCCTGAAACAGTTCGATCTCGCGCCGCACCCAGCGCGACGCCGGCGTATCGGGCGAGCAGACGACGATGAGAAAATCGCTGCGCTTTAAGGCGTCCTTGATCTGGTCGGAGAGATCGCTGGAGGCCGGAATCTCGTCCTCGTCGCGGAAGAGATGGCCGATTTTCTCGGGGAACGCCTGCTCGCGCAGCGCCTTGGGCGTGCGGTAGGTTTCGAGCTCGGCCATGATGCGCAGCGCCCATTTGCGGTCGCGCGGCATGTGGCGGTAGCTGACGAAGGCGGAATAGCGGTCAGGGTCGGCGGCCATGCATGCGTCCTGAAACAGCGACTATGCGCCGCGATAATGGCGCGGGCTGCCGATTCCGACGAAGGCGCCCGTCTGTAACGGGATAATGCCGCCCGGGGATTCCGGGATAATGGCGCCCCCCTATTACGAGATGATCCCGCCCGGGCGCCGCGTTC
>Ga0233425_10000692_pt1 | contig 84292 bp, 65 predicted proteins | sample Watercolumn_Towu_2_FD_181712 | JGI IMG/M metagenome (GOLD analysis project Ga0233425, IMG submission 181712) | Freshwater microbial communities from Lake Towuti, South Sulawesi, Indonesia - Watercolumn_Towuti2014_140_MG | ecosystem: Environmental > Aquatic > Freshwater > Lake | place...
TGGCAGGTGCCGTCGAGGCGTCGTCCGCGGATCACCGCGTGGCTGATCGCGTGGTTGTGGGACGGGGCCGCGTGACCCTCGACAGGCTCAGCGGTCGGTAGCGGCTGCTGTTGTGGTTGCTGGTCGAACAGGCTGAGCTGTTCGAAGCGGTTGCCGGTTGTCTCGGGTCCGGCGCCCATGGTTGGTCGTCTTTCCATAGTCAGTTCTCCTTTATTCATCAATGTTCTCGGGTGATGTGTGTGCCGGGCGGGAAGGTCGAGAGTGATTCGTCGGTGGATCGCATTGCGATCTTCCGGAATCTGCTCTCGACACTTCCCGGCCCGGGGTGCCGATGGGACTCGTAAAGCGATTGCTCTACGAACGCGTGCTCTTCGGGCGAGCCGGCTTCGACGATTCGTCGTCGGGCTTCTCCGCGAAGAGGCTGGCGATGGCCGCTTGGCGTTGCTTGGCTTCGGCCTTGTGTACCGTTGCCTGTCGGGGACGACGGGCGGGACGTGCGCCGCGCCGAGCGCGGCGACCGCCACGGATTATCCGGACGTGCCGGTGGATCTGATCTGTCCGTCGGTGGGTTGTGAGGATGCGCCGACGTTCTTTACGACGCGTCGTCTGGCGAGCATCGTGACCTACACCCAGAGTCAGGGTGGGGTTTGGGATGCGGTGGATATGGTTGAGATGGTGCACCGGTTCCCGGATCCGGGTGGCGGGAACGATGCTCGGTTGTGGTTGCGGAGCATCCTTCGGACCGGTGACCCGGATGCGTTCGTGCCGAACTCGAACCCTCCGGTGGCGGTCGGGGGTACGAACCTGAACGACCGCCTACCATATGTGCGTTTCGGTGGCACGGCGTTGAACAACCGGGTGGATTACAACGTCGCGAATGGTGTGTTGTCGTTGAACAACTATCGGGTGAATTTGATCAATGATGAGATCGGTGCCCAGATCCAGGTGACCTACGGGTTCGGGTACGACGATGACGACGCCCAGTCGCATAAGTGTGTCGATCCGGATACGGGGACGCAGCCGATCAACGAACCCACGAGTAACCCGTGGACACCACCCGCGATCCTCGCGGATAGCTCCTACCCGGGCACCTATAACGCCTATGCGGGGGGTTGGGGCGAGAATGGTTGGGATTGTTTCCCGACGAACTACACCCCACCAGGTGGCGCACCGGCAGGGTTCGCATTGTTCAACAAGTGGTTGGTGAAGACCGTTAAGGATGTTGATCGGACCGGGACGGGTTCACCGACTCAGACCTGGACATATGCTTATCAGGATCGGCCGATGTGGCATCACGACGATCCGGTGATCCCGGCCGGGGCGGGCGAGTCGTGGGGGGAGTGGCGGGGCTATAGCCAGGTGCAGGTCTCGACCGGCACGACCAAGAGCATTGATGAGTACCGTTACTACCGGGGGATGGATGGCTGTGACGGGATCGGTAACCCGGTCCGCAGTGTCCAGATCCAGAACTATCTCGGTGGTGACGACGGCGTCGACCAGTTCTACCTCTCGGGTCGCGTCCGCTCCCACCGGCAGCTGAACTCCGCCAACTTCGAGCTCGAAAAGACGCTCACGACCTATGAGGTGCCGATCAGCGGCCCGGACGCCGGCGCCCAGCCGTGTGACAACAAACGCCGTATGGTCAACATCGACACGACCACCCACACCGTCGAGGGCCAGAACCAGACCACGGTCAACACCAACTACGACAGCGACGGGTACCCGATCGCGGTCCTCGACAACGGCCTGACCGGTGCCGGTGACCCTCCCGACGAGCGTTGCACCGAATACACCTACGCCCGGAACCCCAGCGCCTGGGTCATGAACAAGATCGCCCGCGAGACCTCCCGGATCGGCGCCGCCTCGAACTGTACGACCGGCACGGTCCTGCGCCAGAAACACAACTACTACGACGGGAACAACACCACGCTTGGTGCGATCGGCTCGAACGGTGACCCGACCATGCTCAAGACCTACCGGTCCGGCAGCAGTTCCCGCCAAGTCACCACCAGCTACGACGCCTACGGGCGAGTCACCGCGATCTCCGGGCCTCGTACCGGGCAGGCACTCTCGACCGTCTACTACCCGGCGAACGAGAATCTGACCGAAACGATTGGCACCTGGAACAGTTACGGGCAACGAGTCTCGTTCAAGACCCTCGACCGTGCTCGTGGCCTCGCCGTCCAAGAGACCGATGTGCGCGGCAATGTCACCGATATCAGCTATGACGGACTTGGGCGTATCACCGGCGTTGATCTCGATGACGACGGTGTCGGTAGTCTCGACAGTTACCAGTTCATCTACACGCTGCCGTGTGCCAACAGCAACGATGACTGTGTCCCGACCGAAGCGATCGTCAAATCGCGCCAGCTGCAGAGCGGGACGAGCACCTCGAATGATTCATGGATCGATAGCTGGCAGATCTTCGATGGGCAAGGCCGGCTCCGCCAAACCCAAACCTATGCGCCCCAGAACCAGGCGGGCGCGCTTTCGATCGTCACCGGGAACTACTACGACGACCGTGGGCTCCTCACACGCGCCACCAAACCATACTCCTCGACGATCGCGGCCGGGTCGTTCCATAACAGCACCCTGGGCGGTATCCCGACCCACATCAACTACCTCTACGACGCCAAACAACGCCAGACCCAGGCCACCACACTCAGTCAGGCCGACACGACCATCCTTGGTGTCCAATACACCAGCTACAGCGGACTGACCACCACGACCACGACCGGAGAATGCCGGCGGCGCAGCAACGTCAGCGACGTTCGCGGCCGGTTGGTCACCGTGAACGAGTACTCACTCACCGGTACATGTTTGAGTAACCCGACCCAGAGCACCTACACGCTGTACGCGGCGACAGACTACGACTACACCTGGCGTGACGAGATCTCCCAGATCACCGACGCTGGCGCGAATGGCGGGAACCAGACCAACTTCACCTACACATGGATGGGTGAACGCATCACCATGGACGATCCCGACGCCGGGGACTGGTCCTACTTCTACGACGGGTCCGGCAACATCGACCACACCACCAACCCGCTCGGCCAGACCGTCAGCTACAGCTGGGACCTCGAAAACCGCAAGACCGCCGAAATCATCGCTGGGAGCAACGTAGCCACCTGGGAGTACAACACGACCAGCGGTTACGGCGACGGGACCACGTACACCGACCGGGGACAGCTCACCAAGTCGACGCGGATCGAATCGGGCGGGAACTTCGAGTCGAACTACACGCTGTATGACAATCGGAATCGGTTGACGGCCCGGAACACCAAGATTCCCGCAGGCGCGCTGTTCGCCGGGTCCGCGGCTCAGACCTACACCTACAGCTACGCCTACGACGAAGCCAACCACCAGACCAGCATCACCTACCCCGACATCGACGGAACGGGCGGGCTCGGTGCCGAAACCGTCGTCACCGACTACAACGGTGCCACCACCAGCGGTGACTCGTGGTCCAGGCTCGGGCTCCCCAACGTGTTACGCCGCAGCGACTCGACGATCAAGTATGTGGAGTCCAGCCAATACGACAACGTCGGACGGATCCTCGGCCGAGACCACCAAGGACCCACCAGCACCCCATCGAACCTGTGGCTCTACCGGACCTACGAATACGACACCAACACCCAACACCTCGGCCGCATGAAAGCCACCGTCGGTACCACCAGCGGCTTCACCAACGTTCAGAACGACACGTACGGCTACGACGAAGACGGCTACATCGTGCGTGTCACCCACGAAAACGACAGCCAACAAGAATGCTTCCTCCACGACGAGATCGGCCGACTCACCCGCGCCTGGACCCGCGGCACCAGTGGCGTCTGTAACTACACGACACCGAACCCCGGCACCGCCGCCGGACCCAGCCCCTACGACACCCAATACCTCTTCGCAGGATCGAACGGCAAAATCGGGAACATGACCGCGATGATCACCAACGGGGTCACCACCGACTACACCTACCCGATCCAAGGCCCCGGGAGCGCCCAGCCCCACGCACCCAACACCGTCGGCGGGCTCACCTACACCTGGAACGCCGACGGCAGTCTCGCCTGGAACGTCAGCCCCAACCCCTGGCCGATCTACAGCTACGACGAACAAGGCCGGCTCCGCAACGTCGCCACCGCAGCGATGAGCGAGGACTACACCTACGACGCCGACGGACAACGCATCCTCAAAAAGAGCAGTAGCGGCGACGCGACGCTCTACCTCGAAGGCCAAGAACTCCGCATCACCCCCACCAACACCAAACAGACAACCCGCTACTACATCATCGGCGGTGCGACCATCGCCAACCGCACACCCGACAACCAACTCCACTGGACCCTCGGTAACCACCAAGGAACCATCAGCTACACCGTCAACGCCGGAACCACCACCTACCAACGCCAGCTCTACACCCCCTACGGTGCACCACGAGACACCCCCAACCAACTCCCCACCGAACGCGGCTTCCTCGGCCAAACCGAAGACGACAGCACCGGACTCACCTACCTCAACAACCGCTACTACAACCCCACCCTCGCCAAATTCACCCAACCCGACCCACTGATTAGTGCCGGCACCCCACAAACCCTCAACAAATACAGCTACAGCACCAACAGCCCAATCACCTACAGCGACCCGAGCGGGCTGAAGTTGGAATTGGCTGGGGGTGGTTACGTTCCACCCAAGATCGGCGACACGAGCTCTCGCACAGAGCTAGCTACCGACATTGAGCTTGGAGTTTGCGTTCCCGGTCAATTTGCGGTAGTCCTCTATAGCGTAGAATATCGGTGTCCAAGAGGCTGTCTATGGGTCAAGACCGGCATTCTTTCAACTACATGGCTCAGCCCCGAGGACTCGCTATCTCTGGCAACAACCATCATGCTGCACGACGCTGCAAACGGAGACGCGGAGGCCCAGGGCGTGGCCGACAAGCTCCAAGATGCATTGCAGCAGGGCGACGCCAAAGCACTCGGGATGGGAGGTGATGCTGCCGGCGCGATACTTCGTTATGGCGTCCAGAACGTTCGAGCGCATTCCAAGGGCACGGCCTGGGTCAACAGTTTCACGCGCTGGAAGCCGGGTGCGAACCTAACAGGCCTCAACCGTCTGGGAGCGACCGCGAACCGGGTGGCTCCTGTCCTACGAGGGATCAAGTTTGCAGCCAGAGGTGCTGCAATCGCGAACGCAGCCTCAGAAAGTATCGGAGGCTATAACGAGGCGCGCGAGCTCGGACTTATGGGCCAACTGGGCAACGCCATGATTCAAGGAGGTACAGTTGCTATAGGCGCCGGGCTTGGTGCTGCCGGTGGGGCGACTGCGGGAGCATTTGTGGGTTCAATCTTCCCGGGACCTGGGACCGTCATCGGTGCTGGTATCGGCGGGGCTTTAGGTGGGCTTGCTGGAGCGTGGGCTGGCGATCATGCTGGCGATGAAATTTATGAAGCACTGGCGGCATAATGACCGGTGCTAGGAAGCACACGACCGTGAATAAAGTGGTCGTCCTTCAACCATCTCGCGTCAGATTCTTTCTGGTTTTTTCTGTCGTGGAAGCAGGCTCGATAGTTGCCGGCTTCATTGTAGGAGCGAGGATCGCTCCAACTGTCGGGGTAGTGGCGACCAGCACCTCATCGATCTTTTGGGTCTCTTGTATCTACGGGTTCATGATCCTGCGCATTGAGATAGACGACCGACGGATCGCGATCAGACATTGGACAAGATTCCCGTTCACCGTATCGACGGAGGAGTTCTCATTGGATGAAGTGCAGTACCGTGTCGTAAACATCGAGGGTATCGGTGACTATATAACCTTGACCGTTGACAAACGGGAAGTTATTTCGACGCCAAAGTTGGCGTATTCCCGTCGTCAGTTGGAAGAGTTTGCGGAACGCATGCGAGGGACGTAGACCTCTTGTTCATCACGGACGATGGCGAGTTCAAGGGGTGGTCGCGGCAGATCGGTGGCACTGCCCTGAGCGCCAAACGCGGCCGAGCGGCCACGGGTTGTGCAGGTCACGAGCCGATAGAGGCCAGTTTATCCGATATAGACGGGTGTGAAAGCGCCGCGATCATCTCCACTGTGTGATGTCGCGAGACATCGGAGACTGATGTCGCGGGTCATCGTAGACATCAGCTCGTTTGGGGTTGGTAGCCGCGTGCGGGGTCGATGGTGAGTTCGCGGATGAGTTCGCCGGTTGCGGTGAGGACGCGGATGTTTGGTCCGGCGGTGAGCACGGCGACGGTGGCGCGGGCGTAGCGTCGGCCGAGGCCGATGTGGTGGAGCCGGCCTTTGTAGCGGAGGGTGATTTTGCCGTAATGGTCGACGCGGTCGTGGCGGAGTCGGTAGCTGTCGATGGTGATTGGTGGTAGGCGTGGGTGTGCTCGTGTGCGCGCGTTGAACGCTTCTTGGGGTGTGCGTCGGCCGATGGCGCGGTGGGGCCGGACGTTGTTGTAGTAGGTGGTGAAGCGGTCGAGCTGGGCTTGTAGCGCGCGCATGGTCTCCGGCGCGTGTTGCTTGGTGAGGTAGCGCTTCTCGGTCTGGTGGAACCGTTCGACTTTGCCGCAGGTCTGAGGGTGATACGGCCGCGAGTGTTTGAACTCGATGCCGAGTGTGGCGAGTTCGTGTTGGAGCGCACCGGTGCCGTGGCGGTAGGCGGCGGTGAACACGGCGCCGTTGTCGGTGAGCAGCGACGCGGGATAGCCCCATTCTGCGGCGGCTTTGTGGAAGATCCGCACGACGTCGGGCGCGGTGTAGACGCGCAGTGCGTGTGAGGCGAGGCAGAGCCGCGAGTGGTCGTCGATGATGTTGAGGACTTCGACGTGGGTGCCGTCGGCGAGGGTCACGTGGGTGACGTCAGCTTGCCAGCATGCGTTCGGTAGGTCGGCTTCGAAGCGCACGTAGGAGCTCCGCGGCCGTTTGTGTGGTTGGGGGGTGACGAACCCGCGGGCTTTGAGGACCCTCCAGATCGTCGAGATGGACGGCACGGTCTCGTGGCTGCGGGACAGGTGCGTGTGGATGGTCTGCGCGCCTGCGTCGAAGCCCGCTTCGATCAGCGTCTTGCGGAGCGTGACGATGTTGTCTTCGTGCTTGTCGGTGATCCGCGCCGGTGAGTGATGAGGGCGACGGGACCGCGGTTCGAGGCCAGCCTTGCCGTCGGCGCGGTAGCGGGCAAGGAGCTTGTACAGCCAGCTGCGATGCACGCCATGCGCGGCAGCGAGCTGGGCGATCGGTGTGCCCTCACGCAGATGCCGCTCGATCAGGTAGCGCCCCAGATCCATCGAAGACCCCCCGTTCGGTGTCTCCAATGTCTTGACACAGGTGTCGCCGATCTCCTGGGATCACACACATCAGCTCCACTGATGTCATGTCGCGAGACATGGAGAACGCCCCGAACCTGCGATTGGGTTCGGGGTGTTGTTGTCCAGGGCGGGCGGGTCCTCTTGGGTCGGCCGGTGGGTTGGTAGTCGCGGCTGGTGTTGATGGTGAGGTCGCGGAGGAGTTCGCCGGTGGCGGCGTCGACGACGCGGACGTAGAGGTCGTCGACGAGGAGGACGAGCGCGGTGGTGACGGATGGCGGCCTAGAGAATGGCGTCGGCCACAAAGCCCTTGATGAGGCGGGTCGTTACTTCGGGTTGCTCGACCCACGGCAGATGGCCAGCGTGGTCGATCCGCACGAAACGGGAGCGAGGGAGGTGCTCGCTCAGTTCGACGGCCCCGACTTCGGGCCGAGGATCCTGACTCCCGTGGATCAGGAGCGCCGGCATTTCGCACGCAGCGCACGCGTCGAGAAGCTGCTCGGACGGGTAGATCTCCGCCCGGCTCAGCGCTCGATTCACCGAGAAGTTGATGTCCAGCGGCGTGTTCGCCATCTCCTCGAGTTCGCTCGGCGGCGTTGACTGCTCGACGAAGTCAGTCATCCACTTGAGCCGTCGGAACTCGACTTCCTCCTCCCAGGTGCGGGCGTCGCGATCCTCAAGGCACGTCAACCGTTTGTGCGCCGCTTCCGTCATCAGCTCCGCAGTACGAGCGTTTGCGATCGCGCGGCCGCGTTCACGCCAGCATTCCGTGGTGCCGTTGCCCGAGATGTACACCAGGGCGGCCGTCGTCTCTGGGTGTTCGATAGCCGTGAGCAGCGCCAGGTACGCGCCCCATGAATGTCCGACCACAACCCACTTCTCGTGGACAGCGAAGGATGCGTAGAGCTCCTGCACGTCTTGCAGAGCGCGCTCGATCCCATACACCGCGGCTGGGCCGCTTCGTCCGCAGCCTCGCTGGTCCCACCGGTAGACGCGGAACTCGTCCCGCAAGTGGTTCGACAAGCTCCCGAGGTAGTCCCACAACCCGGGGCCCCCGTGGCACAACAGGACGGGTGCGCCCTCACCGTCGATGATCGTCCACAACGATGCGCCATCGCTGGTCTGGATGACACGTTCCTCCGCCACGGAATGAGACCGTAGAGCGCCAGTCCCCGCGTGGAAGGTCTGCCGAGCTACGCAAACAGCCGACGTGGTACTGCACGCTGGCGCGACAACGACGCAGAAGGGGCGCCTCGCTGATGTCGTTGTCGGTCAGGCTCCGATAGCGGACGCCGACGCCAGCACTTCGGAGCGCATTCGCGATGGTCGTTCGATGCAGGCCGAACTCCGCCGCGAGCGCGTTCGCCGACTCCCCCGCGTCGCACCGGCGGACGACCTCCGAGCGATGGCATCGTCATCGCGGCGTCGACCATGTCCACGACCGGCGACGGATTCATGTCTTAGTTCGCTGATCATTCGGTAAGTCCGCGCTTGATCGCCTGCGCGGCGAGCTCGGTGCGCGTCGTCACACCGAGCTTGGTGAACGCGTGGCTGAGATGCACCTTGACCGTTCCGCGAGCGATGAACATCCGCTCGGCAATCTGGGGGTTGGTGAGCCCCGCCGCCGCGTGAACAACGACGCGCCGCTCGGTGGGCGTCAGGCTCTCCCATCCCGCCGACGGGCGCTTCCGTTCGCCGCGTGCTCGGGAGACGTACTCGGTCATCTCGCCGAGCGGCAGGCTTGCGGCGTCGCTCGAGTGGCGTTCGAAGGTCTCTGCGCCGAGGAGCTCTCGCGCGCGGTCGACGTGTCGCTCCCGCGCGGCGGCGTCGACGGGGCGCGGCGCGAGTCTGCGGTTCTCAGGCCTCGACGAACTCGTAGTCGACCCCGAGTAGGTCGTAGGTGCGACGCGCCCGGAGGTCGCGGGTCAGCAGCCGGCACCCGTTGGCGCGCGCCGCTTCACCGACCAGTGCGTCGTAGATGCCACCACCGACGATGCCGATCGCCCCCAGCTTCATGAGGAGCGCATCGGCATCTGCGGGCTCGAGCCACCGGACCGCCGGGAACGTGCGCTCCATCACGCCCAGCGCCGTCGTCGCGTCGACTGCCAGCTGCCCTGGCATGCGGGTGAGCACCGAGAACGTCTCCCACGCAGCGTGGCCCGCGAACGCCGGTCGGCGAGCCCGGACCACCGAAGCGCAGGCGCGGTGCGCGGCGTGCGCAGCGTCGAGTGCCGCCACGGCGACACTCGTGTCGACGACCCACTCTTCAGCGCTGGTCGGCATCTCGCCACCGCTGCACGTCGGCGTCGGTGATCGTGGTGCCTTCGACTCGTTCGAACACCGGCCAGCCGTCGTCTTCGATCACCGCGCGACCGAGCGAGCGGCGCGGGGTGAGACGGATGCCATCGCCATCGGCGGTCACCTCCAACGGGGTCTCGGCGTCGATCGCGAAGCGGTCCCGGAGCTCCTTCGGGATTACCACCCGGCCTGCACGATCGATGTTTACCATCATGGCACCCATCCTACCACCACATGCCCGCTCAGGCGTGCTCAGGATCCCGATCGCCATCGACTGGATGTCGTTGAGCGCCCTCGTCGCGTGCCAGTCGCCGATCTTCATCCCGTCGCCTCGCGCTGGTTGCGTTCGGTGCCTGGCGGCCCGGCCGGCACTCCGGGCACCACGATCGCAGTCCCTCGGTCGCGGGTCGTCGCCCACGCGTCCTCGGCGTCGACGATGGACGGGTACCACTCGATGAGCACGTGGCCGTCGAAGGGCCACGAGCCCTCGAAGACGTTGACCGCATCGGACACGGCCGTCGCGAGCCGAGTCGCCCCGGGACGGTCGACCACCTCGGGCACACAGGCCACCACGTACGCGCCCCCGACCGGGGGCGCGCCCGAGCCGTCGCCGATGACCGCGACGATGAAGTGCATGTCGTAGATGCCGACCCGGTTCGGGCGAGCGTCACGGTACTTCGGTGAGTGCCAGAACGCCTCGAGCTCATCGAGGGAGCCGTAGCGCTCGAGGGCCAACGAACCGAACTCCCAGCGGCCGGCGATCTCGACGACCCGGTCGCTCATGGCGAGCAGCGACATCGTGGTGCCGAGTCGAGTCATCGCGGCTACCGCGCCGGCGAAGTACGCGGCGCCTCGCTCGGCGGCGTCGGCCGGTGGGTCGGTCGTGGCCTGTAACCCGACGACGAGGTACGCGCTCACGAGCGCCCCATGGCGAAGGTGTCGACCAGCTTCGTCCAGTCGAACCCGTTGGGCCCGCCCAGCGCATCGTGGCGGCCGAGCAGGCCGGCCATCGTCTCGCCGTGGGCGGCGATCAGCGCGTCGGCCTCAGCGCGATAGTCCTCGATGGGGCGCATCGCGAGTCGGCAATAGGTGACGTGGAGAACGACCCGCTCGCCCGGCGCGGTGCGCGGGTAGTTGCCGTGCCACACTGCCCCGTCCCACAGCGCCACCGATCCAGCTGGCGCCTCGATCGGGACCGCTGCGTCCGCGGCCGCGATCTCGGCGGCATCGGGGTGACGTCGATGGCGTTGCGATCCCGGCACGACCTTCGTCGCGCCCCCGGCTTCGGTGAAGTCATCGAGGATCCAGCACACCGTGATCATGTAGGACTGCTCGGGGAACGGCGCCGGCATCCAGTTCTGGTCGCTGTGCAACGGCAGCGCCGGCGAGCCCTCGGAACGGATCGAAGCAGTGACCTGGCTGATCAGTGCACCCCGTCCCACCACGTGCTCGACGAGAGCCAGCACCGGCGGGGCGAGCACGGCCTCGGCGAACACCGGGTCGCGTCGCAGCAGCATCTGGCTGGCGCCGTGCTCGAGCACGTCACTGCGCAGGCGGGCGCAGAGTTCGGCATCGAGGTCTTCGATCACCGCGTACCCCACCTCGTCGAGCTGGCCGACCTGGCGCTCCAGGCCCAGCGCGGTCACCGCCTCGGAAGTTGCCTTGCCGATCATCATCCTGCTCCCTTCATGCCGACACCGCCCGGCCAGATGGTCGTCGTTCGCGCTGCGGTCCGCTCGCGGAGACGGATCCGGGACGGCGGATCGGCGTCGCGTCCTTCGATAGCGGCGCCCCGCTCGATCAGCAACGGCAAGAGCTCGATGAACACGGCCCGGACGAGACGTCCCGGCTTGCCATCATCACAAGATTGCCCGATCGATGCGCATTGCTGCAACCGCGTCGAATGCGCACCGCCAGGCGTCATCAGTGCCAACGGCGTAACGGACGCACCGCACCCAGCCTCTTCGACCGGCTCTGCCGCCGCGCCCACATCACCACCACCAACAGTGAGAGCTACCGCCTCCGACATCGCGGCGTAACCGCTTGACGCGACGACTCCTATCGGGACACGCGGGGACACGCACTTGGCCGTTGACTGACACCTCGCCGCCATGCACGAGTGGTCGAAGACCCTCAGCCGACCTTCACATACATGAGTTCAAGTTGGATGTTGTCGGGATCGCGAAAGACCACCACGGACCCGTACGACTGGTCCGCGTGCACGGGTCGTACACCGTGTGCATCGCGCACTTACACACGGCACCGAGATCGGGCGCGCGTCGACCTAGACCCCGACGGCGAAGCACCCGGTCGGCACGTCGCAGCAGACGGATGGTGCCTGCGTCTCTCCTATCACAGGCCGAACCCCGGTCGCTCGATCGTCAACAAACGCAATCCCGCCCTTTCGAGCGCATCGCGGTCAAGCCGATAGTGACGTCTTCCGGGAACCCCATGAAACAAGAGAACCGGAACACCGCCCGCGACGCCGTATTCGGCGTGGCCGACACTCCGACCATCGTCGACCACAATGCTGCCTCAACCATCAAGAATCGTCTCGCGCGCGACGTTCGGTCGTGCCGTCAGTCAGACGCCGACCAACTCGCCAATCGTCGGTGCGACGCGATCAGCGATCGGTTGCAGCGAGTCGATGTCGAAGCCGTACAGGCGGGCCGGGTTGTCGGTCAGGATGGCACGTACATCCGCCTCGGGGATGCCACGGAAGCACGCCTGCAACTTGCGCACGGTGCGAGGCCAGGTGCCTTCCACGTGCGGGTAGTCGGCACCCCACATCATGTTGGGAACGCCGATCGAGTGACGTCGACTCGCGTCGATGGCGTTCATGAACGACGCGCCGATCGTGACCTGGCGGGCGAAGTACTCGCTCGGCTTGAGCTTGGCAGTCTGGTCGATGTTGCGGAAGAACGGCGCTGCATGGATGCCGTCGAGCAACGTCAGCGTGTCGGGCACCCAGTCGGCCCGGGTCTCGGTGAGGACCAACTTCATGTCCGGGAACCGATCGAGGATCCCCGACCAGATGAAGATCCACAGGTTTCGTGCTGAGAAGAACGTCGCCTCTGTCGCGTACATCAGCATGCTGACGATGCCGTAGTCGCCATAGGCCGGCGTGCCACCACCGCCGTGCACGTGCACCGGCATCGCATGGTCCTGACACGCAGCCCAGATCGGGTCGTAGCGCGTATCCATGTACGGAGGCAGTCCGTGGCCGGGAACGGTCGGGATGATCACACCCTTCATGCCGTTCTCCGCGGCCCACTTCACCTCAGCGATGCAGGCGTCGGTATCGTGCACGAACAGCATCGCCAACGCGGCCCGCCGGCCCGGTGATTCGTTGGCGAAGTCGACCAGCCAACGGTCGTAAGCACGATTGCCCACCGCGCGCAGGTCGTGTTCGGCCTCCTCGCCGAATCCACCGAACGGCACACCACCGTTCGGGAACAACACCTCACCGACGATGCCTTCGCCCTCAAGCACGCGCTCACGAATCCGCGAGTTCCACTCACCGTCGCGGTCGTCGCCGGTCTCTTCGTCGAGACCGAAGCTGCCTTCGTCGGTGAACAACGACGTACCGTCTTGGCGTGCCTTCCGGGCCGCGGCCCGCTGCTGCTTCAGCGCCGTGGCGAACTCCTCGTACCGCTCACGGTACTTCGGTTCGATGTACGGGACGTAGTCGTCGGGTCGAGCGGTGGCGTGGCCGTCGCAGGAGATGATGACGGGGCGGTGATCGGACATCGCTACCTCCGGAGCTGCGTGCGTCCATAGTAGACATTCTCGTCATCTCTGTCTACAAGCAATGGCGGGCCGGGCCACGACGCGGCGTACGCTCCAGTCGTGGCCCGAGCGGGAACGCCACCCATCTCATCAGCCGTTCCCACGGCGCGATCGACGCGCGCGACCGGACGGCCCGTCGGCGGTGGCCGCAACACCGAGGCCAGCCGCACGCACATCCTTGACGCGGCCGAGCGGTGCTTCGCAACACTCGGAATCGAAGCCACCACGATGGGACAGATCGCGGGCGAAGCCGGCCTGTCTCGCTCCTTGCTCTACCGGCACTTCGCCACTCGCGATGAAGTCGTGCTCGCCAGCATGGAGCGGGCGTGCCGTCGCCTCATCGTCACCGTGTCCGAGGCAACAAGTGAAGCAACCGACCTCGCCGAGCTGTTCACCACCTATCTCGTCGAGATGACGTGGATGGTCCGATCCGACCCCGTGCTCACCGAAGTGTTCCGAGGCAGCAACCGCAACGTCGTGGCATCACTCATCAACGAACACGCCAACTTCATGATCGAGGACCCCGACGCCTCCGCCCGCCGTTTACGCGCCGAACGCCCGGGCTTCCTGGAGCAGCTCCGTCCCGGCCTGACGTTCCGCGAAGCGTTGGAGTACGTCCGTACCTTCGGAGTGAACCTGGCGACCGCACCCCCGCGTGTCGTCGCCAGCAAGCCGGCTCTCCGGCGCTATGTCGTGACGTTCCTCATCCCGGTGCTCGTCGCCGACCCCCCTCCGGTCCCGCCCCGCCCGCGGCGCCGCTGACCGATTCGTCCCCGAGGATCGCGTGCAGCACGAACAAACCGGAGCAGCCGTTCCTCCGCCGCCAAGTGCACCGCCTGTAGCGGACCCCGATGCGTTCGACGAGGCGCGCGACCAAGGGATCCCAGCGCGTCCACGCATCGAGCTGATCGCAGGTCAGGCGAACGGCGAGGGGTGCGGGCGCGCGGGAGGCGAGGCGAGGAACGGGTCGACGTGCTCGGCCATCAACGTGTCGATCGTTGAACGGTGCGCGGGGTCCGCGACGAGATTGTCGTCCTCCGCCGGATCGGCCACGAGGTCGAACAACTGACAAGCGATGTGGCGATCTTCGTCCACGACCAGCTTGTACCGGTCGGTCTCGAATGACGCGAAGCCCCAGTTCTCGCTGATCGAGACCCGCCGCGTGGCCGGACGCTCACCACCGAGATACCCGAGCAACGAACGGCCCTCGCTTCGGGGCACGCCTGATGCGCCGGCAATGGCGCGCACCGTGGCGGGCACGTCGATGTGCTCGACCAGGTCGTCGATCACGCGCCCGCGCGCCCCGGCCGGAGGTTGAATGATCAAGGGCACTCGCACCGCGCCGTGATACAGCACGCACTTCGACATGAGGCCGTGATCGCCGGCCATCTCGCCGTGATCACTCGTGTAGATGATCCACGTGTTGTCGCGCAACCCACGGTCGTCGAGTGCGTCAACGATGCGACCGACCGCGTCGTCGATCACACTGACGTTCGCATAGTAGGCACGACGCATCCCGGCGATCGCGGCGGCATCCATCGTTGCCGTGTCGGATAGGTCGAGCATGCCGCGCGCGAGCTTGCCGTAGTTCCCGGCGTGCTGCAGATCGGGTCGCGTGGTGGTGCGAGGTGTCAACGGTTCTGCGGGCGCGAACCGCGCGACGGCGTCGCTCGGTGCATCCCAGGGATCGTGCGGTCCGGGAAATCCGACGAACAGGAAGAACGGATCGGCCGGTGAGCGCGTCTCGATCCAGCGAACGGCCGCGTCGCCGTGCCACGTGTCGATGTAGTCGGCCAACGGCAGCGGCGACGGTGTGGCATCCCACATCGGCACTCGTTTGGTTGCGCCCACGCCTCTCTCGTTCTCACCGTGGTAGCTGCGGTCGGCCACGTGTCGGCAGTACGCGTCGAGCAGGCCGCGCCGTTCGAGATGCGCGGTGTACGGCGTGCGCGCGCGGGTCGTGAACTTGTCGCCGGTCTCGATCACCTCGGTGAAGCCGCGTTCGTGGAGCCGTGGTGCGAGTTCGGCGACGTCGCCGACCGCGATGTCGTCGTCGCGCGTCAGATGGGCCTTCCCCAGCATGGCGGTGTGGTACGCCGCAGCCCGGAGCGCGTGCAAGTACGTCGGCGTGCCAATGGCGACCTCAGCCCAGTTGGTATAGACGCCGTGATCGCGCACGTACCGTTCCGTGAGGAACGACGCGCGCGCGGGCATGCACAACGGGCCTTGACAGCTCACTCGGGCGAAGTACGTGCCTGCGGCTGCGAGCGCGTCGAGGTTCGGCGTGTGCACCGTTGGGTTCCCCGCGCAGCCGAGCGCATCGGCGCGATGCTGGTCCGCCATGATCAGAACGATGTTCGGTCGTGCGGTCACCGGCACCCGACGAACGTAGCGCCCAAGCGGTGACGCGAGTCGGCTCGGCACCGTGGACGGATCGGCTCGGGCTTCGTTGTCTCTGCTGAACGCCACTGCGAATGCAGCAGCCCAGCCGCGCCGGAGCGCTGGCGGCGGTCGATCGACTCACGAATCTGAGAAACTGGCACATGCTCGAAACGAAGTCGGGACACCCTCGCCCCGATCGCAGGCGCGAGCGCTGGCAGTCGCTCGACGGCCAGTGGCGATTCGCGCTCGGCGACGGCGGGCTCGACGCGGAGGCATTCGACCGGACCATCGAGGTTCCGTTCCCGTATCAGTCGGCAGCGAGCGGGGTCGGGATCACCGACCCGCACGACGTCGTGCGGTACCGACGAGAGTTCTTCGCGCCCGAAGCCGCCACCGACGAACGCGTGCTCCTGCATTTCGGGGCAGTGGACTACGCATGCACCGTTTTCGTCGACGACCTCCTCGTCGGTGAACACTCGGGCGGACACGTGCCGTTCACGTTCGACATCACGGACGCATTGGACCCGGAGCGAGGCATGCACTCGCTCGCGGTCCGTGTCGTCGACGAATACCGCGCCGATCAACTCCGTGGCAAGCAGACGGCCTCGTTCCCGTTCATGATCCACTACACGCCGACTACGGGTATCTGGCAACCGGTATGGCTCGAGGTCACCGGAGCGTCGTGGATCCGCGATCACCACGTCGATGCGCGCAGCGACGGCTCGTTATACATCGATGCCGACGTCGCGGGCATCGACCGACCGATGTTGCGGGCGACGATCACGCTCGCCGATCTGGCGCACGTGGCCGAGGGTCGAGCGCCCCTGCACTTCCACTGCGAGGGAGTCGAACCGTGGGGCGTTCGGGCGCCGCACCGATACGCGATGCGACTCGACGTCCTCGGCGACGGCGGCGCGGTCCTCGACACGGTGTTCGGCGCCGTGGGCTTTCGCACCATCGAGATCATCGGCGACGACTGGACGCTCAACGGCGCTCCGTTTCGCCCGCGTCTGCTACTCGATCAAGGCTTGTGGCCCGAATCGTTGTTGGCTGCACCGTCGGAACAGGCACTGATCGACGACCTCAAGTTCGTGCTCGAAGCGGGATTCGACGGCGTCCGCAAGCACCAGAAGATCGAGGATCCGCGTTTCCTCTGGCACGCCGACCGGCTCGGACTCGTCATCTGGGACGAGTTGCCGTCGCCATTCGGACTGGCTCGCTTCGAGGGTGCCCTGGTCGATCACGCGCTCTCGGAATGGCGCTCGGCGATTCGACGGGATCGATCGCACCCGTGCGTCGTGGCATGGGTTCCGATCAACGAGTCGTGGGGCGTGCAAGGTCTCCACACACGCGCCGACCAACGCGACGTCGTGCGACGGTTCGTCGCCGAGACGCGTGCCCTCGACCGTTCGCGTCCCGTGATCGACAACTCCGGCTGGGGTCATGTCGAGACCGATGTCGTCGACGTCCACGACTACGACCAGGATCCACATCGCCTCACGCAGCGATGGACCGGTATCACACATCGCGACTGGGATCGAGGCCCCGAGGAGTTCGACGGCACCGCCAACGGCTTCGACCTCGCGCGATGGATGGAGTTCGCGCTCGTCGACCGCAACCGAACCCCGCGCGACGTTCTCGCGGACATGATCCCGAACCCCAGGGTGTGGGTCGCCGGACACGAGCCGAGGGGCAGTTGTCCACCGCTGGTGATGTCGGAGTTCGGCGGCGTCGGGCTTGCCTTCGGCGACGGCCCGCGCGAGCGGTTCGACTACGTGGGCGCGGCCGACCCCGACGATCTGCTCCGCCGGTTCACGATGCTCGTCGACGCCGTCGAACGCGTCCCGGAGATGCGGGGCTGGTGCTGGACGCAACTCGCGGACACCGAACAGGAGATCAACGGCTTGCTCACTGCCGACCGACGCGCCAAGGTTGCACCCGAGCTCCTGCGCGCCGCGCTGGCCGCCGCACCGTGGACCACACACCCCAGCCGTCGCTGACGTCCCGGCGACCGGCGACGCGTCGGTGCTGGTAATCGTGGTACTCGTGCCCATGGCTACTGAAGCAGTTTCGCGACGGCCGCGGCGCGCGCGGCCTTACCGCTGACACCGAGCTTGGTGTACGCGTTCTGGAGGTGGCGTTCGACAGTGCGAACGCTCACGAACGTCCGCGCCGCGATGTCTGCGTTGCTCAGACCAGTTGCGGCGAGCTCGAGTATCTCTCGTTCACGCGCCGAGAGGTCGGCAACCGCGCCGCTTCGCTGGTCGGTGCTTCGGTCCGCGTCGAGGAATGCTGTGATCTCCTCGATGATGACCTGCCATGCTGGTTCGTCGCCCAGGACGATGTGGTTATCGCTTTCGAGCGCGACGAGTCGAGCGTGTCGGAGTGCCGACGCCAGCAGTCGTCCGTGTTCGAATTCGACCATGCGATCGCCTCGCGAGTGCAGGACGATCGCGGGCATCGACAGCGCGCTGAGGAGATGACTCGTTTCGGTGGTGTTCCACTGCCGGCGCGCGGCGATCGCCACGTCGCGACTGGCCGAGGCCCGGAGGAGGTCGTCTATCCAGCGCAACTGTTCGTCGCCTCCTCCGGGAATCATCATCGAGCTGAACACTCGACGGAACTCGGACTGAGCGCGATCCCAGCCGACTCTGATCAGCTGTTCGAGGGTGTGCTCGAGTGCCTCGGTCTCGGGTGTGCGGACCGGGTATGCGTCGGCGAAGGTGTTGTAGAACACCATGCGCGTCACCGTTTCCGGGTGCGCGGCCGCGTACGAGATGGCGGCCGGACCGCCTTGCGCCATGGCCATCAACGCAAAGCGTTCGTATCCGGCTGCTTCGGCAACGGCGACGAGATCGTCGACGCGAGCTTCGAGACGGTGGTCGTCGATGTCGCGGTCCGACAGACCGTGACCGCGCTCGTCATAGCGGATCACGGTGGCGATCCGACCGAGATCGTCGAGAAAGTGGCGCCATACCGGGCTGCGCCAGTCATGTTGGAGGTGACTCAGCCAGCACGTCGAGACGAGCAAGGGCGGACCACTTCCGTGACGAGCCCACGCGATCCGCACTCCGTCGGCCGCGGTGCAGAACCGCGTCTCCTGAGTTGCCTCCCCGGACGCGGGTCGGGCTCGGCGGGGGGTCGGCATAGCCGTCGCAGCGTACGCCGATCCCCACCGGATCGGGGGTGTGTCAGTAACTGAAGGTCGTCGCTCCGTCGCCGATCCACTCCCACAACGGGACGGTTCCGCCGATCACGGCGTTCGGGAGAAGTGCCGCGGTATCGAGTCCCTTCGCGTTGAAACACAACGGGCACACGAGGTATCGGCCGCCCGCGGCTTCGTAACGCGCGATGAGATCCGTGAGCGGAGGGCATCCCTCGCACGCGGTGCCGGTCGCAATCCCGGCGAGCGAGAGGCGCACCGCCTCCTTCGTGAGGAACATCAACGTCGGACGCCCCGATTCGGCGGCACCGACGGCGACGAGGAAGGCCACGGTGACCCGTTCGGAGTCTTCGAGACCGGTGCTCAAACTGATTGCTGCTCTGTGAGTTGTCATGCAGGCATTGTGCGAGGTCACGCCCGGGACGAGCATCGGTGGTAGGGCGCAATTTCAGTAGTCGTTCGGGCAGGCAACGCGTACGCGCCGGCATGCAGGTGCCGCCCAATCGCGCCGAGCCAAGCCGGGTTCGAGGCCCGCTTCGACGCCGCGATCCGTTCGTTCGTCGCCACGTACGCGTCGCGTTGACCGACGCCGCGGTTCACTCGCTCGGCGCGGGGAGCTCGATCAGATCGGTGATCGGCTTCCACACCTCCTCGAGCGATGAGTCGAGCACGCCGAGTCGGGCCGAGTCGTTGCCGTCGTACTTGCCAGGACCGAACGTGATCTTCGATACTCCGGGCAAGTCGACCTCGCCAGCCGCTTCCACCGCCGCTCGGAACGTGTCGTTGGTGAGGTTCGGGCCGGCGGCCGTCGCGAGCATCTCGAAGAGCCTCAGGCGAGTGCACGCGAGCGCGATCGACACCCCCCAATTAGGGTCGTCTTCGCCGAGTTCGGCCGCCGGGAGCACCTCAATCCCGGTCGCGGTCTCGAAGATCTCGCGGCACTCCGCAAGACCGGGATCATCCTCCCCTTCGGCAGCAGTCGGCCCGAACGTCCCGATGATGCCGTCGAAGTCCTCGTCGTCGTGATTGTCGAAGGTCGGCAGTCCACCGACGGCGATGTCGGAGTTGATGATCTGGAGATCGTCGATCAGACCGAGGTCGATCATCTGGCCCACCTCGAACGTCGCGGCTCCGGGAATGATCAGCGTGGTGATCTTCTCTTCCTTGATCCGCTCAGCGATCACCTGCCAGTTCTCGGCACCGAGGGCGGGGTCCTGACCGGCATCGTTCGTCGTCTCCAGCACCACTTCGTGTCCGAGCGACTCGAGGCGTTCGCGAATCGGCGCCACCCGCTCGCTCTCGGCGGCCAGCGAGTGGATGGCGATCGTTTCGCCGTCCAAGAGTCCCTCGCCGTCGGCAAGGTCGATCGCCGCGAGATCGAGACGGGTGTTACCGGCGAGCGCGGTCTGAATCCAGGGCGCTTTCGCCGAGATCATGTCCTCGTTGTTGCCGGCGTCACCGATGAGGACCGTCTCGTGGTCGTTCGCGATACACGTGTCGGTGCTCTTCGCCGGGCCGTTGAACCCGTTCAGCATCGCGAACACCTCGACGTCTTCGGTGAGCTCCACGCACGCGGCGAGCGCCGACTCCGGGCTGAGGACTGAGTAAGTTCGGAACTCGATCTCGACCTTGCGACCAAGGATGCCGCCACGATCGTTCAACTCGTCGGCGAACGTCTGGAGCACCAGCTCGGTATCGCCGAAGTCGATGTCCACCAGACCCAGCTCGCGCAGGAGGTCGAAGTCGATGCCGACGGCTCCGAGCGTGATCGTGTCTTCTGTGACCCCCCGGAACGAAGCGGTGAGCTCGGCATCGTCGCCAGCCGACGACGGGTCGCTGCCCGAGCCATTCGATGATGTCGGCGTAGCTTCGCCGGACTTCGCCGAGTCGCTGCTTCCGCAGGCGGCGGCGAGCGTGACAGCGACGGCGAGGCACAGTGCGGCTCCGCCGACGCGACGACGCCGTGCACGACAGTTCGATGTGGGAGAGGGTCGAATCATGCGAGGACCGTCCGTTCTCGACTTCCGAAGTAGCTGGTGATGACTGCCGGGTCGCTCGAAACCTGATCCGCGGTGCCGTGCGCGAGGACACGCCCGCCGTCGAGACAGTAGACCCGGTCGCTGATCGACATGATGAAGGGCATGTCGTGCTCGATGACGAGGACGGTCGCGCCGAGCTCACCTTGGATCCGGCGCAGGAGCGGCGCGAGCGCCTCGGTCTCGCGCTGCGCGAGCCCGGCAGTAGGCTCGTCGAGGCACAGCAACCGCGCGTCGACCGCGATCAGTCCCGCCAACTCCAGGACGTGACGGGTGCCGGTCGACAGATTGCCTACCAACTCGTCGGCATAGCGATCGAGTCCGAAGAACGCGATGATCTCGTTCGCCGTGCGGCCTCGATCGCGCTCACGACGCAAGGCACTTGGCCAAGGCAGCGCGGCCGTGACGAGACGCGTCGCGCCGCGTGCTTCGAGGCCGAGCAGCACTGTCTCGCGTACCGACAAATCGGGGAACAGCCGAGCCGACTGGAAGGTGCGGCCCAAACCGCGGCGAGCTCGCTGGGTCGGAGTCTTGCGAGCGAGATCGACGCCGAAGAGCTCCACCCGTCCCGTCGAAGGAACGAATCCGCCCACAGCGTTCATCAGCGTCGTCTTGCCGGCCCCGTTCATCCCGATCAGCCCGACGATCTCGCCCGGAGCCGCCCGCAAGCTGACGCCATCGACCGCTAAGCGATCGCCGTAGCGTACGGACACGGCGTGCACCGCGAGCGCTGCGACGTCGCTCGCCGATGCCGCATCGGGTCGGGCCGCCGCCACGGTGGCCGGAATCCGCGTTCGGTCGGGTTCGCGAACCACCGGAGGCATCCGGCGTTCAATCACTCGCAGCGTTGCGTCGCGGATGGCGAACCCGATCTGGGCCAGCCCACCCGGCACGTACATGAGCAAGATGAGCAGGCCGAAACTCGACGACAGCAGAGGCACGAGTTCGTTGTCGGGCCACAGCGCCGGTATCCCGACGATGTAGAGCGAACCAACGATCGCGCCCGCGACCGACCCGACGCCACCAACGACGGCGATCGCCAGGACCTGGATCGAGTCGCGTACGACGAACGCCTCCGTCAGGCTGATGGTGACGAACAGGCCCCCGAGCAGACTCCCGCCCAAGCCGGCGAGTCCTCCGGCCAGTCCGAATGAGACCAGCTTGGCCTTCGTCGGCGACACCGTGAACGCCGCCGCCGACGCCGCATTGTCGCGCCCGCCGATAATCGACCGGCCGATACCGGACGATCGCAGACGTCCCACAACGACGACCGCGAGCGCCAGCACGACGAGCGCCAGGTAGTAGTAGGCGCGTTGTTCGGTGAGATCGATCGGGATCGTTGCCCTCGGAAGCGAAACGCTTGTGGTCCGCCCGCCCGAGAAGAAGTTGGTGCGCCACGCGTACTGTTGCGCCGCCAGCGCGAAGCTGAGCGTGACGACGGCGAGCAGCAGACCGCGCACTCGTAACGCGCCGGACCCGATCACCACCGCGATGAGTGCCGTCGCCAACGACATGATCGCGACGGCAACCAGGAAGTTCGTCGCCGGAAGGTCGACCACGACGTCGTAGTGCCCGACTCCAATACCGAGCGGCCCGCCCCGAACGAGGGCTGCGGTTCCGAGCGCTCCGATCCCGGCGAACGCGCCCTGCCCGAGTGAGACCTGTCCGCCCCATCCAGTCAGGACCACGAGCGAGAGGGCAATGATCGCAAGGATGACCATGCGCGTCCAGAGGAACTGCCTCGACGCCTCGCCGAGCACGAAGGGGATCGCCGCAGCGATCGCCAACGTCGTGCCTCCGAAGAGAAGCCTGCCGTGGCGCACCCACCACAACTCGCGCAGGTGATGCGGAATGGGTCGACTGCGCGGCGCGAACGAGAACGACTCGCGGACCTCGCCGGTGTCGCGCCGACCTGATGCCCACACCGCGGCGAGCACCGCGAGGAACAACACCGCGTCGACGAGACCGGCGTTCGCCGCAAAGTTGTAGCGGATCAGTGCCTGGAGCACACCGATCGCCACACCGCCGACGAGCGCCATCGGAAACGACACCATCGCCCCGGCCAGCGCAGCCGCGAGCACGCGGACCAACGTGGCCGGTCCCATCGTCTCGAGGCCGACGAGCGAGCCCGAGGTGCCGGCCAACAGTGTGGTGCTGAGCGCCGAGAGCGCACCGGCCAGACCCCAGACCACGGTGGAGATCACCTTCGGGCTGATGCCCGACAGCCGCGCCTTGTCGGGGTTGTCCGCGGCCGCTTGAATTGCTTTGCCGAGCCGGGATCGGGCCAGGACGCTCAACAGAACCGTGATGAGCGGCACGGCAACCAGCACCGACGCCTCCGCGCCCGTGATCTCCACACCGCCGACGACCCACGAGCCCGACATCGCGACCGGGAAGCGTTGACCGAGTTCCACATCGAGGTCGGGCAGGGCTACCTGGAGGAGTTGGGCGAGTTGCGCGATCCCGATCGTCGCGACGAGCAAGATCACCCGCGGCGCGCGGAACAGCCGGGTCACCACCGTGATCTCCACCAGCGTCGCGAACGCCGCGCCCGCGACGATTCCGAGAACCACCGCGGGCCAGAATCCCCAGTGGAAGTTGATGACCACGAGCGCGAGGAGCGACGCGGCCAGCGTGCCCATGTTGCCGACCGCCAGGTTGATCACACGAGTGGTCCGGTACACGAGCACGATCCCCAGGGCGAGCAGTCCATACGCCAGACCGTCGACCAAACCGATGAACAAGACCTGTTTGGGTGCGCCGAGCACGACGATCGGCGCGATCGCCACCAACAACTTGAGCACGGCCGATCGCCGAGCGCTCATCGGGGACCTCCACCGAGGAAGACCGCTCGGGCGAGGTCGTTGCGGGCGATGAGATCGGCGGTCGCGCCTTCGAAACGAATCCGGCCCTTCTCCATGAACACGGCCCGGTCGGCGAGCGCCAACGCGGTGCTCAACGACTGGTCGACGATGATCATCGTCTGGCCGGAAGCCTTCAATTCCGACAGCACCCCCACAAGGTGGTCGACGATCGCCGGAGCGAGACCCAGCGACAACTCGTCGATGAGCAGGATTTCGGGATCGTGGATCATCGCCATCGCGATCCCGAGGGTCTGTTGCTGACCACCCGACAACTCACCGGCACGTTGCGAGGCGCGCTCCGCGAGCACCGGGAACCGCTCGAGGGTCCGATCGATTCTGCGGTGGGCTTCCGCGGGGTCGCGGTAGATGAACGCGGCCATCTCGAGGTTGGCCCGGACCGACAGCGACTCGAAGACGGCCCTTCCGCCGGGAACGTGGTGGATCCCAAGGCGAACTCTGGTCTCCACCGAGGTCAGGGTGATCGTCTGGCCGTTCAACCGCACCGCACCGCGGCTCGGAATCGCCAACCCTGAGATCACGCGCAGCGCGGTGCTCTTGCCCGCGCCGTTCGTTCCCAGCAGGGCGAGTGTCTCACCGCGCGCGACCTCGAATCCGACGTCGAACAACACCTGCACCGTGTCGTACGCGAAGTCGATGTCGCGGATCTGGACGACCGGAATGCGATCGGGTTCGGCACGAAGTCGTTCGGACTCCTGTTGCTCGTCGGCGATCTCGGCCGCGACGAGCGCAAGGTCGGCGCGGATGAATCGGGCGCCGTTGATCAGCGTGATGCCACCGATGAGGTTGGCTGGTGTGGCGATGAGGATCACCGCCCAACGCGGACCAAACGCGTCGGAGAGCAGGCCGCCGAGGACTGCCCCACCGATGCCGCCCGTTCCGAGGATCAGGCCGGTGCCGATCGCCACTCCCTGTGACCGCAGACGAGCGGGAGTGATCGACGCGAAGAGAGGCTGGACCATCGCGAAGATCGCCGAGCTGATCACCACCGACAATGCGCCGACGACTGCGAACGCGATCGGGCTCGGCACCGACATCTGGATGGGGATCAGCAGACCGAGGGGCAGGAACAGCGCGCCGACCAACACCAGCGCGCGCGGAGGGCTGGCCGAGTAGAGCCGATCGTACGAGCGCGCCACGAGCGGCAGTACCGCGAGCGCGAGGAATCCCGGAACCGAGGTGACGAGCGAACGTTCGAACGCGGAGAGCTCGAAGCGTTCCTCCAAGTAGAGGTTGACGAAGAGCGGGACGCTCACGAAGGAGAAGCCGAGAGCGCCGAACGCGAAGATCGCGACCCGGAAGGTGCGGATACCGCGGATACGCTGCCACGTCGCCCCCATCGAAATCGGTGGCGCCCTGCGCGGCCCGATCACCGTGCCGAGCGTGGAGATCTGCTCGAACTGGCCACGTGTCGGGTCGGGCAACCTGAGGACGGCAACCGCGAGCACGAAGGTGGGAAGCGCTCCCACCCAGAACGCCCACCGCCACGCCTCCTCACCACCGATGAGCGCGGTCGCGCTGCCGAGCGCCAAGGGAGCGATCAAACCACCCACCCGCCCGACCACGCTGTTGACCGCGTAGACCCGAGCGCGGCTCGCGATCGGGTAGGAGTCGGCAAGGATGGCACCTTGCACCGGCCCGGTGTTCGCCTTGCCCAACGCGGTCAGCGAACGTGCGACGAAGTACCAGAACGCGTTCTGCACGAACCCGGTGGCGACGACGACGGCCGACCACGCCAGCGTCGCCACGCCCACGATCGACGGCCGGTGGCTGTTGTCCGCCAGCCGCCCGAACGCGAGCCCGCCTGCCGCCACCAGCAGGAGCCCGCCCACGGTGATCACCGCGATCACCACGTCGGACACCCCGAGCGTGGCCTGGATCTCGGGGGCGAGCAACGTCGCGGCCGCGCTGTCGAGCTCATCGAACGCGTTGAGGAGCGCGAGCGTTGCGAGGGTGGCGGTTCCACCCGCTCGGATTCCCTGCCGCAGGCTCAGGGCATCGTCGCCGACACCCGGCAACGTCGCATCGCCGATCGTCGAGTCGCATTCCGAATTCGGACGCACGCGCTCTTCGTTGATGACACCAGCAGCCAACGACGCGGTGTTCAGAGCCGCCGGTTCTGGATCGCGACGTTCGCTCACCATTCCCGGTTGCGCGCGCCGGTTTTCGAATCCTCGGCCACCCGCACCTTGTTATCAGGTCATGGACCTTGGGTCCACTAGTACATGCCGCTCGAACCCGACCGGGCCGGAGCCGGCCGACGAGGTTCCCTCCCGAGTGGTTCGATGCGCGCCACGATCAACGCGCCTGCGGATCTGCAGCGTCCCACGCGACCGAGCCAGAGAGCCAGTGGGTGACCCTCTCTTGCTGGTCGTTGCGGTGGAGGTGGCGAGGTGGGGTGGCGAAGGTGGCATACGGGGTGCAGCGCAGCACGACGCGTCCTTCTTCTTTCACCATCGCCTCGACGAATGGGCGCGCGTCGTCACCCAGCGGCGTGCCGGACATGCGGCCCGCAACGGCCATCGCGACGTCGACGGCGAGGTCGAAATCACGCACCACCTCGGCGTTGCAGTAGACGGTGAGATAGCCAACCGGCCAGTGTTCGTCGAGCACGAGCAGGCTCACCTTGCCGAGCCGTTCGACCGCCTTCGCCTTCGCGCGAGCGCCCATCGTGGAGATGAGCAGCTCACCGTCGTCGGTTGGGATGTAGTACACGACCGACTGGGCCGGTCCGTCGTTCCGGCGCGCGTAGGCGACCACGCATGTCCGGTGAGTGTTGACGAACAAGCGCCGCTCCGACGGGAGCATGTCGCGGTCGGTCGGCAGCGCGAAGGGTTCGGCGGCGAGTGGGAGCAGGGCCATGGAGTTCTCCGATTCGATAGGTGTCGTTGGTCGAACCCTCACGCGGTCGCCTCTGCCTGGCGGCCGAGGCCCGTGTGACCACTGACGCGCCGGCAGCGGTTGACGAGTGTGCCGAGCCGGTCGATCGTGGTCGTGATCACATCACCGTCCGCGAGGGATTTGCCCTGCGAGGCCCCGACCCCGGCCGGCGTACCGGTGAAGATCACATCGCCGGTCACCAGCGTCGTGATCTGCGACAAGTAGCCGATCAACGTCGGGACGTCGAACACCAGACTCGCCACCACGTCGTTTTGGCGTTCCTCACCGTTGACCGAGGTGACGATCCGCAACGCTGCCGGGTCGCCGACCAGATCGGTGGACACGAGCATCGGGCCGATCGGGAAGCCCATGTCAGCGTCCCTTCGTTGATGTGCGAGTTCGACCGCGCGTCGAACGCGGCCCAAGCAACATGGCGATGATCGCGTCGGCATGCGACTCGACGAGCGCACCGCTCACGACGTCGGTACCGTCAGCTCGGCTGCTCAGGCGCGCCGCCTCCGGAGCGTTCACGTACAGCAACGACGCCGCGCCGATCACGCAGTAGTAGATCAGCAAGGGATCAGCATCCAAGTGCGTCGCGCGTGCGGCGCGCACCCGTTCCCACAGCCGCGACAACTCGTCGAACCGAGGCCGCACATGGCGTTCGACGAGCCACGCCAACCGATCCGAGTCGGCAGTCGACGCGTGGATCATCACCCGGTTCAGCTCCGGTAGGCGCGACACCACACGCACCAAGACCCGCACTGCCACCTCGATCGCGGTCGCCTCGTCGCTCGGCGGGGGGAAACTCGCAGCTAGCGACGCGGACTCCTCGTCGAACCGAGCGAACAAGCAATCCACCGTCGCCTGCCACAACTCGTCCTTGGTTGGGAAGTGATACGTCAACTGCCCCTGCTTCACCCCCGCCCGGGCCGCGATCGCCCGCGTCGAGGCGGCATCGAACCCGACCGCGGCGAACTCCACCAACGCTGCGTCGAGCAACTGGCGCCGCGTCTGCTCGCCACGCAGTTGGGAAGGCCGAGCCGGGATCGGATTCGCCACGGACATCGAGCGCATACTAGGTCAGTTGACAAAGTTTGGCCATGGCGGGGACAAGCCACCAGGCGAGATTCGCCGCGTTGCAGCCCTCGAACACGCCGAGGACCTGTCCGGTTGCGATGTCGACCGCCGCGGTCACGAACCGGCTACGCCGCCGACCCGAAGGAGACGTCACCGCCTCATCGAACCCCCACCATCGACTTCGCCGCCGACCCGATCCTGCTCGTCGACCCAGTCCGCGCGGGGCCTCGCGAAGAGGTGCTGCGATGCGAGAATTTGATGATGGCTGAGGTCGTGTTACGTCGCGCCGTCGTCGCCGACGCTGCACTGCTCCGCCGCTGGGATCGCGATCCCGGTGTCATCGCCGCAACGACGGACGACCCCGGCGCCGAGGTCGCGTTCGAAAACACCGACTGGGCGCAAGAAATCGCCGGCGATTGTGACGCGAACTACCACGTGATCGCCGAAGTCGATGGCCGACCGATCGGCGCGGTGCGGATCTGCGACCCGCACCGAGAACACACCCACTTCTGGGGCGATATAGGTCCCGGCCTCCGAGCGCTCGACATCTGGATCGGCGACGCCGCCGACCGGGGATGCGGCTTCGGAACGGAAATGATGTACCTCGCCCACGATCTCTGCTTCGCCGATGACGCGGTCACGGCGATTGTGTTGGACCCACTCGAGAGCAACGCTGAGGCGCGACGCTTCTACCGACGCCTCGGCTACGTGGACGCCGGAATGCATGTGTTCGGCGACGGAAACACCGAGCAGATCATGCGCCGAGACCGACGTCCGATCGACGGACGCGCTGCGATCCGCTCCCGTCCCGCTCTCAGCGACGATACGGCGCCAGTCCCGGCCGACATGGTCGCAGCCTGGCGCGACCGCGGAGCCGTCGTGGTATCGCAGCTGCTCCCCGAGGACCGGTTGCGCGAGCTTCGCGCCGCGTCCGTCGCCGACTTGGGGCCGATCGATCCCGACGCGCCGGGCGACTTCGGCAGCGGCGGCCGCTTCGTGTTCCCGTCCGAGTGCGAGGCGTTCAACCACATCACGCTGCACCCACGTCTCCTCGCCGCGGTCGCGCAATTGCTCGGGACCGAGGTCCGCGACCTCCGGCTCACGCAGTCAGATCTGTGGGTGAAACACGGGAGAACTCGATCGACCGACGATCCGTTCGACAACGACGACCAACGCATGCACGTCGACTACCCGAACCACTCGCTCGTGCACCCGCCTGCGTGGCAGTCACCGGAAGCAGTCGAGGTCATCGTCTATCTCGACCGCGCACTCGACTGCGATGGCTCCACGTGCATCGTGCTCCGCGACGCACCCGACGATCCCGCATACCGCCGACCGATCGTCGACACACCCGGCGTGGGTGTCCACGAATGGATCAACGCGCGCGCGTCAGCCGAAGCACACTTTGAACGCGTCGATCCCGACGTCGCCGCGTTTCGCGCGGCCTTGTATCAACGTGAGCGGCCAATCGACTATGTGTTCGGCGACGTGTTGCTGTATCGCCACGACACATGGCATCGCGGAACACCGGTGCGGCCGGGCACCAGCCGCGTCGCCCACAACCTCGCATTCCGGCGAGCCGACGCGGATTGGATCAGCACGGTCCACGAAGGCTGGGCGTGGTCGATGTATCGCCGCAGCCGCGTGATGGAGACGCTCATCGCCACGTTGTCGGTCGACCAGCGCTGCGTGCTTGGCTTCCCTGCGCCCGGTCACCGCTACTGGACGCCCGACACACTCGCCGCCGTCGCCGCGCGTTACGGCCCGCTCGGCTTCGATCCAAGCGAGTACCACAACTCCTGAAGCCCGGTGCCGTCGCCAACGCTCCCGCCGCCACCATGTCCATCTCCAACGCGCGCTGTCCGGCTACCACTCCGCGCGGCACGTGGCGTACCGCATCGTCTACCCCGATCGACCGAGAACTGCGAAAAGGGCGCGGCTTGCAGCGTCGAGTGCCGCAAAGGTCTGTCCCGCAATCGTTGACCTGGCCGGCGACGCCTGCTCGGGATTGCTTCGCCACGAGAGCCGTCGGAACGACACCACCCGAGCGTTACGATCCGCTCCGATGCCGCTCGAACCAGTCCCGCGGACTCGGGTCCGACCGAACTCCTGAGGAACACTCCAATGTCCGAAGAAATCGCCAACGTCGACATGGCGAGAGCCTGGGATGGCGAAGAAGGTGACCAATGGACGCAGTTCGCAGACGAGTATGACAACACGAGCCGCTCGATCTGGGCGCGTTTCCTCGAGACCGATCCGATCAGGCGCGCCGACCGGGTGCTCGACATCGGTTGCGGCTGCGGGCAGTCGACCCGCGACGCGGCGCGCTTGGCGTACGAAGGATCTGCGCTCGGAGTTGACTTGTCGTCCGCGATGCTGGCCGTCGCCCGGCGTCGCGCCACCACCGAGGCCGTCACGAACGTCGAGTTCCGCCGGGCCGACGCGCAGGTGTACGCGTTCGACCCCGGAATCTTCGACATCGTGATCAGCCGATTCGGCGTGATGTTCTTCGAAGACCGGGCGGCCGCGTTCGCCAACATTGCCGCGGCCCTTCGACCTGGTGGACGCCTGGCCGTGCTGGCCTGGCAGGACGTCAGCAAGAACGAGTGGATTATGACCGTGCGCGAGACGCTCGCAGCAGGCCGGGACCTGCCGATGCCCTCAGTTGGGGCTCCCGGGCCGATGGCGCTGGCCGACCAGGACGACGTGCGCAGCCTGTTGTCCGGCGCCGGCTTCGAGTCGATCGGGTTCACGTCGATCGACGAACCGATGTGGTTCGGCGCCGACGCCGCGGCGGCGTACGAGTTCGTCGGTGAGATCGGGATCGTGAAAGGACTCTCCGATGGCCTCGAACCCGACGCCAAGACCGCTGCGCACGAGCGCCTCATGGCAGCCCTTCGGGCGCACGAAACGCCTGAGGGTGTCCGGTTTGGTAGCGGCGTGTGGCTGATCTCGGCCACCAGGGCCTGAGCCTGAGAATCCCGACACCGAACTGCGCTCCTGACGGGGTCGGTCATCCCCCCGCTGCGGCGCCGATTCCCTTGGCCACGACGGGCGCTCAGGCCCTGGGGCCGGAGCTTGGCAGGCCTTGTCGGCGACGTCGAGACTGTGCACGCGGCACGCGATCGGAACTGGCCGGTCGCGGCGCGCGATGGAGGGCGGCCACCATGACACCGACCGGGCCGGTGATCACCACGACAGACCGCGGCGACGCGCGCGGGAGGCAAACGCGATGAAGCCGCTCCCGGAGCTACTCGACCTCACCGGCAGGGTCGCGGTCGTGACAGGCGGGAGCCGCGGCATCGGCCGTGCCGTTGCCGAGGGCCTCGCAACCGCGGGGGCCGATGTCGTGGTGGCGAGCCGAAAACTCGACCGCTGCGTAGAAGCGGCAGGCGAGATCAAGGCCGCGACGGGCCGTCGGTCACTGGCGATCGCATGTCACGTCGGCCGCTGGGACGACTGCGACCGGCTCGTCGAATCCGTGTACCGCGAGTTCGGCCGTTGCGACGTACTTGTCAACAACGCGGGCATGTCGCCTCTCTACGACGGGCTGCCGTCGGTCAGCGAGGAGCTCTACGACAAGGTGCATGCCGTCAACGCCCGCGGGCCGTTTCGTCTGAGCGCACTGATCGGCGCGCGCATGGCCGACGGCGACGGCGGCTCGATCATCAACGTCACCACCGCCGGGTCGCTGCGACCCGATGCGACCGACCTGCCGTACGCGATGGCCAAGGCGGGTCTCAATGCGCTCACGCTCGGGCTTGCCGGCGCCTGGGCACCCAAGGTGCGGGCGAACCTGGTGCTGCCGGGCGCCTTCGACACCGACATCACCAACGCGTGGGCGCCCGACACCGTGGCGCAGGCCGCGACGATGAACCCGATGCGTCGCATCGGCCAACCCCAGGACATGGTCGGCATCTGCGTGTTCCTCGCCAGCGACGCCGCCGCCTACATCAACGGCGCCCAGGTGCTCGTCGACGGTGGCCTCTTCCGGACTCTGTGACCCGCGAGGCCCCAAACCAAGGCTTCTGTTACCGAAACCGCAGCCCTAACCCCGTTTTCGCGACAGAGAGTCGTGGGTGGGCGCGATCGGACGCCGGCTCGTGTGTGCCAGTCACCAGCCGGCGTCGCGCGCGACGAGGATCCGATCGTCGGTACTCATGCTCCGCTCGCGACCGCGTCGAGCCGCTCAAAGAAGAACGACGCGGCGTTGGCGTAGAGCCAACCGTCGCGTACGTCGTCGGCGAGGTCGAGGTTCGCAGCCTCGCCGAGCGTGCGCTCGAACGACAGGACCGGATAGTCGGACGCGAACAGGATCCGGTCCTTGCCCCGAGTCCGCAGGTAGTGCAGCAGCGACTCGGGAAGGCGCTTCGGCGACCAGGCTGAGGTCATCAAGCGGAGGTTGCGGTACTTGATCATGAGGCGGATCGCGGTGTCCCACCAGGGATCCGCGCCGTGGATCATGCAGAGTTTCAGTTCGGGGAATCGATAGCAGACCCGGTCGATGTGGATCGGGTTCTGCGGTTCGGCAGGAAGCGGCGGACCAGGGATGCCCGTGTTCATGCACAGCGGCAGGTCGAGTTCGCAACACTTCACGTAGAGCGGGTAGTAGACGGGATCGGTCGGCGGGTACATCCCGTCGCCCCAGAAGCTCGGTCCGACGACGGCGTAAGCGACCCGGTGGTCGCGCACGAACGACTCGAGCGCGCGTACCGTCGGCATCGGCTTCAGCAGGTTGAAGCCACCGACAGCCAGCGCGAACCGATCGGGCCGCTGTTCGACGAACGCAAGCGCATGACTCGCCGTCTCGCGCGCGCTCGACATCAGGATCGCCCGCTCGACGCCGTTCGCGTCCATCTCGTCGAGGAGTTCGTGCAGGTCTGGACTCTTGAAGAACGAGTCGCCGGCCTTGAAGTAGTCCTCCTTGACCCGCACCATCCAGTCCGGGGTTGCCTGCTGTGCGAAGTCGACGTTGACGAGACAGTCGATGGCGCGGTTCATCGCGCCGGTCCGAGCAACTCGAGGGCGCTGTCGCGCATGATCTCGCGGACCGCGGCGGCATCGAAACCCGCGAGTTCCATGGTGAAGTGCAGCGGCTCGGCGAGTCCCTCGTCGTGCGGCCAGTCGGAGCCGAACGAGATGCGGTCCACGCCGACGAGGTCGGCGAGCGCGTGCAAGTCCTCTTCGCAGTAGGGCGTCACCCACACGTTGCGTCGGATCTGGTCGAGCGGCGCTTCACGGAACACACGCGGGGTCTGATTGGCCTGCTCCTTCAGGCGCTTCGCGAGAATGGCGATCCAGTCCGATCCGATGAAGCGATTGACCTTGCCGCCGATCACGATGCGCGTGTGACGACCATCGCTCATTACCTGCACGCCGCGCCGGGCGAACTTCGGGTCGAGATGACGGGTGAACGCGTCGTTCGCTTCGCAGCAGTGGTTGTCTGCGTCGATCGCCGCGAAGTCGAGTTCCATCGGCACCCTTCCCTCACCACGATCCGACTGGGTCCGCTCTGGATTTCCAGCGGTGGAATCTTGAAGTGCAGAACACGAACGGAGGCCGCGACCGTACCCTCGACCCCACCTCCGGTCGCGTCGCTGACAGCACCAGAGACCCGCACTCAGCGGAACGCGCTGATGAGGCCGTGGTCGTAGCGGTCCGCGAGTTCGCGTGCCCAGGTCGCGTCGTCGTTCGCCTTCCTGCGCGCCGCCGCGTCGAGGTCGATGCCGTACACCCGAGCGGCGTTCGCACCGAGGATCTTGGCCCTCACCTCGTCGGTGATGGGTTCGTAGCCGAACTCGTCGCACAGCGCGGCGGGGATCTGGAAGGTTCGGAAGGCGTCGATGATCGGCTGGGGGGACCCGAACCAGATGCTGTCGGTGCCCCACACGACGTTGTCGGGGCCGAGGCGCTGGATCAGTTTGCCGAGCACGTGTGCGGCCTCGACCGGGCGGCTCACGAGGCAGAACCACGTCGAACCCAACTCGGCGTAGACGTTGGCGCCAGCGGGCACCTCGGCCGCGTCGAGCGACGCGATGAGGCGATCGACACCCTGAGGGTCGTTGGCTCGGTACGCGCCCTCGGGCGGCGCGCCGTCGATCGGGATCTCATAGCCCGAGTGGTAGATCACGAAGTCGATGTCGGGGAACGCACGCGCGGCGGGCCCGACGTCGCGCGGCGACCCGTTGTCGGCGAGCCGGCTGATGCCCTTGTGCGCGCACACGAGCGTGACGTCGAGGCCGCGCGCCCGCTCGAGGAAGGGCAACCCGGACTGCTCGTCGTCGAGCATCCAGCCTGAGGTCCAGCCCTGCTCCGTCATCCGGCGGAGCGTGTACACCTTCCAGCCCACCGGGTGGAACTGGTCACGCCACTCCCCCATGCGGCCGACCTCGTCGGCGAGGTCCGCGTGGACGACGGCGTGGCTGAGGAGCCGGCCCGGCGCTCCCGCCTCTTCGAGCAGGATTCTCGCCGCACCCATCTCATCGTTGAAGAGGTTGCGCGACGCGAGCACACCGGGTCCTGATGTGAGGACGGCAACCGCGGTCTCCGATTCCACGAACACGTTGCGGAGGTACTCGGCGAAGCTCCACACCGCGATGTCGTCCATCTCGGTCCACCAGCGCGGCATGAGCGCCCGGTACATGTCCCACAGGAAATCGCGACCCAAAGCCAGCGCCGAATGCGGAGCGAGGAAGTGGGTCTGCGCGTCGATCACCGGGCCGACTGGCGCGAACACATCGTTCGCGGCGGAGTCACTGCGCTCGGCGTCGGCGGGCACTGCGTAGAACTCGGTGCTGTACTCGTCGTTCAGCGCGCGCAAGCCCGCGGCGGTGGCGCGACGGGACGCGGTGACAAGTCCCGGCGGACGCCGTAGTTCGTCGGCGAGCGCCACGACGCGTTCGTGCGCCGCGCGGCACACCCGCCGCTGTGCACTGTCGCGCGTGGGAGCGACGAACTCGTCGGTGTGGAGCCGTCGCAGGAACGGCGGGATCGTCGACTCGAGCGGTCTCACGCCCGAATCCGCCGCTCGGAAGGCGCGCGCGGGCTCACCCGAAGAGTGTGCCACGTTCGGTCGTGTCGCGGGTCCCGGCGGCCGACTCTATTGTTCTCGACATCGTTCTCGACGTCGTAGTCGAGGCCGAAACTGGCGCGGAAGGGCGACCTCATGATCCCGGTGCACGACATTCAGCCGGCCGACATCTACTACGACCCGTTTGACATCGAGATCGACAAGGACCCGCATCCGCTGTGGAGGCGGATGCGCGACGAGGTGCCTCTCTACTACAACGAAGGCTACGACTTCTTCGCCCTCAGTCGCTTCAGCGACGTCGAAGCCGGACTCATCGACTGGGACACCTACCGCTCGGGTAAGGGGTCGACGCTCGAGATCATCAAGGCGAACGTGCAACTGCCGCCCGGCATGATCCTGATGGAGGACCCACCCGTCCACGACGTACACCGCAATCTGCTTGCACGCGTCTTCACGCCGAAGAAGATGCAGGCGCTCGAACCGAAGGTGCGTGAGTTCTGCGCCCGTGCGCTGGACCCGATGGTGGGAAGCGGCCGCTTCGACTTCATCGCCGACTTGGGCGCGGTGATGCCGATGCGCACGATCGGGATGTTGCTCGGCATCCCCGAGGCCGATCAGGAGGCCATCCGCGATCGGCTCGACGAGGGACTCCATCTCGACGAGGACGGCGGCGTCCGCCCGAGTGCAGGCGACTACGGCCGCGTCAGCATGGACATGTTCGCCGAGTACATCGATTGGCGGGCGCAGCACCCGTCTGATGACCTCATGACCGACCTGCTCGAAGCCGAGTTCGAGGACGAGATGGGCACGACGCGACGCCTTAGCCGCGAGGAGGTGCTCACCTACATCCTGCTGCTCGCCGGCGCGGGTAACGAGACCACCACGCGCCTCATCGGCTGGACCGGCAAACTGCTCGGCGAGCATCCGGATCAGCGCCGAGCCGTCGGCGCCGACCGCTCGTTGCTCGCCAACGCGATCGAAGAGATCTTGCGCTACGAAGCCCCGTCACCGGTGCAAGCGCGCACGATGACGAGAGCCGTCGAGCACCATGGGACTCTGGTACCGGGCGGCAGCGTGATGTTGCTGTTGAACGGTTCGGCGAACCGCGACGGGCGGGTGTTCGCCGACGGCGACCGGTTCGACATCCGTCGCACGATCAGCCACCACCTCAGCTTCGGCTTCGGCATCCACTTCTGCCTCGGCGCGGCGCTGGCGAGGCTCGAAGGCCGAGTTGCCCTCGACGAGGTGTTGAACCGCTTCCCGGACTGGGAGGTGGACTGGGACGGCGCGGTGCAGGCCCACACCCCGACGGTGCGCGGCTGGGATCGCCTCCCGGTCGTCACGAACTGAGCGGCGGGGGCATGGCGGTCGCGGTGATCCGATCCGCGAGTGACTCGATCCGCCAGTGACCGGATCCGACGGTGATCGGATCGCGATCGGGCAACTCGACGACGGCCGTTGTGTTCGGCGGCACCGTTACCTCGACCTCGATTTCGCCCGACTCGCCTATCCGCCAGGCGCTTGCGGCCAGGCCGTAGGGCGTGCGGTGTGACGCGCGGGCGTGGCGCAGTGAGCCCCCGGGCGAGATACGCACCGCGATTGTGCGGTAGCCGGGCGCGGCCGGCGCGAGTCCCGCGACCGTGCGATGCAACCAGTCGCCAACGGCGCCGAGGGCGTAATGGTTGAACGACGTCATCTCACCTGGGTTGATGCTGCCGTCGGGCCGTAGCGAGTCCCAGCGCTCCCAGATCGTCGTCGCGCCCTGCATCACCGGGTAGAGCCACGACGGGCACTCGGTCTGTTCGAGAAGCGCGTAGGCGACGTCGGCGTGGCCCGTGTCGCACAGCGCGTCGCAGACGATCGGTGTGCCGACGAACCCCGAGCCGATACGAAACCCCTCGTGGGAGACGAGGTCCGAGAGCCGTTCGCCTGCGTGGTCGCGCGCCGGGTCACCGGGGATGAGATCCCACGCAATCGCGATCGCGTACGCGGTCTGGGCGTCCGAGGCGAGGCGCCCGTTCGGGGTGACGTACTCGCGGGCGAACGCGCGCCGCGCCTGCGTGCCGAGACGCTCGTACCGGCGCACGTCGGCGCCGTGACCGAGTTCGGCGGCGGTACGAGCGGTGAGCACGAGCGAATGGCAAAACGCGCCCTGGGCAACGAGATACGGATCGGTGCGGGCGGCCGCAGGTTGGTCCGGCGGCGCGGCCGGATCGACCCAATCGCCGAACTGGAAGCCTCGGCTCAGCGCGCGCGCCCGGCCCGCGCGCGTCGCGAGGTGTTCGACCCAGGCGCGCATGCTCGCGTATTGCTGTTGCAGCACGCCGATGTCGCCGTAGCGCTCGAACAACACCCATGGCACCACGACCGCCGCATCGCCCCACACCGCGGGCGCGGGTCGGCGACCCTCGCGCTGCAACACGTCGGGGACGACGAACGGAACGGCGCCATCGTCGCTCTGTTCTGCGGCAAGATCGGCGAGCCACGATGCGAGGAAGCCGTTCACGTCGAAAAGGAACGATGCAGTCGGCGCGAATACGTTGATGTCCCCTGTCCAACCCATCCGTTCGTCGCGCTGCGGGCAGTCGGTTGGCACATCGAGGAAGTTGCCCCGCATTCCCCACACGATGTTCTCGTGAAGTTGGTTGACGCGTTCGTCGGAGCACTCGAACCAACCGGTTCGCTCGATGTCCGAATGACAGACGACGGCGACGACATCGTCGGCCGTTGGCTCGCCTCCTGGCCAACCGACGATCTCGGCATAACGAAACCCGTGGAACGTGAAGCGTGGCTCCCACTCCTCCGACTCGCCACCGCGCAGCGTGTAGTGATCGGTCGCGTGCGCGTGACGCAGGATGCGCGTGCAGAGTTCACCGTCTTCCAGTACCTCGGCGTGTCGCAGCGTGACCCGCGCGCCCGCGGCGCCCGCGACACGGATGCGGGCGCGACCGACCAGGTTCTGACCGAAATCGACGATCGTCCGACCACCGGGTGAAGTGACGATCGCGACGGGGGCGACCGCTTCGATTCGCCGCACGGGCGGGCCGGCGCGGCCGACGAGGACACCGCGCTGCCCGGAGTGCTCGTGAACGCTGTGCCACGCCGAGTCGTCGAAGCCGGGTTGTGACCAGGCGCCGAGTTCGCGCCGTGCGTCGTATGACTCGCCGGCGTAGATACCGCTGCTCACGATCGGGCCGACCGCTGAGCGCCACGCGGTGTCGCTCGCCACACGATGAAGCGCTCCGTCCTGATCGACGATCTCGAGTTGCGCGAGTATCGCGAGTTCGTCGCCGTAGATCCGATGCCGATCCCCGCCGAACCCGTACCGCTCGCCGTACCAGCCGTCGGCGAGCACAACACCGATCGCGTTGCGTTCGCCGGCGCGCAGCACCCCGGTGACATCGAACGTCTCGACCCGCAACCGATGCTGGTACGCCGTCCAACCGGGCGCCAGCACGTGATCGCCGACGGGCGCGCCGTTGCACTCGGCCTCGTAGACACCGAGCGCGCTGATGTGCAGGCGCGCCCGTTCGACCGTCGCCGGCGCGTCGAACTCGCGGCGCAGGTAGGCGACCGGCTGAGCCGGATCGTCGGCAGTAATGCTGTCGGGGACGACGAATCCCGCCGACCAGTCGTGCGGATCGACGAGACCGAGTTCGAACGTGTCCCAATCGCTCGTGGCACGTGATCCGTCGACGCCCTCGACATGGACCCGCCATCGAATGCGCTGGCGCGAACTGAGGTCGGGAGCATCCCACGCGACGAGGTGCGACTCGCCTGATTCGACCCGACCCGACCGCCAGAGCGGTACGTCCGTGTCGCGGTCGACGGCTTCGATCTCGTATGCGGCCTGGTACCAGTCACGCGTGTCGGTCTCGGTCCGCCACGACAACCGCGGACGGCGGGCCCAGAGGCCGAGTGTGTCGCCGGGGTTGCGGTATTCGACGCGCGACCCGACGACGCGCATCAGTCGGGGACCACGCCGGTCGGCCGCATGACCTGGGACGACCCGATTGTCTGAGTTCCGGTCGCCACGGCAGGAACCTACTCGGATCGGACGCGAGGGTATCCAGGGCTGGCCGCCAGCCGCGCGCGTTCGGCCGAACTGCGTCGCGACGCCAAGTCAACGGACTTCGGGAACGGTCGCGATCCCGAGCAGAGACCCACTGGTCGACGAGCGGACCGTCGACATGACGTCCGACTTGACCCCGGCCGAACGACCCCGATAGCACTCGGCCACATCGGTTGGCCCGATGCCGGCCCGACACAGGCCCGACGTCGGTCCGATGGCGTCACGGAAGCGACGATGAGCACAACCCTCGAGTCTCACGATCCCGATATCCGCAGCGAGCGGGACGCGCACTTCGCGACGGTCACGATCGACCATTCGAACTCGAAGAACGCCTTCACGGGTGACATGTGGGTCGCGGTCGGCGCGACGTTCCGCGACCTGTCGTGGTCGGGAATCCGTTGCCTGTGCGAGACGCTCACCGCCGACATGGAACGTCGCCAGACCGAGTTCCAGGGCCGCTGACGCCGATGGCCGACACGCCCGCCTGGCACGACGACCTCGACGATCTCGCGAAACGTCGCGAGGCGTCGCGCGCGATGGGCGGCGACGAACGGCTCGAGAAACACCGTGCCGCGGGCAAGCTAGATGCCCGCGCGCGAGTCGCGACGTTGCTCGACCCCGGATCGTTCTTCGAACTCGGAACCCTCGCCGGCGGCGCCGACGCGCCGGCCGACGCGATCGTGATGGGCTCAGGTCGCGTCGATGGGCGGCCGGTGATGGTCGCGGCCGAGGACTTCACGGTGAAGGCGGGCACGATCAGTGCCACCGCGAACGCCAAGCGCTATCGAGTGGCCGAGATAGCGATGATCGATCGCGTGCCGCTCGTGATGATCCTCGAAGGTGCGGGGTTCCGCGCCGAAGGCCGCAATCACGGCTCGCGCTCCCCCACCGACATGATCGCCCAGGCGCGCTGTTCGGGTCGGGTACCGATCGTGACCGCGGTGTGCGGCCCGTCGGCCGGTCACGGCGCGCTCGTCGCGCCGATCTCCGACTTCACGGTGATGAGCGGCACCGGTTCGATCTTCACCGCGGGGCCGCCCGTGGTCTACGAGTCGCTCGGCGAGCAGATCACCAAGGAAGCGCTCGGTGGGCCGGAGGTCGCGCTCACGAGCGGGCTGATCCACAACGGCGCCGACGACGACGCGGCTGCACTCGAACTCGTACGCCTCTACCTCTCATACTTCCCGACGTCGGCGTGGTCGTATCCCGAATCGGTCACAGGCGGCGACGACGGCACCCGGCTCGTGTCGGAGATGCTCGACCTCGTGCCGCGCAACGGCCGCCAGGTCTACGACATGCGGCGCGTCATCGACGCGGTGTTCGACGCCGATTCGGCCTTCGAGGTGCAGCCGGCATTCGGACGTCCGGTGCTCACGACATTGGCGCGTCTCGGCGGGCACCCGGTCGCCGTGATCGCCAACCAGCCGATGGTGATGGCGGGTTCGATCGATGCCGAAGGAGCCGAAAAGGCGGCGCGGTTCATCATCGTCGCCGACTCGTTTCACCTGCCGATCATCTTCCTCGCCGACAACCCAGGCGTCTTGCCGGGCTCGGCATCGGAGCGCGACGCGATCCTGCGCAAGGGCGCCCGGATGTACGCGGCGCAGATGTTGACGACGGTGCCGAAGTTCGAGGTGACGATGCGAAAGGCCTACGGCTTTGGCTCGATGGTGATGGGCATGTTGCCGTTCGACGGCCAGTCGGCCGTGTTCGGATTCCCGGGTGTGACGATGGGGGCGATGGGCGCGTCGGCGATGAGTCGAGCGCGGGGCTCCGACGACGACGAAGCGCAGCGTCTGCACCGCGCCGAGGTTGAGGCGTCGTTCCGATCGGCCGAGGGATTCGGCTTCGACGAGCTGCTCGACCCGCGCGAACTGCGCAACGCGTTGTTGCACGCGCTCGAGCGAGCGCTGCATCGCCGTCAGGCCCCGGCCGAACCGGTCGCTCGTATCGGCATCCTCCCGTAGCGGTCGGAAGGCACTCCTCGACGTCGGCGGCGGCGATCCCTCGCCGCCACTGGCGTCTGCCGAACTCACAGGCGTGATAGCTACACAAGTTAGGTTTTCAGCAATTCAGCCAACTCCCCGGGAGAAACCCGTTGGACTTCAGGCTCGACGACGAACAGGTGGCGCTCGGCGACACGATTGCGGCGTTCTGCGCCGCTCGAGCGCCGCTTGAGCGCATCGCCGAGCGCGAGTCGGCGCCAGACGCGGCGCTGTGGCAGGGCCTCGCCGAACTCGGGCTGTTCGGTCTGTTCGTACCCGAGTCGGAGGGCGGGTCTGGGGCCACCACCGTCGACGCTGCGGTAGCGCTCGAGCACCTCGGTGCGACGCTCGTGCCGGGGCCGCTCGTGTGGTCGTGCATCGGAGCACCGCTCGCGCCTGGAGCAATCGACGGCTCGGTGCGCGTTGCGGGGATCGTCGCCGGCGACACGACCGGACCAGTCATCGTCGATCACGGCAACGAATGTGACGTCGTCCTGATCGTTCGGCCGGATCGCGTCGAATCGTGTCCGACGGCGAACCTCACGTTCAGCGAAGCCCACGCGTTCGATCCGCTGACGAGCGCGGCGACACTCGAACAACTCCCGACCGGCGCGGTCGTCGGCGACACTGCGGCCGCCTCGACGCTCCGTCGGCGCGGCACCGCCCTCACGGCCGCGCAACTCGTCGGTCTCGCCCAGGGCGCGCTCACAGTGGCGCGGGACTACTCGCTCCAGAGACATCAGTTCGGCGTGCCCATCGGTTCGTTCCAGGCGATCAAACACATCCTCGCCGACATGTACGTGCGGGTCGAGCTCGCGCGGAACGCGGCGCACGCGGCCGCGGCGATACTCGACGACGCGCGCGCGGGCGACGCCGACACGGCGGCGAGCACCGCGAAGCTGCTCGCCGGCGACGCCGCCGTGACAAACAGCCGAATGGCCGTACAAGTCCTGGGCGGCATGGGGTTCACGTGGGAGATGCTCCCCCACTACTTCTTGAAACGCGCCTGGGTACTCGAAACGAACTTCGGCGCCAGCGACACGCACGCCGTGTCGCTCAGCCGTGTCCTCGAGTCCGACGTGGCGAGTTCGGCGGCAGCATGGACCTGACCTACTCGGACGACGACGAACGATTTCGCGACGATGTGCGCGCCTGGCTCGAAGTCGAGGTCCCGCGCCACGGCGCGGCGCCCCCAGCAGGCGACTGGCCGGCACGTCGCGCGTACGACACCGAATGGCAGCGCAAACTGCACGAAGCCGGGTACGCCGGGTTGCATTGGCCCGCGGAGTTCGGGGGCCGTGGGCTGCCGGTCAGCCAGCAACTCGTCTACCTCGAGGAGTACGCGCGGGCAAACGCCCCCTACATCAGTGTCAACTTCGTCGGGATGATGCACGCCGGCCCCACGCTCATCGCCGAAGGGACGGCCGAGCAACGCGCGTTCCACCTCCCGCGCATCCTGCGGGGCGAATCGGTGTGGTGCCAAGGGTTCTCTGAACCCGAGGCCGGATCCGACCTCGCGTCGCTGCGCACCCGGGCGGTGCGACACGGCGACGAGTACATCGTCACCGGCCAGAAGATCTGGAGCACGCGCGCGCACGTCGCCGACTACTGCGAGTTGCTCGTGCGCACCGACCCGGACGCGCCAAAGCACAAGGGCATCACCTGGCTGATCCTCGACATGCACCAACCCGGCGTCGATGTCAGGCCGATGCGCACGATCGACGGTGAAGACCACTTCTGCGAGGTGTTCCTCGACGACGCGCGCGTACCGGTCAGCAACCGGGTCGGCGACGAGAACGACGGCTGGCGGGTCACGAACGTGACGTTGCGGTTCGAGCGCGGCACCGCGTTCGCGCAGCACATCATCACGCTGCGGTCGCAACTCCGTCGTCTCGTCGAACTCGCTCGATCCACCCCGTCCTCCGCGACGGCGACGGCGTGGGACAACCCGGCCCTCCGCGCGCACGTCGGTCGCATGCGCGCCCACGTCGACGCGCTGTGGCGGATGACGCAGGCGGGGATCGCCGAAGCGGAACGCACCGGCATCCCGCCGTCGTCGGGACCGGCGGTCAAGTTGCGCTACAGCGAACTCAACCAAGAGATCGCCGACGCAGCGCTGCGGGTTGCGGGGCGCGCCGCGATGGCCGGGGTTGCCGGACCTCCGGCCGACGCCGCGCACGACTACCTGTGGTCGCTTCAGTACACGATCGCGGCCGGAACGTCGCAGATCCAACGCAACCTCATCGCCGAGCGCATCCTCGGCCTGCCCCGCTGAACATCCCCCACCTGGCCGCGGCACTTCCTGCACCCGACGGGCGACCGCTGCCCGAAACCACCCGAAGGTGTCACCCGATGGCAATGGAGTTCTACCTGTTCTTGCCGCAGATGCGGATGTCGTTCGCGCAGCTGGCCGAGCGTGCCCGCTGCGCCGAAGCTGCGGGCTTCCGTGGCATCGCGGGAATGGACCATCTCGCGCCGCCACTCGCCGAAGACCAGCCCATGTACGAGGCGATGGTGACGAACGCGTGGCTCGCCGCCAACACCGACCGGTTGCGCGTCGGTTCGCTCGTGCTCTGCGACATGTTTCGTCATCCGGCGATGCTGGCGCGCGAGTGCGTCTCGCTCGACCACCTGTCGGACGGACGCTTCGACCTCGGCATCGGGTGGGGTTCCGTCCCCGCCGAGTTCGAGATCTTCGGCGCGGGTTCGACCGACCCGAAGTTCCGTGTTGCGCGCTTCGCCGAGACCCTCGAGATCGTGACTGCGCTCTGGGCAGGCGAGACCGTCGACTATGACGGCGAGCACTTCACGTTGCGCGGCGCACGGCAGGCTCCCGCGCCGCTGGGAAGGATCCCGATCGTGATCGGAGGCGTCGGCACCAAGACGCTGCAGCTCGTCGCGAAGTACGCGGACTGGTGGAACCTGCACGTCGGCTGGTTGCACCGGCTCGAAGAACTCCGGTCACGCGCTGGCGACGCGCGGCCGTCGCTGCAGATGTACGTCTCGTACGTACCGAGCGAGGATCGCCGCGGCGAGATCACCGCAACGACGCACCGCCGATTCGGCAAGAGCGCAGTGATCGGCACCGGTGCCGAACTCACCGACCGGTTCGCGGCAATGGCCGAACGGGGCGTCGAGCGCATCTATGCGTGGTTCTGTGACTTCGCGCAGCCCGAGACGTTGGCGGCGTTCGGCGAGCAGGTCATCGAACCATTGCGCTGAGGTTCACGTCGCGCTGACCGCGCTCGTCGCGTGATCGGCCTCAACGCGCGTCGACGCCATGCCTCGCAGTTGGCGCGCCGTCCGCGTAGCGTGCGGTCGCGCCTCGGGATGCGGACAGGCACGCTGTCCTTCAACTGGGCGAGGCGAAGGGGACCCATGAACTTCAGCCGGCTTGGTCAGTGGTGCCACGATCGCCGTTGGATCGTCGTGATGGCGTGGATCGGCGCGCTCGTGTTCGGTAACGCCGTGGCGAACACGGTCGGCGACGCCTACCGCCAGGACTTCTCACTCGCGGGCTTCGAGTCGACCGAGGGCTTCGAACTCGTCGAATCCGCCTACGCCGACGGGAGCGGCTCGGGCCAGTCAGGTCAGATCGTGTTCCAGGCACGGCAAGGCGTCGGCGACCCCGAGGTCCGCCGGCAGATGGAGGCGATGTTCGCCGCCGCGACGAAGATCGACGAGGTCGTCTCGGTGCAGAGCCCATACGCGCCGGGCGGTGAGTACCAGGTCTCGGCTCGTGGCGGTGCGGCAGGCCGCATCGCCTTCGCGACCGTCAATCTCCCCGAGGACATCGACTTCACCCGCGCGTCCGACATCGGCAAGGAACTCCGTCAGCTCGCGCCCGACATCGACGGGCTGCGGGTCGAGCTCGGCGGGTTCCTGTTCGCCGAGTTCGAGCCACCTTCCGCGGAACTGTTCGGGCTGGCATTCGCCATCGTGATCCTGATCGTCGCGTTCGGATCGGTGTTGGCCATGGGCCTGCCGGTCGGTGTCGCGCTCTTCGGCATCGCTGGCGACGGGTGCGGCGAGGCCGGGCACACGTGCCGAGAGCTCGGGAAGCACGCGCGTGAGCTCGCCGCCGAGCGGGCCGAGTTCGGCTCGAAGCCGCTCCTGTGGTGCGTGGTGCACGTAGTGACGCAGGGCCTCGGTGAACGGCTCGAACGGCGCGCCGAGTTCTTCGTCGCACCGTCCCCACAGCACTGTGGTTCCCTCGTCGTGGGCGTGGCGCACGATCTCGGTGACGAGTCGGGTCTTGCCGATTCCGGGTTCACCCGACACGAGCACCGCGCGCCGCTCACCTTCCCACGTCTCCTTCCATGCCCCGAGCAGCGTCTCGAATGCGTCGCGCCTTCCGGCGAACGGAAAGGCGGGTGCGATGTCGACGAACGCGGGCAGCGGCAGAGCGGTCGTCGGCCGGGCGACCTTCCAGCTGACCTCGCATACGCCGATGGGGGCGACGAGCCCTTTGAGTTCGCGCGTGCCGACCGGCTTCAGTTCGAACTCGGCGCGCGTTCCCGCGAGCGCACGCACGAGTTCGCTGACAAGGATCTGCCCACCGACAGCTTCGGCACACAAACGCGAGGCCTCGACCACCGGTGTTCCGAACCAGTCGCCGTCCTCGCAACTCGCGTCGCCCGCACTGACACCCACTCGCATGTCGAGTCGGCGACCGTCGAGACTGCGGTTGCGACGCTCCACTGCGCGCTGCATCGCGACCGCGCCCGCCACCGCGTCGGCCGCGCCGCTGTAGGAGACCATGACCGCGTCGCCGATGGTCTTCACCTCCGTGCCACCGGTCGCGGCGATGGCCTCGCGGAGATCGGCGAAGTGGACCCGGCGCAGTTCGTCGGCCGCGGCGTCGCCCGCCTCGGACGCGAAGTCGGTCGAGCCCACAAGGTCGGTGAAGAGAATGCTGACAATACCCGTCGCCACCACGACCTCCCCCGGGTCTCGTCGGACCCGGTCAGTCTGACACAGGTCGCGACCGGGTCACCGTGACGGTCGCCGCCCACTCGCCGATGAGGCGTTTCGCCGCGAGTGAGCGCGGCTTCGAACGCAAGCCCATCACGCACCGCGAGACGCGGTCGCGGCGAGCAGCGCGACCGGCTGGTCGATGCCCTTCAGATCGTGGGTGCCACGCTCGTCGAAATGCAGTCCGCTGCCGGCCACGATCGACTCGCCGTCGAGTTTCGTAGAGCGGATCGGCGGCAATTGCCGCATCGCACACGCGATCAGATCACTCGCCGATCCGATCCGCCAGCCCGACCCCCTCGGCTTCTACGCCACCCCCGGCGCCCGAACCGCAATTTCGACCAACGGACCACCGCCTAGGTGGCAGAGTGCGATCCGTGCCGAACCAATTCGAGCCCTCGATACCCGCGGTGGCGCGTCCGCAGCTCGAGGCCTGTTTCAACTTCCGCGATCTGGGTGGCCACGCGACGGCCGACGGCCGGGTCGTGCGGCACGGCTTGGTGTTCCGGTCAGGGTCGCTCCACCGGATGACCGAATCCGATCGTGCCGAGTTCAGGCGCCTCGGAGTCACGACCGTTGTCGATCTGCGCCGCCCCGACGAGGTGGCGCGCGACCCGCCGCCGATCGGCATCGCGGCGGTGAAGCACCTCCCGCTCGAGATCGACGCACCACCCGGACCTCTCCAAGCCCCGAGTCCTCCACGAACCCCGGAGCCAGCACAAGCCCCGGAACCACCCGCCGACCACCTCGGCGACGAGTACCTCGACATGCTGCTGGCCAACCCCGGTCGCCGCGCCATCGCGGCGGCGTTCTGGTTGATCGCCGATCCCGCACAACGAGTCGTCGTGCACTGTTACGCGGGGAAGGATCGCACCGGAATCGTCGCGGCGTTGCTCCTCGCATCACTCGGCGTCGACGACGAGGCGATCGTCGCCGACTACACCGCCAGCGACGCCGCGATCGAGCCGTCGCGTCGCTACGCCGAACGTCATGACGTGGAGTGGGCGCGGCTGATCGATCGCCTGCCTCCCCGCGTGTTGCACTCGCATCCGGACGGAATCGTGTCGATGCTCGACGGTGTCCGGAACAAGTTCGGCTCGGTGGCCTCCTACCTTCACGAGATCGGAGCGACCACGACGTGCCTCACCCAGTTGGAGGCGAAACTGCTCGCGTGAGCGCGCAGCCGCTCAACCGAGGTGGCCGGGAGCCTGCGACACTGTTTTATACGCGCCCTCGCGCACCGCGCCGATCGTCTCGCCGGCTCGCAGCAACACATCGCTTGTCGCGGCACTCGGCGGGAGGCCGAAACCCGTGTACATCACCCGCCGTTCGCGCTCGACCGGTGGCTGGGCCATGTGCACGGTGCAGCTGCAATGCACGGTGACGTCGCCGGTCGCGGTGGGCAGATCGAGGACAGGCAAGTCGCAATCACGGCGCACAAAGGCAGGCTGCACCAACGCACGGTGTGACCCCGCAACGACGCGCAGTTGCCCGGATCGCGCGTCGGCACCCGTCACCGAGATTCCGACGGTCAGGCCGCAGCACCGGAACGAGTGCATGCCGAGCGAGCAGTCCTTGTGCCACGGCACGTCGGAGATCCCCTCGACCACGCCGATCGGCTTCACGAGGGCCTCGATGCGGTTGCCTTGTGTGCGCGCGAGGTAGCCGTCGTCGGTGAGTGCGCCGATGCGTGCGAACGCGGGCGAGTCGAGCAGCTCGCGCACCGTCGCCGAGTAGTCGTCGAAGAACTGCATCCGAACACACCGATCGATGCCGTCGGAGGTACGCGCCCACCACGATCGGCCGTCGTCGCGCGCGTACGTCGGGAGAGCTCGATCCATGTCGGCCGAGATCGCTTCCATGGCGGCGGGGTCGAACCAGCCGCGCAGGTGCAGGAAGCCCGCCTCGGCGAGGAAGTGCGCGATCTCGTCGTCGTCGTCATCCGCCGAGAAGGACCGGCCGAGGCCGAGGGGCCTGCCGTCGCGGTCGGTGAAGGTCACCGCTCCGTGTGTATGGATCGGCCGACCGTCAATCAGCGAGCGAAGGATCACCCACCAGTCGAGGAAATCGCCCAGGTCGCCCTGGGTCATCCGGAGCCTCCCACCGGTCAGCAGGGTCATCGGTGTGATGAGGTCGTTCGCCATGTCGGCGAACTCCTCGGTGGTGAGCTCGACCTTCGCGGGAGCAACCGCGCCCGGCCGCACCACGAAGGTGTCTCCTTCGAGGGCAAGGGTCCATTCGCCCGCCGGCGTGGCGATCGCGAACGGCTCGACCCCGAGTTCGCGGGCGCCAGGACTGGCGACCGCGCCGTGTCGATCGATCAGGGCCGGGAGCCGCTCACCGAAGAACTCGCCTTCGGCCACCGGCGTCACGTGCGAGTCGTCGCGGGTACGCAGGTCGAGCGACACCATTCCCGAATTCTGGCACGGATTCCTGATCCCAGACCCGAAGCGCCAGACTCCCAGCAGGCCCCAACTTGGCCCTGTCTCAGGCCGCGAGGAATCGTTCGATCTCGTCGGCCGCGCGTGCCGGACCGTCTTCGGCCGCGAGCTGCGCCGCGATCTCACCCGCCCGCGCGCCGAAGCGCGGTTCTCGCGTCACCAGGTCGATCGCGCGCGCCAGTCGGGTGACCGAGGCGCGCCGCACGTGCACGCCCGCGCCGAATTGCTCGACGCGCTCCGCGTGCCACACCTGATCGAACAGTTGCGGCACGATGACCGACGGGAGGCCGGCCTCGAGCACCAGTGCGTTCGTGCCATGGGCGCCCGAGTGCACGACGGCTCGGCATCGCTCGAGCAAGGGTGAAAGCGGCGCGAACGCCCACACGCCGTCGCGGCCGCCAAGTCGCTGCGCGTTCTCGTCGTTCGACACGAGGAACAGCCCGCGGAGCCCCACCCGATCGAGCGCCCGCGCCGCGAGCGTGAAAATGGCGGGAGCGGCCGAGGCTGCGCTCGTACCCAGCGTGACCAGCACGGGCGCGTCACCGCCGTCGAAGAACGCCGCGATCTCGGGCGCCACGGCGTGGTCACGCGGACCGTGCCAGTGAGAGAAGCCGGTGAAGACATAGTGATCGGGAAGGTCGGACGGGCACGGGTAGTACTCGGGCGACACCATGCCCAGATTGCGATACGGAGAGAGACGCCCGTTCATCGCGAATCCTCGTTCGGTGACAAGGCCCAGCTTGTCGCGGAAATCGCGAAACGCCCGTTCGCTCGTCGCCCATCGGGCGGCGCGTTCGTCGCAGCCCACTGCCACGCCAGTCGATTCAGTGCCCGGCGCGACTCGGGGTCGTGGACGTGCTCCCAGAGATCCGAATCGACCTCGCCCCGCCGGCGTTCCGCGACGTCGCGGGGCAGATCCCACGTGTACGCGCGGACCCATCGCCGCACGACCCACGTCTCGAGCGACGCGATCGGGCGGCGGCCACCCATCAGACCGTGGTCCATCGCGTCGACGGTCGGGTGCGGGTCTGCACGTCGGCCGATGCCCGCGCCAACACCGCACGGCCGCCCGGGGTGATGGCGTACAGCCGTCGCCGCGGCCTGCCTGCCTCGACCGCTTCGTCGGCGTCTTCCCACTGCGATTTCAGCCAGCCGGCCCGTTCCATCCGGTGCAGCGCCTTGTAGAGCGTGCCGTGGGCGGTCAGGGCGCGCGCACTGCCCTCGACGCGGAGCCGCTTGGCGAGGTCGAAACCATGGAAGCGTGCCCGGCGCCGGCGCGCCAGGTCGACCGCAACCTCGAGGATGGCCACCTCGAGCGGGAGCAAGGTGTCGGGCCGGCGCCGCATCGATCCCATAATAGGAAGATATCCTCCCATTGTCGATCGCGTCTCGCGTGTGCCAACGGGCCGGGCTGCGGTACCGGCAGTGACCTCCGGCCCTCCCGGACGCCGGACGCCCACGAAGAGACTGTGAGGGCACAGGAGCGACTGGCGATGACCTGGGACGACGACTGGCATCACGGGAACCGTCCGGGTTGGTGGTGGGCCATCATGGCGATCATGATGATCACGTTCTGGGGCACGATCGTCTGGCTGATCACGATGGCGACTCAACGCGGCAGTCATCGCACTGACTCGTCGGCACCCATGAGCGCGACGGGGCAGTCGCCGCTCGCGCCGAACCCCGAGTCGATCCTGCACGAACGCCTCGCGCGCGGCGAGATCGCCATCGACGAGTACTGCGACCGCCTTGCCGTACTCCTCGCCCGCAAGGCCCCGCCTCCCGATCACGATTCGTAGAGTTCCTCGGCGAACGAGTGGCGCCAGCGCGCCTTGTCCACGAGCGCAGCGCGGGTGATTGCCTCATTGCCGAACCGTGCCTGAAGGTCGTCGATCGCCAAGTCGAGGGCGCGCCGGTCGCGCCCCGCCCGATCGAGCGGCAGGACCAACTGCAACGGGTCCGCCGGCGCGAGGTTCGAGACCGCGAGTCCGACCAGCGTGATCCCGGCCCGGGCGACGTCGGCTGCCACGGTGCGGAGCAACTCGCGCGCGGCCGTGACGAGTGCCGACGTCGAGTCGGTCGCCACCGCGAGCGACATCGACCGGGTGATTCGGCTCGAATCCGCGAAGCGGATCCGCAGCGTGATGGTGCGCGCCACCCGCTCGTCGGCGCGCAGCCGCCGAGCGACGCGATCGCCGATACCGAGGAGCGCGACCTCGATCTCGCCGAGGTCGTGACGAGGTCGGCCGAGTGCCGACTGCGAACCGATCGACCGCCGCCGCGGTCGCGCCGCGACGCCACGCGGGTCCTGGTTCGAGGCGATCGCCTGCAAGTGCGCGGCGGCCGCCCGCCCGATGGTCACCGTCAGCGCAGCCCGAGGAACGCGCGCGAGTTCACCGACCGTCGACACACCGATGGCGCGTAACCGCGCCGAGGTCTGGGGACCGACGCCCCAGAGCCGTTCGACGGGCAGCGGGTGCAGGAAGTCGAACTCGTCGCCGACGGGCACGAGCAACACGCCGTCGGGTTTGGCGCTGGCGCTGGCCACCTTGGCGAGGAACTTGGTGCTCGCGATCCCGATCGACAGCGGGAGGCCGACGCGCTCGCGGACCGCCGCACGAAGGCGGCGCGCGACGAGGCTCGGGCGGCCGAGGAGCCGTCGCGCCCCGCGCACGTCCAGAAACGCCTCGTCAATCGAGAGCGCCTCGACGAGCGGTGTGACGTCGCGGAATTGTTCGAAGACCGCGCGACTCGCCTCGAGATAGGCATCGAACCGCGGCGCGACGACGATCGCGCCCGGACACAAGGAACGGGCGGCACGTTCGTTGGTCGGCGTCCGAACACCGCATCGCCTCGCCTCGTAGCTCGCGGCGACGATCACTCCGCCGCCGACCAGGACCGGCCGTCCCCGCAGTTGGGGTGAGTCACGTTGCTCGACCGACGCGAAGAATGCATCGAGATCCGCGTGCAGTATCCCCGGTTCCCCAGGCACCCGCGGTTCTTGCGCTTCCGACGGATCCGTCGAGGCGTTGTCTCGGCCGCCGAGGTTGTTCACGAACACATGTTCGCATACGCGGGGCGAGCGAGCAACAGCCGCGGCTCAGGCGTGCAACGACACGGGCGCACGGCACCTCGCCGATTCATACGCCGCGAGCACCAGGCGTACCGCCTCGCGGCCGTCCTCGCCGGTGCACACCACCGGACCGCGGCCGTCGATCGCAGCGAGGAAGTTGGCAACGTGCTGCGCGTGCGCACCCGGGCCCTTCGCCTCGTAGTTCTCGACGTCGACCGCCGCCCACGATGTGTTCGCATCGGATCGGTAGCGCCGGATCAGATCACCCGTTCCCGCGAGGTGATCGCACTCGAGCGCACCCTGCGTCCCCCACACCCAGAACGCCTCCTGCCAACCCGTCGCGGTCCACGCGACCTCGACCTCGCCCATCGCACCCGACGTGAAGCCGAGCGACGTGACCGCCGTGTCTTCGACCTCGACGTCGAACTTGCGCGTCGCGATGCGGGCGAACACGTCGCTGACGTCGCCGCAGAGAAAACGCGCCAGATCGAAGAGATGGCAGCCGTTGTCGAGCAACGTGCCACCACCCGAATGCTCCTTTGACCCGAACACACCGCGCACTCGGGTGGCGCCCGACCAGTCGTGCGCTTGGCGGAAGCGGGCGTGGGTGACCTCGCCGATCACGCCCGCGTCGATGAGCGCGTGAGCGGTCGTCGCGGCAGACCACGAGCGCATGTGGTGCCCGATCTGGAGCAGCACGCCCGCGTCTGCACACGCGTCGATCATCGCTTGCGCCGCGTCGAGGTCGAGGGAGATCGGTTTTTCGCAGAGCACGTGCTTACCCGCTCGGGCAGCGGCGATGGTGAGTTCGGCGTGCGCGGCGTTCGGGGTGCAGATCGACACCGCGGTGATGTCGGCGACCTCGAGCAACGCACGGGGGTCGGTGAAGGCGGCACCGGCGTGCCACTCGTCGCGACGGCGGGCGACGAGTTCGGGGTCGATGTCGCAGAGGGCGGCGATCTCGGCCCCAGCCAGCCGGTAGCCGTGGGCGTGCGCCGCGGCGATGTTGCCGGCACCGATGATGGCGACCCGCGCCGGCCCGCGCGGCGGGTCCGAGCCGGTTCCCAGGGTCATTCGCTGATGCGCTGCGACGCGACGCGCGCCGCTGCCTCGGCTCGAGCCGACGCGCCCGGGACCGGTTCGAGCGCGGTGACGTTGGCGGCATCGAGCGTCGGCAACTCGACGCGGCGCGCCGCCCAGCGGCAGGCGTTCGCGATCACCCGCAGGATCTGTTCGTTGCGATAGGTCGGGTACTCCTCGTGCCCGGGCCGGAAATACACAACCCGGCCGTGGCCGCGACGCCAGGTGGCGCAGCTCCGGAACACCTCGCCGCCCTGGAACCAGCTGACCATCAACAACTCGTCCGGTGTCGGGATGTCGAAACGCTCGCCGTACATCTCCTCGGCCTCGAGTTCGATGTATTGCCCCACGCCGTCCATGATCGGGTGCGAAGGTTCGAGGACCCAGAGGCGCTCCTTCTCGTTCGCCTCGCGCCACAGCAGGGAGCAATTCGTTCCCATGAGCCGGCGAAAGATCTTCGAGAAGTGCCCGGAGTGCAGCACGATCAACCCCATCCCGCTCAACACCCGTTGATGCACCGCCTCGACGACGGCGCCCTCGACCAGGTGGTGACCCATGTGTCCCCACCAGACCAGCACGTCGGTCACGCCGAGGACGTCGTCGGTAAGTCCGTGCGCCGGTTGTTCGAGGGTCGCGGTCCTGATGACGAAGTCGGCGTTCGGCGCAAGGCCGACGGCGAGCGCGCCGTGGATTCCGGTCGGGTAGACCGCGCGGATCGCGGGCTCGTGAACTTCGTGCAGGTACTCGTTCCAGATCGTGACGTTGATCGTCATGGCGAGAGCTTCGCAGATCGCGCGGCCCGCACGTTCAATTCACCACGTGTCGATGAACGCGCGATGGCGAGGTGAAGGCACGCGGTCGGGGTCGTCGAGCAGCCGTGAGATCCATCGGCGCGAGTCGGCCGGGTCGATGACGTCGTCGATCTCGAAGTGGCTCGCCATGTTGAGCGCCTTGCCGGCGTCGTACATGCGGCCGAGCATCGCCTGGAAGGCCGCCTCGCGCTCGGCGGGGTCGGTGATGGCATCGAGTTCGCGCCGCATCCCGAGCCGGACCGCGCCCTCGAGGTTCATTCCACCGAACTCGCCCGTCGGCCAGGCGACGCAAAAGCGCGGGGCTTTGAACGATCCGCCGGCCATGCTCTGCGCGCCAAGGCCGTACCCCTTGCGCAACACGATGGTCCCGGTCGGAACGCGCAGGTTCGCGCCGGCAACGAACAACCGGCTCATGTGCCTGACCGCGCCGGCGCGTTCCGATTCGGGCCCGACCATGAACCCGGGTGTGTCGCACAAGAGCACGATGGGGAGCTCGAAGGCGTCGCACAACTGCAAGAAACGGGCGCCCTTGTCGGAGCCGTCGCTGTCGATCGCACCGCCGAGGTGCGCCGGGTTGTTCGCGACCACACCCAGCGGTCGCCCTTCGATGCGAGCGAGCGCGGTGATGACCCCGGGTCCGAAACCGGCGCGCAATTCGAGCACCGAGTCGGTGTCGAACATGACATCGATCACGCCACGGACGTCGTAGGCGCGAACTCGGTTCTCCGGCACGACGTCGCGCAGCGCTCGCTGGTCGACGCACTCCCACGCGCGTTCGCCGGTAGGGTCCCCGCGCGGCGCGAAGTAGGCGAGGTACTGCTTCGCGGTCGCGACCGCGGCGCGTTCGTCGTCGACGAGAACGTCGACCACTCCGGCTCGGAATTGCTCCTCGGCCGGCCCGATAGCAGCCGGCTCGTACACGCCGAGCCCACCGCCCTCGATCATCGCCGGGCCGCCCATTCCGATGTTCGCGTCGCGGGTCGCGATGACCACGTCACAGCAGCCGAGCAACGCGGCGTTCCCTGCGAAGCAGTAGCCCGACACGATCCCGATCAGGGGCACTGTGCCGGACAACCGCGCGAACAGGTGGAAGGCAAGGCAGTCGAGTCCGGCAACGCCCACGCCGTCGGTGTCACCGGGGCGGCCGCCGCCGCCCTCGGTGAAGAACACGACCGGCGCCCGGAGCCGTTCGGCGAGTTCGAACAGCCGGTCCTTCTTCTGGTGATTCCACAGTCCTTGGGTACCCGCGAGCACCATGTAGTCGTACGACATCGCCACGATTCGCACGCCGTCGACCGTGGCGATCCCGCCGACGAGTCCGTCGGCCGGCGTGCGTTCGATCAGTTCGCCAAGTGACCGGCGTCGGCGCTGCGCCGCGACGACGAGCGGCGCGTACTCCACCAGGCTGTCGGGGTCGACAAGATCGGCGAGGTTCTCGCGTGCCGTGCGCCGAGCCCGCTCGCGACGCCGCGCGACGGCGTCGGGGCGGCGTTCGTCGGAGCCGATCGCATGACGTTCGAGCACCTCAGCGAGGTCGGGCCGGATACTCCCCGGCGCCCGCCCGACCGGTCGTGGTTCGGCGCGGTGCGCGCCGACCTCGGTCTCGTCGATCTCGACGAGGAGTTCGTCAGCGCGCACCGTGTCGCCGGGCGCGATCGCGATGGCGCGCACAACACCGTCGCAGGGCGCGGTCACGACGTGTTCCATCTTCATCGACTCGAGCACGACGAGGCTGGCGCCGGCTGGTACCGCGACGCCGACGCTGACCTCGATCGCGACGACCGTCGCGGGCATGGGCGCGGTGATGCGAGGCACAGCAGGTTTCTAGCCGTTCGCCGTCGCGAGGATCACCACTGGGGTTCCGCGCTCAAGATCCGGCACCGCTCAGGGGATGTCGACCGAGCGGGTGACGATCGTTTCGTAGCCGAAGTTGTCGCGCACCGCGAGCGTCACCGGATACGTCCCGGCGAGGGCGTAGTTGTGCCCGGGTGACGTCGGGCCGCTCACGGTCGAACCGTCGCCGAAGTTCCAGCGGACGAGCTCGACCGAGCCGTCGGGGTCGGCGACTGCGCCGCTGAAGGTGCACGACTGTCCGGTACACGTGGTGGTGAACGTCGCGGTCGGCGCGCGGTTCAGCGAGGTCACGGTGTAGCCGTCGAAGGTGAAGGTGACGGGCGCGTTGGTCGTCGAGGCGCCCAACGTGGCTCCGACACCGGACGCGCCTCGGCGTTGCAGGCCAGGAGTGCCGTCGACCGCGATCACACGCCAGCCCGACGGCTCCGCGAATCCTGCGAGCCAGACCTTCGCCGCGAGGATCGTCGGGTTCGCACCCGCCAGATCGAAACGCATGGCGTACCGGACGCCGGCGACGTGCGGCAGGCCCGCGACGACGCGTTCGGCGAGCAACGTGGTCGCGCCGGCCGCGTCGACACGGACGATCCCGATGCGCACGGCACCGTCGATGAAGCGGACCCTCGCTCGGTACTCGCCTACTCCGAGCACCGCCCTCGATGTCGCGATTGCAGTCTGCGGGCCTCGGCTCGATGTGCGGCTGGTCGCGACCGTGAGGCGCGTGCTCAGGTCGCGGTGCATGGTTCCGGCGAGGTGGACGCCACGGGTCCCGCCCGCCTCGGCGACGACGATCGTGCCGCCACCGTCGCGGACGCCGAGATTGGCGAGCGGTGTGCCGTCGAGCGGAAGCCAGCGGCCACCGCGCGACGCCCGTCCCCAGCCGCGGCCGATGCGCCGCTCGAACTCGTCGCGGCCGCGCAGCGGATTGTTGGCTTCTGGCATCACGACGACGTTTGCCACCGACTCGCCGATCGCGCCGCGATCGTCCGTGACGCGCACGCGCACCGGATAGGTGCCCGGGACCGAATAGTCGACGGCCGCAGGACGCGCGCCGCTCGCCGTCATCCCGTCACCGAACTCCCATGCGTATCCGACGATGGACCCATCGACATCGGACGACGCCGAGGCGTCGAAGGTGCACGTCATCGTCTCGCACGTCGAGGCGAAACTCGCCGTCGGTCGGAAGTTCGCCGGAATCGCTCGGTTCGACGACATCTCCGACGTGTTGCCCGCCGCATCGGTGGCGGTCGCGGTGAGGACCCGGGCGCCGCCGGTGTCGTCGATCGTGATGACGACGGTCCCGTCGGAGCCGCCGACCCCCGATGCGAGGTATGCGGAGGCAGGCCCATAGGTGCCGCCGCCCGTCGTGTTCTCGAAGAGTTCGACGGTGCACCCATTGCAGGTATACGCACGCACGCTGGTCGGCGTGAGCACCTTGAGCGCGGGCCAGTTCTGCTGTTCGTTGGCACCGGTGTCTGCGTCATCTCGGTCGTTCGAGGCATGGGAATCGGTCGGCGCCAGATCGATCCCGAGCATCGTCTGGCCCTCGATGACGTTCCGGGTGATGCGGTTGCGGTCCGACGTGTCGCTCACGACCCACACACCGCGCCAGTGGCCGATGATCTCGTTCCCGGGGCCGATACGGTTGTCGGTCGCGGCGTTCTCGAGTTTGATCGCGAATCCGCCGGTCCCGCCGTTCCACACCGGAGTCCCGTTCGTCGTAACGCCGATCCGGTTGCGCTCGACGACGTTGTGATGCGAGAAGTTCGAGATCTTGATGCCGCCCTCGACCGCGGATCCGTTGGCAACGATCGTGTTGTCGCGGATCGTCGTGGTGTTGGCGTGGTCCTCGACGAAGACGCCGTGACGGTCGTTGCCGGTCGACGCGTTGCCGCCCGTGCCGTCGAGCGTGGTCCCGATCAGGTTGCCCGCGACGAGATTGCGCACCGTCTCGGCGCCGTGGGAGACCTCGACCCCTTCACCGCCGTTGGCGGAGATGACGTTGCCGAGTCCGGGGGTATCGCTGCCGATCCGGTTGTCGTGCGTGCGGTAGTTCAGGTCGACGCCATGACCAAGGTTGCCGAGCGGGGCGCCCGTCGGCGACAGACCGATGACGTTGTTCTCGACCACGTTGAAGCTCGTGTCCCAGAAGAACCCGATACCGCGTCCGGCGTTGCCGGACACGACGTTGCGATCGGCGAGGCCAGGACCGCCGATGCGGTTGAACGAGGCGTTGAGGTTGACGGTGACACCGATCGAGAGCACGTCGAACGCGCTCGCGGTGAAGGTCGCTGACGGGTTGGTCCCGACGAAGTTGCCTGCGACGACGTTGAACATCGCGGTCGGCTCAAGGATGCGGATCGCGCCCGCGAGGTCGTAGAGCGCGAGACCCCGTACGACGTTGCCGCTGCTCGTGATGGTGAGTCCGCTGGGGCCGCTGCTGCCGCTCCCCCGCACGGCGATGCGCAGGTCGGCGTCCGACCCCAGCGGCGACGCGTTGGGAGTTGCTCCCGGCTGGGTGTAGCCGTCGATCGTCGTCCCGCCATAGGGGTCGGTGATCATCGGGAGTACCGAATCGAGCTCAATGGTGTGCGGACCAGCGCCGGGGATCGCAAACTCGATACGCGACTCCTCGGCATCGGCGTCAGCTTCCTGCAACGCGGCGCGCAGCGAGCATCCGCCGCCGGCGATGTGACATGCGCCGTTGCCGACACCTTGGTCGGGCGCATCCGAGGTGGTGTCAACGACGTACACCTGGGTGTCCGCCGCGGCCTTCGGCGCGGGGGTGGTCACGAGCGCGGCCGCGACGACGAGAGCCACAACGCACGCCCGAGCAGTTGCGCCGCGCAGGCGCGCCGCGTCGGCCCCATCCCGGCGACTGGTCACGATTGCTGGCTCCACCGATCTCCCACCGCGTGCGCTGAGGCCGCATCCCGCGCCCCCGTTGGCCAGCCCCCTGTTGTTCCAAATGCCCTGACTTGGCCCGAACTCGGACGATATCAGTGCGCGGCGCGGGCTGTCGTCTCCGACCGGGTGATCACCACGACCGCGCCGCAACGCGACGTTAGGACCACGCTCGCGCGCGGCCGCGTCATCGACATCGACATCGAACGGGAACGGGAACGGGCGAGACCGAGCAGGCGAGTGGAGGGGGCGCGCCCCCTCCACTTCGCGATTCACACGGCACGCTGCCGCGCCGCGGGCGGCGTCAGCCCGATCCGCAGCTGTAGCTCGGAGCGTCGGTCGCAGCGCCGATCACGCAAGCAGTTCCATTGATCGGGTTCGGCGCGAGCACACCCCCGGTGCTGTTGAGGACGCGAACCTTGGGTGTGTAGGTACCCGCGACCGGTCCGATCGCTCGCACCGACTTCTCTCCGGCCACGGGGTCGAATCGCAACGCCAGCGCTACCTTGGGTAGCGACGCGCTGAACGGGCAGCCGGTCCCGGAGGTGGGAAGTTGCGACAAGACGAACTCGTTATGTTCGCCGACCTGCATGCCGCCGGTCTTGTAGGTGATGTAGCCGGCGAACGCGACGATCGAGGTCGGGAACAAGATCTGGGCCGTCGAGACCGGCGTCGGGCTCCCGAAGACCAGCGTTCGCGCGTACGAACCGGGGTTCCGCCATACGCCTTCGATGCCGAAGCCCGTCACGGTGTTCTTCGCGCAGTCGTCGAGGAACGGCACGATCGACGGGTTCAGGTTCAGTGATGCGGTGAACTCCGCCATCGGGGCGCCGTCAGCAGGTGCGAAGCTACCGGCAACGCCGATGACGGCGTCGGTCGCAGCAGCCGCCGGGGCCGGGCACGCGGCGCTCATCACGATGGTCGTCGCGGTGACGCTGTTCACCTTGCGCACCACCGCGTCGGCGGCGGCGCCGGTCGCCTTCTTGAAGAACACCGCCAGCCCGACGTCGGTCGCGAACGTCCCGCCGCCGTTGGCGTTGAGCGTCAAGGTCGACCCGGCGCATGTCGCACCCCCGCCGGCGGCGAGCGTGCCGAGCGCGATCTGGCGGGTCCGGGCATTAGTGGCGACCGTGGTGTTCGAGGTCGCCGGTGAATAGCGGACGAGGCCGACGGCGATGACGTCCTGGGTCCCGAGGACCCCAGGGTTGGAGTCGCTGCAGTTGTTGCTCGGCGCCTGGTTTCCGGCGACGCTCGGATTGTCGTCGACGGTCACCGTCGTCGGGCTCAGCAGGGCCACGATGCGCGCGAGTGTCCGATAGGGACCGCCGGTGACGCTCAGCCCCACGTCGCTCGACAGGAAGACACCTGAGGGCGCGGTGAGCGTCGTGCTTGCGGCTGTGCAGTCCGCGTCGTTGAGTTCGCGACCTCGGGTGTGGTTGATCGTGATCGTGGTGTTGATTGGAACCGCGGCGCTGGTCGGGCGCGAAATCGCGCCGGCGATCGTCTTGATGAACGTTCCGGCTGCGATGCCGGTGCCGCTGATCGGTCGGCCGATGTCAGCCGTCGTCAGCGCGGGTGTGAACGCCAGCGTCGTCGCGCCGAGGACAGCGTTCGCGCTCGTCTTGGCGGTTCGGGCCGCGGTCGACGTCCACCCCGCGTTGGGTGTGTCCGCGATCTCGATACGCGAGATGTCGTCGGCAGTCGTCGCAGTGTTGTTGGTGTCGAAAAGGCACGCGACGCTCAGGCCGCTCTGACCCACGGGGACCTTGGGCGACATCGACGACGTGCACGAGTGCACCGCGCTTGCGGGTGCTGCGGCAATCAGCGACACAGGAATGGCGAGCGCGACGAGCGCTGCCACCATGCCGATCTTCTTGATCCGCCCGATCGGATGACGGTGCATGAGGACCCTCCAGAATAGGGAGACCCGGCCGGGCCGCCGATTCCAAACTTGTGACACCAGACGGCGAGCCGTCCCCCCAGGACGCCCTCCACCCCGCGCGTCAGAATAACCACATTTCGCGTCGCGCGCTGCGGACCCGGATCCTCGTCCAACGCTGCGGCCCGAACCCCGGTCGGCCCAGAACCCGGTCGTGGTGCGGCCCGCCCCAAGAGGGGCGGGCCGCATAACCAGGGGGATGATGCGAAGCGAGCGGATCTAGTGCGGGCCGGGTGTCCCGATGCAATCGCGTGTGTCGAGCGGTCGGATTGGGCAGGTCGCATCGCTCAGGACACGCAGCACGCCCCACATACCGCCCTCGGTGAAGGGCAAGCGCCGATCGCCGTACCAGTAGTCGCGCACCATGTGCTGGCGGCCACCCGCCCCGCCGATCAGGTGCACGTCGATGCCCTGATAGGCCGACACACCCTGGGACTGCACCTCCTGGGACTGCGCGATCTGGCCGGCGCCGTACACGTAGTCCGTGTATGGGTCACGCAACCAACTCATCCCGTTGATGTTGAAGACATGCGGTTGCTCCGAACCGGGCGCCACAAGGACATGGATCTTCAGCGGATCACCCGCGTAGGCGCGGATCACCGGCGTCCCCGGTGTCCCCGCGAAGCTGAGCGTCGGCTGTCCCGCGTTGCGATAGTTGACCATCGGCGTGTTGCGGACGTCGATCGGGTACGGCATGAAGTCCGAGCCGATCCGGTCGTCGTCGTCCGCGAAGATCAACGTCGCGTCGCGGTAGCTGTCGCCGCCGAGGTGCACGTCGACGGTCGGACCGAGGTCGGTTGCCGCACCGCTCACCGGGTGCGAGAACGTCGCGCCGGCCTCGTGCACGACGATCGCGCCGTACAGACCGAGCTTCGCCGCCTCGATCGGATCGAGCGCATTGTCGCCAGGGGCTTCGACCACAGGATCGGAGATGAGTGCAGCCTCGATCGACACCTTGTCGGCGTAGAACACATACGCACGGGTCTCGTTCGGGGCGACGGTCTGCTCCTCGGTCCAACCGACGTTGATGCCTGACGACCCTGGAGCCTTCAGCAACTCCCCGACGTGGAACCCGACACGCGGCAGCGTCGAGTCGTTGCGGAAGTTGACCTGCACACAGTCACCCACGTTGACGTGGAGCACGTACGGGTCGAACACGCCGTTCAGGCGCGCGCCCGCCACCTGCGAGGTCGGCACGTACGCGTAGTCGATCGGCCGATCACCACCGTTGTTCAACGCAGCGTCCACGGCACTCACGTCGAAGATCTTGCGGTTGCCGAAGCTGCCGCCCGGACAGGGGTTGCCCGCGTCAGTGAGTGCCGGGGGGCGCCCGCCGGTCGGCGTGGGCGCGACGTAGCTTCCGCCGGGCGCGCTGTTGTCGTGCAACGGCTGCAGCGACGGTGATTGCGCGCCGAGCACCCGGAAGATACCCCACGCACCCTGGCGGAACCGGCGCGCGATCCCGTTGTGGTACAGGTAGTCACCAGGGATCTGCTCGGGTCCGCCGGCGCCACCGTCGAGCATCAGTGTGTTGCGCTCTGACACACCCGCATGCATCGTGTCGGTGACCCTCGAGTACACCGTCGATCCGTTGCGCAGCCGTTTCTCCACATAGAACTTGTGCCCGTCGACTCGGAAGCTGTCGATCGTCGGCCCGACGTGGATCGTCCGGAATACGACGGCGTCACCCGGGTAGGCGCGCGGCAACGGCGTCCGCGGATCACCCCAGGTGTACGAACTGAACCTGGTACTCGGATCCAATCCGCGGTTCGCGAACGGTTCGGCCCGCAGGTTGATGGTCGAGTCCGTCACCGGGTTGTCGTCAAGCGTCCAGAGCACTACCTCGCGGAAGTCACCGTCGACGAGTCCGGGCGCCAACGGCGGTGACTGACCTCCCGACGGCAACGCCACCGGGTTGTAGTGGATGTCGGCGATCGGACCCGACTTGATCGGGAGTCCCGTCGTCGGGTCGGTGTACGTCGAGCCGCGCGGCTCGACGATGAACATCCCGACGCCACCATGCCCCCAGCCGTGGATGCCGTCCACGTGATCGTGCCAGAAGATGTTGTCGAGCATCGCGTCCGCGTACCACCGGTAGCGGATGAACTCGGTCCCAGCTGCTTCGTTCACTGCGTGGGCACGGCTCAGCGCGCGATCGAGTACGAGCGTGTTCGTCAACGGATCGACCGACACGATGGTGCGGTATTCGATCGAGTCCTTGCCGAGCCCGACTGCGATCGCGACGCCGGGTCGGTACTTGGCCAGCAGCGACTGAACTTGCACCGAGGTCGCGCCGACTGCGGTCGGGGCGACGATCTTGGTGTCCTCGAGCGCGTACGGCCGGATCGAGTGCTCGAACATCAAGCCTGCCGACGTGCCATCGGAACCCTGAGGGTCGAACTGCACGTGGTGGATGTGCATCTCGACCTTGCTGAAACCATCGGCCGCGTTCGCCTCACGCAACTCCGACGTGAGGGTCAGCGCGACGCAGTCGCCCACGTTGGCGCGGATCGCCAAGGGTTGCGCAGGCTTCGTACCGTTCTTGACAGCGGCCTTGTCCGGCGCGAGCGCGAAGACCATGCCCGCGGGGTCGCTCGCCGTCGTGGTGACCGGCACGGTGGTCGGGACCGCGACGACGTTGAACGTCTTTAGCGGTGCCGCCTGCGGACACAGTCCGTCGACGCGGTTCGCCCACGGCTTCGGTCCGGTGCCCGGAACATTGCCGGTCTCACCCAGGTAGGGAGCGCCGCTGTGCATGTTCGGCGAGAACGGGGGTCGCTGCTCGGAATGTGGTCGTAGCAGCGGGAACGCCGGTCTCCCGTTCACCGGATTGAACAACAGCGCTGGTCGGTTGCCGACGAACTGATCGACCTTGTACGAACCGAAGTGGCCCGGGATGTTCTCCTCGAAGTCGGGCGGGATGTTCGTCGTCTGTTCGGGGACGCCGAGGTAGCGCATCCTTCCGCCGCCCGCGTCGACCTTGGTCCAATCCCACACGGTCGCGTCCTGCGCGTTCACCGGCACACCGGCCGGCGGAAGTTGCGGCTCGACCCACTTGGCGAGGTTCGACTTCGTGAGCGTCACACCGCCGGGCATGACCTTGCCGATCAACTTGTCGGTGGTGACAGCAACGGGCGGCGCGACCCGGTCGGGCAGCACCGAGACGTCAGGTTGCTTCGTGTCGTAGACCCGCCAAAGGCCCCACATCCCCGACGGGTAGTGCTCGGCGATGTGGCAGTGGAACAAGAAGTCGCCCGCGCCATGCTGAGTGCCGCCGGCGCCGCCCTCGATCTCGGCGTTGAAGTGCTCGCCCGGCCCGGTGTTGACCGCGTCGACCCGGTCGGACTGACTCTCCTCGATCGGGGTCTTGCGAAGCCCGGTGTCCTGGTAGTCCTGTTCGGTGTCGGACTCGGGGTTGAGTCGCCAACGGTCGCCGCCACCGTGCAGGTGGTACACGTGGAAGACCTCGCTACCGCCGTGCACGACGCGGATCTTGGTCGGGTCACCGACGTAGCTCTTGGGGATGAGCGTCGCCGGGTCGCCGAACACCGCCGACGAGTACGCGTGCGACTTCGACTGCGGATGGTCGAGCAACCGGTTCATGAACGGCTCGGCCCGGTAGTTCATCGCCCGGCTGCCCGGCCGGTAGGCATTCGTCGTCGGGTCCACGATCGGAAGCGGTAGATCGTTCTTGTCGAAGATCAACTCGTCTTCGTTACCGACTTCGTGCAGGATCTTGATGTATTCCCGGAACGCCTTCGATCCGTCGCCCGGCACGATGTTCGCCTGCCAGCCCCACTGGACCGGTCGGTTGTCGACCTGCGAGAGCCAGAGCGACCCCGCGGGTTCGACGGAGAGCACGCCGAAGAGGCCGTGGTTGATCGCCGCACGATGTGAAGGTCCGGGGTGCAGGTAGTGCGACCCCTCGAGGTTCGCCTCGTTCGGGACGTAGAAGCGGTAGAGCCGGGTACCGCCGGGCGGCGTCTCGTCGTTCGCGTTGGTGCCGACGTCGTCGCCCGACGAATCGGCTGGGAGCCCGTCGACGCTGAGCCCGTAGCTGTTGCCATCGGCGGCTTGGTTCCGGAGCACGACCTCGACGCACTCGCCGAGGTTCGCCCGAATCACGAGCGGCTGGATCGGATCTTCGACGAGCCCAGGGGTCACGATGCCCGAGGCTTCTTGCGCGCGGATCGCGGCGATGGCGGACTGAGGCGCGTACATGATTCCCGAGGGATCATGGTCGCCATACCGGTTCAGGGGGATGTCGACGCGGATCACGTTGACGTCGTAACGGCGTGTCGCCGTCGTCCCCGCCGGGCACACGCCGACACCCTCGGCGGTCGCGGCCGGTGGCGCCACCACGAAGGCGCTGGTCGCGACGCCGAGCGTCCCCACGATCCCAATCGCGCGCCGCGCCCGGACATGGCGAGTCACCGACGCGACAACAGCGGCCGATGTCGTGCTGCGCGCCCGCAGCCGCGCCGTCACAAGACAGGCGAGGAGCGCAACGGGAAGCAGGACGAATACCTGCGCCACGACCACGCGCGCCATGTCGAATGACACCGCGCCGATCGTCCCTGCCGCCTCGCGCCCCGCAACCCAGGCGGTCAGTTCGGTCGTCGACCAGGTCGCACGACCGGTCGCGACGAGCAGCGGTGTGAGCGATGCCGCGGCTGCGGCCGCGACGATGGCGTGCGACGCGACGCCGGATGCCGGGCGCAGTCGCCGCGCGATCGCGAACGCCATGGTGATCGCGGCGGCGCCGAGTGCAGCCAGACGCGCCGATTCGCCGAGGCGCGCGGCGACGCCGTGCGGCTCGGCGCCGGCACTCGCGGCGAGCAGCACCTGCCACACCGACACGCCGGCCGCGCACGCGACCGCGCTCAGCAGCGGGCGGCGGACAGCCGACTCCACCGACGCGCCGCGGCGGGGGTCGGTCGCAGGAACAGATTCATGAGTCTCGTTCGTCATGGTCTCACCGTCGTTGTTGATGTCGTGCGGGTGTCAGCTGCGAGTTCGTGTCGATGTGCGGTCGCCGCGCGCGCTTGGCGGGCCAGGTCGCCGGACCATCGGGCAGAGGCGGGGAGCACGCTGGTTCAGTTCCCGCCGCTCGGCGCGCCGTGCGCGGAGTGCTCGCCGGCGGTTTGCGGCTGGGAGCAACCGTCGACGGTCGGGAGCGCCTCGCCGGCGCCGCTCGAGACGGCGCAACCGACGGCACCGAGCGGAATCAACCGGACCTCCGACGTCGTCGCGTCGACGAAGCGGACCGAAAACGGACGCGCGTCCGTCGTCGTCACGAACTTCAGCGTCATGTCGATCGCCGCGCTCGGTTGGAGTTGCCCCGGAACCTCGGGCACCTCGGACAGCGGGATGAGGTTCCCTTTGCCGTCGAGCAACTCGAACTGTTCGGGGCTGTAGCCGAGTGCGCCCTTGGTGAAGTTCGTCATCGTGGCGCCCACCTGGACCTCGATGGCGCCTTCGGAGACGAGGCCCGCGGCGTTGTGACCCCCGGCGATCTGGTCCATCGTCGGACCGGAGATGGCACGCGCGTACTCGACCGCGACGAACCCGAACGACGTCGGAACCTCCTCCCCGATCGAGAAGCCGTCGGAAGGATCGGACCGCACCGCACTGCCCGTCGGCGCGACCGGATCGTCGCCCGCGGCGAAGCGGGCAGCGACCATCAGTCCGATCGCGCAGGCGAGCACCATCGCGACGACGCGCGCCTGCGTGCCGGGGTTGGCGCGAACGTGCACGGTCGCGTTCGGCTCAAGAGTGGATCGCGTGTTCCCCACGGGCACGAGGATCTTCCGTCCGCGGCCGGGAAACCTTTGGGGGTGGTCGTAGGACCACCAAAGGTCACACGGCGGGCCGAGGTGGCATTTCGTCGCGCCGGGACGAGATCTCTCCAGGTCAGCCGAGGTCTCCGCGGATCTCGCGTCGCGCCTTTGCCTCGCCGACGCCGAGTCAGGCAATTCGTGCGAGTCGCCTGCGGATTTCCTTTGGGCGGACAGCCGGGCCGGACAGCCGGGCCGGACAGCCGGGCCGGACAGCCGGGCCGGACAGCCGGGCCGGACAGCCGGGCCGGACAGCCGGGCCGGACAGCCGGGCCGGACGACCGGGCCGGACGACCGGGTCAGCGCCGAGTGCCGAACAACTCCTGGGCGACCTTGCGCATCTGGATCTCCTCGGAGCCCTCGGTGATGCGATAACGACGGTGATGCCGGTAGATGTGTTCGAACGGGAGGTGGCGGCTGTAGCCAACCCCGCCGCACGTCTGCATCGCCCGATCGGCGGCATCGCACGCCAGCCGGTTCGCCCGGTAGTTGCACATCGCGACCAGGTGGGTCACCTCGCGGTGGTGGCGCCGGTCCAGTTGGACGGCAGTGAAACGCACGAGTTGGCGGAGCATCGCGGCCTCGGTGTGGAGTTCGACGAGCGGAAAGGCGATGGCCTGGTTCTTCGCCAGCGGACGCCCCCACGTGATCCGCTCGTTGGCGTAACGCACCGCCTCGTCGATGCAGTACTGCGCGGCACCGAGCGAGGACGCGGCCTGCCGGATGCGGTTCTCGTGCACGAAGTGCTGCGCCAGGTCGAGACCGTGGTCGATGGTGCCGAACAATGCGTCGTCGCCGACGTGCACGTCGCGCAGCGTGACCTCGGCGTGGTCGGTCGGCATGTTGAAGGTCCACCAGTAGAAGTCCACGCTGAATCCGGGTGCATCGGTGGGGACAAGGAACGCGGTGATGCCGACCGGCGATCCCGGGGCTCCGGACGTGCGAGCGAAGATGATGTCGTGGGTCGCGTGGTGGAGCCCCGAGTTGAAGCGCTTCACACCGTTGAGCACCCACTCGCCACCGTCGCGCACCGCAGTCGTCTCCAAGAACGTCGCATCCGAGCCGTGGTTGGGTTCGGTCAGACCGAACGCCAGCCGCCGGCTGCCGTCGAGGAAACCCGGCATCCACTCGGCACGCTGCTCCTCGGAGCCGAAGTCACGCATCATCAACACGGTCGGGAAGTTGCCGACGATCGAGCTCTCGTTCTGCAGGTCGTTGTGCAGTCCGAGCCCCTTGGCTGCGAGGTGCTCGCGGATGATCGCCATCTCCAGGTTCGAAGCGTCGCGACCACCGAACTCGGCCGGAAGCGCGAGCCGCAGCCATCCCGCGGCGTCGGCGCGGCGTCGCATCTCGGCGAGGAGCGCTTCCCAGTCAGCCCGCGGCGTCCCGCCGTTGTCGAAGTCGGTGCGGGCCCACTCGCGCCGGTGATCGAAGAAACGTTTGTTGTCGTCGGCTTGCTCCAGCGGTCGGATCTCTCGTTCGATGAACGCGTCGATCTCGTCGAGGGTCCGCTGGATCGCCGCCGGGATGTCGAAGTCCACGCTGTCCTCCCGTATCGCAGCACCGCGGTGCACGTCGCCAGTCGGTCGCGCTGACGTTGTGACACCGTAGGTGCAGCCGGACCGGGTGCGGCGAGCGCCGCATCGCGAGACGTTCGGCCGCGTCACCCGGTCACCGTCGGCTGATCGTCGGTACGAGCAGCATCCCATCCCGGCGTGCCGACGCGGCGCCCGGGCCATCTCGACGAATGGAGCAACCATGTTCACCACACGACACCCGCGCCGACGCGCGGTATGGCTCACGACCCTCGGACTCAGCGTGCTCGTGGCAACCTCGGCCGCGGCCGCTGCCACCGAGACCACTCACAGCCGCGACGCGCTGCGCGACCTGGCCGCCACCGCGGACGGCACCGACGGTGCAACGGGGAGCGCGCATGCCGCCGTGGGCGCCGACCGGACCACGGTCGTGCTCAACCTGCGTGACCTGAGCGACGCCGCGGGTGTCGTCCGCGGCGCGCACGTCCACATCGGACCCTGCGTCGCGAACAACGGCGCGGCGGCGCTCGGCCACTTCAACGCGGGTGGGGGCATCTCGGACCAGACCGAGGTGTGGCTCGACTTCGAGGTACGCAATTCGGGGAACGCGCACGCGACGGCGGTCGTGCCCTTCACGATCCCGGACGGTGCCGCCCGATCGATCTTGATCCACGCCGCTCCGACCGATCCGGTCACCGGCGCTGCGGGCGCGCGGCTCGCTTGCCTCCCGCTCGAACTCTGAAGCCGCGCTCCCGACCCTCGCCCTCCCCACCCCTCGCCGTCCCGACCCTGGTTGTCCCACAACTCTGCGGCTGTCCCCGAATCCTGCGGCATGCCGCAGGATCGTGGGACAGCCGCAGATCGTTGGGACAACGGGCGTGATGCATGATCGCGACGTGAACCCCCAGATTCAGCACGGTCCCTGGATCGACGTGCACGCGCATCCGGGGGCGTGTTTCGTCCACGGCCTCGCCGCGGAGGACCCCATGCGCCGGCTCTTCGCCGCGGGCGAGCGCGACGAACGGGCGCTCCTCCGCGCCGGTGAGGTGACCGTCTCTGCGTACGCGAGTGTCGCCGACGCACCGGTGATCGGCCTGCGCGACAACGGGATCGCGACCGTACGGGACTTCGAACCGGGCGAGGCGCTCGCAACCAACACCGCGCAGGTCGAGGCGATTCGCGATCTTGCTCACGCCGCGTCCCTCGACCTTGTCCTGCACCCTGACGACATCGAGCGCCTGCACTCGAGCAGTGCTCGCGGCATGTGGCTCACCTGCGAGGGCGGCGACTTCGTCGAGCGAGACACCTCGCGGGTCGCGGCGGCGCACGCGCGCGGGGTGCGCTCGATCACGCTCGTGCACTATCGCGTCAACGATCTGGGCGACATCCAGACCGAGGAGCCGCGCTACCACGGCCTCACCGGAGCCGGACGCGAGGTGATCGCCGAGATGAACCGGCTCGGGATGGTGATCGACCTGGCGCACGCCACGATGGCCACGACCGTCGCCGCGGCCGAGGCGTCGCGGGCGCCGATCATGGTGTCGCACAGCCATCTCGCGTCGGCCGGGGCGGACCACCCGCGCCTGTTGTCACCGGATCACGCTTGCACGGTCGCCGCCACCGGCGGAGTGATCGGCGCATGGCCCTCGGGGATCGTGGCGGCATCGCTCGCCGATTTTGCCGACGAGATCGCGCGCCTCGTCGACCTCATCGGCATCGAGCACGTGGCGCTCGGCACCGACCTCGACGCGAACTACCGACCGGTTCTGACCGAGCACTCGCAACTTCCCGCGCTCGCGGCACTGCTGCGCGCTCGCGGGTTCGGCGCGGGCGATGTCGATGCCGTGCTCGGGGGCAATTTCCTGCGGATGTGGCGCGCAGTGGTCGCCGTGGCGAACTGACGCCGACGGTACCGAGGCGGTCAGCCGATCGGCTCGTAGAGACCCTCGAACTCGAGCTCGCCGTTGCGAACGCGACCGTAGAGCAGCCAGTCGCCGCGGAACATGCCGTGCTCGTGCGGTGAGCAGGCGATGTGGGTATGGGGCCCACCGGTGGTGCTCGACAGGAAGCGGATCGACTCCAGACCCGCCTTGATGCCCGGGCCCGACAGGATCGGCGCGCGGAAGATCGCCTCGACGAGGACCCGGGCCGTGTCGTAGGCGAGGATGGGGATCGCGTTCGGCCACAGCGGGGGATCGGCTCCGTGCCGCGCAACGAAGCGCTCGTGGAAACCGTTGACCAACTGGTTCGAGGGATCGAACTGGTCGACGCCGACCCAGCCCTCGAACTTGTCGAAACCCATCAGGTAGAACATGAACGCCGTGCCCATGATGCGGGGCGGGTCCCAGCCGAGCGCGTCGAGCGCGGCCCGCAACAGGCCCTTCGCGGCGAGCATCCCGTAGCCCATGTAGACGAGCGCGTCGGCGCGGACCTGGCGCAGCTGCGCGAGGTTCGCGGCGAGGTCGTCGGGCGACTGCGAGACCGTTTCGACCGCGGCGATGCTCACGCCGTACCTGCGGCACTCCTGGCGCAGGAACCGGAAGTACTCCTCGCCGTTCGGCGACACCTCGCTGAGTACAGCGACGCGCCGGTACCCGTTGCGCACGAGCCAGCCGACCACCAGCGCGGCATCACCACCGCAGTCGCCGTTACCAAGCCGAAAGCAGTACTCGCCGTGGAACCGCTCAGTCCCGCACCAGCTGACGAGAGGCACGTGCAGTTCGTTGGCCAGCGGCCCGCAGGTGATCGCGTTGTCGGAGCTGTAGGCGCCGGCGACGGCGATGCAGCCTTCGTCGACCAGGTAGCGGAAACCGTCGGTCGCGTTCTTCGCCGAGCCGTTGGGCAACCCGTGCTCGGCGTGGAGCACGAACTCGACCGGACGACCGATCAGACCCGCCTCGGCGGCCTCGTCGAACGCCATGCGATGCACCTTGTCGTAGCCGCCTCCGGGGCCGTCGAGCGCGGCGCCGAGCCAGCCGATCTTGATCGGTTCCATGAGCGCATCGTGAGGGACGGTCAGCGCCGCGCGCAAACGCGCCGCGTGTGCGGGGAGCGGGCGCTCGGGGGCCTACTCGCACGGTGCGGTTACTGTCGGCGGTGTGACCGAAGGACCGTTGCACGGCATCACGATCCTCGAGTTGTCGATCGCGGCGACGGGCCCGTACGCGGTTGCGCTGCTTGCCGACCAGGGCGCCTCGGTCGTCAAGGTCGAGCGCCCCGGGATCGGCGACCTCGCCCGGTGGGTCGGCTGCTCGCACAACGGGATGAGTGCGCTCTTCCTGACGTGCAACCGCGGGAAGCGTTCGATCGCCATCGACATCACGACCGAACGCGGACGTGATCTCGTACGCGCGCTCGCCCGCGAGGCTGATGTCGTCGTCGAGAACTACCGGCCCGGCGTGCTCGATCGGCGCGGCCTGGGCTACGACGACCTGCGACGAGATCGAGCCGACGGCGCCCGCGAGTTGATCTACGTGTCGATCTCGGGCTTCGGGCCGGTCGGTCCCTACGCAGCCAAGTCGGCATATGACACGGTGATCCAGTCGTACGCCGGGCTCGCCGCGAACCAGGCCGACCCCGCCACTGGCGAACCTGTGTATCTCCGTCAGACCGCCGCGGACAAGATCACCGCGCTCACCGCAGCGCAGGCGATCACCGCGGCGTTGCTCGCGCGCGAGCGTGGGCGCGGCGGCCAGCATCTGCACCTGTCGATGCTCGACGCGGTCGTCTCGTTCTTGTGGGTCGACACCGCAGGCAACGAGGTGCTGCGCGACGCCGACGGGTCGATGCCGTCGAACTTCGTGGCCAACTTCAAGCCGATGCGCTTCGCCGACGGTTGGGGCATCGCCACGCCGACCTCGGACGCCGACTTCGCGGGGATCTGCGCCGCGCTCGGCATCCACGGCGCCGACGCGCCCGAGGTCGCGACGATGGTCGCCCGCGCGACGCACCCACACGAGATGGCGCGGATGATGGAACTCATCTACGGCGCGGCCGCGCAGCTCACGACCGCCGAGGCCATCGCCCGGCTCGAAGCCGAACGCGTCCCGTGCGGCGTGATCGTCAACGCGCGGGCACTGCCCGACGACCCGCATGTGCGCGACATCGGGTTGTTCGTCGATTCCGAGCACCCGACCGTCGGGCGCGTGCGCCTTCCCCGCCATCCGACCCAGTTCGGCAAGACACCAGCCGTGCACCGCGGTCCGTCGCCGACCCTCGGCGAGCACACGGACGAGATCCTCGCCGAACTCGGACACTTCACCGACAGCGTCGCCGAGCTCCGCGCCGCCGCGATCGTCGCCTGAGCGGGCGCGTCACCAGAGGCGGTCGATGGGGCCGGGGTAGAGCGCGATGTCACAGTGGGCGAAGGCATCTGCCTGATCGGGTCGGCCCGGCGGGAAACCGGCAAGGACCACCTTGCCGAGCGAGTCGCTACGCAACGGGTCGTCGCGCGTGCCGCCGATCAGCACCGCGCCCTCGAGCACTCGACAGCCCGCACGCAGGTAGAGCTCGACGATCGGCGGGTCGCAGGTGAAGAGCACGACCGCGGCGCCTCGGGCGAACGCCACATCAATCGCGGCGCGCACCATACGCAGCCCGTGACCTTGACGGCGTGCCGCGGGCGCGGTCACAAGCGTCGAGAGGCCCGACGCACGCCAGGTCCGGCCGGCGTGGCGGAGATCCATGCTCAACACGTCGCACGCGGCGACGACCTCGCGGTCTCGCACGAGCAGCACCGACCACGGTCCGAGCGTCGGGTCGTGCACTAACCCACGAGACGGCGTGCCGTCGACCGACGGCCACGCCTCGTCCTGGATCGCCAGGACCTGGCGGCGCAGCGCGATCGGAACGTCGCCTTCGGCGTACTCGAGGATCTCGCCCGTCGGCTCGGTGCCGTTGACCCGGTCACCCCCTGCGTCGCCGTTCACGCAGCCGGTCCGGCAACCCTCAGCGTGGCGCGTCGCCGACGCGATAGGGCGCGGTCAACTCGTCGAGGCGTGCAGCCAGATTGTCGTCGATCACGTAGTCGGCCGCGGCGAGCGTGGCGTCGAGTTGGTCGACGCGACTCGCACCGATGATCGGCGACGTGATCGCCGGCTGACGCAGGGTCCAGGCGATGGCGAGCGTCGGCAACGCGACCCCGGCTTCGTCGGCGAGCGCGACGAGTGCGTCGACGGTGTCGAACACGCGATCCTTCCAGTAGCGGTCCTGGTAGGTACGCGCGGCGTTGCCGAGCGCGAACCGGGTGCCGGGGTCGGGTTCGCCGTGCCGATCGTGCTTCCCCGAGAGCATGCCCCCGGCGATCGGGTTGTACGGGATCACGCCGATGCCCTGTTCGAGGCACAGCGGGAACAACTCGCGCTCGAACTCGCGGAACAACAGGTTGTAGCGGGGCTGCACCGAAGCGAACCGCTGCAACCCGAGCACGTCGCTCCGCCCCAACGCGAGCGCAAGCCGATAGGCGAGGTAGTTGGAGCAACCGATGTAGCGCACCTTGCCCGAGTGGACGAGGTCATCGAGCGCGCCGAGCGACTCGTCGAGGGGAACGCTCGGGTCGTCGAAGTGCAACTGGTACAGGTCGATGAAGTCGGTGTCGAGCCGCCGGAGCGAGGCATCGACCGCGTCCATGATGTGACGGCGCGAGTTGCCCATCTGCCAGCGCCGCGTGCCCATCGGAGCGAAGCACTTCGTCGCGACGACGTAGTCCGAGCGACGGCCGCGCAGCCAGCGCCCGACGATCTCCTCGGTGCGACCGGCGGTCGACAGATCGCCGCCGAGGGGGTAGGCGTCGGCCGTGTCGATGAAGGTGATGCCACCCTCGGCGGCACGATCGAGGATCGCGTGCGAGGCGGTTTCGTCGGTCTGCAATCCGAACGTCATGGTGCCGAGGCACAGCCGCGACACCGACAGCCCGCTAGTGCCCAGCCGGACGTGATCCACGACGACCCTCCCTCAGGGCTTGGAATGACGCGGCCGCCGAGCCTCGCGCACGGTCGGCCGCACGCCCAATCGGTGTCGCCGGGGCGAACTTCCCTCGCGGGGGCCTTCAGTGCCGGGCCGACCAAGAAAGCGCCGAACCCCCTCGTCGCGGCCGCGCCTCATGGCCGCGCCTCACGGCCGCGCCTGTGCGATGGCGGCGAGAGCTCGAGAGATCAGCGGTGTCGAGCAGCCCGTGACTGTCCGGTCGCGCGACCGCTCACACGACGGTGCAGCTGCGGTTGCCGACCTCTCCACTGGAGCAGGTGTCGACACCCGCGCCACCCGACAGATCGTCGGTCCCGGGCCCACCGATGAGCGTGTCGTCGCCGTCACCGCCGAGGAGCGTGTCGTCGCCGATGCCACCGTCGATGATGTCGTTCCCCGCACCACCGTCGATGAAGTCGTTGCCGCCGCCGCCGCAGATGATGTCGTTCCCGCCGCGACCGTCGATGATGTCGTTCCCATACAGCCCGTGGATGACGTCATCGCCCTCGGTGCCGACGATGCGCTCGCCGAGTTTCGTCCCGAAGATCGTCACGGCGCGACCTTGGCACTGCGGTGTCACGACGGTGTACGGGCATTGGACGCTGCGGGTGTTCCCGGCGTTGTCGGTGCCCGTGAGCCAGATGAGCTTGGACCCCGAGGTTGCCGTGTCGCCGTCGCGCGTCACGGTCGGTGCAACCGGCCCTGAGGTGAGATCGGTGACCGCCGCGACCACCGGCGCCGGGAACTGTCCCCGCTCGAAGGTCGGAGCCGGGAGGCAGGCGACGCTCGGCGCCGCGACGTCGCGTTTCACGGTGACGCTGGCGCTCCCCGGTCCGCCGTTCCCGGCCGAAGTCGCAGTGCATGTGAACGTCGTGCCGGGCGTGTCGACACCGACGACTCGTGCGCCGCAGCCCGAGGTCGACACGATCGCCGATTCGGGGTCGGTGACCGTCCACGTGATGTTGATCGACGAGCGGTACCAGCCGTTGGTTCCGAGGGTGCCGGCGACGTTCGGTGTCACCACGGGTGCCGTGTAGTCGACGCCCGCGGGCCGCCACATCCACACGCCACGGGTGCCGGCCGCCGCCGACGTCGCGGGGATGGTGGTCATGCCGATGAATCCGGACAGCACCGGCGTCTGGTAGCCCGCCGAACCGATGACCGCGCGGCCGGTCGAGTCGAGTGACGCGGTCCAGCCGTAGATCGCCTCGAAGTGCGACAACTCGGTGGTCGAGGTCTGGGTGTACGCGAAGGCGTTGAGGGTCGCGGCACCTGCGATGAAGTACGAGGAGCCCTGGAGATAGGGCGGCGTCGCCGTCGCGAGCGCCGGCGCGTAGTCGTCGAGAAGACCTCGCACCTGTCCGGAGGTCGCCCACACCCAGCCGGTGAGGTTGACCCCACCAACGGTGCCCGAACACGGCGTCGCACCGTTCGTGGGGCAGACAGAGGCGATCTGGGCCCGGCTGAGGCCGACCGTGACGTTGAGTTCGCGCCACTCCCTGCCAGCCGCCGTCGGTGCGGCGCTCGACGGCGCCGCGGTGAGTGCCGCGCCGCCGAGGATCGCGGCGAGCAAGACAACCGTTGGGATCACTGCGTGTCGTGGCCGCGGGTCGCGGGTCGCAGCGAGCATCCGGGAAGATCCCCGGCCGAACCGTCCGTTACGCATTGCGCCCCCCAGCCCTCGTGTCGCGCGTGGCCCCGCCTGGCGACGTCGCTGGGACACGCACGAACCGGCCGCCCGGTTTGGCACGATCTCGACGATCGCGGTGCCGCGCGTCCGGCTCGCCCAGCCCCACCAGTGCCATGCAGATTATCCGAATTGTCCGAATAATTCGAGTGATTGGGGGATCTCCCGGGTGCGCGCGGCCGACCGGGTGTGACACGGTGGACGCGGTGGGCACACCTGCACCTCAGGACCGGTGGTGCCCAGACGAACCGGAGCCCTTGCCGATGCCGCACGATCCGCTCGCCGGCACCCCGCTCGCCGGCCTGGCCGACGAGCTCGACGCGCTCCGCGCCGTGGTGGCGACGATCCAGGCCAGCGCCTGGGACAAGCCCACTCGCTGCGAGGGTTGGACCGTCGCCGACGTGCTGCTCCACCTCGCGCAGACCAACGAGTTCGCAACCGCGAGCCTGCGCGACGAGCTCGGGCCGCGCCACGCGTTCGCGTCACCGGCCGCGACGGGACCGCCGCGCGCGGCCGGTGACGACGTCGACGCTGCGGCGGCCGCGGCGGTCGAGGCACAGCGCCACACGACCCCGGCCGAGATCCTCGCCCGCTGGGAGCGCTCGGCTGCGACGATGCTCGACGCGTTCAGGGCGCGCGACTTGCACGATCGGGTCCAGTGGGTCGCTGGGACCCTGTCGGCGCGGACGCTCGTCTCGACCCGCATCGCCGAAACTTGGATTCATGCGGGTGACATCAGCACTGCGCTCGGTATCGAGCAGGCGCCCACTTCTCGCCTCCGGGAGATCGCTCGCCTCGCCTGGCGAACTTTGCCCTATGCGCTCGCCCGCGCCGGCTACGAAGCGTCGAGTGAGGTCTGCTTCGCCCTGACCGGCCCCGACGGCGAGCCGTGGTCGTTCGGGCCGATCGGATCGGCCGTCGGCGTCGCCAATCCTGACTCGGACCTCACCGTCATCCGTGGCCCGGCGCTGGACCTGTGCATGGTCGCGGCGCGCCGGTTGGATCCTCGGGCGAGCAGTCTGCGCGGCAGCGGCCCGGACACCGAGGCCGTGTTGCGACACGTCCGGACCTACGCCTGAGCGATTCGCGGCCGATCAAGACCCCGGGATCCGAGCCCGGCGGGCCCGGGGGGCCACCCATGGGCCGGGCGCGCGGAGTGAGTGCGGAGATGTCGATCACGTGAACTCTCGATCGAGGGCCGGGACAGGACCGGCCGCGCGTCGTCGGGTGCCGGCGCATTGCGGCGTGGCCGCACGCCGGACCGGCGCGGCCGCACTGGTTCTGATCGCGGTGTTGGTCCGCGGGTCGGGCGCGACGTCAGCTGCACCCGCGACCGAGGGGCTGTTCTCTTTGCTGACGAGTGACCTCACCGGCCCGACATCGGTCAGCGCGGGACAGGGCATCTGGCGCTCGGCGGCGATCCGCAACACCAGCGGCGAGTTGCGGCTCACGATCGCACTCGCAGGTGCCGGCGAGCATGCCGGCTGGGTCCAGCCCGCGGTCGCGCAGGTCGAGCTCGCGCCTGGACAGCAACAGATCGTGCGCTTCTCGGTCATCCCTCCCCCTGGCGCGTCCGGAACCTTTGACGTCGCACTCCGCGCGTCGCTCATCGAGGCGCGGCGCGAAGCAATCATCGGCGAGACACCGGTCGTCACGGCCGAAGCGCGCGAGATCGTGTTCTCGATCGATGTGAGTGCGGCCGGGACAACCGCGAGTGCCGCGGGCGCGCCGACGACCGCGGCCGTGCCGCAACCCAAGCACGAGCGCGCTGGCCGCGCCGACGAGGCGCTCACCGGCGCTCCAGCAATCGACGCGTGGCGGATCGTGATCGGCCTGCTTGCGATCGCCGTTCTGCTCGGTCTCGTGCGGCGAACCAGTACGAGGCGTGGCGCGCGACGTCGCTCGGCCCCTCGTGCGCTGCCGGCGCTCGCCGGTGTGCGCCGGACGCAACCAGATCGACTCGCCGACCTCGCGGCGGAACAGCGGGCGCTCGAAACGATGCGAGAACGCGGTGGCGAAGCCACTCGTCGCGATCGTTACGAATACGACTTCGGCCAAGCCCGGACCCGCGCCGAGGCGAAGTTGCGGCGAACCGACGAGGCACGACGCGCCGCCTCGGCGCGTCTCGAAGAGGTGCGAGCCGCCGAGCGCGCACTCCATCGGCTCGCGGACGATCGCGACCGCGAGCGGGTTCGCTCCCGCACCGAGTCAGCGCGCGATCATCTGGAGCCGCGGGATTCGTTGACTGCGAACCGCGGTGCTGGAACCGGCACGAGAACCGCGCAAGCCGACGCCGAGCGGGCGGCGATCCCGGTCGAGGCTGCCGCCGACGCCGACGACCGAAGCGTGCCGCGGCCACGGCGTCGCGTGCCTGGCGAGACGGCTCGCGGGCACGCAGGCGACGAAACGCTCGACGTCACCCGGCTCAGCCAGGCACTCGAATCGGCCCGTGCGCGCGATGGCTTCGACGAGCGCCCGGCAAACCTCAGCTCTCGTTGACGAGTACCTCGCGGGGCGCGTCGGCCCACAACCGGTCGAGCGCGTAGTACGCCCGTGTCTCTTCGAGGAACACGTGGATCACCACGTCGCCGTAGTCGAGCAACACCCAACTCGCGGTGTCGAGGCCCTCGGTCGCGCGGGGCGGCGCGCCATCCATCGCGCGCAGGCGCGCCTCGACCGCTTCGACGATCGTGCGGACCTGGCGCGTGTTCGACGCGCTCACGATGACGAACGACTCGACGATACCGATGATGTCGCCGACATCGAGGATGACGATGTCGGTACCTCGCTTGTCAGCGGCCGCGTCGGCGGCTGCCCTCGCCCGGGTGTTGGCGTCGATCATCGGCTCCTGGTGTGGTCGGTCGAGCGGCGTCGACGAACGACGAGACTCGCTGAACCCATCGGATCGAACCTCGTCGATCCCATCGGCGGATCGGGTTTCATCAGATCGAATTTCATCGACCTGCTTCGGTCGCTGGCGTGAAGAGTTCGGGATGCGCCTGCTCGAAGTCACGCCCGAGTACCACCGACAGGTCGACGACGTCGATTTCGCGCGCCGACTGGACGATCGTACCAACACCGAGAGCGCGAGCGACTCGGCGGGCCGCGCCGCGGTCCTCGTCGCGGTAGTAGATGATCGTCGTGGTCTCCTGACCGAAACCCGGAACGTTGTCGGTCAGGGCGACCTGGATGCCATCCGGCACCAAGAATCTCGACGCCCGTTGGGTGATGCCGACCGTACCCGTCCCGTTGCGCAGCTCGGCCCGCGGGCGCTCGCCGCGTGCGATGCGTGCGCGTGCGAAGTCCTGCTCGATGAGGTCGCGCGCCTCGTGGTCGAGCAGGCGGAAGCGCTCGTCGTCGCCAATGTCGACCCGCTCCACCGGCAAGCTGCGGAACAACACGTCGGCGCCGCCCACCGCACCGAGCAGCGCCGCCCGTTCGTCGACAGCGATCGTTTCGTTCGCGACGGCGCTGCGGCCCAGCCGGGCGAACCATCCGTCGAGCACGCTCTGCACGGTGACGAGGTGCGCCATGGCCCCACCCGCCTCGGCGCCGAGCAGCGTTCGATAGGCATCGGCGGGCGCGAGCTCGTGCCGGCCCTCGGGGTAGCCGAAGGTGCCGTTGTCATCTTCGATGCGGACCCCGCGACCGAACTCGACGGTCATCGGATCGGCCGGTGCAAGGAGCTGCGCGAGCAAGAGGTCGTCGGCGATGATCGCCTGGTCGACCCGGAGTCCTGTCGCGTTCACGATCGTCAACGCAAGGATGTCGTCGTCGACGAAGGCCGGCAGCGACGACAGCGTCTGAGTTTGCAGCGCCGGGACCTGCACCATCGTCGGCGGCGGCAACAACATGACCGCGGCCTTGCCGCGCGTCGCGGGATCGGACACGATCACCACCGCGAGATCGAGGGTTCCGTCGTCGGTGCGGTGGGCGAGCAACAACGTGTCGGCCTGCGGGCTGGCCCCGCCCTGGGGTCCGGTCAGAGACGTCGCCGAACTCTGCGCGGGGGCGGTGCCGTCGCCGCTCGCGGACGCCGCGGCGATGCCCGACAACACTGCGATCATCGCAACCGCCCAGCGCCGCCGGCGATCGCGCCGCAGCCGTTCGCGTCGCGTCAACGTCCGTGTGCCGGAGCCCCCCGCCGAGACGGGCTCGTCACCGCCGGAAACCTGATCATCGGGGTGTTCGGGGTGTTCGGGGTGTTCGAGTTGCGGCGGGCCTGCGCTGTCCTCCGCAGTGTCCCCGGGGGCGGTCTCCGCGGTGGTCTCCGGGGTGTTCGGATCGCGCCGAGCGGTATCCCTGCTCGACACATCGGACATCATTCGCCAGTGTAGAGACTCGCTTCTGCGATTTCGCGGACCACCGCCGGGGGGACCAGACCATCGATCGGCTCCCCCGCGACGACGCGCCTGCGGACCTCGGTCGACGACACGTCGAGACGACTGATCGGTACGACGTGGCCGATGAAGCCAAGCGGGAGTGTCCCCTCATCGTGGCGCGCCGGTCCGCCGCGCGTCACGATCGCGAACTCGACGAGCGTCGCGAGCGCTGCCGCGCGGTGCCAGGTGGCGAGCCCCGCGGCGGCGTCGCTCCCGATCACCACAACGAGGTGTTCGCCGGCATCGCGCAGCGCGTCGACGGTGTCGATGGTGTAGCTCGCGCCCCCGCGGCGGATCTCGATGTCGCTCACCTCGACCCGATCGAGTTGGGCGAACGCGGCGTGCGCCAACCGCAGGCGCGCCGCCGCAGGTGACGTCGAGGATTTCTGCCACGGGTCGTTCGCGACCACGACGAGGACCCGGTCGAGTTCGAGCGCGTGACGCACCTGGACGACTGCGGCCACGTGCCCGTTGTGCGGAGGGTCGAAGGTGCCGCCGAAGATCCCGACGCGTGTCACCGCGCCAGTATCGCCGAGCGACCGGTTGCGAGGCAGCCGCGGAACTCCAGGCCGATCGCACCCCGACCGCACCTAGTCTGCCGCCGATGACAGCGACCGAGATCCGGCTGCGCATCCGTGTCTGGCTGCCCGACCGACCTGGCGCACTCGGGCTCGTCGCCTCCCGAATCGGATCGACGGGCGCCGACATCGTTGGCATCGACGTGCTCGAACGCGGCGAGCGGGTGGCCGTCGACGAGTTCTCCGTCGTGGTCCGCGACGCCGACCTCGTCGACCTCCTCGTGCGCGAGATCGGCGAGGTCGACGGCGCCTTGGTCGAACAGTGCGTCGCGGTCGAGTCCTTCGCGGACGCGCGCCTCGATGCGCTCGACACCGTGGAGTTGTTGCTCGACGCGGCCGATCCCGACGAGGTTCTCGCCGCACGCGTACTCGGCGAGTTCGGCGCGGACTGGGCCGCGGTCGTGCGCGACACCGCAGTGCGCGCGACCACAGGCGACGCTCCGCCGCACGACAACCTCGTCGCGCTCGCCGCCGGGACCCGCGCCTCGCCACTCGTCGCGTCGGGGCGCGCTGGCCCCGACGACCTGCTCGTCGCGCCCGTCGGCGACGGCGCCTCATTGCTCGCAGGGCGCACGTCTCCGCCGTTTCGTGCACGCGAACGTGAACAGCTGCTGGCATTGGGTCGTATCGCGGCCCGCTTGTCCGCGCCACGCTGACACGATCGGAGCGCCACCCGAGTCAGGTGGGCCGCTTCGGCAGGTTCCGGATCGCCCGGCTCAGGATCTTCGCGTGGCGCTTCCGCTCGAGCCGTGCTCGCACCTCGGACTCGCGATCGAGGTGGTCGAGCTCGGCAAGCATCTCGCGGTAGTTGCGCAGCCTCGCCGGGTCGAGCGTGCCGCTGTCGACCGCGGCGCGCACCGCGCAGTCGGGTTCGCGGTCGTGGGCACAGTCGCGGAAGCGACAGCCACCGGCCAGCGCCTCGATGTCGGGGAACACTCGGGCGATCCCGTCGTCCGATTGCCACATCCCGATGGTGCGCAGTCCCGGCGTGTCGATGACGACGCCTCCACCGGGGAGCAGGAACAGCTCACGATGGCTCGTGGTATGGCGCCCTCGTCCGTCCGAGGCACGCACCGCGCCGATCGCCTGGGTGTCCTCGCCGAGCAACACGTTCACCAGACTCGACTTGCCGACGCCGGAGGCACCGATGAACGCAACGGTGCGGGCCGGACGCGCGAACGCGGCGAGGGTCTCGATCCCCTCACCTGTCACCGCGCTCGTCGCGACCAGGTCGAGGCCCGGCGCGACCTCAGTCGCGGTGTCGATGCTGGCTGCCGGGTCGACGACGAGGTCGCACTTCGTCAGCACGAGCACCGGAAGCGCGCCGCTCTCCCACGCGAGGGCGAGTTCACGTTCCAGCCGCCGCGCGTTGACCTCGGCGCTGTCGTGCACGACGAACACCGTGTCGACGTTCGCCGCGACGACCTGGGCTTGGAGCCGCTCCGCGTCACCGCGGCGAAACGCCGAGCGACGGTCGAGCACCGCGCCGACCGTGTCGTCGATCACCAAGACCCAATCGCCGATCGCTGGACGCATCTCGGGCTCGGGTGTTTCTCTGAGGGGCGCGGAGAGCGGCACGCGCCGCGTCCCGGTCTCCGTCACGACCGTGTACGCACCGCGGTCGATGCGCGCGACCCGTCCGAGTTCAGGGGTATCCGCGGTGCCGTTCGTGCACGAGCCGACGGCCTCGGACGCGAGCGCACGGACTCGGTCGTCCAGTCCGTAGTCGCTCAGCACCGCGGCGACGCTACCGGTGGAGGTACGGCCCGACCAGCGCATTTGTCGGCGCGCGCAGGCGGGAAGCGACGAATTCAGGCCGCCGGATGGTTGTCCGTGAGCGGCCACAGCAGTCGCCGATCACGGACCCTGGGAAACGTGTCGAGCCGCTCGGTCGTCAATCCGCCGCCGTCGGCAGTCACCACCGCAGTCGAGCGCGGTTCGAAGAAGGCACGGAAATGGTTCGAGGATTTCACCGCGACGATGGCGTACTCCGCGATGTCGATACCGTGAATCTCGAAGCACCCGTCGTCGAAGGTCTGCTGGCGGCGGCTGGTGACGACCACATCGATCCCGGCGACGCGCAGCAATGCACTCGCGCGCAAGTTGATACGCGAGCCGGCGCCCATCAGCTTCAAGATCCAGCGGCCGTCGGACAGGGCGATCACTGTCGCCGGCGCGTCGATCGGTTCGCCGTGCAGGCCGTCGTGCTTGCCGCCCAGCCGCACGCGGATCCCTGCACCGACTCCGGCTGCGTGCGCCTGTTCGGCGGTCTCGGGATCCCACACGAAGCCGAAGCACGTCGTGCCGGCTGGAAGATCGGCATCGATCAGCGCGCCGAGCAGGCGGGTGCCGTCGCCCGGGGCACCGCCACCCGGGTTGTCGTCGGTTTCGTTGATGACCACGGGGCCGCCACGTGCCGCATACTCATCGCGTGCCCGGCGCACCGCCGCCGCGGGATCGAGCGACCGCACGCGGAAGTCGTCGCGGTGGGTCCAGAGCCACTTCGCCACGAACTCGGCGCCCGCGCGCGCGTCGAACTCGTCGTGCGCGGTGCACACGACCGACGCGCCGGCGAGCGGATGATCGGCATACGGGAACCCGTGGAACAGCGTGCAGTCGACGATCCCGTCGCGCGCCTCGACGCGTGCGCACGCGCGGTTCGCGGCAGCACCGGGATCACGAGTGGTGTTGGTGACCGGGAGCAGCATCGGCACCGTCGCGAGGTATACCGCGTCACGCGGTGCGCCGGCGGCGCGCGCGACCAGCCGACGGATGGCGGCCGACCCGCACTCGCGGGTGTCGACGTGCGGGTAGGTGCGGTAGCCGACGACGACGTCGAGTTCGTCGCACATCTCCTGGCTCAGGTTCGCATGGAGGTCGAAGACGGCCGCAACGGGCCGTTCCCCCGCGAGCGCCCGGACTTCCCGGCACAGATCGAGTTCGACGTCGTCGAGGTGCTCGGCCACCGCGGCGCCGTGCAGGTTCAGCGCGATCGCATCGAATGGTTCGGCCGCTCGCAGTTCGGTCAGCAGTTCGTGCTTGACGGTCTCGTATGCGTCGCGGGTGATCGTGCCCGATGGGACCGCGTCGGCCGTGTACACGGTGACCGGCTCGCAGTCGAGGGACCGGGCCGTGTCGACGAAGCCGCCCCAGACCGTCTCGGTCCCGCTCGACTCCGTGGCGATGCGCGCACCTCGCCAGCGCACGAAGGCGTCGAGCGAAGTCGGTTGCGGGCAGTAGGTGTTCGTCTCGTGCGAGCAACCTGCCATCGCGATACGCAGCGTCACGGGCGCATTGTGGCCTACGTCGCTGCGCGGCGCGCCAGGGCCGGGCACCACGATCGGGCATTCCGCTGCCGTGACAGCGGTTCGCCGCGCGTGACAAACTGCCCGTCGGCGCCCGTGGAAGTGTCGTGGCGCCGGATCGCGACTGACGGGGCCTCGATGAACAAAGCAGCTTCGGGGCAGACGGGCACTTCGGCGTCCGTATCGCCCGTGCCGGTTGCCACGCGGACGAAGTGCCCGGCCCGCGCCACGAGCACGATCGTGGCCCGTGCCACGATCACAGTCGTCGCCGTCGCGGCTGGCCTCGTGGCCGCGCCTGCTGCGGAGACGGCCGCGGCCCCGACCATCGCGGACGTCCGCTCGAGCGCGACCGTGAGCGGCGGGCGCGCGCCGGCGGCGAGTGACGCCGCCGCCCTCGCCGCGATCGGAGAGCAGTGGCGCACCGGTCGCCGGACGGACGACTATCCGGTGCATCGCGTCCTGGCGGGCACGAGACCGGCACCCCGCATCATCAACGGCGAGCGCGCCACCGTCGAGGAGTGGCCGTGGATCGCTTCGCTCCAGGACATCGACTTCGACCCGGCGGGAACGCACGTCTGCGGCGGGTCGCTCGTCGCCGCACGCTGGGTCCTCACCGCGGCGCACTGTGTCGGCTCCGGATTGTTCGATCCCGATGTGGTCGTGCTCGGCCAGACTCGCCGGTCCGCGACGACCGGCCAGCGCGTCGCGATCGACGCCATGGTCACGTGGCCGTTCGGCACCACGACCGACGGAGAACCGCGCGACCTTGCGATGCTGCACCTCGCGAGCGCCGCGAACGTCGCGCGCGCCGACATCGAACCCATCCCGGTGCTCGCCGCGAGCGAGGCGGCATGGGCCGCGTCGGGCACGACCGCCCGCACCGCGGGCTGGGGCGTGACGAGCGAATCGAACTCCTCCGTACCCGACCATCTCCGCGCGACCAACGTCGGCGTCGTGTCCGACCTCGGCTGCGCGACTGCGTACGCGAGGTTTGAGATCCCGATCGACGGCACATCGTGGGTGTGCGGGCGCACACCTGCCGC
>Ga0233425_10000694_pt1 | contig 84277 bp, 80 predicted proteins | sample Watercolumn_Towu_2_FD_181712 | JGI IMG/M metagenome (GOLD analysis project Ga0233425, IMG submission 181712) | Freshwater microbial communities from Lake Towuti, South Sulawesi, Indonesia - Watercolumn_Towuti2014_140_MG | ecosystem: Environmental > Aquatic > Freshwater > Lake | place...
TAGTGCGCGTCGAGGGTCACCAGTCCGGCGGTCGCGAGCTGCTCGCCCCAGACGGCGCGGGCCACGGCATAGGTGATCGAGTTGTCGCCGCCGACCGCCACCACGAGCCTCGCGCGGGCTGCGGCGTCGGACACGAGCGCTGCTGTGCGGGCCTCGCCCTCGGGGCCGTCGGGCTCGTCGACGTCGCCGAGATCGGCGGCCACGAGCGCGTCGAGGTCGAGCCCGTGGCCGTGGGTGGAGTAGCGCAGCAGGGCCTGCCGCACGGCGGCCGGGGTCGCGTGGGCACCGGTCGGCGACAGCGACGTGCGCCAGGCCGGCACCCCCAGCAGGGCGACGTCGAGCGACGGGTCGCCGGCGTGGTCGGCCGTCTCGCGGGCCAGCCACGACCCGGCCCGCGGCCACGACGGGTCGTAGGGCAGGCCGGGGGCGTACGGGTCCGGGTGGGCCTCGGCGCCGTTCCCGCTGGGGCTCAGGGGTTCGCTCACGACGGGCATCCTGACGGATCGCCGCGCGCCGGGGCCCGCTTTGGAGAGTGCCGCGACCATGGGTTATGGTTTCGTCCCGCAAGCGAGGGGGCGACCCCGAGCCTGCAACGCGGACGTAGCGCAGTTGGTAGCGCATCACCTTGCCAAGGTGAGGGTCGCGGGTTCGAGTCCCGTCGTCCGCTCGGAAGACCTCGCACGAGGTCTGCTCGGTGGAGTGGCCGAGAGGCGAGGCAACGGCCTGCAAAGCCGTGTACACGGGTTCAAATCCCGTCTCCACCTCGGTCGCTCCGAGGAGCATCAAGGGCGATTGGCGCAGGGGCTAGCGCGCTTCCTTGACACGGAAGAGGTCACAGGTTCGATTCCTGTATCGCCCACCATCGACAGGCCCCGTCCCCCAGGGACGGGGCCTTCGTCGTGCTGATGGCCCGATCGGACGGGCCCGGCCGGGCCGTTGACCCGCGTACCGGGGCGGCGTACTCCGGACCCCACGAGCAGCGGGGGCAGGAGGTGGCGCATGTACGGGACCGTGATGACCGGCCGGCTGGCCGTTCCGTTCGAGCAGGTGGACGCCGTCGTCCGCGCGTGGGAGGCCGAGCGCGGCGCGGCACTGCCCGGCTACCTCGGCCAGTCGGTGCTGCGCGGCGACGACGGAGTCACGGTCGTGGCCGCGATCCGGTTCGAGGACCGCGCGAGCTACGCGGCGCTGTCCGACGACCCCGCCCAGGCCGCGTGGTGGTCCGAGCGGATGCAGCCCTGCTTCGACGGCGACGTCGCCTGGACCGACGGCGAGTGGACCCGCTAGGTCCGCAGCACGGTCCCGGCTTGCGGTGCCTGTCCGGGCCGGCCCATAATGCGAAGTGTACTTCCTGAATCTTTCTTCGCATTACTGGGAGCGGACATGGCGCGTGTGACGGTGATCCAGGGCGACGGCATCGGTGCCGAGGTGGTCGACGCGGCGGTGCGCCTCGTCGACGCCGCCGGCGCCACCATCGAGTGGGAGCGGGCCGAGGCGGGCGGCGCGGTGTTCGAGCGCGGCGTCCCGAGCGGCGTCCCCCGCGAGACGATCGAGTCGATCAGCTCGACCCGCGTCGCCCTCAAGGGCCCGCTGGGCACCCCGGTCGGCTACGGCGAGAAGAGCGCCAACGTCACCCTGCGCAAGCTGTTCGAGACCTACGCCAACGTGCGCCCGGTGCGGGAGATGCCCGGCGTCCCGACGCCGTTCTCCGGCCGCGGCATCGACCTCGTCGTCGTCCGCGAGAACGTCGAGGACCTCTACGCCGGCATCGAGCACATGCAGACGCCCGACGTCGCACAGTGCCTGAAGATCGTGTCGCGCCTCGGCTGCCGCCGCGTCGCGGTGACGGCGCTCGAGCTCGCCAAGGCCGAGGGCCGGACCAAGGTCGCGGCGGCCACGAAGTCCAACATCATGAAGCTGACCGAGGGCATGCTCCAGCGCGAGTTCGCCGAGGCGGCCAAGGACTACCCCGAGCTCGAGACCTGGCACGTCATCGTCGACAACGCCGCGCACCAGCTGGTGAAGGCGCCCGAGCAGTTCGAGGTCATCGTCACCACGAACATGAACGGCGACATCCTCAGCGACCTCACCAGCGCGCTCGTGGGCGGCCTCGGCTTCGCGCCGTCGGCCAACCTCGGCACCGAGTGCGCCATCTTCGAGGCCGTGCACGGCTCCGCCCCGAAGTACGCCGGCAAGGACGTCGCCAACCCGACGGCGCTGATCCAGTCGGCCATCCTCATGCTGCGCCACCTCGGGCAGTTCGAGCCCGCCACCCGTCTCGAGCAGGCGCTGTTCCGCACCCTCGAGGACGGCATCCACACCCAGGACGTCAAGGTCGGGACGCCGGTGGGCACCCGGGCCTTCACCGACGCGATCGAGGAGCGGCTCGGGCAGACATCGTCGTACGCCAGCCGCGAGTACTCGCCGCTCAAGCTGCCCGACATCGGCCGCGAGGACGTGCGGTCCGAGCCGGGCTCGCGGCGCAAGGTCGGCGTCGACGTCTTCGTCGAGACCTCCGACTCCCCCGTCCGCCTCGGGGAGCGGCTCGAGCAGCTCATCGCGGGCACGCCGTACCGGCTGAAGATGGTGTCGAACCGCGGCACGGTCGTGTACCCGCCCACGGGCGGCACCACCGACTGCGTCGACCAGTTCCGCTGCCGCTTCCTCATCGACGACGACGGCAGCTGGAACGGCCGGAGCATCCTCGACCTGCTCGACCGCGTCGGGTCGGCCTACCGCTGGATGCACGTCGAGAAGCTCGAGGAGATCGACGGCGCCCCCGCCTACACCAAGGCGCAGGGCGAGAACTGACCACCGGAGCGGGGCGCCCAGCGGCGGGCGCCCCGCTCCCGCCCCCTGGTCCGTCCGTGCCGTTGACGGCGGCGCCGGACCGGCGTACCCAGGAGCCGTGGATGCAGGCGGCGTCCGCGCTCCCCCGCGGCCGCCCGGCCGCGGCCGACCGCGAGAGGTGACGGCATGGCGCACACCCGGGGACCGCAGAGCACGGAGCAGACGCCGACGGCGTCGGGCCAGGAGTCGGTCGACCTCCGCGACACCGGCGTCACCGCGTACGTGGGGCACGGCGAGTCGCGCGCGGGCGACGCCGGCCACGAGGCGATGTGGGGAGCGTCGTCGCCGAGCTTCGACGACGACGCCCGCTGGGTCGACGGCAGCGCCGCCTGGTGACCGCATGCTCCGGCGCGTTCCGATGACGACGGGGCCCGCCGGTCCTACTGTCGCGCCATGAGCGACGGGATCGGCGACGGGGCGCTGCGAGGACGGGCGTCGGCATGGCCCTGGGCCGTGGGTATCGCGGGGGGCGTGGCCGGCGCGGCCTGGCTCGTGCGCGAGCTCGCCCCCGGGCCCGGGTCGCGCGTCATCCGCGAGCTGTTCGACCGCGACGCCGCGCGGACGGCGGCCGAGGCGGAGTCGCTGCGACCGAGCGACGTCGTCGTCGTGGAGGGCGTGCAGTACCGCAAGGGCGACGAGGGCGCGCTGCTCGACGTGCACCGTCCGGCGACCGCGGAGGGCCCGTTGCCGACGGTCGTGTGGGTGCACGGCGGCGGCTTCGTCTCCGGCAGCCGGCAGGACGTGTCGGTGTTCTGCTCGTTGCTCGCCCAGCGCGGCTTCGCCGTGGTGTCGCTGGACTACCGGCTCGCCCCGCGCGCGGCGTACCCGGCCCCCGTCGTCGACGTGACAGCAGCGCTGGCCCACCTCGTCGCGAACGCCGAGCAGCTCGGCGTCGACCCCGGGCGGCTCGTCCTCGCCGGCGACAGCGCGGGCGCCCAGGTGGCCAGCCAGATCGCGACCATCGTGACCAGCCCCGAGTACGCGCGGCTCGTCGGCATCGCGCCCGTGATCCCGCCGGAATCGCTGCGCGGCGTCGTGCTCTTCTGCGGCTTCTACGACCTCGCCGAGTTCGCCGAGCGCGGGCGCGTCGCGCCGATCCGGTTCCTGCGGTGGGGCGTCGGCACGATCCTGCACGCCTACACCGGCGTGCGGTCGCCGTCGCGCGAGCAGCTCGACCTCATGTCGGCCGCGGTCCACGCGACGCCGCAGTTCCCCCCGACGTTCGTGTCGGGCGGCGACGACGACCCGCTCACCGACGTGCACTCGCGCACGTTCGCAGCGCAGCTCGCCGGGCTCGGCGTGCCGGTGACGACGCTGTTCTTCCCCGAGGGCACCGGGCTCGGCCACGAGTACCAGCGCGACCTGTCGCGCGAGGAGGCGCAGCGCGCGCTCGACGAGGTGGCCGCCTTCGTGGCGGCGCGCACCGCCTGACACGGCTGTCAGGCGGCGGGACCCGGCGGGACCGCCCGGCGATGCCGCGCGACCGCTCGGCGACGGGCTGCCCCGAGCTGCTCCGACGTCCGGCGATCCCGGCCGAACCTACGGTAACGTAACCGACGGTTAGCCGGCCGGACCCCAGGAGCCACCATGACCACCGCGACCCTCCCCCACGTCATCCAGGGCGGCATGGGCGTCGCCGTCTCCTCGTGGCGGCTCGCCAACCGGGTCGCCCGCGCCGGCGGCCTCGGCGTCGTCAGCGGCACCGCCCTCGACATCGTGGTGGCCCGCCGCCTGCAGGACGGCGACCCGGACGGCGACGTGCGCCGGGCACTCGCCGCGTTCCCGGTGCCGGACGTAGCGGCCGAGGTGCTCGACCGCTACTTCGTCGAGGGCGGCAAGGCCGCCGACGCGGCGTACAAGCCGACGTCGCGCCCCGCGCTCGACCCCAGCGTGCGCGCCCAGCGGCTCATCGTGGTCGGCAACTTCGTCGAGGTGTGGCTCGCGCGCGAGGGCCACAGCGGCAAGGTCGGCATCAACTACCTCGAGAAGATCCAGCTCACCACGCCGGCCGCCGCCTACGGCGCAATGCTCGCCGGCGTCGACGCCGTCCTCATGGGCGCCGGCATCCCGGCCCACATCCCCGCCATGCTCGACGACCTCGCGGCCGGGCGCGCGACGTCGCTGCCGGTCGACGTCGCCGATGCCGGCGAGCAGTCGTTCAGCGTCCGATTCGACCCCGTGGAGGTGCTCGGCACGGCGCTGCCCGCGCCGTCGCGGCCGACGTTCCTCGCGATCGTCTCGAGCCACGTGCTGGCGTCCTACCTCGCGCGCTCGGAGGCCACCCGCCCCGACGGCTTCGTGATCGAGGCTCCGACGGCCGGCGGCCACAACGCCCCGCCCCGCGGCAAGCTCGTCCTCGACGACCTCGGCCAGCCGGTCTACGGGCCGCGCGACGCAGTCGACACCGCGGCGCTGGTGAACCTCGGCCTCCCGTTCTGGATGGCGGGCTCGTTCGGCAGCCCCGAGAAGCTGCAGGAGGCGCTGGCCCTCGGCGCGTCGGGCATCCAGGTCGGCACGCTGTTCGCGCTGTCGCGCGACTCGGGCTTCACCGACGAGCTGCGCGACGCGCTGCTCGACCAGCTCGACGACGGAACGCTCGTCACGCGCACCGACGCGCACGCCTCCCCCACGGGCTTCCCGTTCAAGGTCGCCCAGCTCGAGGGCACTCTCTCGGACGTCCCGCTGCGCTCGCAGCGCACGGCGGTCTGCGACCTCGGCCACCTGCGCCAGCCGTTCCTCGGCGGCGACGGCGAGGTCGACTACCGCTGCCCGGCCGAGCCGGCCGCGATGTTCGTGCGCAAGGGCGGCGACCCCGCCGACACCGAGGGCCGTGTGTGCCTCTGCAACGCGCTGTGCGCCAGCGTCGGCATCGGGCAGGTGCGCAAGGGCGCATCCGAGCTGCCGCTCGTGACCCTCGGCGACGACCTCGACGGCGCCCGCGTGCTGCTGGCGGCGCACCCCGACGGCTGGACAGCCGACACCGCCGTGCGCTGGCTGGAGGGCGAGCCCGCCACCGCCTGACCCCCGGGTCTAGGGTCGCTCGTCATGGCCGACTTCGACATCACCGACCCCGCCGTCATCGCCGACCCCTACCCGGCCTTCGAGCGCATGCGCGCCCTCGGCCGGCCGGTGTGGGACGACGGCCTCGGGATGTGGCTGGCCTTCCGGCACGAGGACGCCAACGCCGTGCTGCGCGACCGCTCGCTCGGCCGCATCTGGCGCGCCCGGGTGCCCGAGGACGCGTGGGAGACCTTCAACTGGCTGCACGCCGACGCGCTGCTGGAGAACGAGCCGCCCAAGCACACCCGGCTCCGCCGCCTGGTGGCCGCGGCGTTCGCGCGCGGCAACATCGAGTCGCGGCGCGGGCGGATCCAGGAGCTGTGCGCCCAGCTGCTCGACGACTGCCAGGCCAAGCTCGACGCGACCGGCTCGTTCGACGCCATCGCCGACTACGCCGAGCCGCTGCCCGTCCTCGTGATCGCCGACCTGCTCGGCGTGCCCGACGACGAGATCGGCCCGCTGCGGCCGTGGTCGCAGGCCATCGTGAAGATGTACGAGTACGACCGCACACCGGAGGACGACGCCGCGGCCGAGCTGGCCTGCCGCGAGTTCGCCGCGTACGTCGACGAGCTCGTCGAGCGCCGCCGCGTCGAGCCGGGGGACGACCTCGTCACCCACCTCGCGCAGGTCGAGGCCGAGGGCGACCGCCTCACCGCGCACGAGCTCGCGGCCACCGTCGTGCTCCTGCTCAACGCCGGCCACGAGGCCACCGTCAACGGCTTCGGCAACGGGCTGGTGGCGCTGCTCGAGCACCGCGACCAGTGGGACCGCGTCGTCGCCGACCCGTGGGGCCTGGCGGGCACCGCGGTCGAGGAGATGCTCCGCTACGACACCCCGTCGGCGCTGTTCGAGCGCACGGCGCTCGCCGACGTCGAGGTCGGCGGCGTCACCGTTCAGGAGGGCCAGCGGATCGCGGCCCTGCTCGGCTCGGCCAACCGCGACGGCGAGGTGTTCACCGACCCCGACACCTTCGACGTGGGCCGCGATCCCAACCCGCACATCGCCTTCGGCGCCGGGATCCACTTCTGCCTGGGCGGCCCGCTGGCCCGGCTGGAGATGCAGCAGTCGCTGCCGATGCTCGCCGAGCGGTTCCCGACGCTGCACGGGGCCGGCCCCGCGGAGCAGCGCGGTACGTTCGTGCTACGCGGCTACGACACCGTGCCCGTCGCCGTCTGACCCGATACCCGGTCGATCCGCACCGGTCAGGTCCGGCAGGATCACCGCCATGAAGCCTGCGCCGCCCGAGCACGAGCCGTTCCACGTCGACGCGGAGACCCTGGCCGCCGGGCTCGACGACGTCCGGAAGTCGCCGTCCGACGGCGGCACGGTCGAGCTCATCGTGCTGCGCCCGGCGGTGGACGAGCGCCAGATCCACGACGAGGTGCGCGCCGACCTCGCGCTCGGGCTCGTGGGCGACACCTGGCAGCAGCGCGGCAGCAGCCGCACGCCCGACGGCGGACCCAACCCCGAGGCCCAGGTCACCGTCATGAACATCCGCGCGGCGCGTCTCGTCGCCGCCGAGGACGGCCGGGTGCCGCTCGCGGGCGACCAGGTCTACGTCGATCTCGACCTCAGCACCGAGAACCTGCCCACCGGCACCGTGCTCGACTTCGGCGACGCCGCGCTCGAGGTCACGGCGGCGCCGCACACCGGATGCGCCAAGTTCTCCGCGCGCTTCGGCGTCGACGCCCTCAAGCTCACCGCGACGCCCGAGGGCCGGTTCCTACGGCTGCGCGGGATCAACACCCGCGTCGTGCGCGCCGGCGCCATCCGCCGCGGCGACGTCGTGCGGGTGACCCGGCCGGAGCAGGCGCCGTAGCCGCTCGGAGAGCACCGGGTGCCCGGGCACCTCGCGCCACTCCTCGATCACGCGGTTGAGCAGCGCCCCGAGCAGCACGACGTACGACGTCAGGTAGCCCCACAGCATGATCGCGATCGGTGCGCCGACGATGCCGTAGAGCGAGCCGCGCTCGAACGAGGTCTGGAGGTAGACCCTGAGGCCCAGCGAGCCCAGGACCCAGCCTGTGACGGCCAGGAGGGCGCCGGGCACCGTCTGGCGCACGGTGCGGCGCGGGGTGATCGCCGACTGGTACAGGGCCACGACGCCGAGGGCGATCACCGTGAGCGACAGGATCCACGTGATGACGGCGCCGGCTCCTCCGAACAGGGAGGCGAACAGCGCGGGCCCCACCAGGACGACGATGGTCACCGGGACGAGCAGCACCAGCCCGACGCCGTAGATCAGCAGCGACCGCGCCCGCGTGCGCGCGTAGCCGGCGTACCGCTCCCCGCTCACGATGACGATGCCCTGGACAGCGGTGGCGACCAGCCGGGAGCCGGCCCACAGCGCGATCAGGAACGACAGCAGCGACAGCCCGGTCGACCCGTACTCGAACAGCTCGGCGACGAGCGGCTCGACGAAGTCCTGCACGACCTCGGCCGTGAGCACGCGGGAGGCCGTGTCGAGGATGAGCGTCTCGAGCTGCTGCAGGACATCGAGGCCGAGCTGGTCCTGCACCCAGGCGAAGCCGGCCACCGCGCCGAGCAGCACCCACGGCAGCGCGAAGATGCCCCAGAACGCCATCTCGGCCGCGAGGCCGGTGAGCCTGGTCGAGATCGCGACGCGCGCACCGAGCCCGATGCCCTCGGCCAGCGAGGAGATCCGGCGGCTCTGCTCCGGCGTCCACGACGCCGTGGCGGAGTCGACCCGCCGCCACAGGGCGTCCTCGAGCGAGCGGCGGCGTCCCGGCTCCTCGCTCATCCCCCCGACGATAGCCAGCCCCTACTCGAGCGCCGCCACGGCGCGGCGCTGCTCGGCCACGTCGAAGTCGGCGGCCGGGTAGCGCGGCGCCATGTCGCGCAGCGCGTCGACGAGCAGGTTGGCCACCACCCAGTCGCGGTACCACTTGCGGTCGCCGGGCACGACGTACCAGGGCGCCGACGTCGTCGAGCAGCGCGTCAGCGCGTCCTGGTAGGCGGCCTGGTAGTCGTCCCAGAACGCCCGCTCCTTCAGGTCGCCGACGTTGTACTTCCAGTGCTTGGTGGGGTCCTCGAGCCGCTCGGCCAGCCGCTCCTTCTGCTCGGCCTTGGAGATGTGGAGCATCACCTTCACCAGGTGGGTGCCGGAGTCGACCACGCGCCGCTCGAACTCGTTGATGGCGTCGTACCGCGTCGACCACTCGGCTTCGGGCACCAGGTTGTGCACGCGCACGACGAGCACGTCCTCGTACTGCGACCGGTTGAAGACCACCACCTCGCCGGCGTGCGGCAGCTGCTTCTCGATCCGCCAGAGGAAGTCGTGCTGCAGCTCCTCGGCCGTCGGCTTCTTGAACGACACGATCCGCACGCCGGCCGGGTTCATCGCGCCGACCACGCGGCGCACGGTGCCGTCCTTGCCGGAGGTGTCCATCCCCTGCAGCAGCAGGAGCACCGACCGGTGCCCGCCGCCGACGCCCTCCGCGTAGAGCGCCTCCTGCAGCTGCGCCAGCTCCGCCACGAGCGCCGACGTCGCCGCCTCGGTGGCCTCGCGGTCGCCGGGTGCGGTGGCGGTGTCGCGGGTGTCGCGGTCGGCCAGCAGGTCGCCGGGCCGGAAGGCGACGGCGTCGGCCACCTCCGACGGCGTCATCGCGACCGTCCGGCGCGACCCGTGGTTGTCGCCCATGCGGGGCCTCCCGTGCGTCAGGATGTCGCCATGGAAATCGGCGGCGTCATCTCCGGAATCTTCGTCGGGCTCATCATCGGTGCTCTGGCCCGCATCGTGGTGCGGAACAACGAACCCGTGGGCTGCCTGCTCACCATGCTCATCGGCGTCGTCGGCGCGGGCCTCGGCCTCGCGCTCGGCACCTGGGCCGGCTGGGGCTTCTGGGCCACGTTCGCCGCCCAGGTCGTGATCGCGGCGATCATCGTCATGATCTTCACCGCGCTGGCCCGGCCGCGCACGTAGCCCTCGCGCGCAGCACACTCCGCACCACGGCAGGTTCGACGCCCGCGGCGCCGCTGCGCTCCAGCGCGAGCGGCCGGCCTCCCGGCACGGCAGGATCGACCGCGTGCGCATGCTGATGCCCGTCCTCCGCGACGGCCTGTCCGACCTCGACCTCGACGACGCCTACGCGTGGCCGGGCTGGCCGGCTCCGAAGCCGTGGCTGCGGGCCAACATGGTCTCGACCGTCGACGGCGCCGCCGCGGGCCGCGAGGGCCTGTCGAAGTCCATCGGCTCCCCCGCCGACAAGCGCGTCTTCGGCCGTCTGCGCGGGCTCGCCGACGTCGTGCTCGCCGGCGCTGGCACGGTGCGCGAGGAGGACTACAAGCCGGCCCGGCCCAAGCCCGACTTCGCCGAGCGCCGCGAGGCTGCCGGCCAGGCGCCGGTGCCCCCGCTCGCGATCGTGAGCCGCTCGATGCGCCTCGACCTCGGCTCGCCGCGCTTCACCGACACCGCAGCGCGGCCGATCGTCATCACCTGCGAGTCGTCCGACGCCTCGCTGCGCGACGCTGCGGCCGAGGTGGCCGACGTGATCGTCGCGGGCGGCCACGACGTCGACCTCGCCGACGCGGTCGCGCAGCTGCACGCGCGCGGGCTCGTGCGCATCCACGCCGAGGGCGGCCCCAGCCTGCTGGCCGACCTCGCCGCCCACGACCTGCTCGACGAGCTGCTGCTCACCGTGTCGCCGTTCCTCGCCGGCGGCAGCTACCTCGGCGAGGACGACGTGCCCCGCATCCTCGAGGGAGCCTCGCTCCCCGACTCGCCGCGCCCGCTGCGCCTCGCCCACCTCCTCGAGGAGGACGGCTCCCTCTTCCTCCGCTACACCCGCCCCTGACCGAGTTCGCGAGTAACAGTGCGAATGTCCGGTTTCGAGGCCTCGAAACCGGACATTCGCACTGTTACTCGCGCCCTTCAGGCGGCGGCGTCGACCGGCTCGGCGACGACGACGTCGTCGTCGGCTGCGGGGAGCTCGGCCTCGAGGGCGTCGGCGTCGAGGGAGTGGCGCATGGCCCACCCGATGAGCCCGCCCAGGACCACCACGAGCGCGCCGACGCAGACCGCCGACCAGGCACCGGGCAGCTCCGTGAGGCGCTGGACGCCGAAGGCCAGGGCCACGGTCACCGGCAGCGTCACGGCCCAGGCGAGCACCATCTCGCCGAGCACGCGCAGCTGCACACCGGCGCCGGACGACAGGCCCGACCCGGCCACCGAGGATGCGGCCGCCTGCGTGGTCGAGATGGGCGCCCCGACGCCGGTGGCGCCGAAGATCGCCGTGAGGGCGCCGATGTTGGCGGCCACCGCGGACTGCGGCCGCAGGCGGGTGATCCGCAGGCCCATCGTCTCGATGATCTTCCAGCCGCCCCACACCGTGCCGAGCGCGATCGAGCCGTACGCCGCCGCCTCCACCCAGAACGGGACGTCGATCGTGCCCCCGGCCCCGACCGCGAGGTGGCCGGTGCCCACGAGCAGCGCGGCGACGACGCCCATGGTCTTCTGCGCGTCGTTGGCGCCATGGCCGAACGAGACCGCGGCCGCCGAGCCGAGCTGGATCCAGCGCAGCACCGGGCTGTGGTCCTCGAGCTGCGTGCGACGGTGGAGCGCGTCGACCGCCCGCATCGCCACGAACGCGATGCCGAAGGCGATGAGCGGGCTCACCACGATGGCGATCGCGGCCTTCTCGACGCTGCCCCACGTGATGGCGTCGAGGCCGCCGGCCGCGAGGCCGGCGCCGACGAGGCCGCCGATGAGGGCGTGGCTCGACGACGACGGCATGCCGATCCACCAGGTGGCGTAGTTCCACGAGATCGCCGCGACCAGCGCGGAGAACACGACAGCGACGCCGGCGACGCCGGGCTTCACTGTCGTCGCGACGGTGCTCGCCACGGCCGTGCCCACGACGAACAGCGCCAGCACGTTGAACAGCGCGGAGAACCACACCGCCCACCGCGCCGGCAGCGCGCGGGTCGCGACCACGGTCGACACGGAGTTGGCCGCGTCGTGGAAGCCGTTGGTGAAGTCGAACAGGAAGGCGAGTGCTACGACCGCCACGGCCGCGAGGAGCCCGAGGTCCACGACCCATCCCCAGTCGGCGCGCCCGCCCGGTGACGGACGCTCACGCCTCCACTCTCCCCCTCATCGAGGGAGCGTCAACCGCGTGGAGGGCGCCCCGGCGAGCCGTCCCGGGCAGCGGGCCCCGGTGGAGGCGCAGGCCCACATCCGCGCCGCCGCACCGGTGAGCCTCGCCTGTGCCAGGCTCGCCCCATGCAGCTGCCCGTGATGCCGCCGGTGAAGCCGATGCTCGCCAAGCCGGTGCCCGACGTGCCCGCGCCCGACTCCGTCGCGGGCGGCCTCGTCTACGAGCCGAAGTGGGACGGCTTCCGCTGCATCGTCTTCCGCGACGGCGACGACGTCGTGCTCGGCAGCCGCAACGAGCGGCCGCTCACGCGCTACTTCCCCGAGCTGGTCGAGGCGCTCAAGGAGCAGCTGCCGCCGCGCTGCGTCGTCGACGGCGAGGTCGTCGTCGTCCTCGACGACCGGCTGTCATGGCCGGGCCTGCAGAACCGGATCCACCCGGCCGACAGCCGCGTGCGCATGCTGGCGGAGGAGACCCCGGCGTCGTTCGTGGCCTTCGACCTGCTGGCGCTCGGCGACGACGACCTGATGGGCCGTCCGTTCTCCGAGCGGCGCGCGCTGCTCGAGCGGGAGCTCGGCAGCGTGGGCGGGACGGTGCACCTCACCCGGATCAGCTCCGACGCCGACGAGGGCCGCCGCTGGTTCGAGGCGTTCGAGGGCGCCGGCCTCGACGGCCTGGTGTGCAAGCCGCTCTCGATGCCCTACTCCCCCGACAAGCGCGTCATGCTCAAGGTGAAGCACGCACGCACGGCCGACTGCGTGGTGGCGGGGTGGCGGTCGCACAAGCAGAAGGGCCCGGAAGGCCAGGAGCTGCTCGGGTCGCTCATGCTCGGCCTCTACGACGACGCCGGCGTGCTGCAGAGCGTCGGCGTCTGCGCGTCGTTCACGATGGCCAGACGGGCCGAGCTGGTCGAGCAGCTATCGGTGCTGGCGGTCGGCGACGGGGACGAGCACCCGTGGGCCGCCTGGGCCGACGCCGCCGCGCACGAGTCGCAGCGGCTGCCGGGAGCGGTGTCGCGCTGGAGCGCCGGGAAGACCCTCGACTGGCACCCGCTGCGCCCCGAGCTGGTCGTGGAGGTGGGCTACGACGCCATGGAGGGCAACCGCTTCCGGCATACCACGCAGTTCAAGCGGTGGCGCCCGGACCGCGAGCCGGAGTCGTGCACCTACGAGCAGCTCGAGCGGCCCGTGCGCTACGACCTCGCCGACGTCCTCGAGCGCTGAGAGCGCCGGCGGCGCGGCGGATCAGCGGTGGTGGTTGCGGTTCTTGATGGTGCGGTAGCCGACGACGCCGAGGACCGCGATGAGCACGAAGAAGATGACGATGAGCGTGAAGACCATGCGCGCAGGCTAACGGGTCGCCGCGGGCCCGCCGCTCACCCGGTCGGCACGAGACACGGTGCCGCGGCTCTCACCCCGCGTGCGGACGCCCCATCCACCACGTCGGCGGGCCGCCGGGGATGACTGCCTCCACCTCGGTCACGAAGCCGAGCCCGTTGTAGAAGCGCTTGTTGCGCACCTTCGACGTCTCCAGCCAGCAGTCCCAGCCGTCGGCGGCTGCCCGCTCGAAGGCCGGCTGCACCACGGCGCTGGCCAGGCCCCGGCCCTGGTGGCCTGGGTGCGTCGCGAGGACGCCGAGGTACCAGTACGGCCGCGGCGGGGCCACGGCCTTCACGGCGGCGTCGTACGCCTCGACCCGGGCCGCGGCCTCGGGACCCACCTTCGCGGCGAACTGCTCCCACCAGGCACTCATGTCGCGGCGCGGGCCGTCGTCGGCGCGGTCCCACATGGCCACCGCGAGGCCGTCGTCGGCCACCCACGCCGTGCCGAGCTCGAGGCGCGGGACCAGGAGTGCGTGCGCGAACTCGACCGAGAGGTCGAAGCGGTCGGGCCCGAGCATGAACTCCCAGGCCGGGTCGCCCACGAAGGCCCGGGCGACGGTGTCGACGACGACGTCGTGGTCGTCGGGCACGGCGGGTCGGACGTCGGTCACCCGGCCGACGCTACTGCCAGCGGGCGCAGGCGGAGCGGAGGGGCGGCCGCGGGCAGGCGGCCGCCCCTCCACGAGCGGGCAGTGCGGTCGGACGCGCTCAGTGCTGCAGCGCGGCCATCTGACGGCGGAAGTCCGCCTTGAGCCGGTCGGCGAGCGCAGCCCGGCTGCTCGCCGCCTTGAACGACGCCGCCGTCGGGCCCGGAGTGGCCGGGACCGGCTGGGGCAGGGCCTGGCAGTACACGTCGGCCCGCTTGTTGCCCGGCTTGCGCGCCGGCACGGTGCCGTCGGCGAGATAGGCGTTGATGCGGTCGTCGGTGCACGGGTTGCCCGAGGGCGACAGTGCGTGGCTCGCGCCGCCGAGGGTCTCGATGAGGACCGCGGACGGGAACCGCTTGCGCACCTCGAAGCTGCCGGAGATCGGCGTGGGCCCGTCGAACTGCTCGCCGAGCAGCAGGAACGGCGGCAGCCTCTTGGCCTTGTCGCCGACCTTCTGCGGCGTGCTCGCCTTCACCGGCCAGAACGCGCACGGCGCGTTGAACCACATGTTGCCCCAGGTCACGAACGGAGCCTTGCGGGCGGTGCGGCTGTTCTCCTTCATCCAGGTCTTCCAGCTCCGCGACCACGGCGCGTCGACGCACTGGACACCGAGGTACATCGCGTAGCTGTTGTCGCCCACGCCGTCGCCGTAGAAGTCGATGAGCCCCGCAGGGTCCTTCTCGTTGACCCACGCCGACCATGCCGCCGCGACGTCGGGCCACAGGAACTCGGCGTAGCCCGCGTTGAGGATGACGTCGTTGAACTCGGCCGGCCCGATCTGGCCGCCGGCGGGCGAGCCCTTGAGCTCGCGCTGGGTGCGGTAGTAGCGGTGCTCCACCTTCGCCGGGGTGCGGCCGAGGTGGTAGACGCTGTCGTACTGGGCGACCCAGGTCCAGAACTTGCCGATCGTCGTCTCGAACGCGACGTCCTGGTCGAGGTTGCCCTGCTCCCACACGTAGCGCGGGTCGACGTTGCTGTCGAGGATCATGCGGCGCACGCGCTCGGGGTAGCGGGAGGCGTACACCTGGCCGAGGTACGTGCCGTAGGAGTACCCGTAGTAGTTCATCTTGTCCGCGCCGAACGCCTCACGGATCGACTCCATGTCGTCGGCGGAGTCGATCGTGCGCAGGTGCTTGAGGAACTCGGGGCTGGCTGCGGCACCGCAGTCCTTGGCGTAGCCCTTGACGCGCTTGAGCCACGCCCGCTCGATCCAGTCGCGCGTGGGGTCGTACGGCGGGCGCACGGGCACGGCGTAGTCGTTGTCGCACGACAGCGCGGGGCTGCTGTTGCCGACGCCGCGCGGGTCGAAGCCGATCCAGTCGTACTGCGCGGCGACCGCCGGGTCGACGAACAGCGAGATGATCGGCATGACGGTTCCGCTGCCGCCGGGCCCGCCGGGGTTGAGGACGATGATGCCCTGGTAGTTCGCGTCGTCGGTGTGCTCGATGCGGGAGACCGCGATCGAGATCTTCGAGCCGTTCGGCTTGGTGTGGTCGAGCGGCACCTCGAGGCTGCCGCAGGTCATGCCGTAATTGGCCTCGAGGATCTCGTCGGTGGTGCCGGGCTCGCACGAGCCCCAGACGACCCCGGCGGCCTTGGCCGCCCCGGTCGCGCTGGGTGCGGTCGGCGCTGCTGACGACGGCGCGGCTCCGACGACGAGGGCGAGCGCCGCGACGGCGGCCCCTCCCGTCACGAGCAGCTGCGGTGTTCGGACGCGTGCTCCCATGGGTTCCTCCTCCGCCGGGTCCCGGCGCTCAGGCACGGTACGCAGGCGGGCGGTGGTCCGCGGGCGCACTCCGGCGAACCACCCGGACGTGCCAACGCGGGTGAGCATCCCTCAGCAGCCTGCCTGGGTGACGCCCTTGCGTGTCCCCTCCTCCAGGAGAGGGTCCGCCGCACGCTCAGGCGCCGTCGGCGTCCTGCTTGCGGTCGCGGTCGCGGCTGGGCTGCACGCGCTTGGGCTCGCCGGCCATCTTCGGGTAGTCGGGCGGGTAGGGCATGTCGCCGAGGCCCTCGGACTCGTCGCGCTCGTACCACTCGAGCAGCGTCGTGATGTCGAAGGCCGCGTCGTCGATGCCGGCGTGCCGGTCGCCCACCTCGGCGAAGCGCGCGCCTGCGGTGCGCACGGTGAAGTCCTCCGGCACGACGTCGTCGAGCTCGGACCAGAGCACGGGCATCGACACCGGAGCGTGCGGCTTGGAGCGGATCGAGTAGGCGGAGGCGATCGTGCGGTCGCGGGCGTTCTGGTTGTAGTCGAGGAAGATCGAGCCCGGCGGCCGCTCCTCCTTCCACCACTTCGTGGTGACCCGCCCCGGCATCCGCCGCTCGAGCTCGCGGCCGACGGCGATCGCGGCGTGGCGCACGTCGGTGAACCCCCAGCGCGGCTCGATGCGCACGTAGACGTGGACGCCGCGCCCGCCGGAGGTCTTGGGCCAGCCGACCATCCCGAGCTCGTCGAGCAGCCCGTGCATCTCGTGGGCCACCTCGACGGCGTCGGCGAAGGTGCTGCCCGGCTGCGGGTCGAGGTCGAGGCGCAGCTCGTCGGGGTGGTCGACGTCGGCCCGGCGCACGGGCCACGGGTGGAAGGTGATGGTGCCGAGGTTCGCGGCGTAGGCGACGACGGCGACCGACGTCGGCGCGATCTCATCGGCGGTGCGGCCCGAGGGGAACGTGATGTGGGCGGTCTCGACGTACGCGGGCGCGCCCTGCGGCACGCGCTTCTGGTAGAACGCCTCGCCCTTGAAGCCCTCGCGGGTGGAGATACGGGCGCCCTCGACGACGCCGCCGGGCCAGCGCTCCAGGGTGGTGGGGCGCTCGCGCAGCGCCCGCAGGATGCCGTCGCCGCAGGCCAGGTAGTGCTGCACCACCTCGAGCTTGGTGATGCCGACCGCCGGGAAGTAGGGCTTGGCAGGGTTGGTGACGCGCACGGCGTACCCGTCGACCTCGAGCTCCATCGGCTCGCCGAACTCCTTGGCCATCCCGCGACCGTACGCCGTCGGGGCGTCCCGCGGCGTGATCTCCCGGGCGCCGGGAACACACGGCGACGCGCCGTTGCTGAACCGAACCCGACGACGACGAGGTGATGACGACGTGGAGTGGCTGACCGGCGCGGTGCGACGTACGTTCGGCGCTATGGGAGAGCACAGCGGGACGATGCCGGCGACGAAGCCCGACGGCACCGAGTACGAGGTCGTGAAGTCCGAGGACGAATGGCGGGCCGAGCTGACGCCGATGGAGTACCACGTGCTCCGCGAGGCCGGCACCGAGCGGGCCTTCACCGGCGAGTACACCGACACCAAGACCCGCGGCACCTACTCGTGCCGCGCATGCAACGCGGTGCTGTTCACCAGCGACACGAAGTTCGACTCCCACTGCGGGTGGCCGTCGTTCTTCTCCCCCCTGGCCGGCGACGCCGTCGTCGAGCTCACCGACTACTCGCTCGGCATGAAGCGCACGGAGGTCCGCTGCGCCACATGCGGCAGCCACCTCGGCCACGTGTTCGAGGGCGAGGGCTACGGCACGCCCACCGACCTGCGCTACTGCATCAACTCGGTGAGCATCCGCCTCGAGCCCGTCGAGGACTGACCCTCCTCCCTAGCCGTCGAGCTCGACCGGGTCGCCGACCGCGACGGGGCCGGGCTCGACGACGGCGGCGTGCACGCCGAAGGGCAGCGGCTCGGTGGTGGGGATGCTGCCGCGCGCGTCGGCGATGAGCTTGAGCGTGTCGAGGCTCTTCACACCGGTGTCCGGGTCGTGCGTGGTGATGGCGCACCGGCCGACATTGCCCGCCGGGACGACGACGGCGCCGCCGATGCGCACGCGCCGGCCGATCCAGGAGTCCTCGGCGTGCGCGTCGACGCCGTCGACGGTGAAGGTCATCCGGAACCGCCGCCCGTCGACCGAGCCGGCCCCGGCAGCAGCCGCCATCGCGTCGAGCGCCGCCTGCGACTGCAGCGTGACGACGCCGTCGCCCCGCCGGTCGATGCCCTCGCCGTCCGCGAGCTGGATGAGCGTGAGCGGCTGGCCGGCGAGCTCGCTGAGCGCCGCCGACCACGGCCCCACGACGACACGGCCGGTGCGGGGCTCGCCGTAGAACACGCCCTGCAGCTCGTCGCCGAGGACGACGTCGCCGTCGAGCTCGGTGCCGTCGGGAAGCGACAGCGACAGGAATCCGGCGTCCGCGGAGAGGGGGCGCACGCGGACGAGGGGCCCGAAGCGCTTGCCGTTGGCCAGCTTCCCGTGCTCGTCCAGCAGCGCGTAGCGGCGGTCGCCGCTGACGCCGGCGGCGGTGAGCTCGACCGACGAGGGGTGGACCAGGCCGAGGCCCTTGACGGGTGCGATGGCGATGGCGGAGACGGTTCCGGGCATGGGCCCAGTATCCCGGTCAGGCGCCGAGCCTCCGACGCGCGCACTCGAGCAGGCGCGCCTGCTCGCGCTGCCGGAACTCGTCGATCCCCGGCAGGCCCGGCATCGGGCGGTCGCGCAGCGCAGCCAGGCTGGCGCCGAGGGAGAGCACCAGGTCGGTGATCGCGTCCTGCAGCCGGGATCCCGACGGCTCGCCGGGGGCGAGGGCGACGACGTCGGCCGCCAGGTCGTCGAACGACGGAGACGTGGCCCGGTGCACCGCGAGCAGCACCTGGTCGATCCACGACGGCCCCGACCGGCTCATCCCCCAGTCGACCGTGACGCCGGTGCCGTCGGGCCGCACCAGCAGGTTGTCGTCGCGGATGTCGAGGTGCACCCACGACGACGCCGGCATCCGGTCCGCCAGCGAGCCGGTGCGGGCGAGCACGTCGTCGCGCTGCGCGAGCAGCCACTCCGGGAACATCGACGGGTCGTCGTCGAGCGACCGCTCGATCCGGCGGTGCCACCGCTGCGCGGTCTCCGCCATGCCGGGGCCGTCGAGGCGCACCGGGTCCGGCGTCAGCTCGCGCGACTGCGCGGCGACGGCGTCGCGCAGGGCCGCCATGTCGCGGTCGTCGTCGAGATCCGGGTGCCGCCCCTCGACGTCGTCGAGGACGAGCGCGAACCAGGCGCCGTCCTCGCACGTGCGCAGCAGGTTCGCGCGGTGGCGGGCGGGCGGCAGGCACGAGAGCACCGCCGCCTCGTGGCGGAACAGCTCGGGCGTCTGCGGGTTCACCGCGTCGCTCACGGCCTTCACGAATGCGCGGGACCCGTCAGCGGCGACCACGCGGGCAGCCGCGCCGGCCGAGAAGCCGCCGGTCTGCGTCACCGCCGACACCACGGGCGAGCCGAGCACGTCGTCGATCTGTGTCCGCAGCGCGGCGGGCAGCTCCTCGAACGCGATGCGCCCGCCGCCGGTCGCGCGCAGGTGGGGCCCCGTCGTCATGCCGGGATCATGGCGCCGCCGGTGCGAGAAAGCACCGCCGTATCGCGGCGGGACCTACGGCAGGTCTGCCACGAGGTCGGCCACCGAGCGCCGGCGGCCGGTGTAGAACGGGATCTCCTCGCGCACGTGCAGGCGCGCCCGCGATCCGCGCAGGTGGCGCATGAGGTCGACGATGCGGTGCAGCTCGTCGGCCTCGAAGGCGAGGATCCACTCGTAGTCGCCGAGGGCGAACGACGCCACGGTGTTGGCGCGGACGTCGGGGTACTCGCGGCCCATCTGGCCGTGCTCGACGAGCAGCTCGCGGCGCTCCTCGTCGGGCAGCAGGTACCACTCGTAGGAGCGCACGAACGGGTAGATGCAGACGTACTGCCGCGCCTCCTCCTCGGCGAGGAACGCCGGCACGTGCGACTTGTTGAACTCGGCCGGGCGGTGCAGCGCCATCTGCGACCACACCGGCTCGAGCGCGCGGCCGAGGCCGGTGCGGCGGAAGCGGTGGTAGGCGTCCTGCAGATCGTCGGACGACGCGGCGTGCATCCAGAGCACGATGTCGGCGTCGGCGCGCAGGGCCGCCACGTCGTAGAAGCCGCGGACGACGACGTCCTTGGCGGCAAGCTGCTCGACGAGCTCGTCGACCTCCCGCACCAGCGCGGTGCGGTCCTCCGGCAGCGCAGCCACCGCCTTGAACACCGACCAGCTCGTGTAGCGGATCGCCGCGTTGAGGTCGCGCGCGACCTTGCCCTGCTGGGGGCGCTTGCCCTTGCCCGTCGTCTCAGCCATGGCGCCATTCTCCGTCGTGCCCGAGCCGCTGGCTCACCCGGGCGGCCGCGACCTCGGCGCGGTTGATGCACGCCGCGATGCCGACGCCGTCGAAGGCCGCGCCGCAGGCCGCGAGGCCCGGCAGCGACTCCAGCGCCTCGGTGATCCGCTGCGCGCGGTCGACGTGGCCGACCGGGTAGCGCGGAAGCCCGCCGCCCCAGCGGGTCACGCGCACCGCAGCCGGACGCGCACGTCCGAGCCGGGCCACGAAGGCGACGTCGTCGGCGGCGAGCCGGGCCAGCTCGTCGTCGTCGCGCTGCAGCACCGCGACGTCGTCGGCGTGGCCCATCGACGCCCGGACCGCCACGAAGCCGCGCGGCGCGGCGGCGTCGTCGATCCACTGCCACTTGTGGGAGGCGAACGTCGCAGCCTTCACCGGGCGCAGCGCGTCCGACGGCGTGAGGTAGCCACTGCCCTCGGGCACGTCGCCGCCGGGAAGCTCGTCGCGGCGGTAGAGCATCGTGACGACGGCGACCGAGGTGGTCTCGATCTCCGACAGCTCGGTCTCGGCCTGCACCGACAGGCCCTTCACCAGCTTCGTGGCCGCAGGAGCGGGCACCGCGAGGATCACGGCGTCGGCGTGGATCGCACGCGTCGCGTTGGTAGCGCCCACCTCGAGCTGCCAGCCGCGGGGCGCGCGCCGCAGCGTGCGGACGGTCGCGCCGGTCTCGACGACGGCACCGGCCGCAGTGAGCCGCTCGCGGAGCACCTGCGGGATGCGGCCGATGCCTCCGCGCACACCGGCGAACACGGGCCCGGCGGTCACGAGGTCGTTCGACCGCGAGCGGGTGCTCAGCGCCGCCTGCAGCAGCGACCGGTCTCCCTGGGCCGCGGCGAACAGCCCCGGCGCGGCGGCGCGCATCGAGATGTGGATCGGGCGGTCGGCGTAGACACCCATGAGCAGCGGGGCCACGAGCTTCACGACGACCTCGGGCCCGAGCCGGCGGCCGATGTACTCGCCGATGGACACGTCGTCCTTGATCGGCGTGCGCGGGATGACGTGGTCGAGCGGGATGCGCGCGAGGCCCTGCGGCGAGATGACGCCGGAGCGCGCGAGGCCCGCGAGGTCGGTGGGCACCCCCATCACGAGGCCCGGCGGGAGCGCGACGAGCTCGGGGTCGAGGAACAGCCGGGGCGAGGCGCCGGTGGGGTGCACGAGGTCGTCGCCGAGACCGATCTCCTCGATGAGGCGCACGGCCTCGGGCCGCGTCGCGAGGACCGACTCGGCGCCCTCGTCGACGGCGACGCCCTCGATCTCGCTGACGCGCAGCTTGCCGCCGACGTCGGGCGAGCCCTCGAGCACGGTGATGTCGACATCGTGGCGCAGACGGGCGAGCCGCCAGGCCGCCGCCAGGCCGGAGATGCCGCCGCCCACGACGACGACGTGCGGGCGGCTGCGCCCGTCGGTGCCGGTGCTCGGGCTCGCCTCGGTCTCGGTCACGGCGGCAACTCTGCCACCCGCGCGGACTGTGGCCGATCCGAGACCTCCGGACGGAACCGGCTGTGCTCCCGGTCACGTCCCACCGCCGGGTCGCGGCCCGCCGGGCCGCCCGTCGAGGGGAGCCGCACCATGAGCCGCACCACCCGCACTGCCCGCACCAGCGGGGCCCGGCGCCGCGGGCGCACGGCCCTCCTCGCCCTCCCCCTCCTCGCCGCGGCCGTGCTGGCCACCGGCTGCTCGGCCGGGTCCGGCAGCAGCAGCGACTCGGCCGCAGGACCGGGCTACATCGCCGACGGAGGCGCCGTAGCTCCCGGCGCCCCCAGCACCGACGGCAGGTCCGCGGAAGGAGAAGGCACCGGCACGGGCGGCGGCGTGGACACGGCCGTCCAGGACCGCAGCGTCATCGTGCGTGCCGACCTCACCGTGCGGGTCGACGACCTCGCCGCCGCCGACGCAGGGCTGCAGGGCGTGATCCTGAAGTACGGCGCCACCATCGAGAGCCAGACGACGAGCTCCGACGGCTACATCGGGTTGCCCGCGACCGACGCCGCCAGCACGTGCCCGGAGACCGGCTGCCCCACGCCCTACTCGGGCTCGGTCACCCTGCTGCGCGTCAGCAACGACGACGTCGACGACGTGCTCGCCGACCTCGAGCGCCTCGGCACCCGGGTGAGCTCGGTCCGCACGTCGCAGGACGTCACCGGCGAGGTGGCCGACGTCGCCTCACGTCTGGACAACGCCCGCCGCTCGGTGGCCCAGGTGCGCGCGCTCATGGGCCGGGCCACGAAGCTCTCCGACGTCGTCCTGCTCGAGGCCGAGCTCACCAAGCGGCAGTCCGACCTCGAGGCCCTCGAGGCCCGTCAGCGCGTGCTCGCCGACCAGACCGCCCAGGCCACCATCACCGTCCGGCTCGTCGACCCGTCGGCCCCCGCCCCGGTCGAGGAGAAGGAGACCGGCTTCCTGGCGGGCCTCGCCGCCGGCTGGGACGCGTTCACCGGCGCCGTCGTCGTGGCCCTCACCGTCCTCGGCGCCGTCCTGCCGTTCCTGCTCGTGCTCGTGCCCCTGGGCCTGCTGGTCTGGTGGCTGGCTCGCCGCGGCTCGCGCCGCGCCGCCGACGAGGCGCCCGCGGCGTCCTGACCCGACCCCCCGCGCGGCGGCCGGGCCCGATCGGGGGCCCGGATGGCCGCGCTGTCCTCCGCTATCGCTTGAACATTCATGCAAGAGGTGCGCATACTTGTAGCGACAACCGATAGAGGAGGCGAGGGCATGACCCCAGCCGGCCCCACCCCGACGCCGCTGCGCCGCGCGCCCGAGCGCGTCCCCGCCGCGCGGATCCGCACCGCCGTGCAGGTGCCGCTGCAGTTCGAGGACGGCTTCTCCACCACGGCGGAGGTCGTCACCTTCACCGGTCTCGCCGACGGGCTCGAGCACCTCGCGCTCGGCCTCGGCCCCTGGCGCGAGGCGGTGGCCTCAGCCGGGGCCGGCGGCGATGCGCCCCTCGTGCGCCCGCACAGCGAGTGCCTCACCGGCGACGTCTTCGGCTCGCAGCGCTGCGACTGCGGCCCCCAGCTGCGCGAGGCCGTCGAGCTGATCGCCGAGACCGGCGGCCTGCTGCTCTACCTGCGCCAGGAGGGCCGGGGCATCGGCCTCTACGCCAAGCTCGACGCCTACGCGCTGCAGGACTCCGGCCTCGACACCTACGAGGCCAACGTCGCGCTCGGCCGCGGCGAGGACGAGCGCGACTACACGGCCGCCGCCCAGATGCTCGCCGCGCTCGACGTCCCGACGATCCGGCTGCTCAGCAACAACCCCGACAAGGCCGCGCAGCTCGAGGCGCTCGGCGTCGAGGTCTCCGAGCGCATCCCCACCGGTGTCCACGTCTCCGACGCCAACCTGCGCTACCTGTCGGCGAAGGTCTCGCACACGCAGCACACCATCGCGCTGCCGTTCGCCGGCTGACCGCAGCGCCCGCGCGGGAGTCAGCGCGCGGTCGCGGCGTGCACCTGCTCGACGACGCGGGTGATGACGTCCGGGTCGGTGTCGGGCAGCACGCCGTGGCCGAGGTTGAAGATGTGGCCCGGCAGCCCGGCGGCGTCGTCAAGCACGCGCGACACCCGCGCGGCCACGGCCTCGGGCGAGGAGAACAGGGCGGCGGGGTCGAGGTTGCCCTGCAGGGCGACGCCGTCGCCCACGCGCCGGGCCGCCTCGGCGAGCGGCACCCGGAAGTCGACGCCCACGACGTCGGCGCCGGCGTCGCGCATGTCGGCCAGCAGCTCGCCCGTGCCGACGCCGAAGTGGATCCTCGGCACGCCCAGGTCGGCGACCGCGCCCAGCGCGGCCGTGGAGTGCGGCAGGACGAACTCGCGGTAGTCGCGCGAGGGCAGCGCCCCCACCCACGAGTCGAAGAGCTGGACGGCGCTGGCACCGGCGAGCACCTGCTGGCGCAGGAACTCCCCCGCGATGCGCGAGAGGCGCTCGAGCAGCGCGTGCCACACGGCCGGCTCGGAGTACATGAGCGCCTTGGTGCGCGCGTGGTCGCGGCTCGGGCCGCCCTCGACGAGGTACGACGCGAGCGTGAACGGCGCACCGGCGAAGCCGATGAGCGGCGTGCCGCCGAGCTCGCCGGCCAGCGCCGTGGCCGCCGCGAGCACGGGCGCGACGTCGTCGGGCTCGAGGTCGCGCAGCCGGTCGACGTCGGCAGCGGTACGGAACGGCTCGGCCACGACCGGGCCGACGCCGGGCACGATGTCGAGGTCGACGCCCACCGCCTTGAGCGGGACGACGATGTCGCTGAAGAAGATCGCGGCGTCGACGCCGTGGCGGCGCACCGGCTGCAGCGTGATCTCGACGACGAGGTCGGTGCGGAAGCACGACTCGAGCATGGGGATCCCGGCGCGCACCTCGCGGTACTCCGGCAGCGACCGGCCGGCCTGACGCATGAACCACACCGGGGTGCGCGGCACGGGCTGGCGCCGGGCCGCGAGCACGAGCGGCGCGTCGGCCGTCCGGCCGTCGGCGAGGGGATGGCCCGCGGGCAGGGCTCGGGTCTCGAGGGGCAGAGCGGTCGCGTCGGTCACGCGTCGGATCGTCGCACCGGGCCAGGCCCGGGTCGAATCGGCGTCCGTCGGCGCGCCCTGCGCACCGGCGGCCGATGCCCGACCTACGCTCGCCGCATGAGCGTCCGCCGCGACCACGGCGGCGACACCCCTCCGGTGCCGCCGTCCTTCGCAGCCGCGCTCGCGAGCATCCGCGCGGTGTCCCTGCGCCCGGAGATCTCGCTCGAGGAGACCCCCGCGCCGCAGCGCCTCTCCCCCTACGCCGTGGCCCTGCAGGCCGAGGTGGTCGTCGACGACGAGGAGGCCGCCACCGGCCGCTTCGTGCTGCTGCACGACCCCGCCGGGCAGGAGCCGTGGGACGGCGAGTTCCGCGTGGTCACCTTCACCAAGGGCACGGTCGAGCTCGACATCGCGTCCGACCCCATGCTCACCGAGGTCGCGTGGTCGTGGCTGGTCGAGGCCCTCGACGAGCGGGGCGCGCAGGCCCGGGCCGAGTCGGGCACGGTCACGCGCACGGCCTCGCAGTCGTTCGGCGCGATCGAGGACCGTCCGCCCAGCGGCGACGTCGAGATCCGCGCCTCCTGGACCCCCGTCACCCCCGACGTCGGCGCCCACCTGCTCGCCTGGGCCGACGTCCTCTCGCGCGTCGCCGGGCTGCAGCCGCTGCCTGCCGGCGTCGCCCCGCTCCCGCTGCCGCGTCGCCGCTGAGCGGTCGCGGGCGCCCCGAGGCGTCCGGATCACCGCCTGTCCGAGGACCCGGGCTGGACGCGTCTGCGCAGGTCAGCGGCCCCTCCACCCGATCGGGTGACCCGGCCGATGGCCCGCAACGGTCAAGACCCCGCCCGGTCGGGCCGATAGGGCTCTCGTAGGCCGGGTGCAAGATCCCCGGCGACGAACGAAGGGGTCGGCCGTGGTCGCACTCGTCGAGCGCCAGTCGGCGGCAGTTCCGCTGCCGCGCGCTCGTTTCAGCGCACTCGTGGTCTCGGAGTCGGCGTCGCGCCGCCAGGGACTGTGCGGCCGGCTGCGGATGCTCGGCGCCCGCGAGGTGGTCGAGGCCGCCAGCGGCACCGAGGCGCGCGTGCGCGCCGCGTACGACGGCCCCCGCGACCTCGTCGTGGTCGACGGAGCCCTGCCGGACGGCCCCGCCCTCCCGCTGCTCGCCGACCTGCGCGCCGCCGGCTGGCGCCGCGTGGTGCTGCTGACCGTCCGCGACGACCCGTACGCCGTCCGCGCCGCGATCAACGCCGGCGTCCGCTGCTACGTCGTGACCCCCGAGGAGACCGAGGCCGGCCCCGCCGCCCCCGTCGCCCGTATCCGCCCCCGCGGCGGCGCCCCCGACGAGCTCTCGGCCCGCGAGGTCGAGGTGCTGCAGCTGGTGTCCGAGGGCCGCTCCAACAAGGAGATCGGCGACGCGCTCGGCCTCTCGGCCCTCACCGTCAAGAGCCACCTCGCCCGTATCGCCCGCAAGGTCGGCACCGGCGACCGCGCCGAGATGGTCGCGCACGCGATGCGCGCCGGGCTGGTCCGCTGACCCGTCCCACCCGCACCTCACGAGGGCGCCCCGGCCGACTGGCGGGGCGCCCTCGGTGCGTCCCGGGATCCCCGGGCCCTCGCATCCCTATCCTGTGCCCTGTGACGGAGGCCGGGACGCGCGAGAGCTCTCCCGCCGACCCCTCGGCCGAGGCCCCCGCCGAGCGCGAGGTCGTGAAGCTGCTCGCCCCGCGCGACGGCGTCCCCGCCGTCATCGTGACGCCCCACCAGCTGCGCGACGCCTGCGCCCTCATCGCCTCGGGCACCGGCCCCCTCGCCGTCGATGCCGAGCGCGCCTCGGGCTACCGCTACGGGCAGCGCGCCTACCTCGTGCAGCTGCGCCGCGAGGGCGCGGGCACGCACCTCGTCGACCCGATCGCCGTACCCGACCTCGCGCCGCTGGCCGAGGCCGTCTCCGGCCTCGAGTGGGTGCTGCACGCGGCGTCCCAGGACCTGCCGTGCCTGCGCGAGCTCGGCCTCGAGCCCGCCTCCCTGTTCGACACCGAGCTCGCGGGGCGCCTGCTGGGCTACCCGCGGGTGGGCCTCGCGGCGCTGCTCGAGGAGGTGCTCGGCTGGTCGCTGGCCAAGGAGCACTCCGCGGCCGACTGGTCGACCCGCCCGCTGCCCGAGCCGTGGCTGCGCTACGCCGCTCTCGACGTCGAGCTGCTCGTGGAGCTGCGCGACGCGCTCGAGGCCGAGCTCGAGGAGGCGGGCAAGCTCGACTGGGCGCACCAGGAGTTCGACGCAGTCCGTGACGCCGCCCCGGCCGCCCCGCGCACCGACCCCTGGCGGCGCACCAGCGGCGTGCACAAGCTGCGCCGGCCGCGCCAGCTCGCCGTCGTCCGCGCGCTGTGGACCACCCGCGACGCGATCGCCCGGCGACGCGACGTGTCCCCCGGCCGGATCCTGCCCGACTCCTCCATCGTCGCGGCCGCGCTCGCCGCCACCCAGAGCGGCTTCCACACCCTCGACGACGTGCCCGGCTTCACCGGCCGCGGCGCCAAGCGCCACATGGGCGAGTGGCAGGGCGCGGTGGAGCAGGCGCTGCGGCTGGCCGAGTCCGAGCTGCCGCCGCAGTCGCTGCCCGGCGACGGGCCGCCGCCGCCGCGAGCCTGGGCCGAGAAGGACCCCGACGCCGCGGCGCGCCTGGCCGTGGCCCGCCGGGGTCTGGCTCTGCTGGCCGAGGAGGCGGGGATGCCGGTCGAGAACCTGGCCTCGCCCGACCTCGTCCGCCGCGTGCTCTGGTCGCCGCCGGCCTCGCCCGACGGCGTCGCCGCGGCATTGGCCGCCGGGGGCGCCCGCCCCTGGCAGGTGGGCCTGGTGGGCCCGGTGATCGCCGACGCCCTGTCGGCCACGGCGGAGGACGAGCGGGTGCGGGCCGAGGCGCTGGCGGCGCTGGCTGCCGAGGCCGACGACCTCCCCGCCGACGACGTCTGACCCGGCCGCAGGCGCCCGGCCTGCGGCGACGCTGCCTGCGAGGGTCCGACGCGCCGCAGCGATCCGTTCTGCGGAACATGCCCGTAGGGAAGGGCACCCTTGGTGCACCCTGTGTGGCACGAGCAACACGGCGGGTGCGGCCCCGCAGGTCGACACCGTCGCCGACGCCGTGCTTAGGTGTGCCTAACCTGACCGGACCGGGAGCAGCATGTTCGCCAACTACCTGATCGGCCTGCGCGAGGGCCTCGAGGCCTCGCTGGTCGTCGGGATCCTCGTCGCCTACCTGGTCCGCACCGGCAACCGCGGCCGGCTGCGCTCGGTGTGGCTCGGCGTCCTCATCGCGGTCGGCGTCTCCCTCGCCTTCGGCGCGCTGCTCACCTTCACCAGCCAGCGGATGAGCTTCACGGCCCAGGAGGCCTTCGGCGGCTTCATGTCGCTCATCGCGGTGGGCTTCGTGACCTGGATGGTCTTCTGGATGAAGAAGGCCTCGCGCAACCTCAAGGGCGAGCTGCACGGCCGGGTCGAGACCGCGCTCGCGCTCGGCGGCGGCGCCCTCGCGCTCGTCGCGTTCATCGCCGTCGCCCGCGAGGGCCTCGAGACCGCGCTGTTCCTGTGGTCGGCCATCCAGTCGACGTCGGAGGGCGGCGCCGCCTGGCAGGCCGTCCTCGGCGCGGTGCTCGGCCTGGCCACCGCGGTCGTCCTGGGCTGGCTCATCTACCGCGGCGCGCTCAAGCTCAACCTCGCGACGTTCTTCCGCTGGACGGGCGCGGCCCTCATCGTCGTCGCCGCAGGCGTCCTCGCCTACGGCATCCACGACCTGCAGGAGGCGGGGATCCTGCCCGGCCTCGACAACCTCGCCTTCGACGTCACCTCGGTGATCGTCCCCGGCACCGTCGTCGCAACCCTGCTCAAGGGCATCCTCAACATCTCGCCGGCCATGACGGTGCTCGAGACCGTCGCGTGGTTCGCCTACCTCGTGCCGACGATGTACCTGTACTTCCGCCCGTCGAAGCCGGCCGCCGCTGCGGCTGCGCCGGCTGTCGCCGAAGCCCCGGCCGTCGAGGCCCGCGAGCCCGTCGGCGCCGACGCCCGCGACGACGCCTGACCCCTCCCGCCCATCCAGCCCCGGCCGCCGTACCCACGGCTCATCTCGGAAGGCCCCGCCATGTCCCGCTCCGCCACCGCCCGCACCGCCGTCGCCCTCGCGGCGGCCCTGCTCGCTGTCCCGGCGCTGACCTCGTGCGCCTCGGCCGCCGACTCGGTCGCGACGGTGACGGTGAAGGGGGGCACCGGCACCTGCGACGTCTCCCCCACGAGCGTCCCGCAGGGCACCATCACGATCAGCGGCTCCTACACCGGCGAGGGCACCGGCGAGGTGTACCTCTACGGCAAGGACGGCGACGCCTTCACCAAGGTGCTCGGCGAGGTCGAGGACCTCACCTCCACGGCCAAGAGCTTCACCGCCGAGGTGCAGCCCGGCGAGTATGAGATCAAGTGCGAGGGCGGCGGGTCGGAGACCCGCGTCAAGCTCACCGTCACCGGCTGAGCCGTCCGGCAGACTCGGCCTGTGAGCGCTGCCGACCGCGTCCTCGTCGACGCCGTCCGGACCGCATTGGCCGGGGCCGCCGACCCGTCGCGCGCCCCGGCGATGCAGGCGTACATGAAGTCGGCCCTGCCGTTCTACGGCGTCGCCAGGCCCGAGCGCGACGCGGCGCTGAAGCCGGTGTGGGCCGCCCATCCGCTCGACGACCGCGGCACCTGGGAGGCCACAGTCCGGGCGCTCTACGACGAGGCCGCCTACCGCGAGGAGCGCTACGCCGCGCTCGCGCTGCTGGCCCGCGAGAAGCGCTGGCGCGACCCGGACGCCGTCCCGCTCATCGAGCACCTGGTCGTCGTCGGCGCCTGGTGGGACCTCGTCGACGAGACGGCGGGGCGCACGGTCGCCCCGCTGCTGCGCGGGCACCGCGAGGCCATGACGCCCGTGGTGCTCGGCTGGTCGCAGTCCGACGACCTGTGGCTGCGCCGCACGTCCGTGCTCGCGCAGCTGGGCAAGGGCGAGGTCGACCGCGACCTGCTCACGGCCGTGGTCCTCGCGGCCTCGCCGTCGAAGGAGTTCTTCCTCCGCAAGGCGATCGGCTGGGCGCTGCGCGACGTCGCCCACCGCGACCCCGACTGGGTGCGCGGCTTCCTGGCCGAGCACGGCGGGCAGCTCAGCCCGCTCTCCGTGCGCGAGGCGTCTAAGCACCTCTAGCGCGCTTCGTGCATCTCCTGGATAGCACCGGGGGCGGGCCCGCGTCAGGACGACGCGCCCGGCTTCAGCGCGCGGCGTAACCCGGTCGAGGAGCGCTCCCAGCGGTGCGAGGATGTCCCGTCGCCCCGGCGACGCCTGCCCGCCCGGGGGCTCGCGCCGCGTACGACAGGGCGCATGGAGGACCTGGTGCTCGCCCGCCTTCTGACCGTCTACCTCAAGCCCTATACGAGCCTGCTGGTCGCGGTCGTGGTGTTCCAGCTCGTCGGCACGATCGCCTCGCTGTACCTGCCCACGCTCAACGCCGACATCATCGACAACGGCGTCGCGAAGGGCGACACCACCTACATCCTGCAGGTCGGCGCCCTCATGCTCGGCGTCTCGCTGGTGCAGGTGGTGTGCTCGGTGGCGGCCGTGTGGTTCGGCGCCCGCAGCGCGATGGGCTTCGGACGCGACGTGCGCGCCGGCATCTTCACGCAGGTCGGCCGCTTCTCGGCCAAGGAGATGGGCCGCTTCGGCGCGCCCACGCTGATCACCCGCACCACCAACGACGTGCAGCAGGTGCAGATGCTCGTGCTGCTCACCTGCACGATGATGGTCGCCGCCCCGATCACCGCCGTCGGCGGCGTCTTCATGGCCCTCAAGCAGGACGTCGGGCTCGCCTGGATCATCGTCGTCAGCGTCACCGTCCTGGTCGCGGCGATCAGCCTGATCATCAGCCGGATGGTGCCGCAGTTCCAGCGCATGCAGAAGCGGCTCGACGCCGTGAACCGGGTGCTGCGCGAGCAGATCAGCGGTATCCGCGTCGTCCGCGCGTTCGTGCGCGAGGACGAGGAGCGTGCCCGCTTCGGCATCGCCAACGACGACCTCACCGACACCGCGATGCGCGTCGGCCGCCTCATGGCCTTCATGTTCCCGACCGTGCTGCTCGTGCTCAACGTCTCGAGCGTCGCCGTCATGTGGTTCGGCGGCCACCGGGTCGACCAGGGCGACATGCAGGTCGGCTCGCTGACGGCGTTCCTCAGCTACCTCATGCAGATCCTGATGTCGATCATGATGGCGACCTTCATGCTCGTCCTGGTGCCGCGCGCGTCCGTGAGCGCCGACCGCATCACCGAGGTGCTCGGCACCGAGCCGTCTGTCCTGCCGCCGGTCGGCCCCGTCACCACCACCACGTCGCGCGCGACGGTCGAGCTGCGCGGCGCCACCTTCGCCTACCCCGGTGCCGAGGACCCTGTGCTGCGCGACGTCTCGCTGCGCTGCGGCCCCGGCATGACCACCGCGATCCTCGGCGGCACCGGCTCGGGCAAGACCACCCTGATCAACCTCGTGCCGCGGCTGTTCGACGCGACCGAGGGCGAGGTGCTCGTCGACGGCGTCGACGTCCGCGAGCTCGACCCCGCCACCCTGCACAGCATCATCGGCCTGGTGCCGCAGAAGGCGTTCCTGTTCTCCGGCACCATCCGCAGCAACATCCTCTACGGCAAGGAGGACGCGACCGACGAGGAGATCTGGGACGCGCTGCGCATCGCGCAGGCCGAGGACTTCGTGCGCGACCTCGACCTCGGCCTCGACGCCCCGGTGTCGCAGGGCGGCACCAACTTCTCCGGCGGCCAGCGCCAGCGCCTCGCTATGGCGAGGGCGATCGTCCGGCGCCCCGAGATCTACCTGTTCGACGACTCGTTCTCCGCGCTCGACATGGGCACCGACTCCCGGCTTCGGGCCGCCCTCAAGCCGATCACCCGCGATGCGACGGTGATCGTGGTGGCGCAGCGGGTGTCGAGCGTCGTCGACGCCGACCAGATCATCGTCCTCGACGACGGCGCCGTCGTCGGCGCGGGCACCCACGAGCAGCTCCTGGAGTCGTGTGCGACCTACCAGGAGATCGTGGCCTCGCAGGAGCTGGTGGAGGCGGCATGAGCGCCACCCAGCAGGCACCGCGACGGCCCGCCGGCGGCGGCGGCTTCGGCCCCCGCGGCGGGATGATGGGTTCGACCATGCCGGCCGAGAAGTCGCTGAACTTCTGGCCCTCGGCCAAGCGCGTCCTCGGGCTGCTGCGCCCCGAGCGGGCGCTCATGATCCTCATCCTCGTGATGAGCGTCGTCGGCGTCACGCTCAACGTCATCGGCCCAAAGATCCTCGGCAACGCCACCAACATCATCTTCGAGGGCGTCGTCGGCAGGCAGCTGCCCGCCGGCGTCACCCAGCAGCAGGCCGTCGAGGCGCTGCGCGCGCAGGGCCAGACCGAGCTGGCCGACATGCTGGCTTCGATGCAGAACGTCGTGCCCGGCCAGGGCATCGACTTCGACGCCCTCGGCCGCACGCTGATGTTCGCGCTCCTCGTCTACGTCATCGCGTCCGTCGTGATGTGGGGCATGGCGTGGATCCTCAACGGCGTCGTGCAGCGCACGGCGATGCGCCTGCGCCGCGAGGTCGAGGACAAGCTGCACCGGCTGCCTCTGTCGTACTTCGACACCGTGCCGCGCGGCGAGCTGCTCAGCCGCGTCACCAACGACGTCGACAACGTGCAGCAGACGATGCAGCAGACCTTCAGCCAGCTGCTCACGTCGGTGCTCTCGCTCATCGGCGTGCTGGGCATGATGATCTGGATCTCGCCGCTGCTCGCCCTCGTCGCGCTGATCTCGGTGCCGCTGTCGATGGTGGTCACCGCCGTCATCGCCAAGCGCTCGCAGCCGCTGTTCATCCAGCAGTGGACCGAGACCGGCAAGCTCAACGGCCACATCGAGGAGGCCTTCACCGGCCACACGCTCGTGACCGTCTACGGCCACCAGGCGACGTCCGAGGCGCAGTTCGAGGAGCGCAACGAGCAGCTGTTCAAGGCCGCGTCCGGCGCCCAGTTCCTGAGCGGCCTGATCATGCCGCTCATCATGTTCATCGGGAACCTGAACTACGTCTTCATCGCCGTCATCGGCGGCCTCAAGGTCGCCTCGGGCCAGATGAGCCTCGGCGACGTGCAGGCCTTCATCCAGTACTCGCGCCAGTTCACCCAGCCGCTCACCACCGTGGCGTCGATGTCGAACCTGCTGCAGTCCGGCGTCGCGTCGGCCGAGCGCGTCTTCGAGCTGCTCGACGCCGACGAGCAGATCCCCGACCCCGCCGAGCCGGCGCAGCCGCGCCACACCGGCGGCCGCGTGCAGTTCGAGGACGTCTCGTTCAGCTACTCCCCCGACAAGCGGCTCATCGAGGACCTGTCGCTGGTGGCCGAGCCCGGCCACTCGGTGGCGATCGTCGGCCCGACCGGCGCCGGCAAGACCACGCTGGTCAACCTCGTGATGCGCTTCTACGAGATCGGCGCCGGGCGGATCACGCTCGACGGCGTCGACATCTCCACGATGACCCGCGACGACCTGCGCGGGCAGGTCGGGATGGTGCTCCAGGACACCTGGCTGTTCGAGGGGACCATCCGCGACAACATCGCCTACGGCAAGCCCGGCGCCACCGAGGAGGAGATCCTCGCCGCGGCCCGTGCGACGTACGTCGACCGGTTCGTGCGCGCGCTCCCCGACGGCTACGACACCGTCGTCGACGAGGAGGGCGGCAACCTCTCCGCGGGCGAGCGGCAGCTCATCACGATCGCCCGGGCGTTCCTGTCGGAGCCGTCGCTGCTCATCCTCGACGAGGCCACCAGCTCGGTCGACACCCGCACCGAGGTGCTCGTGCAGAAGGCGACGACGACGCTGCGCTCCGACCGCACCAGCTTCGTCATCGCCCACCGGCTCTCCACGATCCGCGACGCCGACCTCATCCTGGTGATGGAGGACGGCCGGATCGTCGAGCAGGGCACCCACGACGAGCTGCTCGAGGCGGGCGGGGCCTACTCCCGCCTCTACCAGGCGCAGTTCGTCGGGGCCTTCGACGACGACCTCGCCGACCCCGCGGCCGCGCCGGCCGCGGCGCCGCTCGCGCCCTGACGCACGGGGACGCCGCTCGCGCAGATCCGGGGCGCGCCCCTGGTTCCGCACCGGGTTACCGGCGGGTAGCATCGCTCACATTACCCGCGGGTAACCCGGCCCGCGGAGCCGTGAGGAGAACCAGTGCCCTCGAACCGAGCTGTGCGCGACGTGGTGCTCGTCGACGCCGTCCGGACGCCGTTCGGCAAGGCGGGAGCCAACGGCATCTACGCCGAGACCCGTGCCGACGACCTCGTCGTCGCGGTCTTCCGCGAGCTGCTGCGCCGCAACCCAGGCCTGCCCCCCGAGCGGATCGACGACGTCGCCGTCGCCGCCACCACGCAGATGGGCGACCAGGGCCTCACCCTCGGCCGCACGGCCGGGATCCTGGCCGGCTTCCCCCGCACGGTCCCCGGCCAGTCGGTCGACCGCATGTGCGCGGGCGCCCTCACCGCCGTCACCAACCTCTCGAGCGGCATCGGCGTCGGTGCCTACGACGTCGTCGTCGCGGGCGGCGTCGAGCACATGGGCCGCCACCCCATGGGCGAGGGCATGGACCCGAACCCGCGCCTCATCGCCGAGAAGCTCGTCGACCCCGAGGCCCTGTTCATGGGCAAGACCGCGGAGAACCTGCACGACCGGTTCCCGCACCTGACCAAGGCACGCGCCGACGAGTACGCCGTGCGCAGCCAGGAGAAGACCGCCAAGGCCTACGCCGACGGCGTCATCCAGCAGGACCTCGTGCCGGTCTCCGTGCGCAGCGCCAGCCTCGGCTACGGCCTCGCCACCGTCGACGAGCCGCCGCGCGAGACCACGGTCGAGACCCTCGCCGGGCTCAAGACGCCGTTCCGCGCGCACGGCCGCGTCACCGCCGGCAACAGCTCGGGCCTCAACGACGGCGCCACCGGCGCGGTGCTCGCGGCCGAGGAGGTCGCCGACGAGCTCGGCCTGACCAAGAAGGCCCGCCTGGTGTCGTTCGCGTTCGCCGGCGTCGCACCCGAGGTGATGGGCATCGGCCCGGTGCCCTCGACCCTCAAGGCCCTCGACCGGGCCGGGCTCACCATCGACGACATCGGCCTGTTCGAGATCAACGAGGCCTTCGCCGTGCAGGTGCTGGCGTTCCTCGACCACTTCGGCATCGATGACGACGACGCCCGCGTGAACCCCTACGGCGGCGCGATCGCCGTCGGGCACCCGCTGGCGTCGTCCGGCATCCGCCTCATGGCCTACCTCGCGCGCTCGTTCGAGGCGCACCCCGAGGTGCGCTACGGCCTCACGACCATGTGCATCGGCCTCGGCATGGGCGGCACGGTCATCTGGGAGAACCCGCACTTCGACGGCAAGAAGGACGCGTGACCATGAGCCGCTTCACCACCGACACCATCCCCGCCGGCGCGCCCGACGAGCTGGTCACCGAGGCGCACTACCGCCTGGTCGACCTGCCGGGCGGCGCGGGCCGCGCGGCCCTCATCACCCTCGACAACGGCAAGGACCACACCAAGCCCAGCACGTTCGGGCTCGGCGGCCTCAAGAGCCTCTCGGCCGCGCTCGACCAGGCCGAGGCCGCCGCCGCGGCGGGCGAGATCGTCGCCGTCGCGGTCACCGGCAAGCCGTTCATCCTCGCCGTCGGCGCCGACCTCACCGGCGTCGGCCAGCTCACCGACCGCGAGCAGGCCCGCGTCACCGGCCAGGCCGGCCACGACGTGTTCCGCCGCCTCGGCGAGCTGCCCGTGCCGTCGTTCGGCCTCATCAACGGCGCCGCCATGGGCGGCGGGCTCGAGGTCGCGCTGCACTGCACCTACCGCACGATCTCGTCGGGCGCGGGCATGCTCGCCCTGCCCGAGGTGTTCCTCGGCCTCATCCCCGGCTGGGGCGGCGCCTACCTGCTCCCCCGCCTCATCGGCCCGGCGAGCGCCGTCAAGGTGATCGTCGAGAACCCGCTCTCGCAGAACCGCATGCTCAAGGCCAAGGACGCCTTCGGCCTCGGCATCGCCGACGTCATGCTCGAGCCGGCCGACTTCCTCGCGCAGTCGCTGCGCTGGGCCGCCGACGTCGTGAAGGGCGACGTGGTCGTCGAGCGCGCCGACGTCACGGCCGACGCCGAGGCCTGGGACGCCGCCGTCGCCGCCGGCCGCGCGTTCGCCGACGCCAAGGTGCGCGGCGCCGCGGCGTCGCCCTACACGGCGCTCGACCTCATCGCGGCCGCCCGCACCAGCACCCGCGACGAGGGCTTCGCCGCCGAGGACGAGGCGCTCGCCGACCTCGTCATGGGCGACGAGCTGCGCGCCGGCCTCTACTCGTTCGACCTCGTGCAGCGGCGGGCCAAGCGCCCGGTCGGCGCGCCCGACAAGTCGCTCGCGCGCCCGATCACCAAGGTCGGCGTCGTGGGCGCGGGCCTCATGGCCAGCCAGCTCGCGCTGCTGTTCGTGCAGCGCCTCGAGGTGCCGGTCGTCATGACCGACCTCGACCAGGAGCGGGTCGACAAGGGCGTCGCCTACGTCCACGGCGAGATCGCCAAGCAGCTCGAGAAGGGCCGCCTCAACCAGGACAAGGCCAACCGCCTCACCGCCCTGGTGTCCGGCTCGACGAGCAAGGCCGACTTCGCCGACGCCTCGGTCGTCATCGAGGCCGTCTTCGAGGACCTCAAGGTCAAGCAGCAGGTCTTCGCCGAGGTGGAGGCGGTGGTCTCGCCGGAGTGCGTGCTGCTCACCAACACCAGCTCGCTGTCGGTCACCGCGATGGCGGAGAACCTCCAGCACCCCGAGCGCGTCGTGGGCTTCCACTTCTTCAACCCGGTGGCGCTCATGCCGCTGCTGGAGATCGCCCGCGCTGAGCGCACCGACGACGCCTCGCTCGCCACCGCGTTCGCGCTGGGCAAGGCGCTGAAGAAGTCGTGCGTGCTGGTCAAGGACGCCCCGGCGTTCGTGGTCAACCGCCTGCTGACGCGGTTCCTCGGCGAGGTGACCGCGGCGTTCGACGAGGGCACCCCGTTCGACGTCGCCGAGTCGGCGCTCGACCCCATGGGCCTGCCGATGTCGCCGTTCGTGCTGCTGCAGCTCGTCGGCCCCGCGGTGGCCTTCCACACCTCGGAGACCATGCACCAGGCTTTCCCCGACCGGTACGGCATCTCGGAGAACCAGCGCCGCATCGTCGAGGCGGGCAAGACGGTCCTGCTCGCGTGGGACGGCGCGAAGCCGAGGATCGCCGACGACGTCGCCGAGCTCCTCGTCCTCGGCGACTCGCCGTCGACCGGCGACGAGGTGCGCCAGCGGGCCCTCGACGCCATCGCCCAGGAGATCCGCCTCATGCTCGACGAGGGCGTCGTGGCCGAGCCGCAGGACATCGACCTGTGCATGCTGCTCGGCGCGGGGTGGCCCTTCCACCTCGGCGGCATCACGCCCTACCTCGACCGCACCGGCACCAGCGAGCGCGTCACCGGCGCCCGCTTCCTGGCGCCGGGCGTCGCGAGCGTGCCCACGGCCTGACCCGGCCGGCACCCTCGAGCCCGACCCGGACGGCCCGGGCACCGCAGGTCGGTGCCCGGGCCGTCACTCGTACGGGTGGTATCCGGAGTTTCGTGATTAGGGAGGCTCCGGAGAGGAAACCCCACGCCTCGTGACGAAACGTGCTCGTCCGCGTGCTCTGCGTCGTCGGAGGTCACCCGCCGGGGTCTCGGCCCTGGCACTGGCCCCCGCGTACCGTCGTGGCATGACCGTGCCCCCCGCGACGCCGCTGCGCCGCGCTGTGCTCACGGTCGTGCTCTCCGCCGACGACGCCCTCGGCGACGTCGAGCTGACCGACGACGGCGTCCACTACGAGCCCGAGGGCCTCCCCCCGCTCCTGGTGTCGTGGAACGAGCTCCAGCTCGCCGCCGACGGCGCCTCCGACACCGCGCTGCTGACCCGCCGCGTCGCCCGCTGGATGCGCCTGCGCGTCCACGTGCACGGGCTGGTGCACGCCGACGGCGACGCCCGCGACGGCAGCATCCGGGTCGTCTCGCAGATCCGCATGCGGGCGCTCCCCCACGACCACGCCATCCACCCCGGGACCGTCTGGACCATCCGGTCGGTGCTCGGCGGGGCGCTCGACGTCGGCCTGGCCCTGCGCGGCGTCGACGACGACGGCCGGCCCGACCCCGAGGGCGTCGGCGTCGTGCCGGTGACGCTGCTGCGGGTCGCCGGCATCGACGTCGCGGCCGCCACGGAGCGCGCCGACCGCCACCTCGCCGACATGGCCCGCCTGGCCGCGGAGCGAGTGCGTCGCGACACCAACGGCGTCCTGCGCCCCCTCGGCGACGCCGACGTGCTCACGCTGCTGGCCCACCGCAACCTGCGCGAGGTGCTCGTCGAGGGCATGGGCATGCGCTCCGCCGCCGTCCCCGTGCGCAACCGCGGCTGGCTCGACCTCGGCCGCATCGACCCTGCCTTCGCCGTCAGCGCCGCCGAGCTCACCGAGCCCGACGACCGCGGCTTCTCCCGCCCGGTGCTCATCACCCGCGACGAGGTGGCGCTCATCAAGGTCGCCGGCGACCCCGTCCGTCAGTCCCTCGCCGACCCGGCCCCCGAGGAGCACCCCGCACCCCCGAGGCGCCGCCCGGCGTAGTTGCGATCTGGTAGTCGCGAAATCTCGCCAAGGCGATCTGGTAGTCGCGATCTCGCGCAGCGAGTCGTGCAAGGCGATCTGGTAGTCGCGATCTCGCGCAGCGAGTCGTGACTACCCGATCGCGAACCCCCACCGGCAGCCGACGCCCCCGAACGACCCGACCCCCACCTGCGAGCCCCAGGTAGTCGGGGGTCGACACGCGTCGCAGAGAGCGCGATCCGACCCCCAGCTCCGGACCTCACGACGTTGGGGGTCGATACGCGTCGCAGAGAGCGCGATCCGACCCCCAGCTCCGGGCCACACGACGTTGGGGGTCGATACGCGTCGTGGGGAGCGCGATCCGACCCCCAACGGCGCGGGCTACTCGGGCTGCTCGGAGGGCTGGGCGGGCTCGGTCGCGTCGGCGACGTCGTGGCCGTTGTCGAGCCGGGCCACGGTCTCGACGACGGCGCGCGAGACGTCCTGGGCGGTGAGGCCGAGCTCGGCGAGCACCGCCGCGCGCGTGCCGTGGTCGAGGAAACGCTTCTCGATGCCGAAGTCGCGGAACGCGACGTCGACGTCCGCGTCGCGCAGGGCCGCGGCGATCGCGGAGCCCACGCCGCCGGCGCGGCTGTTGTCCTCCACCGACACGACGAGCCGGTGCGAGCGCGCGAGCTCGACGACGGCGGCGGGGACGGGCAGCACCCACCGCGGGTCGACGACGGTCACGCCGATCCCCTGGTCGGCGAGGCGGTCGGCGACCTCGAGCGCCAGGCCCGCGAACGCGCCGACCGACACGAGCAGCACGTCGGCCGCGTCGTCGCGGCGCAGCACGTCGACGCCGTCGATGCGCTCGATGGCCGGGACGTCGGCGGCCACGCCGCCCTTCGGGAAGCGCACGACGGTCGGGGCGTCGGAGACGTCGACGGCCTCGCGCAGCTCCTCGCGCAGGGTCGCGGCGTCGCGCGGCGCGGCCAGCCGGGCGCCGGGGACGACGCCGACGATCGACATGTCCCACATGCCGTTGTGGCTGGCGCCGTCGTCGCCGGTGATGCCGGCACGGTCGAGCACGAACGTGACGCCCGTCTTGTGCAGGGCGCAGTCCATGAGCAGCTGGTCGAACGCGCGGTTGAGGAACGTGGCGTACACGGCGACGACGGGGTGCAGGCCGCCGTAGGCCATGCCCGCGGCGCTCGTGGCGGCGTGCTGCTCGGCGATGCCGACGTCGTAGGTGCGCTCGGGGAACTCGGCCTGGAAGCGGTCGAGGCCGGTCGGCCCCATCATCGCCGCGGTGATGGCGACGACGTCCGCGCGCTCGTGGCCGATCTCGACCAGCTCGCGGGAGAACACCGAGGTCCAGGTGGTCCCCTTCGACGCGAGCGGCTGGCCGGTCTCGGGGTCGATGACGCCGACGGCGTGGAACCGCTCGGCCTCGTCCTGCAGGGCGGGCTGGTAGCCGCGGCCCTTCTCGGTGATGACGTGGACGATCACGGGGCCGCCGTAGACCTTGGCGCGGCCGAGCGCATGCTCGAGCGCCTCGACGTCGTGACCGTCGACCGGGCCGATGTACTTGAGCCCGAGGTCCTCGAACATGCCCTGCGGCGCGAGGACGTCCTTCACGCCCTTCTTGACGCCGTGCAGCGTCTCGTAGAGCGGCGCCCCGACGACGGGCGTGCGGCCGAGGACGTGCTTGCCCCAGTCGAGGACCTTCTCGTAGCTGCGGGCGGTGCGCAGGGTCGCGAGGTGGCTGGCGAGGCCGCCGATGGTCGGCGAGTAGGAGCGCTCGTTGTCGTTGACCACGATGACGAGCGGGCGGTCGGGCGCGCCGGCGATGTTGTTGATCGCCTCCCAGGCCATGCCGCCGGTGAGGGCGCCGTCGCCGATGACGCCGACGACGTGGCGGCGGCCGAGCTGGCCGGTGCGCTCGAAGCCCTTGGCGATGCCGTCGGCCCACGAGAGCGCCGTGGACGCGTGGGAGTTCTCGACGACGTCGTGCGCCGACTCCGCGCGGCTCGGGTAGCCCGACAGGCCGCCGCCCTGCCGCAGCTGCTCGAAGCCGTCGAGGCGGCCGGTGAGCATCTTGTGGACATAGGCCTGGTGGCCGGTGTCGAAGACCAGGACGTCCTCGGGCGACCGGAAGACCCGGTGCAGTGCGATCGTCAGCTCGACCACGCCGAGGTTGGGGCCGAGGTGGCCGCCGGTGCGGGTGACCTTCTCGACCAGCGCGGCGCGGATCTCCTCCGCGAGCTGCGGCAGGTCCTCTGCGGGCAGCTGCTGGAGGTCGCGGGGCGACGAGATCCGGGCGAGCAGGCTCATAGAGGGAGTCTAGGGAGCCTGGGCCGGTCCGGCCTCCCGTGACGGCGACGGCGTGGCCGGGTCGTGACCCTGACCTGCGGCGACGCCGATCGGAGGACCCGCGGGGCGGTGTCCGCTCAGGCGCCCGCGGCCGTCCGGGCGGACCGGGCGCCGTGCCCGGACACCGCGCCGAGCGGATCGTCGAGCAGCGCCGTGAAGGCCGCCTCGGCGGCCCCCAGCAGGGTGGAGTCGTCGCCGAGGGCCGGCAGGGCCAGCAGCACGTGCTCGCCGGGAGCGGTCAGGGCGCCGTGGACGGCGTCCTCGACGAGGTTGCGGGTGGCCGGGAGGATCTCGCGCAGCGAGCCGCCGAAGACCACGACGTCGGGGTTGAAGATGTTGACGAGGTTGGCGACGCCGATACCGAGCCAGCGCCCGACCGAGCGCAGGCCGCGGCGGGCGGCCTTGTCGCCCGCGGCGGCGCGGGCGACGATCTCCTCGACCGGGACCGAGTCGCTGACCCCGGTCGCCTCCCGGAGCGCGGGCTCGCCGATCTCGGTCTCCCAGCAGCCCGTGGACCCGCAGCGGCACGGCCGGCCCTTCGGGTTGACCCGCATGTGGCCGACCTCGCCGCCGTAGCCCTGCGCGCCCATGAGCAGCCGGCCGTCCAGCAGGATCCCGCCGCCGACGCCGACCTGGCCGGAGAGGTAGATGACGTTGGCCGCGCCCATGGCGCTGCCGCGCACGCGCTCGGCGACCGCACCGAGATCGGAGTCGTTGCCGACCACGATCGGCACGTCGACGCCGAGGCTCTCGGCGACGTGGTCGCCGAGCGGGACGTCGACCCAGCCGAGGTTGGGCGCGAAGCGCACGAGGCCGTCGGGCTGGCGCACGAGACCCGGGACGCCGACGCCGACCCCGACGAGGAGCCCGCCCTCGGGCGCGGAGGCGAGCACCTCGCGGCAGACCTCGACGGTCTGGGCGACGATGCGCTCCTCGCGCTGCTGGCCCTTGCGGAACCGGTGCTCGCGGCGGGCGAGAACCGCTCCCCCGAGGCCCACGATCGCGACGATCGCACGGTCGACCCGCAGGTCGATCGCGAGCACGAACGCCCGCTCGCTCACCGGCTCGACGCCGAACGACGGGCGCCCGACGCCGCTGGCGACCGGCTCGGTCTCGCGGACGAGGCCGACCGCGACGAGGTCGGAGATGAGGCCTCCGACGGTGGAGCGGTTCAGGCCCGTGTGGCTGACCAGCTCCGAGCGGGAGGACGACCCGTGGTCGTGCAGGAACCGGACGAGCGCAGCCAGGTTGTGGCGGCGTACCTCGTCCTGCGTGGCCCCTGCCAGAGACACGGATCGTCCTCCCGTCGGTCGGCTCGTGCGATGGCTGCGCTACGCGCGGCCGCTCGCCTGGGCGCGACGGCGGGACAGCGCGTCGACGCTCGCGGCGATGAGGAGCACCAGGCCGGTCACGATGAACTGGATGCCCGAGGCGTCCGTGATCAGCGGGAGGCCGTTGGCGATGACGGCGATCACGAGACCGCCGAGGATCGCGTCGCGGATCTTGCCGCGCCCGCCGAACAGCGACGTGCCGCCGATGACGGCCGCACCCACGGCGTAGAGCAGCGTCGTCGATCCACCGGTGGACGGCGAGACCGACTGGTCCTTGGACGCGAACAGGATGCCGGCGACGGCCGCGAGCGTGGAGCAGGCGATGAAGCAGGCGATCCGGATGCGGGCCACGTTGATACCGGCACGGCGCGCGGCCTCGGCGTTGCCGCCGACCGCGTAGACGTGGCGGCCGAACGACGTCCGCGACAGGTTGTAGGTGAGCAGCACCAGCAGGGCCAAGATGACGATGACGACGTAGGGCACGCCCTCGATCGAGGTCAGCTTGGGGTTGCGCGAGCGCTGCTGGTTGAGGATGAGGACGGCTGCGCCGAGCAGGACGGCGAGCGCGATCATCTTGACCAGCCACACCTGCTGCGACGGCGCGACGAGACCGGCCTTGCGGCGGCTGCTCATCGAGCGGAACGTCACGAACCCGTAGCCCAAGACGACGACCGCGTAGAGGATCCACCCCGCGATCGGTGTCATGTTGCCGTTCATGATCGCCTTGACGAAGTCGTCGCGGATCGGGATGGTCCCGCCGTCACCGATGACGATGAGCATGATGCCCTGCAGGGCGAGGAACATCGCCAGTGTGACGACGAAGGAAGGGATGCCCAGCTTCGCCACGATCACGCCGATGAACAGGCCGATGAGCACCCCGGTCAGCAGGCAAGCGATGAGCGACGGGATGAGCGGCCAGCCGCGCAGCGTCAGGGTCACCGCGAGGACGGCCGCGGCGGTGCCCGCCGCGAAGCCGGCCGACAGGTCGATCTCGCCGAGCAGCAGGACGTAGATCAGGCCCATCGCCAGCACGATGTAGGTCGCGCTCTGGGTGATCAGGTTGGCGAAGTTGAACGCGCTGAAGAAGATCCCGCCCTTGAGGACGGTGAAGATCAGGACCAGCGTGATGAGCGCGAGGACCGCCGGCAGCGCGCCGAGCTCGCCGCCCCGCACGCGGGCCATGTAGTCGCGCCAGGCCTGCGCGAGGCCCCCGCCCTGGACCTGGACGTCCTCGTCGGGCGCAGTGGTGACGGTGCTCATGCGACAGCTCCAGAGGTCGACGGGTCGCGGGGCAGGCCCATGTCGCCGCTGCGGCCCGAGGTGATGAGCTCCACCACCTGGCCGGTCGTGACGTCGGCGGCCTCGACCTGCGCGGCCATCTGGCCGAGGTACAGGCAGGCGATGTCGTCGGCGACCTGCTTGACGTCATTCATGTTGTGCGAGATGAGGATGACGGCGAGGCCGTTGTCCGCGAGGCGCCGCACCAGCTTGAGCACCTGCTCGGTCTGCGCGACGCCGAGGGCGGCGGTCGGCTCGTCGAGGATCACGAGCTTGCTGTTCCACAGCACCGCGCGCGCGATGGCGACGGTCTGTCGCTGGCCGCCGGAGAGGCTCGCGACGTTCTGGCGTACCGACTTCAGGGTGCGGACCGAGAGGCCGGAGAGGGTGGTCGTGGCCCGCTTCTCCATCTCGGACTCGTCGAGGCCCACGCCCTTCTTCAGCTCGCGGCCGAGGAACATGTTGTGGACGACGTCGAGGTTGTCGCAGAGCGCGAGGTCCTGGTACACGACCTCGATGCCGAGGGCGTTGGCCTGCTTCGGGTCGGAGACGTGCACCTCCTGGCCCTCGAAGGAGTAGGTGCCGCTGTCGAACGGGTGGATGCCCGCGATGGACTTGATCAGCGTGCTCTTGCCCGCACCGTTGTCGCCCACGAGGGCGGTGACGCGGCCGGGGCGGACACTGAAGTCGACGTCGCGCAGGACGTGGACGGCGCCGAAGCTCTTGTTGACCTTGGACAGGGAGAGGAGGGGCTGGGCTGCAGCCCCGCTTGCGTCGGAAGTCATGAGTCCTCGCTCTGACGTCGTGGGCCGCGCGCCGCGGGGGTCGGGGCGCGTGCGGCCTTCGAGGGAGAGTGGCACGGCGTCGTGGACCGTGAGGGAGATTCCGGGCGGCGAGCTGCCCGGGAGGCCGGCAGGGGCCGGCTGCGGATGGGGGTGGGCACCGAGCGGTGCCCACCCCCATCACACGAGGTGGATCAGCTCACGCCGTACTCGGCGCAGGCGGCCTTGAGCTCCTCGGTCACGCAGAGGTTCGCCGCGGTGGTGAAGCCGTCGGCCACGACGTCCTTCACGGTCTCGGCGGTGATGCCCTGCGGGACCAGGAGGACCGACGGGACGTCCTTGCCGGTCACGCTGTCGGCGGTCTTGCCGGTGGCGAGCGAGTCGGCCTTGGCCGTGTCGCCCTGGATCAGCGCGATGGCGAGGGCAGACGCAGCGTCGGCCTCCTTCTTGATCGCCTTGTAGACGGTCATGCACTGCGTGCCGAGGAGCACGCGCTGCAGACCCTCGTCCGTGGCGTCCTGGCCGGTCACCGGGATCTTGCCGGCGAGGCCGTTCTTGTCGAGGACGGCGATGGCAGCGCCACCGAGACCGTCGTTCGCGGACGCGACGCCCACGAAGTCACCGTTGGTCTTGGTGTACATCTGCTCGAAGATCGTGCCGGCCTTGGTGTTGTCCCAGTCCGGAACGGCCTGGTCCTCGGTGATGGTGTAGCCGGCGTCCTTGATGACCTTCTCGTAGCCCTGCTTGAACAGCGTGGCGTTGTTGTCGGTCGGCGAGCCGTTGAGGAGCACGACGTTGCCGGAGGCGTTGCCGTTGTCCTGCATGCACTTGACGAGGCCCTCGCCGATCGTCGTACCGACCGCCACGTTGTCGAACGAGACGTAGTACGACGAGCCGCCGCCGAGGGTGAGGCGGTCGTAGTCGATGACCTTGATGCCCTGGGCCACGGCCTTGGAGGCGCAGGCGGCACCGGTCTCGCTGTCGAGGTTCACGATGAGCAGGACGGAGACGCCCGCGCTGATGAACTGGTCGCACAGCGTCGACCACTTGGCCTTGTCGCCGTTGGCGTTCTGGATGTCGGCCTCGACGCCAGCGGCGTCGAACGCCTCCTGCAGGTACTTGCGGTCCGCGGTCTCCCAGCGGGCCGACGAAGCGGCGTCGGGGAGGATGACGCCGACCGTGCCCTGCGGCGCGGCGGAGCCGGTGTCGCTCGGCGCCGCCGACGACGTGGTGCTGCCGCCGCCGCTGCTGCCACAGGCAGCCAGGAGCATCGCGAGAGCTGCCGCGCCGGCGGCGAGCCCCAGGTGACGCTTGCTCATTCTTGTCCTCTCTCGCACGGGTCCGCCGTGCCTGAAGGCCCCGGGTGAGCCACCCGGGAGGGAGCAGAGCCCGGACGCTGGGTGACGACCGGGCGTGAATGTTGCCAGCGCGAACATATTCCCGGAGGTGTGACCGGGGCCACCCATGGCGGCAACAAAGTTCGTTGTGTCCGGTAACAATTTCGTCACGCGCGGGCTACCGGCCGTTGGCTGTTTGTCCGCTTTCACCACGGCTTGCCCGCATGCAAACGCTGTCATCCGTGATCGGGCTGTGATGGCCTGCGGTGCAGGAGGCCGCGGCGCTGCCGTCGGCCGCCGCGGGTACGGTGCGGGCGTGGCAGAGGCGCTCGCTCCCCCTGGCTGGCCGCGCGGGCTCGCGCCGCCCGGTGCGCCGTCGTGGGAGCAGGCCGCGGTCTCATGGCTGCTCGACCAGTGCCCGCCCGACTACCGCGCCCACGAGGTGCTGCGCCGCCATCCCGTGGTGCTGGCGCGCTTCGCGGCCCACCACGTCGACGCGTCGTTGGCCGGCGCCCGGTCCGCCTACGCCTCGGCCCGCCGCGAGCTCGGCGACCAGGTGGCCCCCGAGGTGGTCGACGCCGCCCTGCGCGCCCTCGAGGCCGAGGGCGCGCGCCTCGCCCGCGCGGCGCGCGAGGTGGCGCTCGTCGAGGAGGCCCTGCAGGGCCACCGCTGGAAGCAGAAGCTCTAGCACCCGGTCTGGTAGTCGGTTCGCGCGCCCTGCCGCGCGTTTGGACTACCAGATGAGGGCGGGGCGGGACCTCGTGGTCCCGCCCCGCCCTCGGGGTCTGCGGTGCGTCAGGAGGCAGCGAGGCTGCGCAGCACGTACTGCAGGATGCCGCCGTTGCGGTAGTAGTCCGCCTCGCCGGGGGTGTCGATGCGCAGCACCGCGTCGAACGCGACGACGGTGCCGTCGGCCTTCACCGCCTGCACCGCGAGGGTGCGCGGCGTGCGGCCCTCGTTGAGCTCGGTGACGCCCGAGATCGAGATCGTCTCGGTGCCGTCGAGGCCCAGCGACTCCGCGGTCTCGCCGGCCGGGAACTGCAGCGGCAGCACGCCCATCCCGATGAGGTTGGAGCGGTGGATGCGCTCGTAGGACTCGGCGATCACGGCCTTGACGCCGAGCAGCGCCGTGCCCTTGGCCGCCCAGTCGCGCGACGAGCCCGAGCCGTACTCCTTGCCGGCGAGGATCACCAGCGGCGTGCCCGCGGCGGCGTAGGCCTGGGCGGCATCGTAGATGAACACCTGCGGGGCGTCATGCTGGGTGAAGTCGCGCGTGTACCCGCCCTCGACGCCGTCGAGCAGCTGGTTGCGCAGCCGGATGTTGGCGAACGTGCCGCGGATCATGACCTCGTGGTTGCCGCGGCGCGAGCCGTAGGAGTTGAAGTCCTTGCGGTCGACGCCGTGCTCGGTGAGGTACTGCGCGGCGGGCGTGCCCGGCTTGATGTTGCCGGCCGGGCTGATGTGGTCGGTGGTCACCGAGTCGCCGAGCTTCGCGAGCACGCGCGCGCCGGCGATGTCGGAGACCGGCGCCGGGGTGGCCGGCATGCCGTCGAAGTACGGGGGCTTGCGGACGTAGGTCGACTCCGCGTCCCAGGCGAACGTGTCGCCGGTGGGCGTCGGGAGCGACTGCCAGCGGGCGTCGCCGGCGAACACGTCGGCGTAGCGCGACGTGAACATGTCGGCGTCGATGCAGGAGTCGATGGTCGCCTGGACCTCGGCCGGCGAGGGCCAGATGTCCTTGAGGTACACCGGGTTGCCGTCGGCGTCGGTGCCCAGCGGCTCGGTGGTGATGTCGACGTCCATGGTGCCCGCGATCGCGTAGGCGACGACGAGCGGCGGCGACGCGAGGTAGTTCATCTTGATGTCGGGGTTGATGCGGCCCTCGAAGTTGCGGTTGCCCGAGAGCACCGACACGACCGCGAGGTCCTCGGCGTTGACGGCGGCGCTGACCTCGGCGGGCAGCGGGCCGGAGTTGCCGATGCAGGTGGTGCAGCCGTAGCCGACGAGGTCGAAGCCCATCTTGTCGAGGTAGGGCGTGAGGCCGGCCTTGTCGTAGTAGTCGCTGACGACCTTCGACCCGGGTGCGAGGGTGGTCTTGACCCAGGGCTTGCGCGAAAGGCCCTTCTCCACGGCCTTCTTCGCCAGCAGCGCCGCCCCGATCATCACCGACGGGTTGGAGGTGTTGGTGCACGACGTGATGGCGGCGATCGTCACGGCGCCGTGGCCGATCGTCACCTCCTGGCCGTCGATCTCGAAGGTGGCCGTGCGCTCCGGCTCCGAGGTGTAGGTGGGCAGCGCCTCCTGGAAGCGCTGCTTGGCCTCGGACAGCAGCACGCGGTCCTGCGGGCGCTTCGGGCCGGCGAGCGACGGGACGACGGTCGACAGGTCGAGCTCGAGGTACTCGGAGTACACCGGCTCGTGCGACGGGTCGTGCCAGAGGCCCTGGGCCTTGGTGTAGGCCTCGACGAGCGCGACCTGCTCGGCCGTGCGGCCGGTGAGGGTGAGGTAGCGCAGCGTCTCGTCGTCGATCGGGAAGATCGCGACGGTGGAGCCGTACTCCGGGCTCATGTTGCCGATGGTGGCGCGGTTGGCGAGCGGCACCGAGCCGACGCCGTCGCCGTAGAACTCCACGAACTTGCCGACGACGCCGTGCTTGCGCAGCATCTCGGTGATCGTCAGGACGAGGTCGGTCGCGGTGGCGCCCTCGGGGAGCTGGCCGGAGAGCTTGAAGCCGACGACGCGCGGGATGAGCATCGAGACCGGCTGGCCGAGCATCGCGGCCTCGGCCTCGATGCCGCCGACGCCCCAGCCCAGCACGCCGAGGCCGTTGACCATCGTGGTGTGCGAGTCGGTGCCGACGCAGGTGTCGGGGTAGGCCTGGCCCTTGCGCACCATCACCACGCGGGCGAGCGCCTCGACGTTGACCTGGTGGACGATGCCGGTGCTCGGCGGGACGACCTTGAACTCGTCGAACGCGGTCTGGCCCCAGCGCAGGAACTTGTAGCGCTCGCCGTTGCGCTCGTACTCGAGCTCGACGTTGAGGCCCAGGGCGTCGGGCGAGGCGAAGTGGTCGGCGATCACCGAGTGGTCGATGACGAGCTCGGCCGGCGCGAGCGGGTTGATCTTCGACGGGTCGCCGCCGAGGTCCTTCATCGCCTCGCGCATGGTGGCGAGGTCGACGACGCAGGGCACGCCGGTGAAGTCCTGCATGATCACGCGGGCCGGCGAGAACTGGATCTCCTCGCTGGGCTCGGCGGTGGGGTCCCAGGCGCCGAGGGCGCGGATCTGCTCGGCCGTGACGTTCGCGCCGTCCTCGGTGCGCAGGAGGTTCTCGAGCAGCACCTTGTGCGTGAACGGCAGTCGGGCCGAGCCCTCGACCGCGTCGACCCGGAAGATCTCGTAGGTGGTGCCGCCGACCTCGAGGTCCGAGCGTGCGCCGAAGCTGTCCTTGCTGGCCATGTCCGTCCTTCCGACTGCCGCGCAGATTTATCTTGACGTCAAGATACTTCATCGTAGCGGGCGCCACCACCCTCCGGGGAACGGGGTCGGGCGCGGCGCCGCTCCCCCGTCCGAGGTGCCGGTGCCGCTACGCGGGGAGCCGCGAGCCGTACCGCAGCTCGTTGCCGTCGGGGTCGACGTAGGCGCCCTCGCGGAAGCCGTAGACCGTGTCGACGGGCGGGTGGTGGACGCCGTCGACGCCGGACGCCGACCACTCGGCGTGCACGGCGTCGGCGTCGTCGACGTAGAGGTAGGCCGACACGCAGGTGCGGTCGGGATCGACCTCCTCCCACGACACGTGCAGCGACACGGCGCCGCGGCGCAGGTAGCCGTAGCGGCTGCCGTCCTCGTACGGCGTGGCCTCGAACCCCAGCAGGCGGTAGCGCTCGAGCGCCGCTGCGACGTCCCCCGTCATGAGCACGGGGGCGACCTCCTCGAACTGCGGTGACGTCATGGCTCGACCGTACGGAACCGCCCCGCCGTCCGGAAGGCTCATGCGGGCACCAGCAGCGCGACGGCCTCGAGGTGGTGGGTCATCGGGAACAGGTCGAAGCCGCGCACCGAGGCCAGCCGCCAGCCGGCTGCGCGCGCGTGCCCGACGTCGCGCCCCAGCGCGGCGGGGTCGCAGGCGACGTAGGCGATCGCGCGCGGGGCGCGGTCGAGCACCGCGTCCATCACGTCGGTGCCCGCCCCCGAGCGCGGCGGGTCCAGGACGACGAGGTCGGCGGAGTCGGGCGCGTCGGGCCGGCGCAGCCACCGCGCGACGTCGTCGGCATGGATGCGCACCTGAGGCAGGTCGTGGAGGTTGCGCCGGGCGTCGGCGCAGGCCTCGATCCCGGCCTCGACGGCGTCGACGCGGGCGCCGTCGAGCAGCGGCGCGAGGGCGCCGGCGAACAGGCCGACGCCGCAGTAGAGGTCGAGGAGGGTCTCCCCCGGCTGCGGGTCGAGCGCCTCGCGGACGGCGTCGACGAGCGCGCCGGCGGCGCCCGGGTGGACCTGCCAGAAGCCGTCGGCGCGCACCCGCCAGTCGCGGCCGGCCGCCTGCTCGCGCACCCACCCGCGGCCGCGCAGGCCCGGGACGTTGATCTCGCGGGGAAGCGTCGTCGCGAGCGACGCCGGGTCGACGACCACCGCGCGGTCGCCGCCGGACGACGCCACGGCCGACACCGCATCGGCCCCCGGCCACTGCTCCCCCGTGACGCCGATCGCGTGGACCTCGTCGGTGACCACGGGGCAGCGGCCGACGGTCTCGACCACGTGCGACCGGTGCCGGCGGAAGCCCGCGCTCCCTGAAGCGTCGACGGCGTAGCGCACCCGGGTGCGCCAGGCGAGGCCGTCGCGGTCGCCCGGCACCGCCTCGACCCCGACGGCGTCCTCGAGCGGCACGCCGCCGATCTCGTCGACGCCGCCGAGGCGGGCGAGCTGCTCGCGCAGGACGGCGGCCTTGAGCGCGCGCTGGGCCGGCAGCGCCGCGTGCTGCCAGTCGCACCCGCCGCAACGGCCCGGGCCGGCGTGCGGGCACGGCGGCTCGACGCGGTCGGGCGACGGCTCGACGACGCCGACGGCGTCGGCCCGCACCCAGCGGCCCTTGCGGCCGACCTCGGTCACGACCGCCTCGACCCGCTCCCCCGGCAGCGCATGCCGGACGAAGAGCACCTGGCCCTCATGACGGGCCACGCAGTGGCCGCCGTGCGCTACCGGCCCGACGTCGACGACGACGCGGGCGCCCTTCTCCAGCACCTCAGCCCCGCCGCCCGGCGACGCCGTCCTCGGCGTCGATCTCGGCGGCCACGACCGCCTCCTGGATCTCGGCGGTCGGCTCGCCGCGGCGCACCGATCCCGGCCCCAGCGGGTCGGGCCGGTCGGCCACGAGCTCCGACGACACGAGCTGCCACGGCACCGCGCACACCATCACGCCGGGCTGGAACAGCAGCCGGCTCTTCAGGCGCAGCGCGCTCTGGTTGTGCAGCAGCTGCTCCCACCAGTGGCCGACGACGTACTCGGGCACATAGACGATGACGAGGTCGCGCGGGCTGCTGCGGCGCAGGTTCTTCACGTGGTCGAGGATCGGCCGCGTCACCTCGCGGTAGGGCGACTCGAGCACGCGCAGCGGGACCGGCAGCTGGCGGCGGTCCCACTCGGCCGACAGGCGCGCGGTGCTGTCGGTGTCGACGTCGACGGTCACGGCCTCGAGCGTGGCGGGCCGGGTCGCCCGCGCGAACGCGAGCGCCCGCAGCGTCGGCTTGTGCACCTTCGACACCAGGACGACGGCATGCACCCGGGCCGGCAGGGTCACCTGCTCGTTGTCACCGGCCGCGAGCTCGACGCTCACGGTGTCGTAGTGCTTCCGGATCGACTGCATGAGCAGGTAGATCAACGGCATCGCGATCACGACGATGTAGGCGCCGTGCGTGAACTTCGTGACCAGCACGATGATGAGCACGCTGCCGGTCATGACGAAGCCGATCATGTTGATCGTGCGGCTCGTCAGCATCCTGCGCTTCTCGCTGGGGCTCACGCCGCCGCGCATGTTGCGGTTCCAGTGCCGGATCATGCCGAGCTGGCTGAGCGTGAACGAGACGAAGACACCGAGGATGTAGAGCTGGATCAGATTCGTGACCTCGGCCTGGTAGATGATCACCAGCAGGATCGCGAGGCTCGCGAGCACGAGGATGCCGTTGCTGAACGCGAGCCGGTCGCCGCGGGTGTGCAGCTGGCGCGGCAGGTAGCCGTCGCGCGCCAGGATCGAGCCGAGCACCGGGAAGCCGTTGAAGGCGGTGTTGGCGGCGAGCGCCAGGATCAGCGCCGTCGCGAAGGAGATGTAGAGGAACCAGAACGTGCCGTCGCCGAAGACTGCTCCCGCGATCTGGGCGATGACGGTCTTCTGCGCCTGGCCGTCGGGCAGGCCGAGCAGGTCCTCGTCGAACTCCGTGACCTGCACCTTGGTGTAGAGCGCGAGCCAGGTGATGCCGGCGAACATCGTCATCGCGATGCCGCCCAGCATCGCGAGGGTCATGGCGGCGTTGCGGCTCTTCGGCTTGCGGAAGGCGGGCACGCCGTTGGCGATCGCCTCGATGCCGGTGAGCGCCGTCGTGCCGGAGGAGAACGAACGGGCGATCAGGTAGACCAGTGCGACCGTCGTGAGCCCGACGTACCCCGGTTCGGGGACGACCTCCCAGTCGGCGCTCTCCGCGCGCAGCACCTCGCCCTTGGAGATCTGCCAGATCGCGCTGCCCAGCATGAAGAAGATGCCGAGCATGAAGCCGTAGGTCGGGATGGCGAAGGCCAGACCCGACTCCCGGACGCCGCGCAGGTTCATCAGCGTGATGAGCACGATGAACGCGACCGCCCATTGGGTCTTGTGCTCCTCGATCACGGGGTAGGCCGACGCCAGGTTGGCGACCGCCGCCGCGATCGACACCGCCACCGTGAGGACGTAGTCGACGAGCAGGGCCGACGCCACGAAGACGCCGGCCTTGGGCCCGAGGTTGGTGGTGACGACCTCGTAGTCGCCGCCGCCGCTGGGATAGGCGTAGACGTTCTGCCGGTAGGACAGGACCACGACGAGGTAGACCAGGATCACCATCGCGGCGACCCACGGCGCGTAGGCGTACATCGCGGCCCCGCCCAGCGCGAGGACCAGGAGGATCTCCTGGGTGGCGTACGCGTTGGACGAGAGTGCGTCCGAGGCGAACACGGGCAGCGCGATGCGCTTGGGCAGGAGGGTCTCGCCCATCTGCTCGCTGGAGAGGGCACGGCCGACCAGCAGGCGCTTGGCGGAGCCCGTCACGTTGGACACGTGGCCTCACGATACGCGTCGACCGCCCCACGGGTCCGGTGGTGCGCCGTGTAGCGTTCCGGTTCGTGCACGTGGTCATCATGGGATGCGGCCGAGTGGGGTCGGCGCTCGCCCATACCCTGGACGAGGCGGGCCACTCCGTCGCGATCATCGACCAGGAGAGCAGCTCGTTCCGCAAGCTGCACTCGTCGTTCTCCGGCACCACGGTGACGGGGATCGGGTTCGACCGTGACCGGCTGCGCGAGGCGGGCATCGATCGCGCCCACGCCTTCGCCGCGGTGAGCAGCGGCGACAACTCCAACATCCTGGCCGCCCGCGTGGCCCGCGAGACCTTCGGCGTCGAGAACGTCGTGGCCCGCATCTACGACCCCCGGCGCGCCGAGGTCTACCAGCGCCTGGGCATCCCCACCGTGGCCAGCGTGGCCTGGCAGACCGGCCAGATCCTCGGGCGGATCCTCCCCGAGACCGTCGGCGACGAGTGGCGCGACAGCTCCGGCAAGGTCGTCATGACGATCGTGCGGGCCGGCGAGTCGTGGGTCGGCCACCGGATGACGCGGCTGGAGCGCGAGTCCGGCGCCCGGGTGGCGTACCTGAGCCGCTTCGGCGAGGGGATGCTGCCCGACGCCGACACCGTGGTGCAGGCCGACGACGTCCTCCACGTGCTGTTCGACCCCGCGCGCCGCGCCGAGGTCGTCGCCACGTTCGCCGCCGGACCGGGAGGCGCGGAGTGAGGGTCGCGATCGCCGGGGCGGGCAAGGTCGGACGCGCCATCGCCCGCGAGCTGCTGAGCAACTACCACCAGGTCCTGCTCATCGACAAGGACCCGGAGAAGGGCCGCGAGGGCGTCGTGCCGGGCGCCGAGGTGCTCCTCGGCGACACCTGCGAGATCGCCGTCCTCGACGAGGCCGACCTCCCGGGCTGCCAGGTCCTCATCGCCGCCACCGGCGACGACAAGGTCAACCTCGTCGTGTCGCTGCTGGCCAAGACCGAGTACGGCGTCCCCCGCGTCGTGGCCCGCGTGAACCACCCCAAGAACGAGTGGATGTTCGACGAGGCCTGGGGCGTCGACGTCGCGGTGTCGACGCCGCGCATGCTCTCGGCCCTGGTCGAGGAGGCCGTGAGCATCGGCGACCTCGTGCGGCTGTTCACCTTCCGCCAGGGCGACGCGAACCTCGTCGAGATGACGCTGCCGGCCAATGCCGCCGTCGTCGGCTCGCGCGTCGGCGATGTCACCTGGCCGGTGGACACGGCGCTGGTCGCGATCATCCGCGACGCCCGCGTCATCGCCCCCAGCGCCGACGACACGCTCGAGTCCGGCGACGAGCTGCTGTTCGTCTCCAGCAGCGAGCAGGAGGCCGCGCTCGAGGAGCTCCTCGCCGACTGACGGCGGGCCGGCCGCGCTGATCAGGGTTCGCGGACCGGGACCGGCGCGTCGCGGCGGGCCACGGAGATGACGCGGTAGGCCAGGAACGCCGCCAGGGCGAACAACGGCCAGCCCATGAACAGCCGCGCGGTGCCCAAGGCCGCCACCGAGCCGGCGAGGTACAGCGGCAGCTGCACGGCGATGCGCAGCGCGAAGACGGCGACGAAGAACCACGTCGCGAGCGAGTAGGCCCGGCGCTGCTCGGGGACGGTGCGCCAGCCGGTCAGATCGCCGGTCGCGGCGCCGACGCCGTAGCCGAGCAGCGGGTGCCCGACGAGGCAGGACACCGCGAGCACCGTTCCGTAGGCCACGTTGATGAGCAGGCCCGGCAAGTAGTAGTCCTCGGCGTTGCCGGTGCGGGAGGCGAACCAGGCGCAGAACGCGACGCCCAGGAAACCGGACAGCACCTGCTGCAGCGACTGCTTGCGCACCAGGCGGAGCACTGCGATGAGGACGCCGGCAACGACGGCCCCGATGATCGCCGGCTGCAGCTGCTGGCCACCCACGATGTAGACGACGAGGAACACCGCCGAGGGGAGCGACCCGTCGACGAGGCCGCGCCAGCCGCCGATGGCGTTGGCCATGAGCTGCTCGGTGGTGGCGTCGCCGGGCCGGCCGGAGCCGCCCTCCAGGCCGCTGGCGCCGAGGTCCTCGTCGTCCGGGTAGGGGCTGTCCGAAGGGACGCCGCGGGAGTCGTCGGGCTCGGCGGCCTCGTCGCGCTGCACGCCGCTCACTCGGCCGACGGCGGCAGGAGCTCGTAGCGCGGGTTGACCATGACGGCCGACCCGTCGCGCAGGATCGCGCGGCCGTGCACGACGATCGAGCGGCCGGGCGTGATGCCCGCGATGCGGCGGCGTCCGAGGAACAGCAGGGTGAGCCGGCCGCTGCCGTCCCAGAGCTCGGCCTCGACGGCCGGGGCCTTGCCCACGGGCCGCAGCGTGACCGACCGCAGCCGGCCCTGCACCGTGGAGACGCAGCCGCCGGTGCAGTCCTTGACCAGGGTGGCGCCCTTGTCCTCCGCCTCGGTCTGCAGGCGGTCCGCGTCGAGGTCGGTCTGCGACCTCGACAGGCGGGACAGGAAGCCCTTCTTGGTGCTCACCTGTCCAGCGTAAGCGGTCGGGCCCCGTGGGTCGCCGCAGCAGGGCAGGATGCCGCCGTGCCCTCCACCGCGGTCCTGGCCCATGGCGCCGGCTCGCGCCCGGCGGTGGCGCGCGACCTGCTCGCACCCGCCTGCCTCGGGACGGCGGCGGTGGACTCCGTCGACGCCCGCGACGGCGTCGAGCGGGTGGCCGACCGCATCCACGAGGCCTGCGTGTCGGCCGCACGTGCCGGCCGCCCCGTCTCGCTCGTGGGCGGGATCTCGCTCGGCGCCCACGCCGCCGCGCGCTGGGCCCTCGAGCAGCAGTCCCTGGAGCAGGTGGGCCCCGTGCCGGCGCTGCTGCTGGTGATGCCGGCCTGGGCCGGGGAGCCGGGCCCGGTCGCGGCGATGACGGCGGCCACGGCCGACGAGATCGAGCGCGAGGGGTCCGCCGCGGTGCTCGACCGCCTGCGCCGCGACCCCGCGCTCGCCGGCGACTGGGTGCTGCGCGAGCTCGAGCGCTCGTGGGCCGACGGCGACGACGCCGGCCTGGTGCGCGCGCTGCGGCTCGCGGCGTCGAGCCCGGCCCCGTCGCTCGACGAGCTCGCACGGGTGAAGGCCGACGTGGTGGCGGTGGTGGCGCTCGCGGACGACCCGCTGCACCCCGAGGACGTCGCCCGGCAGTGGGCCGACGCCATCCCGGGCGCGCTGCTCGCCACGGTGCCGCGGCACGCGCCCGCCGCCGAGCCCGGCGTGCTCGGCCGGGTCGGGCGGGAGCTGCTTACCGGATCTCGGTGATCTCCGGGCCGCGCTCGGGCATGGTCAGCGGCGGGCGCTCGGCCGGGCCGTCGCTGCGGTCGAGGCCCTCGGGCACCTCGGTGGGGATCGACAGCGGGATCGCGTCGCCGGGGGCCATCGGGTCGCCGCCGCGCACGACGATGGTCGCGCGCAGCACCGCCTCGAGCGGCGCCGCGGCCTCGCGGTCGCGGGCGGCGCTGCCGCTGAACAGGCCGCGCAGGAACCAGCGGGGGCCGTCGATGCCGACGAAGCGCACCGGCTGCACGGCGCCGCCGCCCTCGACGGGCAGGGTCGCGCGCAGCTCGGTGCCGAACTCGGTCTCGACCTCCTCGACCGGGCCCTGGGCGGCGAGCCCGCGGCGGATCTCGCCGCGCACCTCGTCCCAGATGCCCTCGGTGCGCGGGGCCGCGAACGCCATGAGCTGGAGGGCCGAGTCGCCCAGGACGGCGGTGACGCCCATGACCGACTGGCTGGCCTGGTCGACGTCGAGGCGCAGCTCCATGCCGTCGGCGGCGGCGACGCGCATGCCGCCGATGTCGAGACGGGTCAGGCCGTCCTCGGGGGCCTCGGACTCGTCGTAGGGGCCGGCCGAGCGGTCGACCGCGGGACGGGCCTCCTCGACGTCGTCCTCGACCTCGTCCGCCTCGGTGCCGGCGGTGGCTGCGGTCTCGTCGACGGCGTCCGCGGCCTCGACGGCCTCGTCGCCCTGCGCTCCCTTGCGGCGTCGGAACACCGGGATCCCTCCTGCTGGCGCGGGGCACCCGCCCCGCTCGTACTCGCTGCAGCCGACCTTATGCCCCGTGGGCCGGGGTTCAGCGCCCCGACGAGCCGAAGCCGCCCTCGCCGCGGTCGGACCCGGGCAGTCGCTCCACCTCGTGGAAGACGGCGTGCTCGACCTTCTGGATCACCAGCTGCGCGATCCGGTCGCCCCGGCGCAGCACCACGGGGTCGCGCGGGTCGAGGTTGATGAGCGACACGCGGATCTCGCCGCGGTAGCCGGCGTCGACCGTGCCGGGCGCGTTGACCAGCGAGACGCCGTACTTCACGGCGAGGCCGGACCGCGGGTGCACGAGGGCGGCGTACCCCTCGGGCAGCGCGATCGCGATGCCGGTCGGGAGCAGCACCCGCTCCCCCGGCTGCACCTCGGCGTCGACGGTCGTGACGAGGTCGACGCCGGCGTCGCCGGGGTGCGCGTACGCCGGCACGGGGACGCCGGGGTCGATCCGCTGGAGCAGCACGTCGACGGCGTTCGAGGGCCGCGCGGGTCCTCCGGTCACGGGTTCACCTCGGGCAGGTTGGCGACGCTGCGCTGGACGGCGCGGTCGGCTCGGGCGCGCTCGACGTCCTCGGCGCGGCCGTGCGTGGTGAAGTGCTCGATCGGCACCTGGATGAACAGCGCCGCGGCGGTGAGCGCGACCGGCCCGTCGGCGCTGTCGAGCCGCCCGACGGCACGGGTGAACACCTTGCGCCCCTTCACCCCCACCACCTCGGCGTGGATGTGGAGCGTGGAGCCGACCGGGACCGGCCGGCGGAAGTCGGTCTCGAGCCGGCCGGTCACAGCGGGCGCGGTGAGCAGCCAGTTGAGCGACCCGAGGGCGTCGTCGAACGCCGCCGTCAGCAGGCCTCCGTGAGCGAGGCCGGGCGCGCCCTGGTGGTGCTCGGTCACCGTGAACTCGCCGGTGAGGCTGAGCCCCTCGCCGGCGACGACGCGCAGCGCGAGGCCCATCTCGTGGTCGTCGCCGCAGACGTAGCAGCGGCTGTAGTGGCTGGGGATCGGCTCGCCCGGCGCCGGCGCGCTGGGGTTGCGCTCCGGCAGCACCGCGTCCGGCGGCGGCGTGGTGGGCAGGAGCCCGCCGCGGCCCGGGATCCCGGCGTCGCTCGTCACGTCCGGGACCCTACCGGGAGGCGTCCCGGCGGCTCCGTGGCAGGCTCGGGGCATGAGCACCGACGCCGCACCGGCCTACCGGGAGCGGCTGCACCCGCCCGTGTGGCTGTGGGTCGTGGCGCTCGTGCTCTCGTTCGTGCTCGGCGTCGCCTACGGCTGGCGGCTGGGCACCGGCCCCGGCGTCGCGGCGTTCGTCGTGTCCGCCGTCGTGGTCGTGGCCGTCCTGCTGGCGACCACCCCGGTCGTGTCGGTGGGCGACGGCGTCCTGCGCGCCGGCCGCGCCCGGCTGCCGCTCGACGTCGTCGGCAGGGTCGCGGTGCTCGACCCCGAGCGCACCCGCGAGGCCCGCGGACGCAAGGCCGACCCGCGCGCGTTCCTGCTCATCCGCGGGTGGATCCGCTGGTCGCTGCTCGTCGAGGTCGACGACGCCGACGACCCGCACCCCTACTGGCTGATCTCCACCCGCCGCCCCCGCGAGCTCGCGCCGCTCATCGCGGATGCACGGGACCGTGCCCGCGCGCAGGCCGGGGACGTGGCAGGCTGACCCCGACGCGATCCGACCTGGAGGGCACCCCATGAGCGACCTGCTCGATTTCGACGACGACGGCGAGATCGTCGAGCCCAACACGCTCGTGACGATCCTGCTGCCCATCGCCGCCATCGGGGCGACGCTGCTGGTCCGCAAGATCATGGACAAGGGCTACGAGAAGGTCACCGGCCACGAGCCGCCCAAGGCCAGCGACCCCGACCAGCGCACCGGCAAGATCCTGCTCTACGCCGTCGCCACGGCCGCCGCCGTCGCCGTCGTCAACGTCGCGTTCGACCGCATGGCCGCGCCGAAGCGCGTCCACTCCGCCTGATCCGTCAGCGCTCCCGCTCGACCACGATCGTGGCCGGCGCCGCGGCCGGGTAGCCGAGCGACGCCCGCTCGGCAGCGACCCGACGCAGGTCCGCGCGCAGCGTCTCGCCGAGCCGCTTCGTCTCGGTGTGGTTCACCCGCGCACCGACGGCCGCGCCGACGAGGAACGGGATCACCGTGCCCAGGTTGCGGGCGAAGCGCATGAGCATGCGCTTGGCCAGCTGCTGTCGCCCGGCGATGCCGAGGACGTTCGGGATCGTCCAGGGGCGCATCGGATCGATGCCGCGCCGGTTGGCCCACGCGCCGGCGAACGCGATGGCGCGCTCGGCGCCCGACCCCTCCACCGGGATCCCGTAGACGGCGTGCAGCTCGGCGGTCAGCTTCACCTCGACCGCGGCCACCGCCACGGTCTCCACCACGACCTCGAGCGGCACCGCGACCAGCACCGGCATCGCCGCCCACTCGATGGCGGCCACCGCGCCGCCGGCCGCACCGATGCCCGCCGTGGTGCGCTGGGCGTTGCGGACGAGGGCGTCGGCCAGCGGCTCGCCGGTCAGGCCCTTGTGGTGCTCCTGCAGGGTCGCGAGGTCGCGCACCGGGATGTGCGGGGCGGCGTCGACGAGGAGGTCGGCGAGGTACTTGCCGCTGCCCACGGCCTTGGCGCCGGCGAACTTCGCGCGCTGGGCAGCGACGCCGGCGAGCCGGCCGAGCAGCTGCGCGCGCTCCTTGGTGGTGATGTCGTCCTCGCCGAGCCGGCCGACGATGTCGGCGACGTCGCGGCCCTGGGCCTCGCGCACGTGGTCGGGCAGCGGGACGGGCTCGTCGGGGATGTCGGCGGCGGGGGCGTCCGGCGCGGGGGCAGCGGGCCGGTCGGCGTCGTTCGGCTGGGTCACACTCCTTTCCTACCCGGTCGGGCGCCGGAGCACACGGCGTCCGCCGGTGGCGGGTGCCACGTCCGACAGCGTGCGCACATGCCGAGCGCCCCGCCCGCGGGTGCGGACGGGGCGCTCGGGAGAGCTGTGGAGCGGGCGCTCAGGCGCAGTCGCGGCAGACCGGCTGCCCGCCGACCTCCTTGGCCAGCTGGCTGCGGTGGTGCACCAGGAAGCACTTGGAGCAGGTGAACTCGTCGGCCTGGCGCGGGATCACGCGGACCGTCAGCGACTCGTCGGACAGGTCGGCGCCGGGGAGCTCGAGGTTCTCCGCGAGCTCCACCTCGTCGACGTCCACGCTCGAGGCGGCCTTGGTGGCACGCTGCGCCTTGAGCTCCTCGAGGGAGTCCTCGGCGAGCTCGTCGTCGGTCTTGCGGGGGGCGTCGTAGTCGGTGGCCATCTCGTCAGTCGTCCTCGGTTCCGTGCGTATCGCGTCGTCGGCCTGCGTCGTCGGAGGTCTCGTTCGCGTTCTGGCAGCCCGTCAACGGCACGATCCCCCGGTTTGTTCCGGCGGCCCGAGCCGTCACCGTGCGGGGGATTGTGCCGTACGGGCGGCCGCCATGCGACACGACCCCCCGACACCGCGGAACGGCGTGGTGGTGTGATGGCTCACACCCGGTAGCCGGACGAACGCCCCACGGAGGACATCTATGCCGCTGTACGCGATCGGCGAACGCACCCCGCGGATCGACCCGGCCGCCTTCGTCCACCCCGACGCGGTCATCATCGGCGACGTCGAGATCGGGCCCGAGTCGACCGTGTGGCCCACCGCGGTGCTGCGCGGGGACCACGGCCGCATCGTGGTCGGGGCGCAGACCTCGGTGCAGGACGGGACCGTCGTCCACTGCACCGAGGACCTGCCGACCCTCATCGGCGACCGGTGCGTCGTCGGCCACAACGCCCACCTCGAGGGCTGCACGATCGAGGACGACTGCCTGGTGGGGTCGGGCTCGGTGGTGCTGCACCGCGTCGTCGTGCGCCGCGGGGCGCTCGTCGGGGCCGGGGCGCTGGTGCCCAACGGCACCGAGGTGCCCTCCCGCGCGATGGCCCTCGGGGTGCCCGCCCGCATCCGCGAGGACGCCGTCGGCGAGGACGCCTTCCGCTATGCCGTGGAGAAGTACGTCCGCAACGGCCACTGGTACCGCGCCGAGCTCCGCCGCCTCGACTAGCGCCGCTGTGGATGGGTGAGCGACGCCTATAGCCGTCGCTCACCCATCCAGAGCGAGGACCTCAGTCGTCGGTGTCGGCGCGGAGGTCGGCGAGGAGGTCGTGGAGCGCCGGGAAGAGGGAGGGGCCGGCCGCGAGGATGAGGTCCTCGCCGGCGGCCCGGCCGTGCAGGCCCTCGAGCCGCGCGCCGGCCTCGGTGGCCACGAGCCCGCCGGCCGCGAGGTCCCAGGCCTGCGGCCCGCGCTCGAAGTAGGCGTCGAGGCGGCCGGACGCCACCGCGCACAGGTCGAGGCTGCAGGCGCCGTCGCGGCGGATGTCGCGCACCCGCGGGACCACCTGCGAGACGACGCGGCCCTGCGAGGTGCGGCGGTCGGCCAGGTAGCCGAAGCCGGTCGCGACCAGTGCACGGTCGAGCGGCACCGGGTCGTTCACCGACAGCACGTGGACGCCATCACGGTCGTGGCGGTGGGCCCCGCGGCCGCGGACGGCGACGTAGGTCTCCCCCAGCGCCGGCGCCTCGACGACGCCGACCACGACGATGCCGTCGACCTCGGCGGCGACCGACACCGCCCAGTGGTGCAGGCCGTAGAGGTAGTTGACCGTGCCGTCGATGGGGTCGATCACCCAGCGGACGCCGGTCTCGCCGACGTGGTCGGCCCCCTCCTCGCCGAGGATGCCGTCGTCCGGGCGGCCGGAGAGCAGGCGGTCGACGAGCAGCGCCTCGCTGCGGCGGTCGACCTCGGTGACGACGTCGGTCGCGCTCGACTTCGTGTCCGCGACCGAGACGTGCGAGCGCCGCGCCTCGAGCACGAGCGCACCCGCCTCACGGGCGGCCTCCACCGCCAGCTCGCGCAGCTCGTCGAGGAGGACGTCGTCGTACTCGATGTCGTCGGTGCTCACACGGCCAGTCTGCCGTGTCAGCCCTCGCCGCAGAGGGCCGGGCGAGAACCGCGCGGGTTCGGGCAGCAGGCGGCGGGGCAGACGTCGTGCATCGGGCCCAGCGGCGTCAGCGCGCGCGGCTCGGCGAGGCCGACGCGCTCGAGCGCGAGCTCGCGGACCATCGCGACGAACCGCGGGTCGGTGCCGACCGTGGCCGCGCGGACGGCGGGCAGGCCCACGGCCCGGGCCTGGTCGAGCGCCACCGTGTCGAGGTCCCAGACCACCTCCATGTGGTCGGACACGAACCCGATGGGGATGATCACCGCGCCGCGGGCGCCGTCGGCCGCGAGCGCCTCGAGGTGGTCGCCGACGTCGGGCTCGAGCCACGGGATGCCCGGCGCGCCGGACCGCGACTGGAACACGAGGTCCCAGTCCTCCTCGACTTCGACGACCTCCGCGGCGCGCGCCGCGATCACCGCTGCGGCGGCCCGGTGCTGCGCGGTGTAGGCGGCGCCGGACGGGCCGGACGACGCGTCGGACGCGGTGGGGATCGAGTGGGTGGTGAACACCAGCCGCGGCTCGACGACGCCCTGCTCCCCGAGCGCCCGCACCCCCTCGACGACGGCGTCGACCATCGGCTCCACGAACCCGGGGTGGTCGAAGTAGTGGCGCAGCTTGTCCAGGCGCGGCGCGGGCCCGAGGCCGTCCGCCTCGACCGCGGCTACGGCGTCGAAGAGGTTCTCGCGGTACTGCCGGCAGCCGGAGTAGGAGGAGTAGGCGCTCGTCATGAGGCACAGCGCCGAGCCGATGCCGTCGTCGCGCATCTGCCGCAGCGCGTCGGCGAGGTAGGGGTCCCAGTTGCGGTTGCCCCAGTAGACCGGCAGGTCGAGGCCCGCCGCCGCGAGGTCCGCGCGGATCGCGGCGAGCAGCTCGCGGTTCTGCCCGTTGATGGGCGAGACGCCGCCGAAGGCCGTGTAGTGGGCGCCCACCTCGACCAGCCGCTCGCGCGGGATGCCGCGCCCCCGCGTGACGTTCTCGAGGAACGGCACGACGTCGTCGGGGCCTTCGGGGCCGCCGAAGGAGACGAGGAGCAGGGCGTCGTAGGACCCGCGGGGACCGGTGAGGCTCACCCGTCGATCCTCCCAACCGGTTTCGCCTCCGGCATCCCGGGGCCCTAGGGTCGTTCGGGTGCTGACGACCTACGCCGACATCCTCCGCCGACCGGGCGCGCTCCGGTTCTGCGCGGCGGCGTTCGTCATGCGTCTGCCGATGTCGATGCTGGGCCTCGGCGCCGTCCTGTTCCTCACCCTGCGCGGCGAGTCCTACGCCCTCGCTGGCGCGGTGTCGGCAGCGGGCGCGCTGTCCAACGCCGTCGTCGGCCCGTTCCTGTCGCGCTACATCGACCGCTACAGCCAGCACCGCGTCGTCCCGATCGCGATCAGCATCGCGGTGACGTTCCAGATCCTGTTCGTGGTGTCGGTCCTCGAGGGCTGGCCGGTATGGACGTGGTTCGCCGCGTTCTGCCTCGGCGAGGCGTTCGTGCCCACCGTCGGCTCGCTCGTGCGCGCGCGCTGGGCCTACGTGCTCGACGACGCCGCCGACGTCCGCACCGCGTTCGCGCTCGAGTCGGTCATCGACGAGGTCGTGTTCATCGCCGGCCCGCCCATCGCCACGCTGCTCGCGATCTCCGTCGTGCAGTGGGGGCCCGTGGGCGCCGCCGTCGGCCTGCTCATCATCGGGACGCTCTGGCTGATGCCGCAGCGGTCCACCGAGCCGCCGCCCGCCGGCGCCGAGCACCGCGAGGGCCGCGGGGCGATCCGCTACCCCGGCGTCGCGCTCGTCGCCGCCGTCTTCTTCTTCCTCGGCGGCGTCTTCGGCTCCTTCGAGGTCGTCACGGTCGCCTCCGCCGAGGAGCTCGGCGTGCAGGGCTGGACCGGCGTGCTGCTGGCGGTCTACGCCCTCGGCTCGGGCATCGCCGGCCTCACGCTCGGCGCCCTGCACCTCAAGGCGGCGCTGCCCACCCAGCTGCGCTGGTTCCTCGTCCTCCTCGCCGTCGTCAGCCTGCCGTTCCCGTTCCTCGGCTCGGCCTGGTTGCTCGGCGTCGTCGGCTTCATCGCCGGCGTCGCGGTCGCGCCCTCGCTCATCACCGGCATGGCGCTGGTCGAGCGGCTGGTGCCCAGCACCCGGCTCACCGAGGGCCTGACCATCAGCTTCGCCGGCATCACTGTCGGCTTCGCGCTGGCCGCCCCCACCTCGGGCCTGGTCATCGACTCCCTCGGACCGGCCACGGCGTACTGGATCCTCACCGGCTCCGCGATCGCCTGCGCCCTGGTCGGGCTGGCCGGCGGCCGCCACCTCGAGCGCGCCCTCTCCCGCGCCGACGCCGAGGCCGCCTACTCCCCCGAGGCGCCCGAGGCCCTGGCCGAGTAGGCCCCGAGGGGTCCGCTCTCCGAACGCCGTCCTGCCCCCGCCCGCGTGGCGGTCCTCGACGCGGGCGCCTCCTCGGGCGAGACTGGCTCGGACCGCCCGATTCCGGGGTGCGCCAGGCAGGAGGACCGATGCGCGAGCTGGGGTTCGTCGGGCTGAGCGAGGACGGCACCGGCCTCGTCCTCAGCAGCACCGACGGCACGCGCTACACCGTCCCGATCGACGAGCGTCTCGAGTCGGCGGTCCGCCGCGACCGCAGCCGGCTCGGCCAGCTCGAGATCGCGCTCGACGGCACCACGCCGCGCGATATCCAGCTGCGCATCCGGCACGGGCAGAGCCCCGACGACATCGTGGCCAGCTCCGGCCTCTCGCTCGAGCGCGTCCTGCGCTTCGCGGGGCCCGTGCTCGCCGAGCGCGACCACCTCGCCACCCAGGCCCGCGAGACCGAGCTGCGCGCCGCCGGCTCCACCACCACGCTCGAGGGCGCCGTCGTCTCGGCGCTCGAGCAGGCCGGCGGCGACCCCGCCACCCTCGAGTGGGACGCATGGCGCCGCGAGGACGGCACGTGGTCGGTGCTCGCGTCGTGGGAGCCGGTCACCGGCGTGGCCGGCGGCGCCACGGCGGCCCTCTGGGTCTACGACGCCGCCGTGCGCACCGTGTCCGGCGACGACACCGCGGCCGCCTGGCTGCTCGGCGAGCGCCCGACCGAGGAGGTGCGCCCCGAGGGCCGCCCGATCCTCGTCGGCCTGCCCGGCGGCGACGAGGTCGACCACTGGGACGACGACACCGAGGATCCCGACGCCGCGTTCACCGCGCTCGTCGACCCCGAGGTCGGCGCCGACGTCGTCGACCTCATGGACCGCCCGCCCGTCGAGCCCGACGACGAGAGCCCGCTCGACGACCTCTACGACACCCTCCCCGGGCTCAAGCGGCCCGAGGGCAAGCGCGCCCGTCTCGGCCGCCGCAAGACCGCACGGCAGGCGCCCCCTCCGGCCGGCGATGCCCAGAAGGGCAGCAAGCCGCGGGCGACGGTCCCGAGCTGGGACGAGATCCTGTTCGGCGCCCGCGACCCGGAGTCCTGAGCCCCCGTCCTGAGCCGGTCGATCCCCCGCGGATCAGCCAGGGTCGCTGCCCGCGGCGACCGGCCGCCGCTCGTCGACGACCCACTCCGACCACGAGCCCGCGTAGAGCGCGGCGTCGATCCCGGCGACCGCGAGCGCGAGCACCTCGTGCGAGGCGGTGACGCCCGAGCCGCAGTAGGCGCCGACCGCGGTGCCCGGCCCGGCGCCGAGCGCGGCGAAGTGCGCGCGCAGCTCGTCGGCAGGCAGCAGCCGGCCCGAGTCGTCGACCAGCGACGTCGTCGGGGAGCTCACCGCGCCGGGGACGTGGCCGGCGACGGGGTCGACCGGCTCGATCTCGCCGCGGTAGCGGGCCGCCGCCCGCGCGTCGAGCAGGACGCCCTCGCGCGCGAGGGCCGCGGCCGCATCGGCGTCGAGCACCGGCAGCAGGCCGGGCACCGCGGGCTCGAACCGCTCGCCGGGCGGGCCGTCGTCGCCGAACGGCGGCCGGGCCTCCCCCGTGGCGACCTCGTAGCCCGCGGCCTCCCACGCGGCGAGACCGCCGTCGAGCAGCCGCACGTCGTCATGGCCGTGATGGCGAAGCAGCCACCACGCCCGGGCCGCGACCGATCCGTCGCGCCCGTCGGCCACCACCACGGCACGGCCGGGGGCCACGCCGGCCCGGCGCATCGCGGCGCCGAACACGTCGGGGGCGGGCAGCGGATGACGGCCGCCGGCACCTGGGGGCGCGGCGAGCTCGGTATCGAGGTCGACGTAGACCGCGCCGGGGATGTGGCCCTGCGCGAACAGCTCGCGCCCCGGCGGCCCGGTCAGGGCCCAGCGGACGTCGAGGACGACGGGCGGCTTATCGGTCGCGAGCTCGTCGTGCAGCGCCGCGGCGTCGACGAGCAGGCCGGTCACGCGCTGGCCGGCTCGTCGAACGGCAGCGGGGTCGGGCTCATGTGCGCGGCCTTCGCCGTGAACGCCGTGGCGCGACGGCGGTGGTGGCGGCGGCACAGCACCTCGTAGGCCACGATGTCGGCGCTGAAGGTGTCGCCGACCACGACCTGCTCGCCCTCCACCACCATCTCGCCGTTGATCGTGCGGGCGTTGTGCGTGCCCCGGCGGCCGCACCAGCACAGGGCCTCGACCTGCAGCACCTGCATGCGGTCGGCGAGCTCGACGAGCCGCTGCGAGCCGGGGAACAGCGCCGTGCGGAAGTCGGTGAGGATGCCGAAGGCGAAGACGTCGATGCCGAGGTCGTCGACGATCGCGGCGAGCTGGTCGACCTGCTCGCGCGAGTAGAACTGGGCCTCGTCGCAGATGAGGTAGTCGATGCGGGCGCCGCCGGCCAGCGCGTCGGTGACGTGCTGCCAGAAGTCGGTCTCCGCACCCACCTCCACCGCCGGCACCTTGAGGCCGAGGCGGCTGGAGAGCGTCTCCTCGCCGGCGCGGTCGAGCCGGCTGAACACGATGCCCGCCCGCCCGCGGGCAGAGTGGTTGTGGTCGGTCTGCAGCGCGAGCGTGGACTTCCCGCAGTCCATGGTCCCGGAGAAGAAGACCAGCTCGGCCATGCGGGCTCCTCGAGTCGTCGGCGACGCCCCGCGCGCCCGGATCGGGCGGCAGGGACGGGTCGGGTCGTGCGGGTACGGCTCGGGGAAGGGCCCCAGTATCCCCTGCCGGCGCCGCTCGCGGGCAGGGACACCCCGTCCGGTCGCGGACGGGGCGTGGATCAGCGGCTGCGGTGCGCCGTGGCCTCGCTGAGCGCCCCGGCGAAGGCGAGCGTGCGGGCGACCACCTCGGCGCCGTCGGCCGCCTCCGACACCCGCAGCGCCAGGTCGTCGTTGGACGCCGTGCCGGTGTAGCCGTGGTCGGCGTCGCACTGAGGGTCGCCGCAGCTCGCGGGCTCGAGGTCGATCCGGGACACCGCGCCCCAGCCGATGGTGAGGACGACCTCGCGCACCGGCGCGCCCTTGCGGTGGCGAGCGGCGTCGGACGCCACGCGGGTGACGACCACGGAGTCGATCCGCTCGATGCGCACGGCCTCGGTCGAGGCGGTCGCGTAGGGCACCGGGCTGGTGTCGTCGGCGGGGTGCTCGTCGGTGTGGCCGACGATGAGGCGGGTGGGCGTGAGCGCGAGCACGGTGACGTGGCGGCGCAGCTCGTCGTGGTCGAACGTCGCCTCGTGGTGCACGACGTAGGCCGCGACGGCCTCCCCCGCCAGCGCGGTGTCGAGGGTGTCGCTCACGAGCTCCGGGTAGTACCCGCTGCGCTCGATGTCGGCCCGCAGGCGCGGGGCGAGGGTCGCGTCGTTCGCCATGCGGGCATCCTCCCACGCCCGCGGCGCCGGGACGCCGGCTCGGGTCAGGCCAGCGGGAGGCGCAGCAGGATCTCACCGTCGGGGTCGACCTCGCCCGTGGGCTCGAAGCCGAGCCCGAGGTAGAAGCCCTCGGGCCCGCCCGGGGCGTCGACGTAGCTGGTGAGCAGCTCGGTGGCGCCCTCCTCCCGGATCAGCGCCGCCACCTGCTCGACGACGGCCCGACCGATGCCGCGGCCCTGGGCGCCGGCGTCGACGAGCAGGCGCCACAGGTACCAGGGCCCGTACACGCGGGGCGGGTCGGGCACGGCGTCCCAGCTGAGCATGACGAACGCCGAGGGGATGCCGTCGGCGAGCACCAGCCGCATCCACGGGCTGCCCTCGGGGTGCTCGCGAGCATCGAGGAACGACTCCTCGACCGTGGCTACGAACTGCTCCTGCCCGGGCGCTACGGCCAGCGCGAGCGCCTGCTCCCGGTTGCTGTCGTCGATCGGGACGAGCTCGACCCTCATGCCGCCTCCTCGATCAGGCCGCGACCGGGTCGCGGACGGTGCGGCCGTCCTCGGCCGGGGTCAGCAGGGTGCGCAACGACAGCAGGACGAGCCCGGCCACGAGCGCGCCGCCCGCGACGACGAGCGCCCAGAGCACGCCCAACCCGGCGCCGAGCATCGCCCCCGCGAGCGCCGGGCCGATCGCGCCCGACACGCTCCACACCAGGCCGCCGACGGCGTTGTAGCGCCCGCGCAGATGCGGTGCGGCGAAGTCGTTGACCAGGCTCGGCGCCACCGGCGACCAGAGCGTCTCCCCCACGGCGAACACGCTGACGCCCACGGTGATGACGATGGCCGCGGCCACCGGGCCCACGAGCGACGACGCCGCGAGCAGCAGCCAGCAGGCCGACCACGCGACGGCGACGACGAGCAGGATCCTCGACCGCGACCTGCCCTCGATCCGCTTGAGCACCCAGACCTGCGCCAGGACGATCACCAGCGTGTTGAAGAAGAAGACGATGCCGATCGCGTTCACCGGCAGCCCCGCCTCGGTGGTCATGAAGACCGGGATGCCCACCTCCATCGAGCCGTAGCCGCAGGTGAGCAGCACGAGCGCCCCGAGCACGTAGCGGCGCAGCCGGCGGTCGCGCAGGACCTGCAGGTATCCGCCGGGGCCGTCGTCGTCGTCCGCGGGCGCGTGCGCCTCCGGTCCGCTCACCCCGCGCACCCCGAGCAGCACGACGGCGTACGCGAGGAAGGTCACGGCGTTGGCGGCGTAGAGCACGGTGAAGGTCCAGGGCCGCGAGACGTCGACGACCGCGGCGCCGACCAGGCCGCCCAGGCCGATGCCGAGGTTGAGCAGCATGAACTGCAGGCCGAACACGCGCTGGCGCCGCTCGGGCGTGGTGAGGCGCGAGAGGATCGCGGCCTGCGGGGCCCAGAGGCCGGCGTTGCCCACGGCCACGATGCCGGCGGCGAGGAACGCCTGCGGCGCGGTCTGGACGAACCCGACCGCGACCGTGCCCACCGCCTCGACTCCGAGCGCGGTGAGCAGCACCGGACGAGGGCCGATGCGGTCGACGAGCAGGCCCACCACGGGCGACACCGCGAGGCCGAGCACGGCCTGGAACGTGAGCACGAGGCCGGCGAGCTGCAGCGGCAGCCCGCGCACCTGGTGCAGGTACACCGCGAGCAGCGACATGATGAGGCCGCCGCCGAGCGACGAGATCCCGACGCCCACGAGCATCCGCGTGATCTGCGGGGTGAGCACCTCACGGATGGAGACGGGCTGCGCCACCTCCGCCTCGTCGCCCATGCCCCAGATCCCACCAGACACCCCCGACACCCGGCGACCACGTTTGCGACCACCGGACACCCGCGAGCTGGGGGGTCGATACGCGTCGCAGAGAGCGCGATGCGACCCCCAGAGACAAGGCCTAAGAGTTGGGGGTCCATACGCGTCGCAGAGAGCGCGATGCCACCCCCAACGGCACCACAGACCGCAGCGGGCGGACGGGCCGGAGGCCGCGAGGCGGGGGCCGGAGCGCAGCGGAGGCCCTCGCCGAGACGGCCGACCGCGAGCGCAGCGAGCCAGGCCCGGCCGCACGCCCGAAAGACCGACCCGACCACCGACCGCGGCGGAGCGAAGCGGAGACCGCCCCTCTGCTCGCCCCGCCGGCGAAGCCGGCGCCCCCTCGTCCGCCCGGAGGCACGGAGCCGGGCCGATGCGCAGCGAGGCCCGGCGAACGGGCCGACACCGGCGAGCGCAGCGAGCGGGGCGGACGTCAGGGCGAGCGCTGCCCCGACGCGTTGGGGCGGCCGAGGAACGAGGCCGCACCAGCGCTTGGAGGGGCTGGAAACTACGTCGTCAGACGTCTCGCGTCGGCGTCGGTGCGGACCGAGGGGCGGCGCAGCACCGCGCGGCCGCCGAGGACGGCGAGGCCCTCCTCCGCGACGACGACCGGCTCGAGGCGCAGCTCGCCGAGCTCGGGGACGTCGTCGGCGAGCTGGCCCACCCGCAGCAGCAGGTCCTCGAGCGACTTGCGGTCGACCGGCTCGGTGCCGCCGAGGCCGTGCAGGATCGGGGCGGCGCCGGGTGCGTCGACGAGGTCGGAGGCGTCGAAGTCGGTGAGGGGCGGGATGCGGTAGCCGCGGTCGCCGAGGAGCTCGGGAACGACGCCGGCGATGCCGAACGAGACCACCGGTCCGAACAGCGGGTCCTCCGCGGAGCCGACGACGCAGGCGACGCCGGGCGTGGCCATGTGCTGCAGCACCAGGCGGTCGGCGGCGTCGGGGTCGAGGTTGGCCACCATCGACCGGAACGCCGTGCGCACGGCCCGCTCGTTCTCGATGTTGAGCCGCAGGCCGCCGAGGTCGGTGCGCTGGGCGAAGCGGTGGTCGAGGGTCTTGAGCACCACGGGGTAGCCGATGCGGTCGGCGACCTCGACCGCCTCCTCGACGCTGGTCACGGGGTGCACCGGCCACACCGGGATGCCGTAGGCCTCGAGCAGCCGGGTGAGGTCGTCGCCCTCGCGCTCGGCGAGGAGCTCGACCTCCTCGGCGTCGTGGTCGACGTGGGCGGTGTCGGTGGTGGCGGCCGGCCCGTGGCCGGCGCGCGGACGCCCTGCCAGCGCGTGGGTGGGCGCGGACCCGTCGTCGTCGCCGACCAGCCGCTCGACGATCGCGCGCGCCGCGTCGACGTCGATGTCGGGGAACTCCGGCTCCTCGCCGAGCGGCCGCATCCGCCACTCGGCGTAGCGGGTCGCGTGGCGCAGCGCGCGGACGGCGTCCTCGACGGTGCCGTAGAAGGGAACGGACCCGTGGTCGGGGCGGCCCGGCACCTCGACGGCCGCCGGGATGAGGCCGCTCTCCTCCTCCGCAGCGACGAGCACCGCCACGACCGGCTTGGTGCCGCGGGCGACGGTCTCGGCGACCACCTGCTCGTACGGCGCCCCGTCGCGGCCGAGCACTGGGACGTAGGTGACGACGACGGAGTCGACGGCGGGGTCGTCGAGCAGCGCGGCGAGCGCGCGCTGCAGGTCCTGCGGCGTGCACTCGTGCGGCAGCGTCCATGGGTCGCCGACGACGTCGAGCTCGGCGCCGTGGCAGGCGTCCTCGGCGAGGACTGCGAGCGCGTCGGAGTTGCCGACGATGGCAACGCCCCGGCCCGCAGGCAGCGGCTGGTAGGCCAGCAGGCCGGCGACGTCGAACATCTCGCCGAGCGACTCCACCTCGACGATGCCCGCCTGCGCGAACATCGAGTCGATGGCCGCGGGCGGCAGCGTGGTCCGGCGCACGGCGTGGCCGATCGGGTACGACTGCGTCGAGCGGCCGGTGCGCATCGCGACGACCGGCTTCGACCGCGACAGCCGCCGCGCGATGCGGGTGAACTTGCGCGGGTTGCCGACGCTCTCGAGGTAGAGCAGCACCGTGGTGGTGGCCTCGTCGTCCTCCCAGTACTGCAGGAGGTCGTTGCCGCTGACGTCGGCGCGGTTGCCCGCGGAGACGAACGTGGAGATGCCGAGGCCGCGGCGCACGGCGCGGGCGAGGATCGTGCTGCCGAGCGAGCCGCTCTGGCAGAAGAACCCGAGGGGGCCGTCGTCGGGCAGCCGCGGCGCCAGCGATGCGTTGAGCCGCACGGACTCTGCTGTGTTCAGGATGCCGAGCGCGTTGGGTCCGATGACGCGCATCCCGTTGAGGCGCGCGCGGCGGACGAGCTGGCGCTGCTTCTCGATGCCCTCGCGGCCCGACTCCGCGAAGCCGCTCGCGACGACGAGCAGGCCGGCGACCCGCGCCGTCGCGCAGTCGTCGACGACGCCGAGCACCTCGTCGGCGGGCACGCACAGCACCGCCAGCGTGACCGGGTCCGGGATGGCCGACACCGACGGGAACGTCGGCACGCCGAGGACGTCGACCCCCTCGTCGAACGCCGCCCGGTTCACCGCGTAGATGCGTCCGGGGAAGCCGCCTTCCACGACGTGGCGCAGCATCTGGTTGCCCATCGAGCCCGGGTCGCGGCTCGCGCCGACCACCACTACCGACTCCGGTGCCACGAGCGACTGCACGCTGCGCGCCTCGGCGCGGTGCTCGCGGGCGATGCGGACGGCCACCGACGACTCGGTGGGCTCGAGGTCGAAGGACAGGCTGACGACGCCGTCCTCCATCGTGTGCGACGGGTGGTAGCCCGCCTCCTCGAACGTCATGAGCATGCGCCGGTTGGTCGGCAGCACCTCGGCCACGAACCGCTGCACCCCGCGCTCGCGGGCGGCGGCCGCGAGGTGCTCAAGCAGCACCGATCCGAGCCCGCGCCCCTGGTGCTCGTCGCGGATCACGAACGCCACCTCGGCGTCGCGCGCGTCGACCCGGTCGTAGCGGCCCACGCCGATGATCGAGTCGCCCGTCATCGCGACGAACGCGACCCGGTCGTCGTAGTCGACGGTGGTGAACCGGACGACGTCCTTCTGCGTGAGCTCGGGGTAGGGCGCGAAGAACCGGAAGTAGACGGTCTCGGCCGACAGCGACCGGTGGAACTCCGCGAGCCGCTCGCCGTCGTCGGGCCGGATCGGCCGCACCCGGGCGGTGCGCCCGTCGCGCAGCACGACGTCGGCCTCCCAGTGCGCAGGCGGCTCCGGCAGCGCGGGCTCGACAGCAGCGACGACGCCCTCGGGACCGGCAGCCTCGCTCACAACGACAAACGTAGCGATCCCAGCCGCACCAGTCGCCGCAGACATGCGGAGCCGCCGCACCCAACGGACCGACGGGCAACGGCCGCACGACGTGGGCGCCGGGCGAGGGCGGGGACTCACCCGACCCCCGATGACCCGGCCCGTCCGCACGGGCCCGGCCCGGCCACCGAGCGACAGCCTCACCCACGTGAACGCCGGCGACATCCACGGCCGACACGACCACCGATGATGCGGCGCGTCCGCGCGGGCCCGGAGGACGGCGACGGCTGCGAGCCGCCAGGCGAGCGGCCAGAGCCGGCCGACAGCGGGCGAGCGCGCAGCGCGAGACCTGGGCCCGCCGGAGGCGACGACCGCGCAGGACGACGGCCCGGAGGTCCGGAGACGGGCCGATGCGGTAGCGAGGCCCGTCGAACGGGCCGACCGCGAGCGCCAGCGAGCTAGGGCCGCCGTCCGGAGCGGGCCCCGACGCGGAGGCCGACGAAGGAGGCCTCCGCTTGGAGGGGCAAGATGAATACATGCACCTGCAGATCCATCCCGAGGTCGAGGAGGCGCTCGAGGCCGGGCGCCCGGTCGTGGCGCTCGAGTCGACGATCATCAGCCACGGCCTCCCCCGCCCGGACAACCTGCGCGTGGCCCGCGAGATCGAGCAGTCGGTCCGCGACGCCGGCGCCGTCCCGGCGACGATCGCGGTCGTCGACGGCATCCCGCGCATCGGGCTCGATGACGACGCGCTGCGGGTCGTCGCGGAGGACGACTCCGTCGTCAAGGTCAGCGCGCGCGACCTCGGCACGCTGGTCGCCAAGCGCGGCAACGGCGCCACCACCGTGGCGGCCACCTCGCACCTCGCCGTCCTCGCCGGGGTGCGCGTCTTCGCCACCGGCGGCCTCGGCGGCGTCCACCGCGGCGCCCGCGAGACGTGGGACGAGTCCGCCGATCTCACCACCCTGTCGACGACGCCGATCACGGTCGTCTGCGCCGGCGTGAAGTCGATCCTCGACGTCGAGGCCACCCTCGAGCGGCTCGAGACCCTCAACGTCGGCGTCGTCGGCTACCGCACCGACCGGTTCCCCGGCTTCTACCTCGCCGACTCCGGCCACGCCGTCGAGTGGCGGGTCGACTCCGCAGCCGAGATCGCCGCAGTGATGCACGCCCGCTCGGCCCTGGGCCTCGACTCGGGCCTGGTCGTCGTCAACCCGGTGAGCGCCGACGACGAGCTCGACCGCGACCTGCACGACTCCGTCCTCGCCGACGGGCTCGCCGCCGCTGAGACGGCCGGTGTGCGCGGCAAGGACGTCACCCCGTTCCTGCTGGAGTTCTTCCACACCGCGACGCAGGGCCGCAGCCTCGAGGTGAACGTGGCCCTGGTCCGCAGCAACGCCGCGCTCGCCGCCGGCATCGCCGCGGCCGCCAGCGCCTGAGACGACGGACCCGAGGGGAGCCACCGTGGCCGACGGCGCAGCCGAGCAGCCGCGACGCTTCGTCGCGGTGGGCCAGTACATGACCGACGTCGTGGCCGCGCTGCCCGGGCCGCTGCGCGCAGGCACCGACACCCCCGCCGACGTGCGCGTCATGGGCGGCGGCGCGGCGGCGAACACCGCCGCCTGGCTGGCGCACGACGGCCACCCCACGGTCTTCGCGGGACGCATCGGCGACGACCTGCTCGGGCGCGCGGGCCGCGCCGAGCTCGAGCGCGGCGGGGTGGAGTGCTGCCTCGTCGTCGACCCCCGGCGGCCCACCGGCACGTGCGTCGTCCTGGTGATGCCCGACGGCGAGCGCACGATGATCCCGGACCCCGGCGCCAACCAGGCGCTGGTGCCCGCCGACCTCCCCGACCCGCTGTTCTCCCCCGGCAGCCACCTGCACCTGTCGGGCTACCTGCTCATGGTCGACACCAGCCGGATGGCGGGCCTGTCGGCGCTCGACCGGGCCCGTCCGCGGGGCATGACGACGTCGGTCGACGTCGCGAGCGTCGGCCCGCTGGCCGACACCGGAGCGGCCCGGTTCCTGTCGTGGGTGTCCGGGGTCGACGTCCTGCTCGCCAACGGCGCCGAGGCGGCGCTGCTCGCCGGGCTCCCGGCGCCGTCGGAGGGCCTCGGCCTCGGCGACGCGGTCGCCCAGGCAGCAGCCGCTGCGCGGATCCTGCGCGGCACCGCCTCGACCGTGGTGGTCAAGATCGGGCCGCACGGTGCCGTGGCGGTCGACGCCGACGGCGAGGAGCACGTCCCGGCCGAGCCGGTCGACGTCGTCGACACCACCGGAGCCGGCGATGCCTTCGCGGCCGGGTTCCTCCCGGCCTGGTGCGAGGGCGCGGGCCTGCACGCGGCCCTGCTGCGCGGGAACCGGGCCGCGGCCCGCGTCGTGGCCCGGGTGGGCGCTCGCCCGTAAGCCTGGCGGGCAGCCGCGCGCTCACGGAGGGTGATGCGGCGTGCGACACCGGGCCCCACGGCGCCCGGGTGCACGGACCGCGGCCCGGGCGATGGGAGGATGCGCGCCATGCGGACCTTCTCCCGGTTCATCGCCTTCGTCCTGGCGCTGGCCCTGTTCGGGACCACCTACCTGCCCTGGGTCGGCACGGTCACGGTGCAGCAGCTCGCCTTCGCGACCCTGGTGTCGCCCGGCACCACCGCGCCCGGCAGCTGGTTCGCCTCGCTCGCGGTCGGGATCACGGCCGCGGCCATCCTGATCCTGCTGGCGTCTCTGTTCGGCAGCCGGATGCTGCTCGTCATCGGCGGCCTGCTCGCGGTGGGCCTGCCCACCGCCTGGCTGCTGGTGAACATCCTGGGCGAGGGCGGCAAGGTGCTGGTCTCCAGCGTCGGTGCCGGCGCCTGGGGCGCGATCGGCGTCGGCCTGATCGCCCTGCTCATCTCGGCGGTCGCCGCCGACCCGAAGGACCCGCACGTCCGTTAGCCGGCCCGCCCCCGTTCCACCCGCCCACGAGCCCGGAGCAGTCGAACCCGCATGGCCCGCAAGACCCCCACGCCGCCGCCGAGCGTCCCCGAGAAGATCGTCGACATCGACGTCTCCGACGAGATGCGCGGGTCGTTCCTCGAGTACGCCTACTCCGTCATCTACTCCCGGGCCCTGCCCGACGCGCGCGACGGCCTCAAGCCCGTGCAGCGCCGCATCCTGTTCCAGATGGCGGAGATGGGCCTGCGGCCCGACCGCGGCCATGTGAAGAGCGCCCGCGTCGTCGGCGAGGTCATGGGCAAGCTCCACCCCCACGGCGACTCCGCGATCTACGACGCGCTGGTCCGCATGGCGCAGCCGTTCTCGCTGCGCCTGCCGCTCGTCGACGGGCACGGCAACTTCGGCTCGCTCGACGACGGCCCCGCCGCGATGCGCTACACCGAGTGCCGGTCCGCGCAGGCCGCCATGCTCATGACGGCGTCGCTCGACGAGGACGTCGTCGACTTCTCGCCCAACTACGACGGCCGCGAGCAGGAGCCCGAGGTCCTGCCGGCCGCGATCCCCAACCTGCTCGTCAACGGCGCCTCCGGCATCGCGGTGGGCATGGCCACCAACATCGCGCCGCACAACCTCGTCGAGGTCGTCGCCGCCGCCCGCCATCTGCTCTCGCACCCGCGGGCTACCCTCGACGACCTCATGGGCTACGTCCCCGGCCCCGACCTGCCGAGCGGCGGCCGCGTGATCGGCCTCGAGGGGATCCGCGAGGCCTACGAGACCGGCCGCGGCAGCTTCCGCGTCCGCGCCACCGCGCACATCGAGAACGTCACCCCGCGCCGCAAGGGCATCGTCGTCACCGAGCTGCCCTACAACGTCGGGCCCGAGAAGGTGATGCAGCGGATCAAGGAGGCGGTCGACGCCAAGAAGCTGCAGGGCATCTCCGACATCATCGACCTCACCGACATGGAGTCGGGCCTGCGGCTGGTCATCGAGATCAAGAACGGCTTCGTGCCGGAGGCGGTGCTCGAGCAGCTCTACGCGCTGACGCCGATGGAGGACTCCTTCAGCATCAACGCCGTCGCGCTCGTCGACGGCCAGCCGCGCACCCTGGGCCTGCGCGACATGCTGCAGGTGTTCATCGATCACCGGCTCGAGGTCGTGCGGCGGCGCTCGTCATACCGGCGCCGGAAGGCCGAGGAACGGCTGCACCTCGTCGAGGGCCTGCTCGTCGCGATCCTCGACATCGACGAGGTCATCCAGCTCATCCGCAGCAGCGACGACGCCGCGGCCGCGCGGGCCCGCCTCATGCAGGTCTTCGACCTCACCGAGGTGCAGGCCACCTACATCCTCGACATGCCGCTGCGCCGGCTGACGAAGTTCAGCCGCCTCGAGCTCGAGAGCGAGCGCGACGAGCTGCAGCAGCGCATCGCCGAGCTGACCGAGATCCTCGACGACGAGAAGAAGCTGCGGAAGGTCGTCTCCGACGAGCTCGCCGCCGTCGCCAAGGAGCACGGCACGCCGCGCCGCACCGTGCTGCTCGAGGGCTCGGGCGCGCCCACCAAGGCGGCGGCGTCGATGCCGGTCGAGGTCTCCGACGACCCGTGCATCGTGCTCATGTCCAGCACCGGGCTTCTCGCGCGCACCAGCGACGACCGCGACCTGCCGGCCGACGGCGAGCGCGGCGCGCACGACGTCGTGGTCTCCGCGGTCCGCTCGACCGCGCGCGGCCAGATCGGCCTCGTCACCAGCCTCGGCCGGGTCGTGCGCATGCCGGTGATCGAGCTGCCCGCGCTGCCGCCGACGCACGGCGCCCCGTCGCTCGCCGGCGGTGTGCCGCTCGCGGCGCTGCTCGAGCTGGAGAAGGGCGAGCAGCCGGTCGGCCTGTGCTCGGTCACCGGTGAGGGCCCCGGCCTCGCGCTCGGCACCGCCGCGGGCGTCGTCAAGCGCGTGGCTCCCGACGTCCCGTCGTCGGCCGACTCGTGGACCGTCATCCGCCTCGACGACGGCGACCGCGTGGTCGGCGCGGCCGAGCTGGCCACCGGCGACGAGGAGCTCGTCTTCGTCACCACCGACGCGCAGCTGCTGCGGTTCCCGGCGTCGTCCGTGCGCCCGCAGGGCCGGCCCGCCGGCGGCATGGCCGGCATCCGCCTGTCCGACGGCGCCTCGGTCGTGTTCTTCGGCGCCGTCGACGCCGGCCGCGAGTGCGTCGTCGTCACCGCGGCGGGCACCACCGGCGCCCTGCCCGGCACGTCCGGCGCCACGGTGAAGGTCACGCCGCTGTCGGAGTACCCGGGCAAGGGCCGCGCCACCGGCGGCGTCCGCGCCCAGCGGTTCCTCAAGGGCGAGGACACCCTCGTGCTCGCCTGGGCCGGCCCTGCGCCCGCCCGTGCCGCCACGCCGCAGGGCTCCCCCGCACCGCTCCCGCCGATCGACCCGCGCCGCGACGGCTCGGGCCTGCCGACGTCGAAGCCGATCGCCTCGGTGGGCGGCCCGCTCGTGCCCGGCGGCCCGCGCGGCGCCGCCGCCCCGGACGGCGAGGGGTGACCGCGGTCGCCGACGACGAGCGCTGCTCGGTCGTCTCGGCCCGGCTCGACGAGCCGCTCGCCGGCAGCGCGCCGCTCGCCCGGGCCTGGCTGGTGCTCGAGCAGCCCGGCCCCTACGGGCGGCAGGCCCTCACCGAGTCGCACCTGCCCGCCGAGGTCGGCGCAGCGGTCGCACGGGCTGTCGAGGGCACGCGCGTCACCGTGCTGCTGGCGCGCCGCCCCGGCCACCACGCCGACGACCACTCCGGCTCCACATCGCGGCGGTTCTGGTTCGCGCACTGCGCGTCGGGCGGCACCCGGATGCGCAGCGGCGTCCTCGACGACGCCGTCCTGCTGCGGCCCGAGCTGCCCGACGTCATGCGCGACGCCGCCCGAGGCCAGCTCCCGCCCTGGGGCAGCAAGGACGACGAACCGCTGCTGCTGGTGTGCACGAACTCCCGCCGCGACCGCTGCTGCGCGATCGAGGGCCGGCCGCTGGCGGCCGAGCTCGCGAAGGGCCCGTACGGCCGCCGGGTGCTCGAGGTCAACCACCTCGGCGGCCACCGGTTCGCGCCCACCGCGCTGCTGCTGCCGAGCGGCTTCCTCTACGGCCGGCTCGACGCCGCGTCCGGGGCCGAGATCCTGGCCGAGGCGCAGGAGGGCCGGCTCGGGGCGCTCGACCGGATGCGCGGCCGCTCGTCGGGCCCGGCGCCCGCGCAGGCCGCGGCCATCGCGGTCCGCACGGAGACCGGCGCCGTCGGCATCGACGACCTCGATGTGCTGCACCGCGTGGGCGAGCACAGCGTCCCCGTGCCGCTGGGCCTGGCCCCCGACGGCGACGAGGTGCGCCTCGAGGTGCGCCACGTCGACGGGCGCGCCTGGGACGTGCTGGTGCGGCGCGAGACCGTCGCGCCCGACCGCGCGGAGTCGTGCGGCAAGGCGGCGGTGGCTGCGGTCGCCTGGCGCGCGGCCGAGGTCGTCCCCGCGCCGCGCTGGGCCTGATCCGGCCCCGGAGCAGAAACCCGAAGTGCGCTTCGGGTATGGTCGTGGTATGAGCTCCTTCCCGTCCGACACCTTCGCGGACGTGCTGGCCGGCAACGCCTCCTACGTCGAGCACTTCTCGGCCAGCGATCTCGGCGGCCGCGCGCTGCAGGGCCTGGCGATCGTCACCTGCATGGACAGCCGCATCGAGCCGCTCGCGCTCGTCGGGATGAAGAAGGGCGACGCGAAGATCCTGCGCAACGCCGGGGCCCGCGTCACCGACGACGTCCTGCGCACGCTCGTGCTCGCGGCCTACCTGCTCGGCGTCGACCGCGTGCTGGTGATGCCGCACACCGACTGCAAGATGGCCAGCGCCACCGAGGAGCAGATCCACGACACGATCCGCACCGACTACGGCGTGGAGACCTCGTCGGTGGAGTTCCGCACGGTCGAGGACCAGGCCGCGGCCCTCGCCTACGACGTGCGCCGGATCCGCGCCTACCCGCTGCTCCCCCGCGACCTGGTCGTCGCCGGCGCCGTCTACGACGTGACGAGCGGCGCCCTCGTCCCCCAGGACGTCTGAGCGCCCGGGTCCAGCCGCTACACCGAGCGGGCGGCGTCGAGCAGGGCGTCGCGCTCGTGGATGGTGGTGCGGTCGCGGCCGCGGCTACCGCCCAGCGCGCGCTCAGCGGCGTCGACCGCGTGCCAGCCCTCGAGGCCCACCGGCACCACGCCGCGCTCGGCGAGCAGCGGCACGATGCCGTCGCCGCCCTTCGGCTCCGCGCCGTCGAGGTCCTCGAGCAGGTGCGCCACGGTGGCGGCGGCGTCCTTCTTGTTGGTGCCGATGATCCCGCTGGGCCCGCGCTTGATCCAGCCGGCCACGTAGAGCCCCGGCACCTGCGCGCCCGACTCGTCGACCACACGGCCCTCGTCGTTGCGCACCACGTTGCGGCGGCTGTCGAAGGGCACGTCCTCGAGCGGGAGGCCGCGGTAGCCGACCGAGCGCACCACCAGCTGCGCCGGCAGCTCCCACGTCTCGCCGGTGCCGTGCGCGCTGCCGTCGTCGTCGACGCGCGTGCGCTCCACGACGAGGGTCTCGACGCGCCCGTCGCCCCTGAGCTCGTGCGGGCGCGCGTGGAAGTGCAGGTGGATGCGCTTGGGCGCGCCCGTGGGTTCGCGCTGCGACCACTCGTGCAGCACCTCGAGGTTGCGGTGGACGACGCGGTCCTCCTCGTCGAGCCGGTCGGCCACCGGCTCGCTCACCAGCTCGACCGGCTGGCAGACCACGTCGACGCCGTCGAGCTCGCCGAGCTCGCGCAGCTCCTTCGTGGTCCAGTTCGCATGGGCGGCCGTGCGCCGGCCGAGGATGTGGACGTCGGTGATGCCGGTGGACTCCACGACGTCGAGCACGTGCTGCGGCATGTCCGTGGCATCGAGGCGCGACGCCGGGGCCACGAGCACCCGCGCCACGTCGACGGCGACGTTGCCGACGCCGACGACCACGACAGACGTCGCGGCGCGCAGGGCGGCCTCGATGGTCTCGCGGTCGGCGTCGGGGTGGCCGCAGTACCAGTTGACGAGGTCGGTGGCCGCGACGCTGCCGGGCAGGTCCTCGCCGGGGACGTCGAGATGGCGGTCGCGCGAGGCGCCGTAGGTGAGCACCACCGCGTCGTACGCCGCGAGCAGCTCGGCGACGCTGACGTCGCTGCCCACCTCGACGCCGGCCAGCAGCCGCACCTCCGGCCGGGCGAGCACCTTGGCGAGGGTGTCGCGCACCGAGCGGATCGAGAAGTGGTCGGGCGCGACGCCGTAGCGGACGAGCCCGAACGGGACGGGCAGCCGCTCGATCACGTCGACCTGGGCGCCAGCAGAGGCGAGGGCGTCGGCCGCGTACAGGCCCGAGGGCCCGGCACCGACGACAGCAGCGCGGTACGTCACGCTCGCACCTTCCCACACCGTCGATGCGGTGTCGTGGAGTCCGTCCCGGCGTGCCGCCGGGCGGTCAGGCAACCAGACCGAGGAGGGCGCGGACCTTGCCCCACGACCCCACCGGGTCGGTGACGTCGAACCACAGCGCCCCCATGCCGACAGCCTCGGCGCCGGCGATGTTGCCGGGCTGGTCGTCGACGAACAGGCAGTCCTCGGCCGCGACGCCGAGCCGCTCGATCACGAGCTCGTAGATCGCGGGGTCGGGCTTGAGGACGTGCTCGACCGAGCCGTCGACGAGGGCGTCGAGCTGCTCGAGGATCGTCATCCGGGCCACCCACTCGGGGCCGTGGAAGGCCTGCATGTCGTTGGTGAGCACGGCGACGGCGTAGCCGTTGATGCGCGCGTCGTGGACGACGTCGCGGGCCTCCGGCCGCACGAGGTCGGCCTCGTCGGCGGCGAACAGCACGTCCATGAGCCCGCGGAAGGAGGCGTCGGCGCCGGTGAGCCGGGCGAACTCGTCGGCCTTGAGCTGCCAGTACTCGCGCTCGGTGATCTCGTGGGCCTGCATGCGGCGCCAGTCGTCGTCGGCGTCGGGGTCGAACGGGCCGGTCCAGGCCAGGGATCCCTCGGGCAGGCCGGAGCGGCGCTCGCCGAGGCGCAGCAGCTCGAACGGTGTGCGCAGGACGGGGCCGCCGAAGTCCAGGACGAGGGCGCGCGTCATCGCGGCTCCCCCGCCCGCACGACCCTGACCGACCTCGTACCGGCCGTGGGGTGCACGAACACGGCCTCGGCGATCGAGCCCGGGTAGAGCGGCGCCGCGGCGGTGAGGCCGCCGGTGATGACGACGTCGCCGTAGCGCAGGTGCCGGTGGCGGGCGGCGAGCTCGGAGGCGAGCCAGGCGACGCCGGCGGCCGGGTGGCCGGATGCGTCGGCGCCCGCCCCCGATCCCGCGTCGGCGCCGTCGACGGTCATGGTCACGCGCACCTCGTCGAGCCGGTCGAGCGGGATGGTGGGGCCGAGCACGACGCCGGCGGCCGAGGAGCCGTCGGCGGTGTTGTGCTCGAGGTCGAAGCGGTAGCCGGTCCACACCGAGTCGACGACCTCGAGCGCCACCCGCGCGGTGGCGCAGCAGGCGAGCACGTGGTCGACGTCGGCGTCGGGCCCGGGGTCGCGGTCGATGACCAGCGCGATCTCGGGCTCGACCCGCGGGTGCACGAAGCCGTCGCCGACGACGCCGTCGAGGATCATCGAGGTGAGCAGCGGGCCGAGGTTGGGCGAGGGCACGCCCATCTGCTCGCGCATCACCGCGGAGGTGTAGCCGAGCTTCCAGCCGACCACCCGGCCGCCGCGCTGCAGGCGCAGGTCGGTGAGCGCGTCCTGGACGGCGTACGCCGCGCCGATGCCCGCAACAGGCAGCGACGCGGCGTCGAGGAGCTCGCCGGCGAGATGGGCGCGGTCGATCCGCTCCGCGAGGGCGGCGGGGTCCGGCGCGGGGGCGCCGGCGGCCGGCTGGCTCAGTGGTCCTCCTCCAGGATGGTCACCCGGTCGAAGCGGACGACCTCGCCGAACCAGCCGCACTCCCCGCACCAGGTCATGAAGTTGCGGGTGTCGCCGGTCCAGTACTCGGTGGTGATCCCGCCGTGCTCGCCGATCGCGGCGGCGCACATGGGGCAGTACTTGGGCCGGTCGAGGTAGTGGCGCTCGGCGTCCGGCGCGAACCAGGCCCCCGGCGGGGGCAGCTGGTGCGGGTCGGGCGGCAGCGGCGCGGACTCCGCAGCCCGCGCCACCACCTCCGAGCGCTCGTCAGGCACCGCTGCCGGCCTTCTCCGCCGACTGCCGCTGCCAGTAGGACTCGTGCAGCTCGAGCAGCTGGTCCTTGATCGGGCTGTAGCGCATCGACCCGCCGTTGATCCAGGCGGCGGCGAACGTGCGCTCGGCACCGAACTTGTCGCGCTCGCAGGGCAGGTTGATGATGTCGTGCTTCTCGCGCGTGATGGCGATGGGGTCCTCGCCGTTGGCGACCTTGCGCATGTTCTCCTTGAACATCTTGCGCAGCATCGCGACGCCGGCGTCGGAGCGGCCGAGGTGCTCCTGGGTGCGGTCGGTGATCTCGCCCTGCGACACCCAGGCCATGATGTCCTGGCCCTCGATGTAGTCGGTGATGAACCGGCCCTGCTCGTCCTTCCAGAGGTACTCGTAGACGGTCGGGCGCTCCTGGGTGTCGAGCTCCTCGCCCGGGTTGTGGGTCGAGTAGAAGAGCTTCCAGGTGTGGGTCTCGTCGATGGGCACGCGGATCTGCATCTGGTCGATGTAGGCGCCGCCGACGCGCATGTAGAACGGGAACACCAGCGGGTGGCCGATCTTCCAGTCGTCGTTCTCCTCGGTGCCGCCCTCGAGCACGCGGCGCTTGAGGATGCCCCACTCCATCTCGTCGAAGCCCGTGCGGATGTGCTTCTTCTGGAACGCCTTGGGCGCCTCGAAGCCGTTGGTCTCGCCGACGAAGTTGAAGTAGTAGCCATGCAGCCACTCGACGTGGTGCGGGTCGACCGAGTTCTCCATGATCTGGAGCCAGTTGCACGGGATGGTCGTGTAGCCGACATCGCGGATGCCCGGCTTGACGAAGACGTCGAAGCGCGGGAGCTCCGGCGCGGGATCCGGGCCGACGTACACCCAGACCATGCCGCCCATGACCTCGGCCTTGCCCGACTTCATCTTCACGCGGTCGCGGAAGTTGGCGTTGTCGGCCTCGGCCGGCTGCTCGAGGCACTGGCCGTCGAAGCCGAACTTCCAGCCGTGGTAGCCGCAGCGGATGCCGTCCTCGTGGACGACGCCGTAGGTGAGCGAGGCGCGGCGGTGCGCGCACTTCTCGCCGATGATCCCGTACTTGCCGCTCGGGGTCTTGTAGAGGGTCCAGTCCTCGCTGAGCAGACGCACGGTCTTCGACGGCACCGTGTCGAAGTCCTGCTCGAACGCGATGGGGTACCAGTAGCGGCGCAGGAGCTCGCCCATGGGCGTGCCCGGCCCGATCTGGGTGAGCTCGTTGTTCTGCTCGACGGTGAGCATCGCGGTCCTCTTTCCTGCTTCTGCTGGGGTCTACGTCCGAGTGTCGCCTGGAGTTCCCGCCGGGAGGGCCTTCTCGGCCCT